>Ga0070731_10000792_pt1 | contig 37724 bp, 33 predicted proteins | sample Coa_R1_2_FD_66448 | JGI IMG/M metagenome (GOLD analysis project Ga0070731, IMG submission 66448) | Surface soil microbial communities from Centralia Pennsylvania, which are recovering from an underground coalmine fire - Coalmine... | ecosystem: Environmental > Terrestrial > Soil > Unclassified ...
GTCGACGTCGACGCGCACCACGGGAACGGGACGCAGGAGCTGTTCTTCCATCGCGGCGACATCCGCACCGCCTCCGTGCACGTCGATCCCGGCGCCGGCTGGTTCCCGCACTTCCTGGGATTCGCCGACGAGACGGGGGCCGGAGGCGGCGCCCACGCGAACCTCAACCTCCCGCTCGCGCCCGGCAGCGGGGACGCGGAATGGCTCGCGGCGGTCCGTGCGGCAGCCCAGTTCGCGGACGGCGCCCGAGCGCTCGTGGTGGCGCTCGGGGTGGACGCCGCCGCCGGTGATCCGGAGAGCCCGCTCGAGGTGACGCCCTCCGGGTATCGCGACGCGGGGCGGGTCCTCGGCGAGCTCGGCCTGCCGACCGTCGTCGTGCAGGAGGGCGGCTACGACCTGGCGGCGATCGGGCCGCTGGTCGTCGAAGCACTCGCAGGATTCGACGATGTAGAAACACGGTCGTGACGAGGGCCGCCACCCGGTTCGGACGGCCGCTGCCCGAGGGCGGCACGATCGGCGTGGCAGCGGCGGCGAGCCCCTACGACGCCCGCTCGGAGCTCGAGCGCGGCGTCGAGTGGTGGGAGTCGCGCGGCTACCGCGTGAAGCTCGCGAAGGGCGTCCACGACCGCGACGATTACGTCGCCGGGGACGCGCGACGGCGCGCCGAGGACCTGAACGCCCTCTTCGCGGACGACGAGGTCGACGTCGTCCAGGCGCTGCAGGGCGGCTACGGCTCGGCGCAGGCGATTCCGTACCTCGACTTCGACCTGATCGCGGAGAACCCGAAGCCGTTCGTCGGCTACTCCGACATCACGGCCCTGCACGTCGCGCTCCGCCAGCAGGCCGGTCTCGCCACCGTCTACGGCGTCGGGATCGTCGGCGTCGGCTCCAAGGAGACGAGCGACTTCACGCGCAACCGGCTCGAGGCCGTGCTGCGCGGAGAGGCGACCGGCGTCGTGCCCCGCGACCCGGACGACCCGTACGTGCGGGCGATCCACGGCGGGAAGGCGAGCGCGCCGCTCGTCGGCGGTTGCCTGTGGCTCCTGCTGCAGACGATGGGGACGCCGTGGGAGATCGACCTCGACGGCACCATCTTCTTCTTCGAGGACTACAAGGCGCCGCCGTATTACGTCGACGGGATGCTGACGCAGCTTCGCCAGGCTGGGAAGCTGGACGGCGTCCAGGGGGTCGTCGTCGGCGACATGGAGGGCTGCGACTGGGGCGACACGCGCGGGGCGTCGGACTGGCGTGCTTCGCGCTCGCTCGAGGACGTCCTCGACGAGCACCTGGCGCCGCTGGGCGTGCCGGTGATCTACAAGCTTCCACTCGGGCACGGCAAGCATCTGGCTTCACTTCCGCTCGGGGTGCGGTGTACGCTCGACGCGGATTCACGGACGCTGACGGTGGACGAATCCCCATTCCGAACGTCGTGAGGAGGGCGTCATGAAAAAGCGGTGGGCGGCGATTCCCCTGGCGGCGATCACCGTCGTCGTCCTCTTCTCCGCGGCCGCTGCCGTCGGCTCGCACCAGAAGAGCGGCGGCACGTTCCGGGTCGGCACCGCCTCCGGAATCGACTCCCTCAACCCCTTCGTCGCGTTCAACCAGGACGCCTACAGCACCTTCGAATACATCTACCCGGTCCTCATCCAGTACGACAGTCACCTGCACTTCGCGCCGTTCTTCGCGCGTTCGTGGCATGCCTCGAACGGCGGCAGGACATGGACGTTCAAGACGCAGCCGAACGCGAAGTGGAGTGACGGTCAGCCGTTGACCGCCGCCGACGCCGCCTGGACGATCAACACCGCGATCAAGTACCAGAAGACCGGCGCCGCGAACCTCGCCGGCCTGATCGCGCACATCACGCACGCCGATGCGCCGAACGCGACGACGCTCGTCGTCCACTACAAGCAGGCGCCGGGGAACGTGCTCGGGCAGTTCCAGCAGTTCTTCATCCTGCCCGAGCACATCTGGAGCAAGTACACGGGACACAACGGCACCGACCTGAAGACGTTCCCGAACAACGCGCCGGTCGTCGGGTCCGGGCCGTTCACGCTCGTCAAGTACCAGAAGGACCAGATCGCCCTCTTCGAGCGCAACGATTCCTACTGGGGGCCGAAGCCGCAGATCCAGGAGTTCGGCCTGCAGCAGTTCTCGAACGACGATGCCATGGTCTCGGCGCTCAAGGCCCACAACCTCGACGCGATCGAGGTCGTCCCGGCGACCGCGATGAAGACGTTGCGCAGCTCCGGCTTCACGGTGTCCGACGTCCCCGGGCTCGACGAGACCGACTTCATCATCAACTCGAATCCGAAGAAGAAAGCGCACAGGGAGCTCCTGAACCTGAAGGTGAAGGAGGCGTTCGACCACGCGATCGACCGCAACAAGATCGTCAGCGTCGTCTTCCTCGGCGCCGCCAGGCCGGCCGACTCGATCATCCCGGTGCCGACCGGGGCGTGGCACAACCCCGCCCTCAAGCCGGTCTCGTTCGACCTCGCCCTCGCGAACAAGATCCTCGACGGTCTCGGCTTCAAGCGCGGCTCCGACGGCATCCGCGTCGCGAACGGCCAGAAGATGTCCTACGACGTCGTCACGCCGACCGACGTGCAGAGCATCCCGCGCACCTTCCAGATCATCCAGACCGACTTCGCGAAGATCGGCGTCCAGCTCAAGCAGAAGGCGCTCGACTCGAGCGCGGCCTTCGACCTCATGTCCGGCCCGAACGGGAGCTACCAGGGCTTCGACCTGGCGATGTGGGACTGGACCGCGCTGATCGACCCCGACTTCATGCTGTCGGTCGTGACGTGCGCACAGTACGGCGGCTGGAGCGACTCCGGCTTCTGCGACAAGCGCTACGACGCGATGTACGCGCAGCAGCAGCTGACGCCGAACCAGACGAAGCGGCGCGCGATCGTCTGGAAGATGCAGGCGTACCTGTACACGCACCGGCCGTACCTCTGGCTCGCGAACGACGACTCGGTCAGCGCCGTCGCGCCGAACTGGGTCGGGTTCACGAACACCCCGCAGGGCCCGTTCAACGAGCTCAACGTCTCCAGCCTGACGAACGTGCACCAGAAGTAGGCCAGGCGCCTGCCTGGGGGATGTGCACGGTGGATGGCATGCGGCAGGTGTCGCGAGGCAAGGACGCAGGTTGTCCCGATATCAGGTCATATCGGGACAACCGAGGACGCGGCCTCGCGGCTCCGGACGCACGTAAGACGCCCTGCCGCATCCCCCAGGTAGGCGCCTAAGTGCGGGGGGCCGACTACGTCCTGAAGCGGCTCGCGTTCGCGGTCGTCACCGTCTTCGTGGCGGTGACGATCAACTTCGCGCTGTTCCGGCTCGCGCCCGGGAGCGCCGTCACCAACCTGTCGCGGGTACCCCATGCGACGCAGCAGCTGCGCGAGGCGCTCACCAAGCAGTTCGGGCTCAACAAGTCGAAGGGCGCCCAGTACGTGATCTACCTGAAGCAGCTCCTGCACGGGAACCTGGGCGTCTCGTTCGAGAACGAGCAGCCCGTCTCGACGAACCTCCGCATCGCGCTGATCAACACGCTTCCGATGGTGTTCCTCGGGACGCTGTTCTCGATCGTGATCGGGACGCTCACCGGCGTGATCGCCGCGTGGCGGCGCGGCACGCCGACCGAGACGTTGACCGTGTCCAGCGCGCTGGGCTTCTACTCGATGCCGACGCACTGGCTCGGGCTGATGCTCATCATCATCTTCGCCGGGATCCTCCCGACGGGCGGGATGACGAACGAGTTCCTGCTCAACCCGCCGTTCTGGACGCACGTGAGGGATCTCGCGTCGCACATCACGCTTCCGTCGCTGACGCTCGGCCTCGTGCTGTACGGGGAGTACACGCTGATCGTGCGCTCGGCGATGCTCGAGACCCTCGGAGAGGACTACATCCTCACCGCCCGCGCGAAGGGCCTCCGCCCGTGGACGATCGTCCGGCGGCACGCGCTGCGGAACGCGATGCTGCCGGTCGCGACGCTCATCGCGCTGTCGCTCGGCTACATCGTGGCCGGCGCGATCCTGATCGAGACGGTGTTCTCGTGGCCCGGCATCGGCCGTGCCGTCTACGAGGCGGTGCTGCAGCGCGACTATCCGATGCTGCAGGGCGCCTTCCTGCTGCTGACGATCTCGGTCGTCATCTGCAACCTCGTCGCCGACCTCTTGTACTTCAAGCTCGACCCGAGGATCACTGAGTGAGTTCGGCCGGGATCATGATCGAAGCCCCCACGACGCCGGCGCAGACGCGGCGTGGCTTCGTGCTTCGGACGCTGCGTGCGAAGCCGGCCGCCACGATCGGCCTCGTCGTCCTGATGATCGTCGTGCTTGTCGCCGTGCTCGCTCCGGTGATCGCGCCGTATGGATTGCACACACAGGTCGGGCCGGTGTTCGGGTCGCCGTCGTGGAGCCACCCGCTCGGCCTCGACGACGGCGGCATCGACATGGTGACGCTGTTGATGTGGGGGGCGCGGATCTCCCTCGTCGTCGGCTTTGCCGCGACGGTCGTGTCGATGGCGATCGGGGGAACGGTGGGTGTGCTCGCCGGTTACTTCGGCGGCGTGGTCGAGACGATCCTGATGCGGATCACCGACTACTTCATCGTCGTCCCCGACGTGCCGCTCATGATCGTCGTCGCGGCGATCTGGGGACCGAGCCTCTTCCACATCGTCATCGTGATCGGGATCCTGCTCTGGACGAGCACGGCCCGCGTCATCCGTGCGCAGGTCAAGAGCGTGCGCGAGCGCGTCTACGTGAAACGCGCGCGCGCGCTCGGCGCCGGCCACACGCGGATCGTCCTCCGCCACGTTCTTCCGCAGGTCGCGCCGCTGCTGATCGCGAACACGGTGCTGACGGTCGCGGTCGCGATCTTCGACGAGACGGCGCTGTCGTTCCTCGGGCTCGGCGATCCGAGCCGCGTCTCACTCGGCAAGGTGATCGAGAACGCCTTCGAGCGGGCGGCGATCTCGGCCGGAGCGTGGTGGGCGATCGTGCCGCCGGGGGCCGTCGTGGCGCTGATCATCCTCGCGTGCAGCCTCGTCGGCGGCGCGCTCGAGGATGCGCTGAATCCGCGGTTGCGCGTCGCCCATCTGTCGGCGAGGACGTTCAGGCTGCGCCCGCTCGTCGGTAGGAGTGACAGCGCTCTGTGACGCCGCTGCTCGAAGTCGAGGGCCTGCACGTCTGGTTCGACCTCGCCGACGGCGGCGAGTTGCACGCCGTCCAAGACGTCGGCCTCACGCTCCAGCCCGGCGAGCGGCTCGGGCTCGTCGGCGAGTCCGGCTGCGGCAAGACGACGACGGCGCTCGCGATCATGGGGCTGCTGCCGCCGAGCGCGAGCGCGGCCGGGCGGATCCTTCTCGAAGGCAAGGACGTTCTCGCCGGCGGCGAGGCGACGATCCGACCGCACCGCTGGGTGGACATCGCGATCGTCTTCCAGGGCGCGATGAACGCGCTGAACCCGGTGCGGACGATCGGCGCGCAGATCGTCGAGGCGCTCGAGCTCCACGAGGTCGTACGCGGCGCCGCGGCACGGGACCGGGCCGGCGACCTGCTCGAGTCCGTCGGCATCCCCGCCCGCCGCGCCGAGCGTTTCCCGCACGAGCTGTCCGGCGGGATGCGCCAGCGCGCCGCCATCGCGATGGCGCTGTCGTGCGAGCCGAAGGTGCTGATCGCCGACGAGCCGACGACCGCGCTCGACGTGATGGTGCAGGCGCAGATCCTGGAGCTGCTCGACGGGCTGTGCAGCGACTTCGGGCTCGCGCTGATCCTCGTCACGCACGACCTGCCCGTCGTCGCGCAGCTCTGCGACCGCGGCGTCGTCATGTATGCGGGAAGGATCGCGGAGCGGGGGACGGTCGAAGAGCTGTACCACGAGCCACACCACCCGTACACGCGGCTGCTGTTCGCGGCGACACCGGATCTCGACGACCTCGACCAGCCGATCGTCTCGATCCCGGGAGCGCCGCCCCGCCTCGACCGGCCGCTCGAGGGTTGTCCGTTCCGCCCTCGCTGCGACCGCGCATTCGAGCGCTGCGAGACCGAGCGGCCCAGGCTGCGCGGCTTCGGCGACGGCCGAGAGGCAGCGTGCCATCTCGACCAGCTGGTGTCCGTATGAGCGAAGCCCTGTTGGAGGTCGAGGATCTCGTCGTCCACTACCCCGTTTCGCGCGGGCTCGTCGGAACGGTCGCGCGGCGGCCGCGCTCGACGGTTCATGCCGTCGACGGCATCTCGTTCAGGCTTCGTCCCGGAGAGATGGTCGCGCTGGTCGGCGAGTCGGGGTGCGGGAAGACCTCGACCGCGCAGGCCGTGATGAGGCTGATCGACGTCGACGCCGGCGCGGTTCGCTTCGAGGGCCGCGACCTGACCGGCGTGGGCACGCGCGGGCTGCGGCCGCTCAGGCGGCGGCTGCAGATGGTCTACCAGGATCCGTACGAGTCGCTCGATCCGCGGCTGCGCGTCAGACAGGCGGTCGAGGAGCCGCTGCTGATCCACCGGCTCGGCGGAACGAGCGTGGAACGGGAACGCCGGGTCCGCGAGGCGCTGGAGCGGGTCGAGCTGAGCCCGCCCGACCTCTTTCTCGACCGGTACCCGCACGAGCTCTCGGGCGGGCAGCGTCAGCGGGTCGCCATCGCCGCCGCGCTCGTGCTCGAGCCCGTGCTGCTCGTGGCGGACGAGCCGGTGTCGATGCTCGACGTCTCCGTGCGCGCCGGCGTGCTCTCGCTGCTCGAGAGCCTGAAGCGCGCCGGTCTCGCGATCCTGATGATCACGCACGATCTCTCGACGGCCGCGCGGTTCGCCGACCGGATCGCCGTGATGTACCTGGGCCTGATCGTCGAAGAGGGGCCTGCCGAGCGTGTCGTGCGCGACCCGCAGCATCCGTATACGCGTGCGCTCCTGTCGGTCGTGCCGCGCCGCGATCCGCGCGAGCGCCACCAGGGCACGGTGCTGCGGGGCGAGACGCCGGATGCCGTGAACATCCCGAGCGGGTGCCGCTTCCATCCCCGGTGCCCGGTCGCCGTGAATGCCTGCCGGGTCGACGAGCCGGCGCTGGAGGCAAAGCGGCCCGATCACCGGGCCGCCTGCCTCCTCACCTGACGTCCGGAAACTGTTTCGCCGCCTCGCGGCCAAACAGTTTCAACTACGCCACCGACTCCAGCTCGTCCACGAACTCGTCGCCGCCCTCGCTCTCGACCGCTTCGGCCGGCGAAGACTCGAGCATCAACGCAGCGAGCACATACCTGCCCCGTCGACGAGCCGGCGCTGGAGGCAAAGCGGCCCGATCACCGGGCCGCCTGCCTCCTCACCTGACGTCCGGAAACTGTTTCGCCGCCTCGCGGCGAAACAGTTTCAACTACGCCGCCGACTCCAGCTCGTAGACGAACTCGTCGCCGCCCTCGGCCTCGACCGCTTCGGCCGGCGAAGACTCGAGCATCAGCGCAGCGAGCACCGCGCCCGCCGCCGCGATGGCGGCGAGCACGTAGAACGCGATCGCGAACCCGTGCGTCAGCGCCGCACCGCTCGCAGCGGAGACGCCCACATGCGCGTTGACGTAGTGCGTGGTGAAGGTCGTGGCGACGGTCGTCGCCGCGGCCACGCCGATCGCCCCACCGACCTGCTGGTTCGTGTTGATCAGCCCCGACGCGATGCCGGCATCCGCCTGGCTCACGCCGGTGAGCGCACCGATGGACATCGGCACGAACGCGAGCGCGAGGCCCACGCCGCTGATCAGGAAAGCCGGGAACAGGTCGGTGAAGTAGTGACCGTCGACGGGCAGACGGGCGAACAGCACGAGTGCGACCGTCGAGAGGCCGAGCCCGACGGGCAGGACACGACGCACGCCCACGCGCGTGGCGAGCGCTTGACCCACGGCCGAGAACGCGATGATCGTCAGCGTCAGGCCGACGTACGCGACGCCGGTCTTGAGCGCCGAGTAGTGCAGCACCTGCTGCATGTAGAGGGTCAGCAGGAAGAACTGCGAGAAGATCGCGCCGCCCATCAGCAGCCCGCTCACGTTCGAGCCGGACAGCGTGCGCAGGCGGAAGATGCGGAGCGGCAGGAGCGGCGCCTTCGACCGCGCCTCGATCACGAAGAACGCGGCGATCAGCGCAGCCGAGCCCGCGAGCAGACCGACACTCTCTCCCGTGCCCCAGCCGTGCTGGGTCGCACGGGTCATGGCATACACCAGCAGCATCAGCCCGCCGGTGATCGAAGAAGCGCCCGCGAAGTCGAAATGACGGTGATTGAGCTCGGCCCGGCTCTCACGCAGCAGCCACGGCGTCACTGCGATCACAAGCGCGCCCACCGGCACGTTGATGAAGAAGATCCACGACCAGTTGAGGCCGCTCGTCAACGCTCCGCCGAGCAGCACGCCGGCGGCTCCGCCGCTTCCCGACGCAGCACCCCAGATCCCGAGCGCGAGATTGCGCTCGCGCCCTTCGCGGAATGTCGTCGTCAGGATCGAGAGCGCCGCGGGCGACAACAGCGCTGCGCCGAGGCCCTGGAGCGAGCGGAAGGCGATCAGCGAGCCCTCCGACCACGCGAGCCCGTCGAGCAGCGAGCTGACCGTGAACAACATCAATCCCGCGACGAACAGGCGACGCCGGCCGAGCAGATCGGACAGCCGACCCCCGAGCAGCAGGACGCCGCCGAAGAAGATCGAGTACGCCGTGATCACCCACTGCAGGCTCTCCTGCGAGAAATGGAGGTCGGTCTTGATGGACGGAAGGGCCACGTTCACGATCGCCACGTCCAGCACGACCATGAACTGGGCGGCCACGATCACGGCCAGCGCCCACCAGCGCCTGCGATCCTCCGTGCCGACCGTTGCGTCTGTCACCATTTCATTACTCATCCGTTTCCCCCAGTAATCGTTGAATGGCTCCACGTTAGCAAGACGTAACGTTCCCGCGCTACACTTATTCCGATGACCACTCCCGCCTACGGACCGATCGCCCGCCCGATCCCGCGTGTCGCGAGGGAGCTCGCCGAGAACACGGGGTTCCTGCTGGCGCGACTGGGCGTCGCCTTCAAGCTGAAGGCGATGGACCGCGTCGAGCGGGAAGGCTCCGACCCGCATCACTACAGCGTTCTCGCGATCCTCGAGGAGGGCTCGCGCGAGACGCAGGGCACGATTGCGAACGCCCTCGGGCTCGACCCGAGCCGGATGGTCGCCGTCCTCGACTCGCTCGAGGAGCAGGGACTCGTCGAGCGCCGGCGCGATCCCCACGACCGCCGCCGTCACACCGTGAGCATCACCCCGGCCGGCCGCAAGCAGCTACGGCATCTCCGCACGATCGCGAAACGGCTCGAGGAAGAACTTCTCGCCCCCCTCGCGCCGGAGGACCGGCAGACGCTCCACCGTTTGCTCGTGCAGCTGGCCTGCCGCCACGACCCGAGCTGCGTCTTCGAGGATCCGGCGGCCTGAGAGCAGCTCTCCCGGTCAGGGGCCCGTCGCGATCGTGAACGTCCAGGTGGACGTGAAGTTGTCGGGGCTCGGAGCTCCGATCTTCTGGTTCGCCGGCACCCGCTGCGAGAACGTCAGCGTCACCGTCGCCGGGCCGCCGCCCGTCCCGGCCGCCGCGTCGTAGACCTTCGTCGCGGTGCCGGCGGAGGAGCCGAAGCCCGCGGTCGGGTAGCCGATCGCGTTCGTCGGCAACGAGCAGTTGCCGCTCGCCGCGCCGACCGAGGCGCCGGTGACGGTGGGCGCCGGCATCGTGTTGCCGCGCCCGTCCGACCACGCCGTCGCGTACACGGTGATGTTCCAGCCCGCGCCGGAGCCGGTCTCGTCATCCGGCGTCAGGGCGCCGGTCGTCGTCGCAGTCTGATCGACCCCGTTCAGCGCGACCGACGTGAACGCGGCCGACGAGAACGACGAGAGGCCGAGGCTGCCGCCGGTACACGCAAACTGATACGCATCGATCACGCCGTTTGCACCGACTGCCCAGCAGTGCGTCGAGTCCACGCACGCGACGTCCGCCAGGGCGGAGCTCGTGCCGGACGTCTGGCCCGACCAGGACGAGCCGCCGTTCGAAGTCGCGACGATCCTCCCGGCTCCGCCGACGGCCCAGCAGTGGGTCGAGTCGACACAGGCGATCGAGTTCAGGCTGTTGGAGACGCCCGGCGCCTGCGTCGACCAACTCGAGCCGCCGTTCGACGTCGCCAGAACTGTCCCGCTCGCACCCACCGCCCAGCAGACACTCGCCGAGACGCACACGACACCGTTCAGGTTGTTCGTCGTTCCTGAGACCTGCGGCGTCCACGTCGTGCCTCCGTTCGTCGTTGCGAGGATCACGCCGCCGGCACCCACGGCGAAGCAGACGCTCGTGCCGGAACACGCCACGCTGTTCAGCGTGCCCGTCAGACCCGAGGTCTGGCCGGACCAGCTGGAGCCTCCGTTCGACGTCACGCGAATCGTCCCGCTGGCGCCCACCGCCCAGCAGTGGTTCGCGTCCGGACACGCGATGTCGTTCAGCGCGTTCGACCCCGACGTCTGGCTCGACCAGGACGAGCCGCCGTTCGAAGTCGCGATGATCCTCCCGGCTCCGCCGACGCCCCAGCAGTGGGTCGAGTCGGTACAGGCGACCGAGTTCAGGTTGTTGGAGACGCCCGGCGCCTGCGTCGACCAACTCGAGCCGCCGTTCGACGTCGCCAGGACGGTCGCGCTCGCGCCCACCGCCCAGCACACGCTTGCCGAGACGCACGCGACACCGTTCAGGTTGTTCGTCGTACCCGACGCCTGCAGGGTCCACGTGACGCTCCCCGCGCTCGACGGTCCCGCGCCCAGGAGCGCGACACCGAGCGCGCACGCGGTCACCGCGACGACGGAGAGCCGCGGACCGCGGCCGCTCACGTGGCGGCGCGGCGCAGGCGGAGCATCGAGCCGGCGCCCACACCGCCGAGGGCGGCGATTCCCGCGACGAGGACGATCGACCACCACGGGAAGCTCGATCCGCCCGAACGGACGACGACGGGCGGAGCGGGATCCGCCGTGCCGCGCAGGGCAGACCCGAGCCGAACCAGTGACCTGCGCCGGACGCTCGAGGATGCGCACCCGACGCGCGCGTCGATGCGGTAGGCCGTCGGCTGAAGCCCGTGAGGGAGCACGAGCGGATAGGGGATGCGGTCGCCGGGAAGGATCGTGTCGAGCTGCCTCGCGACCCGCTCGCGGAACGACCCGGCCGTGAGCAGCACCACGAGCTGCGGCTTGCAGAGGCTCCGGCCGACGTTCGCGATCGGCACGACGACCGAGGCGAGGCCGGTGCCGGGAAGCGTCGACAGCGTCGACGGTCCGAGCCGCAGCTGCGGCTGGGCCGGGCCGGGGACGCGAACGAGCACGCCGAGCACCTCGCGGATCACCTGCCTGATCCGAAACCGCCCGCCCGACGTCGTCACGTGGGCGTTCTCGAAGGCGATCCCCGCGAGGTGATCGCCGGGAACGGTCCCCTGCGGGACGCGGACGGTGAACGGGACGGCGACTTCCTTGCCGGGATCCACGCTGACCCGTGAGACGGCGGGCCGCAGCCACCCCCCGGCACGGCGCAGCCGCGTGCCGCGATTCCCGTACACGGCACCCGAGGTCTGGCCGGTCAGCCCGTCGACCGCGTAGACGAAGAGCGTCACAGGGATCGAGCCGCCGTTCGAGACGACGACGTCGTCGGAGAACGAGGCGCCGGGGGCGACCGTCCGGTCGAAGTACGCACGGGTCGACGCGTCGTTCGGGTCGTAGTGACCGGGGCGGATGCTGAACGTGGAACCGCCCGGCGCCGCCGACGCGGGCGGGACCAGTCCCGTCGCCGCGGCCGCCGCGAACGCGGCGACCGCGGCGAACGTGCGCGGGCTCCCCACTACGGGCCGCTGACGAGCGAAAGGGTCCAGGTGGACGTGTACGTCCCGGAAAACGTGTTGGCCGGCACCGCCAGCTTCCACGTCGGCGTAACCGTCTGGTTGCCCATGCCCGTGTTGGCGGCCGCGTTGTAGAGCTTGGTCGCGGTCGGAGCGACCGCCGCAGCCGGAAGGGTGTACGGATAGGTGACGCTGTTCGTCGCGAGCGTGCACGTCGCCCCGGCGTCACACGCGTCGGCCGGAGCCGACGTCACTGTCGTCGCCGAGGTCGACAGGAGGTGCGGCGACCCGCCGCCCGTCGTGAACGTCGTCGACGTCGCGGTGATGTTCCAGCCCGTGCCCGAGCCGGTGGCGTCGCCGACGTCGAGCGCCTGCGTCGCGTTCACGGTCTGGTCGAGGCCGTTCAGGGTCGCCGAGAAGCTGACGTTCGGAGGTGTCGAGACGAAGCCGAACGAGCCCGCCGAGATCGTCGCCGTTCCCGTCGACGCGAGTGACGGCACCGCCAGCGCCGCCGCCGCGAACGCCGCCGCGACGAGCGAAAGTGTCACACGATGTTGCAGTGCGCCGGCCATCCGGCTCCCAGTTTTCTTGGAGGTCATCCAGTCTCCTTCGTCGGGTGTGGACCGCATCCGGCGAAGGGCTTGCGGAAAGTCGGTACGCAGCCGTCGCCGGCTGAGGAATCGGCCCGGTGTGAGCACGGGCGCACACCCGAACAGGGGATCCTGGGGTCGTCGGGCGGCGTCCTGTGCGGCCTTTACTCTCGGAACGGTGCTACCGCAATCTTGGGAGTGACTCCTCAAGGGCGTGACGACGTCGTCCGATAGCAGTCCCGGAATGGGGAGCGACGGGATGCCGAATGCGCAGGCTGCGGGCGCCGAGCTGTCGAGCCTGCTCTTCGACCGCGTCGAGACGATGGTGTGCACGCTCGACCTCGACGGACGGTTTACCTCAGTCAACGAGGCGGGCACCCGGCTCACCGGCTACTCGCCGGAGGAGCTCCGCGGCGCCTTCGCGACCCTGGTGATCGCCCCCGAGCACCGGGAGGAGGCCGTCGAGCAGTTCCGCCGGCGGGCCTCCGGCGAGCAGGGGGACGGCCGCGACGAGACGGTCCTGCTCACGCGCGACGGGAAGCGGATCCCGGTCGAGGTTTCGTCGACGGTCTTCTCGGCGGCCGACGGGACGAGGGGCGTGCTCGGGGTCGTCGTCGATCTCAGCGAGCAGCGCGAAGCCGCCCGCGCGCTGCAGGACGCCGAGTCGGCGCTCCTCGAGAGCGAACGCCGCTTCGCCCGGTCGTTCGAGTCGGCCGCGATCGGCATGGCGCTCGTCGCGCCCGACGGACGCTTTCTCGAGGTCAACGACTCCCTCTGCGAGCTCGTCGGCTACTCCCGCGACGAGCTGCTCGAGCGCAGCTTCCAGGACATCACGCATCCCGACGACCTCGAGCTCGACCTCGACAACACACGACGGATGCTCGCCGGGGAGATTCGCTCCTACCACATGGAGAAGCGGTACCTCCATCGCTACGGCGGAACGGTGTGGGTGCTGCTGAGCGTCTCACTCGTCACCTCGGCGGACGGCGAGCCCGTGCATTTCGTCTCGCAGATCCAGGACATCACGGCCCGCAAGAGGGCGCAGCAGGCGCTCGAGCGCAGCGAGGCGCAGCTCGCGGAAGCCCAGCAGCTCGCCCACCTCGGCAGCTGGAAGCTCGATTACGCCTCGCAGTCGATCAGCACCTCTCGCGAGTTTCGACGGATCTACGGGCTGCCGCCCGACGACGAGGTCACGCGCGCGATGCTGCAGGCGCAGGTCCATCCCGACGATGTCGAGGCGGTCGCGGCGAGTACCGCGCGGCAGCCGTCGGCCGGCGATTTCGCAGAGGTCCAGTTCCGGATCGTCCGGCCCGACGAAAGCATCCGCTGGATCTACAGCCGCTGGGAGCAGGTGTCCGAGGGCGACGCGGCGACCGGCTCGCGGGGCTTCGTCCAGGACGTGACCGACCGGAAGGAAGCCGAGCAACAGCTCGCAGACGCGGAGCGCCGGTACCGGAGCCTGGTCGAGCAGCTTCCGCTCGGCGTCTACATCCGCCCGCTCGACCTCTCCCAGCCGAACATCTACGCGAGCCCCCAGGTCGAGCCGCTGCTCGGGTATCCCGCCGCGGAGTGGGAGAAGAATCCCGGGCTGCTCGCGTCGATCGTGCACCCGGACGATCGCGAGCGTGTCCTCGACGCCGCCGAGCGCGTGCGGGCCACAGGCGAGCCTTCGCACGACGAATACCGCTACGTCGCCCGTGACGGCCGCACCGTCTGGGTGCAGGACGAGACGTACGTCGTCGCCGACGAGAACGGAGAGCCCGCGTATGTCCAGGGCTTCCTCCGCGACATCACCGAACGCAAGCGGGCAGAGCTGGAGCGAGACCGGCTCCGCGACGAGCTGCATCACGCACAGAAGCTCGAGGGACTCGGTCGCCTCGCCGGCGGGATCGCCCACGACTTCAACAACATGCTGACCGCGATCAAGGGGTACAGCGAGCTGCTCGTCGAGAGCCTCGACCCGGGCACGCCGGCGCACGCGGAGGCGTTGCAGATCAAGCGGGCGGCCGAGCAGGCCGCGGAGCTGCCCCAGCAGCTGCTCGCATTCGGCCGCAAGCAGACCCTCCAACCGGCGCTCGTCGACCTGAACGACGTGGTCGTGGCGTCGGGCCGCCTCCTCCGGCACCTGCTCACCGCGAAGATCAAGCTCGTCACAGACACCGCGGCGCAACAGCCGTACGTGAACGTCGACCCCAGCCAGCTCGAGCACGTGCTCGTCAACCTGGCCCTCAACGCCCGCGACGCGATGCCCGACGGCGGAACGCTGACGCTCACGACGCGCAACGTCGACGTCGTGGAACCGCTCGCGCGCGAACACGACGTCTCCCCCGGCCCCTACGTCTCCGTCGCCGTGACCGATACCGGCATCGGGATGGACGAGGCGACGAAGGACCGTATCTTCGAGCCGTTCTTCACGACGAAGGCGCCCGGAGCGGGGTCCGGTCTCGGCCTGTCGAGGGTCTACGGGACGGTGACGCAGAGCGGCGGCTTCCTTCAGGTGACGAGCGAGCCCCAGGCAGGCACGACGATCGCCATCCACATCCCGCGCGCCGAAGTCACGGCGCCGGCCCCACGCGATATCGCACCGGACGAGCTCGGGCCGTCGATCCTGCTGGTGGAGGACGAGGAGGTCGTGCGGGAGTTCGCCGGTGCCGTGCTCGACCGCGCCGGTTACCGCGTCCACGCGGCGGCGGACGGAGCAGAGGCGCTGGAGCTGTACGAGCGGCTCGGCGGCCGAGTGCACGCACTGGTGACCGATCTCGTCATGCCGGGCATCGGGGGCCGCGAGCTCCGCGACCGGATCCACGCCCGCGACCCCCGGCTGCCGGTCGTCTTCATGTCGGGATACGCCGACGAGCCCCTCGAGCCGGAGCCCGGCGACGACGTCGACTTCCTGCAGAAGCCGTTCTCGCCGCGGTCGCTCGTCGCCGCCGTGCGCAAGCGCCTCGACGCAGCGGGTATCGGCGATGCGATCACCTGCGTCGTCGCCGACGACCATCCCGCCGTGCTCGACGCCGTCTCCCGCTACCTCGAGTCCAAGGACATCCGGGTGACGAAGGCGGCGAGCGGCGAAGAGGCGCTGCTGGCGATCGAGGGGCTGAAACCGGCCGTCGCGCTCGTCGACGCGGCGATGTCGCCGATGGACGGCCTCGACGTCACCCGACGCACGGCGGTCGTCAGTCCCTCGACGAGAACCGTCGTCTACACCGGCCACCACGATCGCGCACTACTCGAGGAAGCGCTCGATGCAGGCGCGAGCGGTCTCGTGTTCAAGGACGCGCCGCTGACCGAGCTCGAGCGGGCCCTCCGCGTCGTAGCGGAAGGAGGGACGTACGTTGCGGACGAGATCACGGCGGCGATCTCCGAGCCGCGCGAGGAGATCCCGTCGCTGACACCGCGCGAGCTCGAGATCCTCGGGCTCGTCGCCGACGGAATGACGAACGAGAAGGTCGCCACCTCGCTCTCGATCTCACCGGAGACGGTGCAGTCTCACGTTCGCAACGCGATGGTGAAGCTGGGCGCGGAGTCGCGCACCGAGGCCGTGGCGACCGCCCTGCGCCTCTCGCTGATCGCCTAGGACGGCGCTTGACGCTGCAGAATTGGGGGCCGTGCCCTACCGGACGAAGCGCGCCTTCCGCGAGCAGCTCTACGTCATCGAGCTCCTGGCGCAGCAGCAGCAGGCCGAGGCGCGGGTCGCAGAGACGGCGGGCACGTGGCGCGCGAAGCGAGCCGAGCGGCGGCTCGAGGAGATCCGCGGAGCGCTCGCGCTGCGCCTCACCGACCCGTCGCTCCACCAGGTCGCGGTCGACGAGCTGCTCCCAGACGTCCGCGCGTTCCTGGAGGGGGCACCGGCCGGGACGGCCGCCGTGCCGGCCGTCCCGGCGCCGGACACCCACACGCGTCTCCGCATCGCCGTCGCCGGGACGTGCGCCGCGAGCTGGGCGGTCACGATCACGCAGGTGGCGTCCGGAGGCATCTCGAACCGTCCGGACCTCATGGCCCCCGAGGTCGTCGCACTCGTCCTGACACCCGTGGCGGTGCTGCTACGGCTCGTGTACGGCGACAGCGACTCGTGACGCGCGCGCTCGTCTGCCCGGACAAGTTCAAGGGCACGTTCACGAGCATCGAGGTGTGCGCGGCACTCGCGTCAGGGCTGCGCGATGCCGGGTGGGATGCCGTCGAGCTGCCCGCCGGGGACGGCGGCGAGGGAACCGCCGCCGCTCTCATTGCATCGGTCGGAGGCGATTGGGTCGAAGCGCGCGCCTCGGACGCGCTGGGCCGGCCCGTCGAGGCGCGGTTCGCCCTGCTCACGGACGGCACGGCGGCGGTCGACGCGGCCGAGGCGATCGGCCTCTGGCGTCTCGATCCCGAGGAGCGCGATCCCCTTGCGGCGACCAGCCGCGGAGCGGGAGAGCTCGTGGCCGCAGCCCTCGCCGTCGCGCGGGCGGTGATCGTCGGATCGGGAGGGACGGCGACGGTCGACGGCGGCGCCGGCGCGCTGGGCGTCCTGCCGCCGTCCGCGCGGGGCCGGCTCCGAGTCGCGTGCGACGTGCGCACACCGTGGGAAGACGCTGCTTCCGTCTTCGGACCACAGAAGGGCGCCGACGCGGCGGCGGTCGCGCTGCTCTCGGAGCGCCTCGCCGCGCTCGCCGCGTTGCTGCCCCGGGATCCCACCGGCGTGCCGGGCGGAGGCTGCGGCGGCGGTCTCTCGGGCGGCCTGTGGGCCGCCTTCGACGCGGAGCTCGTCCCGGGCGCCGAGCTCGTGCTCCAGGCGCTCGATTTCGACGAGAAGCTGCGGGGCGCGTCGCTCGTCGTCACCGGCGAAGGGCGTCTCGATGCGCAGACCGCCGAGGGCAAGCTCGTGGGAGTTGTCGCAGAATGGGCGCGGAGCGCCCGCGTGCCGTGTGTTGCAATCGTGGGCAGCGACGCACTCGGAGCCGAGGCGGCCGTGGAGCTCGGGATCAGCCGTGTGATCGAGGCGGAGGACGAGCGCGCTCTCGCCGCTGCGGCGCGCTCGCTGGCCTCCGCCTAAGCGGGAGCGAAAAATGCCCCGGTCTGGGGACGCGCTTTCCGGAGGATCGGGTACCTCTGTACCGATGCGCGACCGGCTCGACGTGTGGCTCCGCCGACACCATCTGGAGCACGGCCGCTGGCAGTTCACCGTCTCGATCGCGCTGGGGGCGCTGCTGGCGTTCGGCGCTCTTGCGGGTGTCGCGTGGGCGGCCGACTTCGACACGCTCGGGCGACTGCTCGCGCGCCCCGACTGGAGCTGGTTTCCGGTGGCGCTCGGCTGCGAGGCAGCGGCCTACCTCGGTTACACGCTGGCGTACCGCGAGGTCGCACGCGTCGAGGACGGCCCGGGGCTGCCGCTCGCGCGGCTGGTCGGCATCGTCACGAGCGGGTTCGGGGTCTTCATCCCTCGCGGCGGCTTCGCCGCCGACTACTGCCTCCTCGTCGATTCGGGGTTCTCGCCCGCGCAGGCCCGAACCAGGGTGCTCGGGCTCGGCGCGCTGGAGTACGCGGTGCTCGCGCCGGTCGCCTGCGTCGTCTCGATCATCCTGCTGACGGGGAACCACCCGATTCCCATGTCGTTGACCATGCCGTGGGCGGCCGCCGTCCCGATCGGCTTCGTCCTCGCCGCACTGTTCCTCGGACGCCGCTCGAGCTGGCGGCGGCGCGGCGGCTGGCGCGGCAGGGCGGCGGACGGCCTCGACGCCGTGGTGATGCTGCAGCGGCTCGCGGTCAAGCCGCGCGAGCACGGCGTGTTCGCCGCCGCGGGGATGGCTCTCTACTGGGCCGGCGACATCGCCTGCCTGTGGGCGTGCCTGCGGGGATTCCTCGGGCACACGCCCTCCGGAACGGCGCTCCTGATCGGCTACGCGACCGGTTACGCCCTCACGCGCAGGACGCTGCCGTTCGCGGGCGCCGGCCCGGTGGAGGCACTCCTGCCGTTCACGCTCTCGTGGGTCGCGATCCCGCTCGCCCCGGCGATGCTCGCGGTGCTCGTCTACCGCGCGTTCAATCTCTGGCTGCCGCTCGTGCCCGCGCTCGTCGGACACCGGTCCATCCTCAGAGGCACCCAGGCTACCCCGGCAGGGTAAAGGCGACCCGGGCGCCGCCCTCGACGCGGTTCTCCGCCCAGATCCGGCCGCCGTGGGCTTCGATCAGGCCGCGCGCGATCGCGAGCCCGAGGCCGCTCCCGCCGCCGCCGCGCGCCCGGTCGGCACGCCAGAAGCGGTCGAACATCCGGTCCGGGGCGCCGGCCGGCAGGCCTTCGCCCGTGTCCTCGACACGCACGAGGATGTCTTGCTCCCTGCGCTCGAGGTGCACCGCGACCGACCCGTCGCTCGGCGTGTGCCGCAACGCGTTCGCAAGCAGGTTGAAGAGCACGCGCTCGATCTTCTCCGGCGCGACGGCCGCAACCGGATCGCCGTCGAGGTGAGTCGCGAGCGCGACCCTCCGCGCCGTCGCCTCGGGCGCGAGGAGTCGAACGGCCGACGAGACGAGCTCGCCCAATCGCGTCTCGTGCAGCTCGAGCGTGAGGATCCCGGCGTCGATGCGCGCCAGCTCGAACAGGTCGTCGATCATCCCGGAGAGCGCTTGGACCTGGTCGCGCAGCATCGGCAGGTAGTCGTCGGGCTCCGCCAGGCCGTCCTCGATCGCCTCCAGCATCGCCCGCATCGACGCGACCGGCGTGCGAAGGTCGTGGCTCGCCCACGCGACGAGCTCGCGACGCGCGTCGAACAGCTGCTCGATGCTCGCCGCCATGGCGTTGAAGGTCTCGCCGAGCTGCGCGATCTCGGCGACGCCGCTCTCGGGCGCGCGGGCGCCGAGATCTCCTGCGGCGAGCTGCCGCGACGAGTCGCTCACGCGACTCACCGAGGTGCTGATGGAGCGGGCGAGCAGCAGCCCGGCGCCGACCGCCGCCGACGCTGCGCCGGCTGCGACGGCGAGGATCTTCACGTCCGCGCCCATGTGGAACATCACCCAGCCGGAAAGCAGCACGGCCGCGAGCGGAACGCACACCGAGACGAGCGCGAGGCCCGCGACCTGAAGCCAGAGGGTCGGGGCGCGGCGAAGCGCGAGCGCGACGAGGAGCATCGAGCCGAGGCTCGCGCCGGCGACTGCGAGTGCTAGTCCGGTCATGGGTCGAAGCGGTAGCCGACGCCCCAGACCGTCCGCAGGTGCGCGGGCCGCGCCGGGTCGGCCTCGATCTTCTCGCGCAGACGGCGAACGTGGACGGTGACGGTGCCGGTGTCGACGGCGACGGAGTGTCCCCACACGCGGTCCATCAGATGGTCGCGCGAGAAGACCTGTCGCGGGTTCGTCGCGAGGAACCAGAGGAGGTCGAACTCGCGTGCGGTGAGCGTGACGGGCTCCCCGCCGCGGCTCACCTCGCGGCTCCCGCCGTCGATCGCGAGGTCGTCGAACGTCAGCTGCTCACGCGCGGCCGGGACCGGATTCGAGCGGCGCAGGACGGTGCGCACGCGCGCGGCGAGCTCGCGCGGCGAGAACGGCTTCGTCACGTAGTCGTCGGCGCCGAGCTCGAGGCCGACGATCCGGTCGGCCTCGTCTCCGCGCGCCGTGAGCAGGATCACCGGCAGGTCGGAGCTCGCGCGGATCCAGCGGCAGAGCTCGAGCCCGTCGGTGCCGGGCAGCATCACGTCCAGGACGACGATGCTCGGCCGCTCCGTCTCGATCAACGTCCGCGCGTCGTCGCCGTCGTCCGCCTCGAGCGTCACGAAGCCGTCGCGGCGCAGGTACCGGGCGACGACCTCGCGCACGATCGGCTCGTCGTCGACGACCAGCACGCTCGGCGGCGGGGCCGGCGCTACGGCTCCGGCCGCCACTTCGCGTGATGGCGCGCCGCCCACTGCTCGCTGACCGTGCCCAGCGTCATGCCGCGCAGCGCATGCCGGGTCGCGGGATAGAGGAGCGCGAGGTAGAGGTGGCCGATGAGCAGGAAGAACGCGACGTACATCAGCCCGTCGTGCAAGACCACGGTGCTCGCGAACCGGAACCGCGTGTCACGTTCGCCGAGCCAGAGCAGCATCCCGGAGACGAAAAAGAGGATCGTGAACGCGGCGGTGATCGACGCGTTCACCTTCTGCCCCGCGTTGAAGCGACCTTGCGGCGTCCGCTTGCCGCGCAGCCAGCGCCGGTCGTCGCGGTCGAAGATGTCGAGCTCGCGCGCGGTGCGCAGCAGCCCGCGGCGGTCGCCGAGCAGCGCGACGAGCACGAGCGCCGACACCCAGCCGATCCCCGACCAGAAATGGATGTCCTTCATCAGCGGCCGGCGCCCGACGGTCACCTCGAGGATCGGCAGGTACAGGATGAGTCCTGTGACGAGGAGCGTCAGGAACCCGAGCGCGTTCACCCAGTGGAGCATGCGCTCCGTTCGGGAGAACCGCCGGACGTACGGCGGGTCCCACGGCGGCCCGTACTTGCCCATCAGCTTTGGTAACCGTTCGAGCGGCCGACCCAGGCGTCGTTGTCGTAGCCGTACTGCTCCCAGTACCCGACGCCGACCTGGTCGACCACGTTGATCGCCTTGAGCCACTTCACGTTCTTGTAGCCGTACATCTCCGGGATCACGAGCCGCACAGGCGCGCCGTGAGCGCGCGACAGCGGCTTCCCGTCCATCTCGTACGCGAGCATCACGTCGTGGAGCGACGCCTGCTTCGTCGTCAGGTAGTCCACGTACGGCTCCTCCGCCGAGACGAACTGAAGCGCGTGCGCCTGCGGATGCGGGCCTGCCTGCCCGAGCACGTCGTGCATGCGGACCCCGGCCCAGTGCACGTTCTTCACGGTCCACCCGGTGACGCAATGGAACGTCGAGATCTGCTCGACGCGCGGCAGGTCGCGCAGCTCGCCGTACGACAACGCGAGCGGCTTCTCGACGCGGCCGCCGACGGTGAGCCTCCAGGCGGCCGGATCGAACGTCGGCATGTGCCCCGAGATGGTGTAGATGCGCCAACCCTGGGTCGGGAGAAGCGGAACGATGTCTCCGGCGACGGGCGAGACGGTTCCGGAGATCGAGTTCCAGGCAGCCTTGGCCCACCAGAGCGACGAGAGGCCGCCGCCGAGCGTGGCCAGGAAGACCGCGCGGCCGTAGCGTCTGGGCTGGGCGTCGTCCATCACATGTGGGCCATTCCGGCGAACAGCTTGCCCCGCAGCTCGCCCGGATGTCCCTTCGTATCCACCCAGACCCAGTAGGCGGTCGGCTTCGTCTCGATCCGCTGAAGCGCCGTCTTCACCACGCGCGCGCACGCCTTCTCACGATACGCCTTTCCCAGGTGGACGAGGACCATCCCGTGGGCGTCCCGGATCGACGCGGCGGTCACGCCCTTGGTGTGCAGGTCGAACGTCCAGCACAGGCTGCCCGCCGTCGCGTTCGAGTGGAAATTGACGATTCCGTGCTCACCCATGCCGGCGAGCCGCGCCGCCAGCGTCGGATGCATCGTGTCGGCCGCCGCCACGCCCGTGCCGAGCGAGAGGGTCGCACCTGCGACCGCAAGCCACTTCGCGCGCATCACTCCTCCTCGAGTCGTCAGTACCTACGTCGAGGATCACGCGACAGGATTGCGAGGTCGTTGCGGAGGTCTTACGGACCCCTTAAATCGAAGGGGCGCAAACCGAGTGCCTCGCGCGCGGCGTATGTGGGAGACCAACCACGCGAAGGGAGTCATCCAATGGTCCGCCTCTCGCTGCTCGCCGTGGTGATCGCCGCGGCGGTAGCCGCCTCGATCGCCGTCTCAGCGGGCGCCGCAACGCATCCGAAGCTCGTCGGCGTCGTGGGGAAGAACGACGCGTACTCGATCTCCCTGACCTCGAACGGCAAGTCCGTCAAGACATTGAAGGCGGGGACGTACTCGCTGGTCATCCACGACGACTCCGCGATCCACAACTACGAGCTCGACGGCCCGCACGGGAAGTCGTGGACGTTCACCTCCGTGCCGTTCATAGGTACCAAGACGATCACGATCAACCTGACGCCCGGCAAGTACAAGGCCTACTGCGTCGCGCACGAATCGGAGATGTTCCAGCACTTCACCGTCCGCTGAAAACGACAAGGAGGGGTCTGACCCCCGGCGAGGGGTCAGACCCCCATCGTTCGCGTCAGAAGAGCACGACGGTGAACGGCACGTCCTCCTCGTCGGTGTGACTCCCCTCGGTGATCGTGAAGCTCCCGTCCGGGTTGCGCCCGATGTCGGTTGCCACTCCGCCGCCGGTCGGGTCCCCGCCCATGCCGCTGACGATCGCGACCGTCGCCGGGTTGCCCACGAACTTCACCTCGTAGATGCCGCGGTTGAGCCGTCGCGCCTCGACGGCGCCGCCACAATTGAAGACGCGCCCGAAATACGACTTGTCCGACGTGAATTGGTCGGGCAGGTTCGCCGGCCCCTTGTCGGGCTGCCCCGTGACCTGAAGGATCCCCCGTACCGCCCCCTGAGCACACCGGGCCTGCGGAGCCGTTCGCTGACCGATGGCGAACGCCGAGCCGCCGAGTGCGAAGAACAACGCCAGCAACGCGATGATCGTCGCGGGCCTGACGCGAACCACCTTCCCCATCGTGTTCTCTCCTTCTGAGATGACCGGGGCATTCTCGCGTCCGCTCAGCGCTCGTGTATCCCTATTTCGGAGTCCAATTCCGCCCCGAAGAGCAGTGCCAGGCCCGCCAGCCAGAGCCAGACGAGCATCACGATCACTGCCGCGAGGGATCCCCAGGCCTTGTTGTAGGAGTCGAACCTCGACGTGTAGAGCGCGAAAGCGCCCGAGGCGGCCAGCCAGACCACGACGGCGACGACCGCCCCGGGCGTGGCCATGCGCCAGCTTCGTCGCTCCACGTCGGGGCCGAGATAGAGAAGGGCCGCGAAGACGGCGAGCAGGCCGAGCACGAGGATCGGCCACTGGGCGATCCACCAGACGTACGCCACCGCGCGCTCGTGCCCGAGCAGCCGCCCGACGTGCTCCTCGATCGGCGGGCCGAGGATCAGCAGACCGCCGACCAGCACGAAGGCGATCCCGAGACACGCCACCAACCGGAGCGCGACAAGCCGCCGCTCCAGAAAGCTCCGCCTGTCCGTTCGGTCGAAGGCGAGGTCCAGCGCGGTCATGTAGCTCGACATCGCGCTCGTCGTCGACCAGAGGGCGACCACGAACCCGATCACCGTCACCGTGACCGAGGTGGTCGGCGTGTGGTCGAGGCGGTGGAGGCTGTTCGACAGGAGCTGTCTCGCCTGCTCAGGCATGACGCCGTGCAGGTCGGTGATCAGCCTGTCGATCGTGGCGTCGCTCGCGGCGAGCGTGAAGAGGCCGATCACGACGAGGAGGACGGACGGAATCGCGAGGAACGTGCTGAATGCAAGCGCCTGAGCGATCAGGACCATGTGATCCTCGACCGTCTCCTTCCCCGCCCGCCGCACGACGACCATCCATTCACGGGCGTGCACCGCGCGTCAGCCCGGCATCTCGAGCGTGAGCGCGCGTGCAAGCCGGTCGAGGGCACCGTCGAGGTCCGCGTCGCCGTCCTTCCACCCGTCGAGCAGCACCCGCAGGTGCCGCCGCCGTGCGGCTACCAGCCGGTCCAACGCCGCACGGCCGGCCGGCGTGAGCTCGACCGTTCCCTCGCGCGAACGCACGAAGCCGCGCCGCTCGAGTGCGGCAAGGCCGCCCGCGAGCTGCATCTCGGGAACGCCGAGCGACTCGGCGAGCCTGACCGCGCCGACGGGCTCCCGCTCGCCGAGCCGTCCGAGCACCCAGCTCTCGTCCGGCGCGATCTCGATCCCCGAGTCGGCGATGAGCCGCCGGTACGTCGCCGTCCGCTCGTCCTGCTGCAGGAGCGAGCCGACGATCCGCTCGAGCTCCTGCTCGGAGCTCAAGTCGCGGGGCGGAGAGGCCACGCTCTCGCCGACGGTCTCCGCCCTCGCCGTCTGACGCAGCGGCACCTCTCGCAGGAGCCACGTGAGCACGAAGGAAAGGACCGCGATTCCGGCCGCGACCACGAACACCGGGTGAAGCGACGCCGAGAAGGCGGCGACGTACTTCGCGTGAGCCTCCGGCGGCAGCTTCTTCACCAGCAGAGGGCTCGCCGTCCGCGGGCCGCGGATGCCGTGGAGGTTCGCGCGCAGGCGGTTCACGAAGATCGCGCCGAAGACGGCGATCCCCACCGAGCCGCCGATCTGGCGGAAGAGGACCGCCCCCGACGTCGCGACGCCGAGGTAGCGGAACTCGACGGCGTTCTGCACGGCGAGCACGAGCACCTGCATCACCATCCCGAGGCCGAGTCCGACCACGAGCATGTACAGCGACGCCTGCAGCGCCGTGGTGTGCACGTCGAGCCGCGTGAGCAGCACCATTCCGCACGTCAGCACGGCCGTGCCGGCGATCGGGAACGGCTTGTAGCGCCCCCAGCGCGAGATCAACCGTCCGGCCCCGATCGACGTGACGAGAAGCCCGGCCATCATCGGCGTCAGCTGGAGCCCGGAGCTCGTCGGGCTGCGACCGCGCACGATCTGGAGAAACAGCGGCAGGTACGTCACCGAGCCGAACAGCGCGAGGCCGATGATGAAGCCGATGCCGGCGCAAACCGCAAAGATGCGATTCCGGAACAGCCCGAGCGGAAGGATCGGCTCGTCCGCGCGGCTCTCGGCGAGGACGAACAGCGCAAGGAAGACGACGCCGAGTACGCCCAGCGTGACGAGCGGCCCCGACCCCCACGCATACGTGTTGCCGCCGAGGCTCGTGAAGAGCACGGCGCACGACAAACCGGCCGCGAGGAGAGCCCCGCCCCGGTAGTCGATCGCGTGTTGCACCCTGTCCGCCCGCGCGTGGAAGACGGCGCCGATCACGGCGAACGCCAGCGCGCCGACGGGCAGGTTGACGTAGAAGATCCAGCGCCAGGAGAGGTTGTCGACGAAGAAGCCGCCGAGCAGCGGCCCGATCACCGTCGAGACGCCGAAGACCGCGCCGAAGAGACCCTGGTAACGCCCGCGCTCCCGCGGCGGGATGATGTCTCCGACGACCGCGATCGTGGTGACGAGCAAACCGCCGGCACCGAGCCCCTGGATCGCGCGGAACGAGATCAGCTGCGCCATGTTCTGCGCGGCGCCGCACAGCGCCGAGCCGATCAGGAACAGGACGATCGCGAACTGCAGGACGCTCTTCCGACCGTAGAGGTCCCCGAGCTTCCCGTACAGCGGGCCGGTGACCGTCGAGGCGAGCAGATACGCGGTCACCACCCAGGACAGGTGCGCGAGGCCGCCGAGATCGCCGACGATGGTCGGAAGCGCCGTCGCCACGATCGTCTGATCGAGCGACGCGAGCAGGATGACCAGCATCAGCGCGCTGAAGATCACGCGGATGCGCGGCCGCTCAGGAGCAGCGACGCTCACCGCCGAATCCTAGGCTCGTGTCAGCGGGCGACGGGGAAGTGCGGGCCTGGCAGCCCTTCGAGCAGATCGTCGAACTCGCCGTATGTCGACGACCACGCGAGTGGGCTCCACGCCGTGCGGAACGTCGGCACAACCTGCTTCCGTACCAGCGTCCGCGCACAATCCAGCATGCGTTCCGTGTGCTCCCGCCGCTGCAGGATCAGGCCTCGACGGAGTCCCCGCGACTCCAGCCGTAGCCTCCTCGCCTCGTCGCGTGCTTGCGCGGCCTGCGACGTCACTTCAGCCACGGCTTGAGAAAGCCCTCCAGGTCGCGACAGCCTCCGGGAGCGACGATCCGCCCGCGGACACGCCGATCCTCGACGACGAGGAACGTCGGCACCGCGTCGACCCTGAGCCGCTCGGCGAGATCCGGCCGCCGGTCGACCGGCACGCGGATCAGGTCGAACGTGTCGTGGTTGTGGCGGTGCTGCAGCACCTGGGCGAGGAACCCCTCGGACCGCCTGCAGCGCCCCGACAGCGGCGAGTAGAAGAAGAGAAGCTTCGGCCGGGGTGAGACGCTCTCGGGGGCCGGCTGCGGGGCTGAGCTCACCCGCGTCTTATCCCCGGTCCGAAACTCGCGCAAACGAGTCGGAGGTTAAGAGGTCGAAGCCCGATCCGCGGTGACGAGCAGGATCGCGCCCCCGACGGTGTCGTCGAGCTCCGCCCGGAGCGGCGCGAACGACACCACGTAGGAGACGGGCTGGCCGCGCCTGTTGTGCCCCAGCAGGTCCAGCTCGCCGGGCGCGTCGCCCGCCAACACCGACCGGAGCGGCTCGCGCAGCTCCCCGAACGGGAACCCGGTGTCGAGGTTCAGGAGGTGCTGGCCCTCGACCTCGTCGTCCCGGAGGCCCCAGAGCTCGGTCGCCAGCGCGTTCCACGCGAGCACCCGAAGATCCCGGTCGACGACGACGACGGCCTGCTGGACGCCGGCGAGCACGGAGCCGAGGAATGCGTTCGCACGAATCGTCTCCTCGGTGCGTTCGCGGAGCTCGTCGTTCATCGTCTCGAGCTCCTCGTTCGTCGACTGCAGCTCCTCGTTCATCGTCTCGAGCTCCTCGTTCGTCGACTGCAGCTCCTCGTTGGTCGTCTCGAGCTCCTCGTTCGTCGACTGCAGCTCCTCGTTGGTCGTCTCGAGCTCCTCGACGGTGGACTGGAGCTCTTCGTAGGCCGTCTCGAGCTCGCGGCGGGCGGTGCTCAGGTGCTCCTCGAGCGCGCGGTGGATGGTCACGTCGACGAATGCGACGGTTATCCCGACGACACGCTCGCCGGGAGCAACGAGGGGCGACACCTGCACCTCGAGCGACCGCTCCTCGCCGCCGCCCAGCTGCCAGTGCACGTCCTTCCTGTTCACGAGCCTTCGCTTCTCCCGCACCTCGTCTATGAGCGAGCGCAGCTCGACCGGGCGATAGGAGACGTCGAGGTCCTGGAGCGGTCGTCCGACGTCCTTGAGCTTGAGGCCGAACATCGCGCGCGCCGGCTGATTGATCGCGACCACGCGGTTGTCGTCGTCGACGACGATCGACGCGATCGGCGCGTGCTCGAACGCGGCATCCCGCAGCTCCTCGAGCCCCGGCCGTTTCACCTCCTCGTCGAGCCGCGGCAGTCGCGCAATGTGCAGTGACGCAGGCTCGCCCGCTCCGTCGCGGACGAAGATCCGCCGCTTCAGGTCATGCGCCTTGAACAACCGCCGGCCGCTCTGCAACGCCTCGGCCTTACCGACGACGAGGAACCCGCCCCTGTTCAGCGCGAAATAGAAGTTCGCGAGGATGCGCTGCTGGACGTCCGTGCCGAAGTACATGAGCGTGTTGCGGGACACCAGCAGGTCGACCCTCGAGATCGGCGGATCACGGTGCAGGTCGTTCCGGCAGAAGATCACGCAGCGGCGCAGGTCCTTGCGAAAGGCGAACGATCCGTTCACGGGCTGGAAGTACTTGTCGCGGAGCTCAACGGACACGCCGTCGAGTTGCCTCGCCGTGTAGGTCGCGTCGCGCGCCTGGCCGAGCGCCTCCTCGTCGATGTCGGTGGCGTAGACCTTGACCCTCTCTTTGAGCGCCTCGTCGCCGATCGCCTCGGCGAGCAGCACGAGGACCGTGTACGGCTCCTCGCCGGAGGCGCAGCCGGCCGACCACACGCGGATGGCCGCCTGGTCGTCCTTGTGCTCCAGGATCGATGGAATCACATGGGACGCGACGACGTCCCACGTCTCGCGATCGCGGAAGAAACCGGTCACGTTGATCAGGATCGCGTTGAAAAGGTCGTTGAACTCGTCCGGATGCTCCTCGAGGTAGGCTCGATAGCCCTCCCAGCCGTCCGCGCCGACCGACTGCACGCGCTTGTCGAAGCGGCGCATCAAGGTCGGCCGCCGGTATCCCGTGTAGTCGAAGCCGCGCGCGTCGCGAACGAACTCGAGCAGCGACTCGAACGCCGGATCCGGCGCGCTCACGACCGGCTGCCGACGAAGTCGACGACTGCCTGCCCGATCTGACCGACGGCGAGCACGGCGTCAACGCTACCGGCATCGATGGCCGCAGACGGCATCCCGAAATGCTCCGACGTCGCCTCGTCCTGTACGACCACGGAGCCGCCCGCCCCCTTCAACGCCAGGGTCCCGTCCGCACCGTCGATCCCCGTTCCCGACAGCACCACCGCGAGGCAGCGCCCGTCGTAGTTCTCGGCCAGGGAGTGAAGGAGCGTGTCCGCGCTCGGGCGGACGTAGTGCACGAGCGGCGAATGGTCGAGCGTCAGCGTACCGTCGGCGTTCACGAGCAGGTGGGCGTCCGGCGGGGCGACATAGACGTGTCCCGGTTCGAGCACGTCGCCGTCCTCGGCCTGCTTGACGCTCATGGCCGTCTTGCGGATCGCCGCGGATCACCCGGATCGCGTCCTGCCGCTGCATGCGATAGCCGCCGCCGGCGGAGGCGCCCTTCCCGGATATGCCGTCCAATGTGTCCTGGACGACGACCTGCCCGCCGGCGCGGGCGACCGCGGCGGCACCGCCGGCACCGTCGCCTCGCGCCCCGGAAAGCACCACGGCGACGACGCGATCCGCGTACCGTGCCGCGGCGCTGCGAAACAGCGGGTCGACGGCCGGACGGGCGCCGTTCTCGCGCGGTCCGCGAGCGACACGCCACCGCCCGGCGTCGACGATGAGGTGGTGGTCGGGCGGAGCCACGGCGATGCGACCGCCGACGATCGGATCGCCGTCTCTTGCGTGGCTCGCCTCGAGCGGCCCGGCGCGGGCGAGGATCTCGGGCAGGCGGCTCCGAGCGTTCGACGAGACGTGCAGGACGATCCCGGCCGCGGCGGGAAAATCCTCCGGTAGCCCGGAGGCGATCACGCGAAGGGCCTCCACCCCGCCCGCGGACGCACCGACGACGACGAGGCTCGAGGCCCGCCCATCCATTTCTTCGGTCTGCCCCTTCGCCGCAGGGAGAAACGGCGTCAGTGGACGGCGAAGAGACCCGCCACGCCCAGGCCGAACACGGTCAGCGCGAGCCACGAGTCGGGCCCGAGGCTGAAGCGGCAGCGGTTCGGGCGCCCGATCACCCCGAACCCGTAGATCGCGGTCAGTCCGATGCCGAGCGCGGCGAGCCAGGCGTTCTGAGGGCCGGCGGACGGGAGCACGGGCTTCATCGCGACCACGTCGGCGACGAGGAACAGGCACACCTGGAAGGCGTTGCCGCCGAAGATGTCGCCGATCGCGAGCGCGTTGTCGCCGAGCTTGACCGCTGCGAGGCCGGAGCTGATCTCCGGAAGCGCCGTCGCCGTCGCGAGAACCGTCGCGCCGAAGATGACGCCGTTGATGCCCCAGCGGCTCGCGAGGTGGTTGCCGCTCGCCTCGAGCGCGACGCCCGCTCCGAGCGTGACCACGCACGCGATCCCGAAGTACACCGCCACGCGCGCCGTCGACAGACCGGCGTACGGATGTGGCTGTTCGGGATGAGGCTGGCCGCGGTGGTGCCGGCCCGGGCTGCTGCCGGGCATCTCGACCTGCCAGCGCGGCGCCTTGCGGGCGCGGTTGATCACGAAAAGGCCGACTCCCCACACGACGACGATCGCGAGCGAGGCCGGGCTGACGACCCCGCCGATCGCGATCTTCGGCTCCAGCAGAGCGCCCATCAGGACGCCGGCGACGACGATCATCACGAGCAGCCCTTCCAGCACCGGCGTCAACGCCCCGACGAGAAAGGTCAGCGGCGGCTGCCTTCCGACCGCGATGTCGCAGAGAAGCAGGACCATCGTCTGCACGGCGATCCCGCCGATGAGGTTGCCGGCGGCGAGGCCGAGGTTCCCGGACGCGGCCGCCGAGATCGTGATCGCCAGCTCGGGGAGGCTGCCGGCGATCGCCAGCAACAGGAGACCGCCCAGCTCCTCTCCGAGGCCGAGTCGCGCGTCCAGCGCATCGGTCGTCTTCGACAGCGCGATGCCGGCGACCCAGGTGGCGAGCGCGCCGGCCGCGAAGACGAGCAGGAGGAGCGGAGTCCCGAGACTCCCCACGCAGCGAGTATGCGTTCCGATGCGGACGTAGACTCGCGCACGTGCCGTCCTTGCTCGTCGACGAGATAGGGCTGCTGGTGACGAACGAGCCGGAGCGCGGCGAGATCGAACGTGCGGCTCTCGTCGTCGAGGACGGTCGCGTCGCGTGGGCCGGCCCTGCGGCCGACGCTCCCGCCGCCGACGAGTGCGTCTCCGTCGAGGGCCGCTGTGTCGTCCCGGGCTTCGTCGATTCGCATGCGCACCTCGTGTTCGCGGGGGATCGCAGCGCGGAGTTCGCGGCCCGGATGGCGGGCCGGTCGTATGCAGCCGGCGGGATCCGCACCACCGTCGCGGCGACGCGCACCGCAGACGACGCGCAGCTGAGGGAGAACGTGGCGCGTCTCGTCGCCGAGATGCAGCGCCAGGGTACGACGACGGTCGAGATCAAGTCGGGCTACGGGCTGACCGTGGAGGACGAGCGCCGGTCGCTCGCGATCGCGCAGGCGTTCACCGACGACACGACCTTCCTCGGTGCGCACGTCGTCGCGCCCGAGTTCGGCGAGGACGCGGACGACTACGTCGCCCTCGTCGCGGGTCCGATGCTCGACGCATGCGCGCCGCACGCCCGTTGGGTCGACGTCTTCTGCGAGCGAGGCGCGTTCGACGAGGAGCAGTCGCGGGCGGTGCTGGTCGCCGGGCAGGCGCGGGGCCTCGCCGTGCGCGTGCACGCGAACCAGCTCGGGCCGGGCCCCGGCGTCAAGCTCGCCTGCGAGCTCGGAGCGGCGTCGGCCGACCACTGCACGCACCTCGACGACGCCGACGTGACGGCACTCGCCGATTCGGGGACGGTTGCGACGCTGCTCCCGGGGGCGGAGTTCTCGACCCGGTCGCCGTATCCCGATGCGCGTCGTCTCCTGGATGCGGGCGCGACGGTGGCACTCGCGACCGACTGCAATCCCGGCTCCTCGTACACGACGTCGATGCCGTTCTGCATCGCGCTCGCCGTGCGCGAGATGTGGATGACCCCCTGGGAGGCGCTCTGGTCGGCGACCGCCGGCGGCGCGCGGGCGCTGCGGCGGGACGACGTGGGCCGCCTCGGCCCCGGAGCGCGCGCGGACTTCGCCGTCCTCGACGCGCCCGGCTACGTCCACCTCGCCTACCGGCCGGGCGCGCCCCTGGTGCTCGAGACCTGGAAGGACGGGCTGAAACTGTTTCGCCGCGAAGCGACGAAACAGTTTCCACCGGCTACACCACCGGGATCTTCTGGAAAGACGGGGTGAAACTGTTTCGTCGCGAAGCGACGAAACAGTTTCCACACGCCACACCACCGGGATCTCGAACGAACGCGACCCCAAACCCGGAAAGACGGGATGAAACTGTTTCGTCGCGAAGCGACGAAACAGTTTCCACGCGCTACGCCATCGGGATCTTGAGGCCGCGCTCACGCGCGACCTCGAACGACGCGTCGTATCCCGCATCGGCGTGGCGGAAGACGCCCGTCGCAGGGTCGTTCGTCAGCACACGATCGAGCTTCGCCGCCGCGAGCTCCGTGCCGTCCGCGACGGCGACCTGCCCTGCGTGAATCGAGCGGCCGATGCCGGTGCCGCCGCCGTGGTGCACGCTCACCCATCCGGCGCCGCTCGACGTGTTGACCAGCGCGTTGAGGATCGGCCAGTCGGCGATCGCGTCCGATCCGTCCTGCATTCCCTCGGTCTCGCGGTACGGCGAGGCGACCGAGCCCGTGTCGAGATGGTCGCGGCCGATCGCGAACGGGGCCGCGGCCTTGCCCGTGCGCACGAGCTCGTTCAGGCGGGCGCCCATCCGAGCGCGCTCCCCGGCCCCGAGCCAGCAGATACGCGCGGGCAGCCCCTGGAACGCGACACGCTCGCGTGCGAGCGTGATCCAGCGTGCGAGTGACTCGTCGTCGGGAAACTCGTCGAGCGCCGCCTCGTCGCTCGCAGCGATGTCGGCCGGCTCGCCCGACAGCGCCGCCCACCGGAACGGCCCCTTCCCTTCGCAGAACAGCGGCCGGATGTACGCGAGCACGAAGCCCGGATAGTCGAACGCGCGCTCGAACCCGCCGCGCCGGGCGCCCGCACGAAGCCCGTTGCCGTAATCGAACACCTCCGCGCCGCTGTCGAGCAAGTCGACCATCCCGGCGCAGTGGCGCGCCATGCTCTCGAAGCTTCGGCGCACATACTCGTCCGGCCTCTCGCGCCGAAGGTCGGCGGCTTCGTCGAGGTCGAGACCTGCCGGGATGTAGGACAGCGGATCGTGCGCCGACGTCTGATCGGTCACGAGCTCGATGGGAACGCCACGCGCGGCGAGCTCGGGAACGACCTCTGCCGCGTTGCCGAGCAGCCCGATCGACAACGCGCGCCGCTCGGCCTTCGCCTCGAGGGCCGTCCTGATCGCCGCGTCGAGATCGTCGGCCTCGACGTCGAGGTAGCGCGTCTCGAGCCGGCGGCGGATCCGCGACGCGTCGACCTCGATGCAGAGCGCGACGCCGCCGTTCATCGTCACGGCCAGCGGCTGCGCGCCGCCCATGCCGCCGAGGCCCGCCGTCACGGTCAGCGTCCCGCTCAGCGAGCCGCCGAACCTGCGGGCGGCGGCCGCGAACGTCTCGTAGGTGCCCTGCACGATGCCCTGGGTGCCGATGTAGATCCACGAGCCCGCGGTCATCTGGCCGTACATCGTCAGCCCGAGCGCCTCGAGCCGGTTGAACTCCTCATCGGTCGCCCAGTCGGGGACGAGCAGCGAGTTCGCGATCAGCACGCGCGGGGCCCACTCGTGCGTGCGCAGGACGCCCACCGGCTTGCCCGACTGGACGAGCAGCGTCTCGTCGTTCTCGAGCTCGCGCAGGCACGACACGATGGCGTCGAACGCCTCCCAGTTGCGCGCAGCCCGCGCCCGGCCGCCGTAGACGACGAGCTCCTCGGGGCGCTCGGCGACGTCCGGGTCGAGGTTGTTCATCAGCATCCGGAGCGCCGCTTCCTGCGTCCAGCCCTTGCAGCTGCGCTCGCTTCCGCGCGGCGCGCGGACGAGTCGTGGCGCGACCGTCATATCGAGATCATGGCACCCGCCGCCCACCCGTCGCGAGCGCGGCGACCACGCCGATCGCAAGAAGCATGATCGCGGCGACCAGCATCGATGCGTGAAGCCCGCTGCCGAATGCCTTTTCCGCTGCATCGATCACCTTTGCCACGAGCGTCTCGTGCCCCTTCGCGAGCGGGTTCTTCACCTTGCTCGGGCTGCTCGGCACGCCGCCGTGCGTGACAGCGCTGATGACGAAGCCGCGGAAGCCGGACGGGATGCCGATCTCGGCGAGCCGGTGCCGGAGGTCGCCCGTCAGCCGCGAGTCGACGATCGCCCCCAGCACGGCGACTCCGAGCACACCGCCGAGCTCGCGGCTCGTGTTCACGGTCGATGCGGCCGTTCCCGAACGCTCGGCCGGCACGAGCGCGAGCACGGCGGCGGTCATCGTCACGAGCGCCAGCCCGAACCCGACGCCGACGAGCGCCAGGGCGCCCGCAAGCAAGGGGATCGACGCGTTCGGCGTCAGCAGCGCGTCGACGAGGAACATGCCGCCCCCCGCGACGAAGCAGCCGATCACCATCGGAGCCCGCGGCCCCGACCGCTCCGTCCAGCGCCCCGCGAGGGGCCCTGCGACCGCCATCGCGGCGGCGAGGGAGATGAACTGCAGTGCGATCTGCCAGCCGGAAAAGCCGGCGACGAGCTGGAGGTAGAGAGCGGTGAAGAAGAAGACGGCGAAGAGCGCGAAGTTCGTCGCGAACGCGACGAGGTTCGCGACCGCGAACGCGGGCATACGCAGCAGGTCGAGCCGGAGGAGCGGATCCCGGCTCCGGCTTTCGACGATCAGGAACACGACGGCGGCCGCGACCGAGACGCCGAGCAGGAGCACGATCCACCACGCCGTGTAGCCGTGGTCCTCGCCTTCGATCACGCCGAACGTCGCGGCGGTCAGCGCGACGATCGTCAGGGCGAGGCCGGGCAGGTCGAGGCGGCGTCCCTCCGGGTCACTGCTCTCCGGCACGGTCTCCGCCGCGACCGCGAACGCCAGCACCCCGAACCCGAGGTTGAACCAGAAGACGGCACGCCAGCCGACACCTCCGATGAGGATTCCGCCGACGATCGGGCCGAGCGCGAGCGCCACACCGGAGACGGCCGTCCAGACGCCGAGGGCACGGGCGCGGGGGCCCGGCTCGGGATAGATGTGACGGATGAGGGAGAGCGTCCCCGGCTCCGAGCCGGCGGCGCCGAGCCCCATCACGATCCGGCCCGCGATGAGGGTGTTCGTGTCGGGCGCGAGCGCGGTGAGGAGCGAACCGGCGCAGAAGATCGCCAGGCCGGCGAGCATGACGCGCTTCCGCCCGAGCAGGTCGCCGAGCGTCCCGCCGGTGAGCATCAGCGCGGCGAACGCGAGCATGTAGCCGTCGACGACCCACTGGAGCTGGCTGACCCCCGCGTGCAACGACTGCTGCAGGCTCGCCAGCGCGACGCTGACGATGGTGTTGTCGAGAAAGGTCAGGAAGAGGACGCCCGAGACCGCCGCCAGCGCAACGGTCTGGCGATGCCCGGTCGCCGCGGATGCAGGTCTCGAGGCCGCGATAGAGCCATTATCTCGCCCCGACCGACAGCACTTCAACTTCTGTAGCTACTATGCCACGCATGGAGAAGCTGTTACTCATCCCGCTGGACGACACCGTCGTCTTCCCGAACATGACGGTCGCGCTGCCGCTGGACGCCGGCGACGAGAGCTCCGTGCTGCTCGTGCCGCGCCACGAGGGCGCGTATGCCAAGGTCGGCACGATCGCCGAGGTCGTCGACCGCGACCATCTACCCGGCGGCGCACCGGTGCTGACGTTGAACGGCCGGAGCCGCGCGCTGCTCGGCGCAGCCGAGAGCGGCCGCGACGGCCGTCTCTACGTCGAGGTCGAGGAGCGGCCCGACGAGACGCCCGCGCCGGTTCTGACCCGCGAGCTCGAGACCGAGTACCGCGCGGTCGTGAACGAGATCCTCGAGCTGCGGAACGCAGACTCGCGCGTTGGAGACTTCCTGCGCATGGTGCGCGAGCCGGGTGCGCTCGCCGACACCTGCGCGTACGCACCGGACCTCACCTTCGAGCAGCGTGTCGAGCTGCTCGAGACGCTCGACGTCGTCGAGCGTCTGCAGCTCGCGCTGTCGATGCAGCGCGAGAGGTTGGCCGAGCTGCAGGTGCGCCGCCGCATCCGCGAGGACGTGGAGTCGGGCGCCCAGAAGCAACAGCGCGAGTACTTCTTGCGCCGGCAGATGGATTCGATCCGCAAGGAGCTGGGTGAGGACGACGCGAACGTCATCGAGGAGTACCGGCGCAAGATCGAAGAGGCCGATCTCCCCGAGGGCGCGCGCGAGCAGGCCGAGCGGGAGCTCGGCCGGCTGGAGCGCATGGGCGAGACGTCGCCCGAGTCGTCGATGATCCGCACCTACCTCGACTGGCTCCTCGTCGTGCCGTGGGGCAAGAAGAGCGAGGAACGCCTCGACCCGTCGCTGGCGCGCGAGATCCTCGACGCCGACCATGCCGGGTTGGACGACGTGAAGGAGCGCATCGTCGAGTACCTCGCCGTCCGCAAGCTGCGCGAGGAGCGCGGCATCGCGAACGACAAGCGGTCTGGCGCGATCCTGACGCTGATCGGCCCGCCCGGCACCGGCAAGACGTCGATCGGCGAGTCGATCGCGCGCGCGCTGAACCGCGAGTTCGTGCGCATGTCCCTCGGCGGCGTGCACGACGAGGCGGAGATCCGCGGGCACCGGCGCACGTACATCGGCGCCTTGCCCGGCCGGCTCGTGCGGGCGCTGACGGACGCCGGGACGATGAACCCGGTGATCCTGCTCGACGAGGTCGACAAGGTCGGCGCCGACTGGCGCGGCGATCCGTCGGCCGCTTTGCTCGAGGTCCTCGATCCAGCTCAGAACCATTCGTTCCGCGACCACTACCTCGATGTCGAGCTCGACCTCTCGCAGGTCGTGTTCATCGCGACCGCGAACGTCGCCGACACGATCCCGGCCGCGCTGATCGACCGGATGGAGGTCATCCGGTTCGACGGCTACACGGTCGACGAGAAGGTCGCGATCGCGCGCGGGTACTTGTGGCCGCGGCAGCGCGAGCGGAACGGTCTCGAGGAGGGGGAGGTCGAGATCGACGACGGCCTGCTCCGCAAGATCGTCGACGAGTACACGCGCGAAGCCGGAGTGCGGCAGCTCGAGCGGGAGCTCGGGAAGCTGCTGCGGAAGGCCGCGACGAAGATCGTCGCCGGCGCCGATTCGCCACTCGCCGTCGACGAGCCGTTCGTCCGCGAGGCGCTCGGGCGACAGCGGTTCTGGCAGGAGGCCGCCGAGCGCACCGCCGTCCCCGGTGTCGCGACCGGCCTCGCCGTCACCGGCACCGGCGGCGACGTGCTGTTCGTCGAGGCAACACAGATGGAAGGCGACGAGCGGCTCGTGCTCACAGGGCAGCTCGGCGACGTGATGAAGGAGTCGGCGCAGATCGCACTCTCATGGGTGCGCGCGCACGCGGACGAGCTCTCGATCGACCGGGACAGGCTGCACGGCACGTTCCACGTGCACGTACCGGCGGGAGCGACCCCGAAGGACGGGCCGAGCGCGGGCATCACGATGACGACGGCGCTCGCATCGCTCGTCACCGGTCGTCCGGTGAAGCACACGGTCGGTATGACCGGCGAGGTCACGCTGCAGGGACGCGTGCTGCCGATCGGCGGCCTGAAGCAGAAGGTTCTCGCGGCGCACGCGTCAGGGCTGACCGAGGTGATCATCCCCGAAAGAAACAGGCCCGACCTCGAGGACGTGCCGGAGGACGTACGCGAGGCGATGACGTTCCATCCGGTGCTCAGCGTCGACGAGGTGCTCGAGCTCGCGCTCGAGCCCGCCCAGGATCGTGCGCTGCAGGCGGTGTAACCCGGTTCCCGAGGAGGTCCGCCGTGCGGCAGGCCTCCTCGAACGCCGCTGGACGCTGTCGATCCTCTACGCGTCGGTCGAAGGCGCAGAGCGCTTCAACGAGTTCCTCGATGCGCTGGGCCGCGTCCCGCCTGCGACCCTCGCGGCGCGTCTGAACGAGCTCACCGAGGCGGGCCTGCTCGAGCGGCGCGTGCTGGCGACGAGACCGCCGGCGGTCGAGTACCGCATGACCACGAGCGGCCGCCGCCTCGAGCCCGTCGTGCGCGAGCTGGCGCGCTTCTGCCAACGTCCTTAGAGCGCCTTTCATAATGAGTTGCTGGGCTGGAGGAGCTTGAGACAGATCAGGCTGCAGCCGATCGCCAGGAACGCTTCGTGGATGTCGGCGCGGCGCTCGTAGCGGATGC
>Ga0070731_10000793_pt1 | contig 37686 bp, 34 predicted proteins | sample Coa_R1_2_FD_66448 | JGI IMG/M metagenome (GOLD analysis project Ga0070731, IMG submission 66448) | Surface soil microbial communities from Centralia Pennsylvania, which are recovering from an underground coalmine fire - Coalmine... | ecosystem: Environmental > Terrestrial > Soil > Unclassified ...
CTGATGTACAACCTGACCCTGGAGGGGTCGAAGATCTCCAAGATGCCGAAATAGGCCATGATGGCGGCGGACGTGGTCGCGCCGTCCGTCGCCAATGCTGCGGGGTTGCTGGCCGTGGTGCGCGAGGGTATGCAGCGGGTGTGGCCTCGACGCGAGAGGAGGAGGATTCATGACCGAACGCCGTGATTTTGCTGTTGGGATCTTTATCGGCGGAATGATCGGACTGGCCTTCGGACTGCTGTTCGCGCCGCAGGCTGGCAGTGACACCCGCGACCGCATCCGGCGGGAAAGCGAACGTCTTCGCGACCGGGCGAGGATGACGGCAGAGGGCGTCGCCGAGCAGGCCCGCCGGGCCGCCGGCGACCTGGCCGACCGGGCGCGCACCGGCGCCGATGACTTGGTATCGCGCGCGCGGGACGCGGCCGGCGAGGCGGTGTCACGAGGCCGGTCGGCGTTCGAGGAGCGGGCCGACCGTCTCCGCCGCGCGTGCGATGCGGGGCGTGACACTGCGGGCGGCACCCTGGAGGAGTCCACGCACCTTGGCGAGCCGGAGAATTGACGAAGCCACAACCGACAACGCGTCAGCCGCAACAGCAACAGCCCGCGACGCGCCAGCCAGCGGGCAATTCACAGAACCAGCAGTGTAGAGGTAAGGGGCAGCAGCCCTGCCCGAACCAGGGCGGCAATCAGGGTGGGGGGGAACAAGTAGGTTCGTTCCTCTTGGCCCGGGCGCAGTACTTGGGCGCCCGGGCCAAGTAGGGTAGGGGGTGGTGTCGGATGCAGTGGCCGGAAACGCTCGGCGTCCCGTTCCTGCTGATCGCGTGCGCACTCGGGATCACGACGACCGTGTGGACTGGCGAAGCGGCCGCGGTACCAATGCGTACGGTGCACGACTCAAAGAACGTGATCGCCATCACCGTGCCAACGACATGGCAGATTCAGTCGCCGAGCGGCCGCGCGGCACTCAAGGCGACCGCGCCGAGCTCGGGCTCCGGGCTGCCGGACACCGTCGAGGTGGTGGTGCACATCGTGCCAGCGGAGGTTACGACTCCCCTTGCGTGCGAGAACGAGGCCGCGTGGGTGACCCAGCACTTTGCGCACATTACCCCCGTGACCGTGGCGAAGGCTCCCGTCACGATCGGCGGGGTCCCCGCGTATTCGTGGACGTACACGTGGCAGGCGAGCACGACGGAACACCGATGGAGCCAGCAGGTGTGCATCGTGCGGCAGCACACCGCCTACGTCGTGACCGGAACGACGAGCAACACGCCGGCGGCACGGGCGGCTCGGGTCCCGCTCTTAGTTCAGATCATCGACTCGCTGCGGATTCTGACGCCCAAGATGTAGCTCCACCGGCCGGGTCGCTCGTTTCAATCCTCACCCAGACGCGCTCCGTGCCGCCATAAAACCGCGGCGGCTCACTTTCAGCAAGTGGGGCGACCTGCGCCATCCTCAGTGGTTCTCCTTTTTTCTTTCGGGGCGAAATGGCTTGGGAGACCGCGAACTGGCGATGTCGGCCACTCGGATCCCCAGACCGCCTTCTCTTCCGAGGAGCACATGGGGGTCGCAAGCGAAGACGCACGGTCCTCGCAGTGCAGCAGAGCGTGTTTAGCCGGTGACGACTTACCGCTCCCCTTCGATTCCAACACTACGAGGCTGAGTCTTGGTGACGCCAAGCAAGTGACTCCACTCATCTGCGCCGCCTAAACCACCCGAAGAAGACAATCCCCACAAGGACAACTATCATCAGTATCGTGATCATGGTTCGTCCCTCCTAGTTGCGCGGACGTTCGGCGGGCGGGGACGGCACTCCTGGAGTGCGCGTCAGGGGGGCTGGAACACCGGCGAGGGGCGCTCCGGTCGCGCAAGGAGCAAAGACGGACCTGGACGCGGCGGATGTGTTAGTCCTAGCGCCGATCGCCCTGCCGCACCGGAGCGTCCTGGAAGTTGTCCCGTGCAGGCCCCGGACGTTGTAGTTTACGGCCGGTATTGCGGCCGGTAGCGATGTCGGTAGTATTCGCTGGTACTACGTCGATATGGTCCCATGCTTTACGGCTGGGTCGCCGGCCGCACCGATGAATGGTGGTGTGCGATGAGCCACTGGCCGCCGCGGTTCACGACGAGCCAGGTAAAGCGCGCAGGATCCGGGCTCGCGACTTGTCCGACGTGATGCCGCCTTCTCATGCGACACCTCCCCCCCAGCATACTCGCGTCAGCCACCTAGCACGCAGGTCGCGTGGAACCCGTCGATTCGTATCAACCTCCAACCACGCCTCTTCATCTCGCCACGGCGGTTGCCAGTGATTTCTTCGGTCGAATGCGCGCGAACGGACTGGGACGGATCCAGCCCGGAAACGATTCGATGAGTGCGCGGGGCCCCGCGACCTCCATTAGCCGGCGGTGCAGGGCTTCATCGTACGAGAACTTCCGCAGGTGCCAGTCCACCAGGGTAGCGGAGTCGGTCGTCACGATGAGATCTTCCGGAGCTCCGGGATACGCGGTACGTGGGCGGACCAACGCACACTTCCACAGTGACCACGAATCTGCCGCCTACGTGATTAGCGGGACGCTCGTCTTTTGGTCCGGCGATGGGCTCGCCGAGAAGGTAGTCGCGGGGCCGGGGGATTTCCTGTGCTGGCGTGCCGCATCTGTTCCTGAACGGGAGCACGACCGAGCCCGTGGTCGCCGTGCTGGCCCGGACCGACCCGAACGAGCACGAGAGTACAACCCTGCTTCCTGAGCTCGAGAAGCTCAGCCACCTGGCGAGCGCATCAGCCTAGGTTGGCGGAGGTCGTCTTCCACCGCGTGTACTAGCGTCAAAAACGGGCTAACGTCGTCGGTGGGTAGGAGGCGCTTCGGCTAGTCGGCCCTGATCGTCCCTTCCTCCAAAATCTTCACACAACGTCGCATCTTCGTATACAGCTCAGGGCCAAACGCCATCATGTTGTGTTCCCGGGTAGCGTGCTCAGCACAGAGTTGCATGACCTCTTCCAGGCTTGAACCCCGGGCCTGAAAGTCGCAATCAGTGCCTGCGTCACGGCAATTGATGAGATACACTCTTGCCATATCGATCCTCCCCCAGGGGACTCACTGACCTTCGATAGGTACGGCCGTGGCGCCCACCACCCCTGCAGCCGCCCTCAGTACAAGTGCCGGAGGCTCGCGGACGCGTCGGGTATCTTAGGTCGACCCGCTCATGGCACCCGCCAGTCGCGCGCCACTCCCGTCAAGTGCCATGCAGTCAAGTCGCCATAAGCCCCCCGGCTCCGGAAGGCCACCGCCTTTCCGTTTTCATCCTCGACTTTGACGGCAGCCTTAGATGACTGCGACGAGAGCCATTTTTGTGCCTTTACCAACACCCCTTCGGGGGTAGACTCTTTCGTTACACGGAATGTCCGCTCCTTATATTCGTATTGTGTGAGTCGCGTCGTCCTCCGCACCGTGAGTGCCTCCTGAGCCTGTTGCCGGGTGATCGACTAACGCCGCCCGTTCCCGGTCAATCCCGACGCGGGCGCGGGCCTCGGCCGTCAGACATGAAATGGGCGCGACCTCTCCCCTGAACGATTAACCGGTCGCTCCCCCTCGTTCGGCAGGCTGCCTCACCCGCTCTCCGCGACGAGAAGGCCCTCCGTGCCGACCCGGCCAGGCCCGCGATTTGTCCACAATACCCCCAGGTTATCCGAACGCCAGTTTGTCATGATGAGTGAGATACGTAAGCGTCTCTGGACAGAATACCTCATTGAAGATGGCATCCAATACACCTATCGCGACAGCCGGACGGTCAGTGGCGCGTTTGTCCGTCCGCAGTGTGAGCCGCCGCTTACCTGCAGATTGGCACCGGTGACCCACGAGAGTTTTTCCGATGCCAGCATCAGCACGGCCTCCGCGACGTCCGAGGGGACGCCGGTGCGTCCGAGGGGCGTCATCTCGATCATGAGGTTCAAGTACGGATGTGTCGCCTCACCTCGGCGCAGTGGGGCCTCGGTGACCACCCCCGGACTGACGGCATTCACGCGGATGCCGCAGGGGCCCAACTCGGTTGCGAGGACCTGCGTAAGCATATCGATCGCCGCTTTCGATCCGCAATATGCAGCGGCGCCCGGGCGCGCCGAGGTGGCCGCCCCCGACGAAACGTTGACGATCGAACCGCGAGCGCCCCGCGCAACCATCTGGCGCGCCGCAGCGCGACAGGTCAGAAAACAGCCCTGTGTATTCACCAGGAAGGGCGCCTGCCAGGTCGCGAGGTCCATGTCAAGGATCGGGGCATTAGGAGCGGTGCCGTGGCAATTCACTAGGATATCGACCGGCCCCAACGACGCTGTAACGTCGGCAAGCATGCTCTCGACATCCGCCTCGCGACTTACATCCCGAACCACCGCGATCGCTGTCCCTCCGGAGTTCTGGATCGCGGCAGCGACTGCGGCCGCGCGAGGGGTATCGAGATCGCATACGGCCACCCGGGCGCCTTCGCGGGCGAACATTTGGGCGATGCTACGCCCGATGCGTCCTCCGCCGCCGGTCAGCCAGACGACCTTGCTCTGATACTCCGTCACCGAAAGCTCCTTCCAGGCGTCCGAATCCAGTGGCGCAATTCGTCAAGACTGTGGTTAGTGGCGCATCTTGGTTCACCTGCCTGGCGAGGCGCCATCAGGTCTTTGTCGATCTCGAATCGAAGCGTGTATCCAAATGAAGATTGCGCGTGATCTGGCATGAGCGCGGCATCGCCCGGGGCGATTTGCGTAAGCGTGATGCTTTCCCTCGGGGCAGCAGGGCCAACCGTCGCGCCGGGCCTCTACGGCGGTTTCACCGCCCAACCGGTAACCCTCGAGGGCGCGTTGCAGGACGTGCGTTCAGGGGAGGTCGTCGTTATCGGCGAGCAGCATGACGTGCCGGCGCACCACGAAAACCAGCTCGCCGTCCTGCGGGCGCTGAAGAATCTCAAGCTCAACGTCGGCGTGGGATTCGAGCTGTTCTCCTACCCCGATCAACCCTGGCTGGATCGCTACTTGGACGGCGAGATACCGGAATCTGTGTTCCTGCAGAAAGTTCATTGGGACGGCCTTCTCTTTGAATGGTACCGGCCGCTGATCCTGTTCCCGCGCGAGGCCGGCGGTCAGGCACGTGCGTTTAACGCACCGGCGCATCTCGCCGCGGCGTTGGCGCGACAGGGGCTGGTGCGGCTCTCGGCCGAGGAACGGTCTTGGCTGCCGCCGGGGTTCCGGCTGGGCAATGCGCTGTACTTCGAGCGCTTCGCAAGAGAAGCGCGGCAACACGGTGCCATCACAGCGCCGCAGACTCGCAGGTTCTTCGCCGCGCAGAGCGCGTGGGACGACACGATGGCGTGGCAGGCGTCTGAGTACCTGAAGGCGCACCCGGACCACACACTTGCGGTCATCGTCGGCGATTTTCACGTGAGTTACGGGGGCGGCCTGCCGGATCGGCTGCGGAGCCGGAGCATCACGAACATCCTCGTTATCTCTCAGGTCAATGGATACGGGCTAAGCGATGGTGAGGTGCGCCGGTTGCTGGAACCGGATCCGCGTTATGGCGCGCGGGGCGATTTCGTGTGGCTCACACGGGAACGACCGCGCCGCTAAATGCGCCGAGCGAAGGTCGCAACCAAAGTGATGACCGATTCTACGCAAGACGCATCGGCACCCCACGCGAGCGGTTCGTTCACGGCGCCGGCCGGCGATGCGGACGCGCACGCTAAGTCCTTGCTCCCACTCAACAACCTACTGCAACTCTTGACGAACTGTGCCTGGTACATCGGCACGCCGTTCATTCCACTTTACCTCGTGTCGCATGGTGCGTCCGTGGGCGTGGTTGGGGTGGTCGCCGGCCTATCCGGGATTGTGCCGCTGGCCGTGGCGCTTCACGTGGGCGGTCTCGTCGATGAGCGCGGCCCCACCGTCGTCTTTGTGGGGGCCGTGGCGCTCTTCGGCCTCGGAGCCGCAATGCTCGCGGCATTTCACGGGATCCTCGAGGTCACCATCGCGTATACGCTGCTGGCCGCCGCCAACATTGGGCTTGCCGTCGCGTCGCAGGCCGTCGTCGCCAACGCGAGCACCGACGCGACCCGCATCAGAAATTACGGCTACTACGCGGTTTCTTACTCCGCCGGCGCTGTCGTTGGTCCCGTGATCGGAGGGGTTCTCGCCGCCCGGTTGGGCTATACGGCGACGTTTCTTGCGATGGCGCTGTTGATGTTGCCGTCGCTCGCTGTAGCCTTGATGGTGCGAGGTGCCCGAGTTTCAGATCATCGGAGCGGCTCCTTTTGGGCCGTCCATACGGTCGTGGGCACAATTTTGAGCAACCGTGGGGTCGGAGCGATTTTGTTCGTGTCCGGCATTATGAATTGCGCCCAGGCGCTGCAGAGTACTTTCTATCCCCTCTACCTCTTGAAAGTGGGGTTGTCGGCGACGTTGATAGGCTTTGCGATTGCCGCCATCAGCCTGGCGTCGATGGGCGTCCGCATGCTTCTGGCGAGCGCGGTGGCACAGGTCGGTCAGATGGGTGCTTTGGTCGGTGCGATGGTCCTCAGCGCTGTGGCGTTTGCCTTAACGCCGTTTGCCCGGCAGTTTTGGCCCCTCCTCGGCGTATCTGCTCTCATGGGTGCGAGCCTGGGATTTACCCAGCCGCTATCGATGAGCTTGCTCGCAGAGTCGGTGGCTCAACAGTTTTGGGGAGCCGCGTTTGGGTTTCGGCAGAGCGTACAGCGGGTGGCCGGCATTCTCAGCCCGTTTGCGTTCGGCGTTGCGAGCACGGCGCGGGGCGTTGAATCGGCATTCTATCTCGGCGCGCTGGTACTCCTCGGTGCTGCCGGCATCATGACAAAGGTATCCGACGGGTTCGGCCGCCGTCCCGAAGGATAGTCGGCGGCCGGCCCGGGATCCATCGGAAAAGGGCTTTGCTTGGGCTTATCCATGCGCGACGATGCGGCAGAACGCAGCCGCAAGCTTCGGATCGAACCGGGCGCCGGATTCGCGCTGAAGCGCGGCGATCGCGTCGCGATAGTACAGCTTCGGGACGCCCGGTCGGCCCGTGATCATCTCGCCGTAGGCGTCCACCACGGACAAGACCCGCGCGCCGAGGGGGATCGCCTCTCCCTTGAGCCGGTCTGGATGTCCGGCGCCGTCCCAGCGCTCAAATCGATGGCGGAGAATCGTCGCGACATCGCTCAATCCCTCGGCGTCCTTGAGCATCTGATGGGCGACGGCGGGCTCTCTTTCGAGCATGGTCAGCTCATCATCCGTCAGGCCCGCCGCCTTCTTCAGCGTCGCCGCGGGCACGTCGATCTTGCCGATGTCGTGGAGAAATGCAGCGCGGCGCGTGGATAGGATCTCGGGGTCGGAGCACTGAAGCGCACGCGCGAGCGCTTCCGCCCAGTCTGCCAGAAGTTTGCTGAAGTTCGCGACATGGCCGTTGTGCGCATCCAGACGCCGCGCCACCGCGACGATCTGTTTGTCTGCGTCCGGTGCATTCGCCGCCCCGGCCCGCTCCACGAGATCGAGATAGGTCGTCGCGCCGCCGGCCTCCTGGGGCTGCGTTCGCGCGGCCTTCACGTCCGGAACCGGCGTCTGCGTTTCTTCTGCTCGTGCGGCTCGGCGGTCGCGTGCGGACGCGTCGTCCGCCGCTTCCGGCTGTGCCTGCCTCTGCGTGGCCCGCGCGCGCTCTGTTTCCAGCGCCCGGCGCTCGGCGTTGACCCGGGCGGCCTCCGCGTCCAGCGCGGCTCGGTCTCCGGCGAGCCGGGCCTCCCGCGCCTCCAGGTCTCGTCGCAGCGTGTCGAGCCGAACGTTCTCTTCGTGCAACCGGCTTCGGCTTTCCGAGAGTCGTGTCTCCTCGTTTGCGACTTCCGCCCGCGCGGCGGCGAGCTGTTCCCCAGCGCTTTCGCGGCGCGCTCTCTCGGCCTCTACGTCCTGCCACGCCGCCGCGAGCTTCTCACGTTCGCCCGCAAGCCGCTCTGCGTCGGCCTCCAGCGACGCGCGGTCCGCGGCGAGCCCGGCTGCCTCGGTTGCAAGGGCTTGTTGCGCGGCGGCCACGCGATCGCTCTGCTCGTTGACGTCGGTCCGGCTCTCGGCCGGAATCGCGCGTTCGTCCGCGGGGGCGGCGCCGATGTGCGACCGGGGCGGTAGTTCCGCCTCGAGCGTCTGATGCTCGTCAATGCGGCGCGCGGGTCTGCCGGCAGGGGGGGTATGTGTGTCCGCGCGTTCGCCGAGTCCGCGCGCGGCGTCGCCGACGGCATGGGCGGCCCCCTCGCCGAGAGCCGCCGTCGCCTGTGCGGCGAACGCACGCATGCCCTTCTGTTCCTCTTCCGAGCACTCGTGGGGCGCATCGTAGTAGTACGCAAGCGCGGCGATAACCCGGCCGTCCCGGCCAAGCGGCCACACGCACATCGACCGGAAGTTCTCTCGTACGAGCGCGGCGTGATCGGATGACAGTTGAAGCACGTCGCGCACAATCCACGGCGCGGGATCGGTTCTCCGCCTCGTTTTCGGCAGATCCATGCATGCGAGCTCTGGATGGCGGAGAATATGAATCCAGGGGTTGATGCCGTTTGGCGTGACGAGTTCGGCGACGTACCGCTCGGATAAGTTATGCGTCCATGGGCAGGTCACGACGCCGGCCGGTGACCGGAAGAAAATCGCGGCGTGGTCCGCTTCGGTCAAAGCAAGCAGGGCGCGTGCGATTGCCGCGACGGGGGATTCGGCCGGTGCGGGGCTCGTGAGCATCTCACCGGCCGCGGCGAGACGGACCAGGAACGTGCGCTGCGCAGCGCCATCCGCCGGCGCCGCACCCCCCGGCGTCTCGACCGTCGCTTGTGGATTCATATTGTGTCCCACGCTCGCAACTCGTCTGTAGGAATCAGTCCGTCGGGTCGGCGCGGCGGCGCAAACCTTTCGTGAAGTTGTGTGTCACCCGACCCGTGGGGACCTTAGACGACCGAAATCTGGGAACTGCACGGAGGCCGGGTGGGCCGGCTGCCAATAGAAATGGTAGGCGAGAAAGGCCGAGGCAGCCAGCAAAAACAGCATGGTCGCGGTATCCAATTCGTAAAGTCCGAACACTCCTCCGGCCAGGAACGCGGTGAGGATCGAGATCGCCACGGCCGGCCACAAATGGAAGATCCCGTTCATCATGTGCTCGCCCCAGTAGGACTCGCCGGTATCCAGTTGCGCCTCCGCGATACCAACGCCCAAGATGCTGACGACGAGCAGCATCGCGATCACGAATACGGACAGCGGGCGTGCGCGCACGTTTCTCTCCCCCGGGGCTGCCGGGATCCGGCACTGCCGATCGCTGAGCGATTCAGGCCCCCGGCATCATGATGCCCCGGCTAGACGGCTTTCGGACGCCGCCCAGCGGCACTGCGATGGCGCATGATTCGCGGCCATTGAGCGGTTGCTGTTATCCCGCGAGCCACACCCGGTTGAGGAACGCCAGTGCCGTCCGGTAGTCGGTGGCCGGCCATCCCTGCACCCGCTTGTTGATCGCCTGAATCTCGTGGGGGTGGTAGAGGAAGTTGGCGGCCTGTTCCTCCGCGAGCCGCCGGTACAGCCGCGCGTAGATCTCGCGGCGTTTCGCGGCGTTGAACGTGACGAGCCCCTGCAGGAACAGCCGGTCGATTTCCGCGTTGGAGTACCCCCAGATGTTAAGCGAGCCGTTCGTCTGGAAGTATGAGTGCAGGTCCGGGGTCTGCGGCACGATGTAGTAGAAGCAGAACGCCTCGTACTCCTCGGTGACGTGCTCGCGGCGCACGAACTCGGTGAACTCGAGCGGCTGGAACCGGACGTCGATCCCAATGTCCCGGAGGTTCTGCTGAACGATCAGCGAGGTGTCGATGCGCTCGGGCTGTCCCTGATCGGTGTTGAACGTGAACACGAATTTCCGGCCGTCCTTGGCCAGGATGCCGTCCGCGCCGGCCCTGAAGCCGGCCTCGTAAAGCATTTTCTTGGCCCGCTCCGGATCGTAGTCGAACGTCGGCGCGTCCTTCACGTACCAACCCTTCAGCGCGCTGGGAATCGGACCGTTTGCCAGTTCCGCTCGTCCCCGGGCGACCTGTTGGATGATTCCTTTCGTGTTGATCGCGTGCGCGAACGCCTGACGGACCGCGCGTGCGCCCCACCACCGTCCCAGCGTCGGGCTCTTGTCCGTTCGGTAGTTGGCGCCGAAATACCGGAAGTCCATCACCGGCTGCTCGGTGATCGCGATGGTGGGGGTGCCCGCGAGCGCGGGAATCTGGCCGACCGTTGGGAACGCGATGTCGAGCTCGCCGGTCTTGACCTGCAGCACCGTGGAATTCAGGTCGCGCACGACCTTGTAGATGATCGCGTCGAGATACGGCCGTCCCTCGTGATAGTTGTCGTACACGGTGACCGTGAAGTGGTCGCCCGTGACGTGCTCGCCGAACTTGAACGGCCCGGTGCCGACCGGATGCTGGAGGAACGCCTGCGGGAACTTGGTGGCGTTGAACTCCTGCCCCTCCAGCAGGTGCTTGGGCATGATGAACGCGATGTAGCACAGGAGCTCCAGGAACGACGAGTACGGGGTCTTCGTGGCGACCCGGACCGTCAGCGGGTCCACGACCTCGACGCCGGTGACGGGCTCGAAGTTCCCGCGCAACTGGCTGTTGATCTTGGGATCCGCGTACGCGTCGATCGTGTACTTGACGTCGTCCGCTGTGAACGGATGGCCGTCGTGCCACCGGACGCCGCTCTTGAGATGGAACGTCCACGTCAAGCCGTCCTTGGACACTTCCCAGCGCTCGGCAAGATCGGCTTCCGGCGCCCAGTCCGCCGGCCGGAGGCGCACCAACTTATTGAACATGGCGTTGTTCACCATCAGGTTCTGGATCAGCCCGATGGGCGGCCACGGCGTGATGTTGGCGTTGACGGGTATCCGGAACGTACCGCCGCGTCGAGGGGTGGGCGCGGCCGACGCGCGTTCGATCTGCGTCCACGGCGCCGGCGGTCCGGCGGCCGCGAGCCCGAGGCCGGCGGCGCCGGCAAGCAGCCCGCGTCGCGTCAGGGTGCGGCGTCGTGCGGTGACGCCGGAGACCGCGGGGATCGTGCGCACGGGACCGGGCATCGGCGTGTCACCTCGCGCTGCGCGTCGAAGACGCACGTGTCCGTCCGGGCAGGCCTGCGAGATATTCGGCAAGGAGGCGCTCGGCTCCGCCAGAAGTACACGTGTGGAGGCGATGTCCGATGCCGCATATCGTGTACCTCGAGTCCGTGACCGGATACGGCGCTGCCGAGAACACCCGCCGGCTCGAGATCCTCCGCGGGTACCTGCGTCCCGGGTTCACGATCGAGCTCCTCAACCCGACCGACGGCCCCAAGATCCTCGAGCGGCGGGAGGACTTCGAGCAGGCCGGCCGGGCCGCCCTCGCGGCGGTCACGGAGATCGGGCCGGATCGCTGCGCGGCGATCATCGCCGCGGGCGCGGTGGATCCGGCGCTCGCCGATCTGCGCGCCGCCGCCAAGGTTCCTGTCATCGGCCCCGGGGAAGCCTCGTTGTTCCTCGCCCGCATCGTGGCATCGCGTCTTGTGATTCTCACGGTAGAACCCGCCGTGCCCGCGGCTCACGCGATGATCAAGAACGTGCCGGCGCGGCCGAACACCGTCGTCGTCCACACGATGAAGACGACGGTGCGCAAGATCCTGGCCGACCTCGACGCGGGACGCCGGTTCATGCGCGAGGAAGCGGCCGCCGCCGTGCGGGAGCACCGCGCAGACGCGATTTACCTCGGTTCGATGACGCAGGGCACGCTCGGTATCGCCGAAGACCTCCGGACGCAGCTCGGGCTTCCGGTCCTCGACCCTTTGCCCATTTCCGTCTACGCGGCGCAGGAGGCGGCCTCGACACTCGCCCACTGAGCGTGGGCCCGCAGTCTGATGGAGGGGGAGCCATGATCGCAAGCCCGCACTTCACCCCTGCAGACGCCGAGTTGACGCGCAAGATCGGGATCGTCAACCTGCACGACGATTTTCCCCTCATCATCGCGAAAGAGCAGTTCGAGGGCGTGTACGACTCTCTACGGCGGTACTGGCTGCCAAATTTTCGTGCCGGTTGACGCAGTCGTTCGGCCGGCGGGCGAAGCTTTCTTCACAAGAACGGGTTTACTGTCCGAACGCTGCCGTAGAGACGGTCATGCTGGAAGTCTTCGGACAGAAGTTCCGACAGGCCGAAGTGCTCCGCATACGCCCATAAATGCGCGTCGAACCAAGACAGCTGGTACGCCACGGCCCCCCGCAACGCGGTCCTCAAGAGCATCTCGTCGGGGTACAGTACCGTAAACTGTCCCACCATTTCCTCGGCTTCTCGGAGCGCATCGTGTGTCGAGAGAAGTGGTGCCGCGCGTCCAAGCGGCCGGGTCGCCGCCGCAACAAATTCCATGATCGCCTGGTGAGGAACCCGGATGGAATCTTCCGCGATCCCTCGCCTCAGGATCTCAGTTGCGACCTTTTGGCGGTCCGGGAACCGTGGGTCGAAACGATAGACGAGGATGTTCGTATCAACGAGCGCGGCCACGACGATAAAGGTCCTCTCGGTTCCACCCCCGGCTCTGTGCCGATGCCGCGGGGGAGCGATTATTCCTTTTCCGTTGTCTGGCCGTCGCCAAATCGAAGCGGCGAAGGCGCTCGGCAAGGCTCACTGTCTTGATCTTCCTCCCCGGAGGGACGACGCGAATCAGGTCCCCGGAAGCGAGCCATTCGATTTCGTCACCCGGGCGAATACCGTAGAGATCCGCCACCGCCTTGGGAACCGTGACCTGAAGCTTCGACGTCACCTTGGCCATATCCTTACAATAGCAAGGATATGATCCTTGTTCAAGTGTCGTCCATGTTGTGCGCACAATACGGGGGGACACTCGGCGTCTGTGGAATTATTGACATCGAGCAAGTCATTGCAGCCGCACTCCATGCGGTTCCGCGTGAGTCTTGGCGGGGCGGATGAGCGGTCGCCCGACCCCTTGGTGAACCCAAGGATCCCAAAGATAGGCCTTTGCCGAACTCGAACAAGGGGTAGGAACCTATCGAAGTGCGTGATGGCGTTGGGAAGACGCCTCGAGGTCGATGGACCGCGTTGGCAGCAGGAGACTCCCCGCCGCGTGCAGAGCGAGACCGTCATCTCTGGCATCGGGGTCTCGTTGTCACGTTGCTCTACACAGCCGCCGCACTCTTGGCTTTGTCGCCGAACTGGCCGGGACGCATTCTGTACGATGGCAACGCGCCTCCGCTTCCCTACCGATGGGTCGTGCCGCCGCCCGACCTCCGTCGGGGGAATCAGCTTCCGACGCCGGGCACTGCGTCCATCCCGCTCACAGTCGCGGGTTCCGGTTCGGCCTCGATTTCGACCGACGATGCTCAGGTCGCCGTCGTTGTTCCGGAAGCCGCGTTTGCCGGCCGCGCGGATGAGACGTCCGTGCAGGTCCGGATCACGCCGGTCGACCCGAAATCCTTATCGTCGCCGCCTCCCGGCCTGCGCTTCGACGGCAACGGCTACGCGATAGTGGCGGCGTACGCGAGGTCCAGGGAGCTCGCCGTGCTGCGCAAGCCGGCGACGATCGTGTTGCGATATCCTATGCATGCAACCATATTAATGCGCAACATCGGTCAGGAATGGCGGCCGCTTCCGGCCAATACGGTTCCGTCTACATTGCAGATTTTTGCGACAACGAATGCCTGGGGAACGTTCATCGCTGCGGCTCCAGGGGGATTGAACCAGAGATCGTCATGGACCACCTATGTCGCGGCAACGGGCGCCCTGCTCGGCGGGCTTTCCATCGGCTGGCTCCTGAGGTGGCGCGCCTCGCACGCGGGTCCGTCTGGCGGGCGCTGAAGACGTCTCGCGGAGGATATGTCCGAGAATCCTGAGAAACGCCGTGTCGATCGACGTTGTACAGATGCATTCCTCTGGGGGGGACGGATGAAGTGTCGCGACACGCTCGGTAAGTGTATCTGGTCGGTTATCGCGCTTGCGCTCATCACCGTCGTTCTTTTTGGACCACCGACGGTCGCTCTCGGGCAGGGAGTCGGCACCGAGGCCATCACGCCGAATCCACCCGGGGTGAACTTTTTCAATCTGAGCTTGCAACAGACGCGATCGTTGTCCCGCAGCAAGAACTTCCAGGTTGTCGGCCACAGCTATTTCAAGGGACCGTGGCTGGCGCCATTTGCGCAGGCGACGGGCCTCGGCGCCGGATTCAACACCCTGCGCGTTCATGACGGGGTCGCGTACCTCGCCGGATACGCAAGCCCCGTCACGCTCTTTGGCGTTATCATCGCCGATGTCCACGATCCGGCCAATCTCAAGCCCCTGGCCGTGATTCCCTGCAAGCCCGGCACCCGCTGTGCGTACCTCAGGGTCAACTATGCCAAGCACATTCTGGTCGTGGGTCACGACACCAACGGCGACAATCCGCGGAAACCCCCCACGGGCCAGCTGGCACAGGCCGGGTTGGGATTCTACGACATTTCGAACCCGCGCGCCCCGAGGGGCCTCGGGTTCATTGTCACGCGCGAGGGCGGCGCGACCCACGGGTTCGACATCGATGACCGCTACGTTTATGGGTGCGCGAACACACCGGAGACCGCAAACCCGAAGTTCGGGGGCGGCAATCAAGAGTTGGTGATCGTTGACTACGGCAATCCCCAGGCACCAAAACTCGTCAGTACATTGCACATTCAGGGGCAGCACGAAGGCGAAACGTTTGCAGCCCAGGACCAGACGAATCCCGACGGCACGCCGCAGCACGTTTGGTGCCACGAGGTCATCAAGCACAAAGATCGTTTGTACATAGCGTGGCGCGATGCCGGGTTGGTCATTGTGGATGTTAGTAACCCATCGTCGCCTCGCATCATCTCGCGGCTCGATTACGTGCCGCCGTTCAGCGGAGGGAGCCTCGGAGGGGCCCACACCGCCGCGCCGGTGATCGCGAATCCCACCGAATACCCGAAGCTTCTGGTGCTCAACGATGAGATTTTCGATTGCCCATCCGGGGTGACTCGGATCGTGGACATCTCGAACCTGTCGAACCCGCAGTTCGTGTCGAACATGCGCATTCCGGCTGTAGACGACAATTACAATTACAAGACCGGAAAGTTTGTCTGCTCTGGGACGGTGCAGTCAAGCCACCTCCCGTGGTTTGATTACAGATCACCGGGGCTCGTGTACCAGGCGTGGTACGATCAGGGCCTGCACGCGTGGGATATCTCGGATCCGAACACTCCCAAGGAGATCGGGTATTACTTCTCGCCCCGATATCCGTGCGTCGGTCCCTGTGGAGGTGGATTCCCCGGGGCCGTCAATCAACACGGCGACCGTCACACGCGCGAGGTCTTTCAGGATCCGGCCACGGGCCTGCTGTACGTGACGGACGGCAACGGAGGCGGACTGACGGTGCTGCGCTGGACGGGACCGATTCCGCGACCACCCTTGCCCGTTCGGTGAGTGGTGCCCGCCGGGGGACGAAGCGCGGCTGGCGGAACTTCTGGCGCGATGCCTGGAAAGCGGCGAATGTTGCCACCGAAGTGCACTCGCTAACCCCAGGGCGGTCGGAACATGCTGGTGCGGCTCCCCGGGACCGGGGAGCCGCACCGCGCCGGTCCTGAGCGGGTACCCAGATTCCACGTGACCAATACGCTCGGGTCCGTCATTTTAGACTTCGATGGCCTGCTGGCCGACACCGAGCTTCCGACTGTAGGCGACGCCAGGCGCCAGCCCGGCCTCGTGTTGGCCGAGCTTCTACGACGTCGTGGACCAAGTCAACCTGTGACGGGGAGCAGATCGTGATTATCTACAAAGGCCGGCAGATTCCGGAGACCTTCGAAGAGATTGTCGATCCGCGGCACACCGCCCTCATCGTCCACGAGATGCGGAACGATCTGCGGGAGATTGGAGCGGCCGACAAGGACGGGAAGATGATTCGCATCGATTTCGACTCCATCGTCGCCCCGATCGGGAGACTTCTCGCGGCCGCGAGGGACAAGAACATGCGAATCATCTTTGCCGGGTACATGGGGCACTCGACCGAAAGCCTGTATTCGGATGTGATGGTCTGGCGGCATCACAAACGGCTGCTGGACCCTAAGACCGCGCCGGCGGCTCCGGGCGTGGTCGAGAAGAGCCGCGGGTGGCAGGTCATCGATGAGCTCAAGCCGCGGGAGACGGAGATCATCCTGGCGAAGCCGCGCGTCGACTGCTTTATCGGCACCAACTTGGAGCTCTTGCTGCGGTGGAACGGCATTCGGACGATCGTCATCGCCGGCGTGGGCGCGGAGGTGGGCATCCTGCCCACGACCTTCCACGCGATCAACCTGGGCTTCTTCGTCGCGGCGCCGGCGGACTGCATCCGGGGGACGGCGCGGGAGTGGACGGGCGACGCGATGAAGTTCATCGGCGGCAACGAGCACGGCCCGCTGGCCCTTGTGCAGCCGTCGTCCGACATCATCGCGGCGTGGGAACGGTACTGAGCCGGTCCGGTCGAGACCGCCGGGCAAGGAGGACCTCGTGACATCCGCACTGCGTCCGCACAGCTCCCATTGGGGCGTCTTTACCGCGGAGGTCCGCGACGGCGACCGCGTGACGGTCCATCCGCATCCGCTGGACCCTGATCCGTCGCCGCTGCTTGCGAATATCCCCGGCGGCGTGCGGCACCGGACGCGCGTGGCGCAGCCGATGATCCGGGCGGGGTGGTTGGATCACGGCCCCGGGCCGGCGGACGGCCGCGGCGCGGAGCCGTTCGTCCCCGTCGGTTGGCCCGCGGCAATTCGATTGCTCGCGGACGAGCTCAAGCGCGTAATCGGTCAATACGGCCCGCAGGCCATTTATGGAGGATCTTACGGCTGGGGCAGCGCCGGGCGATTCCATCACGCCCAAAGCCAAGTCCATCGCTTTCTCAATTGTCTCGGCGGCTACACCCGCTCGGTTCAGACGTACAGCCTCGGCGCGTCGCGCGTCATCCTGCCCCACGTCATCGGCACGCACGACGAACTGCTCCACTCGGCGACGGCCTGGCCGGTCATCACGGCCAACACGCAGCTGGTCGTCTGCTTCGGCGGGATTCCCCTGAAGAACGCGGCGGTCAACTCCGGCGGGGTGACGCGGCACACCGTGCGCGGCCATTTGCGAGAGGCCGCCCGGCGGCAGGTGCGATTCGTGCAGTTCAGCCCGTTGAAGGATGACCTTCCGGAGTTTCTCGAGGCCGAATGGCAGCCGCTGGTGCCCGGCACCGACGTGGCCGTCATGCTGGCGCTCGCGCACGTGCTCGTCACGGAGCGATTGCACGATCGGGACTTTCTGGCCAAGTACTGCGTCGGGTTCGAGCGATTCGAACGCTATCTCCTCGGGCTCGACGACGGCCGGCCGAAGAGCCCCGAGTGGGCCGAGTCGCTGGCGCAGGTGCCGGCGGATACGCTGCGCGCGCTCGCCCGGCGGATGGCGGCGTGCCGCACGTTGGTGACGGTGAGCTGGTCGCTCCAGCGCGCCGATCACGGCGAGCAGGTGCCGTGGATGGGCGTCGTGCTTGCGGCCATGCTCGGACAGATCGGGCTGCCGGGCGGCGGGTTCGGCTTCGGGTACGGCTCGGTGCAGGCCGTGGGGTCGCCGCGCTCGGCGCCGGTGCCGACGCTCCCGCAGGGCTCGAACCCCGTCGAGACGTTCATCCCCGTGGCGCGAATTTCGGATATGCTGCTGCAACCGGGCGAGGAGTACGATTACGACGGGCGGCGCCTCCGGTACCCCCGGATCCACCTTGTCTACTGGTGCGGGGGCAACCCGTTTCACCATCATCAGAACCTCGGACGGCTCCGCCGCGCGTTTCAGCGTCCGGACACGATTGTGGTGCACGAGGCATTCTGGACGGCCACAGCGCGCCATGCCGACATCGTCCTTCCGTCCACCATCACGCTCGAGCGCGACGACATCGCCGCCTCGCCCAACGACGGCTACCTGATCGCGATGCACCAGGCGGTGCCGCCGTACGCGGCCTCGCGAAACGACTACGATATTTTCGCCGAGCTCTCGTCGAGGCTCGGGGCCGGTGACCCGTTTTCCGAGGGACGCACGGGAGCGGAGTGGATCCGGCATCTCTACGAGGAGTGGCGGGAGTCCGCCGCGGGAGTCGCGGCCCAGGCGCCGCCGTTCGACGAGTTTTGGCGCGCCGGCAGCGTCGAGCTGCCGGTCGGCCCGGACGACGCGGTGCTCTTTTCGGCGTTCCGGCAGGATCCCATCCGCGCGCCGCTCGCCACCCCGAGCGGCCGGATCGAGATCTTTTCAGCCAGAGTCCACAGTTTCGGCTACCAGGACTGCCCCGGTCATCCGGCATGGCTCGAGCCCGCCGAATGGCTGGGCTCTCCGCTCGCCCGCCGGTTCCCGCTCGTCCTCATTGCCAACAACCCGAGGACCCGGCTGCACAGCCAGTTGGATATCGGGGAGTTCAGTCAGGGGGCGAAGATCAAGGGGAGGGAGCCGATTCGTCTCCACCCCGAGGACGCCGCCGTCCGCGGAATCTCGGACGGCGACGTCGTGCGCGTGCACAACGAACGCGGAAGCTGCCTGGCGGGCGCCGTCATCAGCCGCGAGATTCGACGGGGCGTGGCGCAGCTCTCCACCGGCGCCTGGTACGATCCGCTCGACCCTCGAGCCTCCGCGCCGATGTGCGTCCACGGGAACCCGAACGCCCTGACGTTCGACAAAGGCACGTCCCGGCTCGCGCAGGGATGCAGCGGTCAGCAGTGTCTGGTAGAAATCGAGCGGTGGGAGGGCGCGCTTCCGCCGGTCACCGTGCTCGACCCGCCCGCGATGGAACGCAGGCACGGCCTCTGAGGCGCCGGGGTCGTACGTGGGTTATGCCAGGAAGCGCCGCCGCAGCTGCGGTGTCGGCACGCGGCAGGTTTCGGACTTCCCGAACCACTTGTACCGGTGCCGCGCGACCCAATGGTACACCGCGTCCCGCACAGGCCGGGGAATGATCCGGAGAAGCGCGAAATACCGCCACGGACTCCCGAGGCGCCTGTAAATCTCAAGGATGGCCGTCGAATCCGTATACGCCCGGCCGTCCGCCACGAGGATGATTCCGGCAAGATCCCGGCCGGTCCAGCGCAGCGTGTCCAGCACCGCCCGTCCTCCGGCCGATTGCTGCGCTCCGAAAGAAAACGTCTCAGACCGATCGTGGTCGATGACGAAGTTCACCCAGGCGTTGCAGAGATTGCACACGCCGTCAAAGAGGATCACCGCGCCGGGCTGGGGTGACGCGCTCATTCGGTCGGGCACCGAGATAGACATTCACTACGGGCAACCGCCATCAGCCGGCGCGTATTCCCATGGAGCGGAGGTGCGGCATCGGGAGACTGCGAAATACCCGGCACGCCGTTACCGTCAGGATTGGGAGGAAGTGCATGCGGGGAGTATCGCTCCCTCTCGCCATCAGCATCGTCGTCGCGCTATCCGCGCCGCCGCTTGGCGTCTTCGCGCAATCGTCGGTGACATATACCGTGCCGGTCAACACCGCGGTCCCGGCCGTGACGTTCTCGATTCAGGGTGTCTATTGGCTGTCGTCGTCGGAATTTTACTCCGCGCCGGGCGGCGGCACGCTGGAGACGTGGACGTCGCAAATGTACGGAATTGATTTTCGAGCCGACGCACGATCGCACTGGGGATTTCATTTCAACGGGGTCACCGGCAGCGAGGGAAATTGGGCGTTTACCGGCGCTGCCCCGGTGGGCTTGTCGCTCAACGGGACCGACACCATCTGGAGCGCCGACGTGTCATACTCGGTGCAGCGCCCCCTCCCGGAGAACCCCGAGCTACCGGTGACGTTCCGAGCATTCGCCGGTTACAGCGAGGCGAAGGGAAGCCTGTACTCTGGGAATCTCTCCGGTCTCGGAGCCGCCGCGCTGACCACGGACAGCACCGGCGGGCGCGTGGGTTTTGACTTTTCATATCCGTTCCAGTCGGGATGGTGGCTCAACGCCGGGGTCGCCTATGCGCCATCGGTCAGCACGAGGCTATCCGGGTCGGTCGGCGGCGGCGCGCAGTCGGTGACGGCCACCGGCACGGGCTGGGACGCGCAGGCCAGCCTGCGCTACACGGCGGCCGCCCATTGGAATGTCGAGGTCGGCTACCGGTTCGTTCAGGAGATTCAAAGCGCTCTCAGCATCTCCGGCGTGGCGGTCTGTCCGTGCCACACCCAGTGGGAGGGGCCGTTCATCGCAATCGGCGCGAACTTCTGACGCCTGGCCGGGCGTCTTTCTCGAATTCCGTGCCTTCCTCGTAACCCGGTACTTCGGGACACAACTACGGCAGGGGACGGAGGCGTACCGGTCATGTCCACGATTTCCGTAAACGGGACGACCCTTTATTACGACGCGGCGGGGCACGGCCTCCCCATCGTCTTCATTCATGGGATGTGCGGGAATGCCGATGTCTGGGCCGATCAGGTGGCCCGCCTCTCGCCGCGTTTTCGCTGCGTCACTTACGATCGGCGCGGACATACACGGAGCGCGCTCGGCCACATCGCCGCGCGGACGGTCGAGCTGCACGCCGACGATACGGCCGCGCTGATCCAAGGATTAGCCCTGGCGCCGTGCCTCCTCGTCGGCTCGAGCGGCGGTGCCCGGGTTGGCCTCGATGTCGTGCGCCGGTATCCGGAATTGCTCCGCGGCGCGGTGCTCTCCGAGCCCCCGGTTCTGGCACTGGATCCCGAGGGCGCCAAGGCGTTCATGAACGAGATCAAGCCGAACATCGAGCGCGCCGTCGCCGCGGGAGGCGCCGCGGCCGCCGTTGACGCGTTCTTCGAGGTCGTGTGCCCGGGCCTTTGGCGTACGCTACCGGAGGCGGCTCGCGACCGCTACCGCGCCAATCAGATCGAGCTGTTCGGCGACCTTCAGATGCCTCCATATAAAGTCTCCAGGGAGGACCTGGCCCGTATTCAGTGCCCGTGCCTCGTCGTCAGCGGGAGTGAAAGTCATCCGGCGCTTCGGCGGGTTGCGCAGATCGTCACCGACGCCATCCCCGGCTGCCGCTCGGTCGAGCTCACCGGGTCGGGGCACGTCACCTACTACGAACGCCCCGCCGAGTTCGCGGCCGCGGTGCGGGCATTTGCCGATCGTTGACGGGAGGAAGACGAAGAGTGGCTCGGATGAGCGGCAAGCAGGCGCTGCTGGAGCAGCTGGTGGCGGATGGGGTTCGCTATATCTTCGGCTCGATCGCCGCAACCGACGAGGCCGCTCAGCGCCAGCGCCAGGAATCGGTGCCGGGTGGGCGACCGACGGGACGGGCGAACGACGGGGAGCGGGAATTCCTGTTGGTCGGGTCGCCGGACACGATCGTGCGCCAGCTGCGGCGCTACGACGGTGTCGGCGTGACCGAGTTCAACATCGCCTTCTACCACCGCGACGTCGCGACGGCGCTCACCCAGATCCGGATGTTTGCGAAGGAGGTGCTCCCGGCGTTTCGACCCAGCGGCGCCGAGTGAGGCCGGCGTGCCGCTACGTTGCGCTGATTGCAGTGGGACTGCGCATCACTCGCAGCAGCCGCACGCGCTCTCCCCCGCGAGCGCTTCGCGGCCCTCGCGAACGATGAAGTAGACGATGCCGAGCGCGGCAACGGGGTCGGCCCACCACCATCCGAACGCCGCGCGCAGCACGAGACCGGCGAGCAGCGTCGCCGCCATATACACGCAGACCACGCCGCAGGCCGCGTCGCCGCGCAGCGCCGGGCTGTTGATCGCCGCCGCGATCCGCCGCTTCGTCCGGACGAGCGCCGGCATGACCAGCAGGGCGGCGGCGGCCAGCGCAATTCCGGGCAGCGAGCGTTCCGGGACCGCGCGCGTCCACAAGTCGTACCCTGATTGGAGCACCACGTAGACAGCCAGCAGCAGCAGGCTGGCGCCGACGACGCGCGAGGCCTGACGCTCCGCGCGTTCGATCAGGGCCGGAGGGGCCGCGCCCGCGTCCTCGAGCCGAAGCCGCCACAGCAGCGTGCCCGCGGACACCAGCTCGATGACGCTGTCGACGCCGAATGCGATCAGCGCGATGCTGCCGGCGGCAATCCCCGCGCCGATGCTCACGGCCGCCTCGACCACCATCCAGCCGATGGTCAGCCATTCGACCCGGATCCCGCTCCGAATTGCCGCGACTTCGGTGTTCACGCCTGCCCCCTCATCAGCCGGTCTCCTCCGCGAGACCTCCGCGATCGCTGCTTCCATTTCAAGGATACCCGTTAAGGATACCCTCATGGGTTTGGCCTGTCTATGACGCTCTCGCCAACCCCCACTCATGTTGGAGGCCGCTCTGCGATCCTGAAACAAGAGGATCGGCGATTTTCCCCTCCGAACACTTCCTGACCGTAGTCCACGGACGTTTCGCCGCGACCGCACATCCTGCCAACCGCGGCCACCGTCACAACGCTGTACGGAGTCGGGAGCCTATGACGCCGCAGTCTCGCGTTTCTGGGGCGGACCTCACGCGTCTGCTCCCGCTATCGTCCCGCGAGCTGCGCGCCGCTGGGGCGGCGGCCGGGTCCCGCGCCGCGCGCTGATGGCCGCCCCGACGATCTCGTCCCCAGCCTACGCCGCCGTCGGCACGCGCCGGCCGCGGATCGACGCGGCCGCTTTTGCGCGGGGCGCCGCCCGGTACGCTACGGACATGGCGGTGCCGGGCATGCTGCACTGCCGGCTGCTCTACGCGCAGCAGGCGCCGGCGCGGATCACCCGCGTCGACGTCGAGGCTGCCCGGCGCCTGCCGGGAGTGGAGGCGGTGGTCACGGCCGCCGACGCGCCGGCGATGCCGGCGACGGGCATGAGCATCGCCGCGCGTCATCTGTTCGCGCGCGACGACGTGCGAACCGTCGCGGACGTGATCGCGGCGGTCGCCGCGGTCGACGACGAGACCGGGCGCCGCGCCGTCGAGTTGATCGAGGTCGAGTACGAAGATCTGCCCGGCGCCCACACGCTCGACGCGGCGTGCGACCCCTCGGCCCCGCTCGTCCATCCCGGCAAGGCCGAGTACGCCGGCGCGCAGTGGCTCAAGCGCTACCGGGTCGCGGAGCCGGGCAACGTCGCCACCCACTTCCGGCTCCGGAAGGGCGACGCCGCCGCCGCGCGGGCGCGCGCGCCCGTCGTGGTGGAGGGCCGGTTCCAGACGCAGCGCATGGAGCATTTTTCGATGGAGCCCCACGCCGCCGTCGTGAACTACGACCCCGCCACGCAGCGCGTCACGCTGTGGGCGTCGACCGGCAAGCCGTTCCGGACGATCATCCAGATGGGCGAACTGCTGCGCCTGCCGATGAACCGGGTCAACGCGGTGTACGTGCCGACCGGCGGCGACTTCGGCGGCAAAGGCGAGGTCACGATCGAGCCGTACTGCGCCGTCCTCTCGATGAAGACCGGCCGGCCGGTGAAGGGCGTGTACACGCGGGAGGAAGAGTTTTTCGCCGCGACCTGCAAGACGCCGTTCGACATCCGGATGGCCCTCGGGACGGACCGGGACGGACTCCTGCTCTTCAGCGAGGGCGACCTGCGGCTCGACACCGGCGCCTACAACTCGATGTCGGCGATGGTCTCCGCGTTCGCGTCGATCTTGTTCGAAGGTCCCTACGTCGTTCCGAACGTGTCCGTGGACGCGCGGTGCGTCTTCACGCACAACGTGATGAGCGGGTCGTTTCGGGGGTTCGGCAGCCCGCAGGTCGCGTTCGCGCGCGAAGGGCTGCTCGACGAGGCCGCCGCGCGCCTCGGCCTCGACCCGATGGAGCTCCGCCTCCGGAACGCCTGGCAGACCGGCGCGGTCACGGTGACCGGGCAGATCCTGCACGCCGCGCGCCACAGCGTGACCGTCCGCGACACGATCGCGGCCGCCGCCGCCGCCGCCGGCTGGAAGGCGCGGCGGGCGGCCCGCGAGACCCCGGCGGTGCGTGAGGCCGCGGGCCCGCGAATCCGGCGGGGGATCGGGATGGCCACGGCGCACCACGCCCTCGGCGGCCCCGCGGTCATCGGCACGGACACGGCGACCGCCTTCGTCAAGGCAAATCCCGACGGGAGCGTGACGCTGCTGACCGGCGCGGCCGACGTCGGGCAGGGCATCGACACCGCGCTGAGCCAGCTCGTGGGCGAGGAGCTGCGGCTGCCGGCGGACCGCATCGCCATCGCGATGAAGGTCACCGACGGCGTGCCCGACGACCAGGGCGCCTCGGCCAGCCGTACCATGTACTCGGTCGGCAACGCGACGCGCGCCGCGGCGGTCAACCTCAAAGAGAAGCTGCTCGCGATCGCCGCGGAGATGCTGGAAGCGGACCGCCAGGATCTGGAATGGGGCCAGGCCGCGGTCACGGTCCGCGGGACGCCGGCGCGCGCGCTCACAATGACGGACGTCGTCCACTACTCGATGCGCCGCCGCGGCGAGCAGCCGATCGGGACGGGGGTGCACCACGGCCACGGGGTGCCGCTCGACGAACGCGGCCAGGGCGAAGTGCAGAGCTTCGAGTATTCGACGCAGATCGCCGAAGTCGAAGTCGATTGCGACACCGGCGTGGTGCGGGTGCTGCGGCTCGTCAATGCCCAGGAGGTCGGCCGGGCCATCAACCCGCTCATCGTTGAAGGCCAGATCGAGGGCGGCATGGTGATGGGGCTCGGGTTCGCGCTCCTGGAAGAGGTCGTCTGCCGCGACGGGCAGGTGCTGAATCCCTACGCGTTCGACTACCGGGTGCCGCGCGCGGAAGACATGCCCGAGATCACGACGGTGCTTTTGGAGCACCGCGATCCGATCGGCCCCTACGGCGCGAAGGGCTGCGGGGAGATCTGCATGGATCCGACGGCCGCGGCAATCGCGAACGCGGTGGCCGACGCGATCGGGGCGCGGGTGATGTCGCTCCCGATCACGCCGGAGAAGGTGCTGCGGGCGATCCGCGAGCGTGTGCCGGACGGCCGGGCGGAGTAGGGGATGGCGATCGGGGGGAGCCGCGAATCGATGACGGAACGGCAGGCGGCGGCGCCGGTCTCCGGCGCGGGCCCGGCCCGGCGGGCGGCCAACGCGACCGCGCTCGAGCGGCTGACCGGCGGCCATCCGTTTCTCGTCGACGTCCGGCCGGCGATCGAGGTGGTGCCGGGTATGCGTCCGGACCTCGTGCTGCATGCCGGTCCGCCGCTCGCGTGGGACGAGATGGTGCCGCCGATGCAGGCGGCCGTTGCGGGCGCCCTGGTGTACGGCGGGCGCTGCCGCACGCTGGACGAGGCGGCGGCGCTCGCGCGCGACGGCCGCGTCCAGCTTGCGCCGGCCCACGATCACGGCATGGTGGGCCCCATGGCCGGCGTCGTCTCCGCGACGATGCCGGTCTTCGTCGTGCGCAACGAGACATACGGCAACGTCGCCTTCGCCACGATCAACGAAGGGCTCGGCCGCGTGCTCCGGTTTGGCGCAAACGACGACTCGGTCCTCACCCGGCTCGCCTGGATCCGCGACGTGCTCGCGCCGTCGCTCGGGGCGGCGCTCCGGCGCAGCGGCCCGATCGACCTGCGCCAGATGATCGGAGAGGCGCTGCACCGGGGCGACGAAGCCCACAACCGTAACAAGGCGGGGACGGCGCTCTTCGTCCGGCACGTCGCGCCGCATCTCTGCCGCGCCCTTGCAGGCGACGTGGCGGCGCAGTGTCTGGAGTTCATCGGCGGCAACGACCACTTCTTCCTCAACCTGTCGATCGCGCACAGCAAGGCCGTCACCGACGCCGTCGGGACGGTCGCCGGGAGCAGTCTCGTCACCGCGATGGCCGGAAACGGCGTACGGTTCGGCCTGCGGGTCGCGGGTCTCGGCGCGGCGTGGATCACCGCGCCCCCCGATCCGCCGGTGGGACGGATGTTCGAGGGGTTCTCGCAGAGCGACGGGGTGCCGCTGATGGGCGACTCCTACGTCTCCGAGGTGGCGGGCGTCGGGGCGTTTGCGCTGGCCGCGGCGCCGGCGATCGCCGGCTTCATCGGCGGGCGGGCCGGCGAGATGGTGGCGCACACGCAGCGGATGTACGGGATCACGGCCGGCGAGCATCCGGCGTTTACCATCCCCGCGCTCGATTTCCGCGGCACGCCGGTGGGGATCGATGTCGACCGCGTCGTCGCGACGGGCGTCAGGCCCATCCTCAACACCGGGATCGCCGGCCGGCGGCCGGGCGTCGGGCAGGTCGGCGCCGGCATCGCGTCGGCGCCGCTGGCGTGCTTCGTCGACGCCGCGGCGCGTCTGGCCCGATGAACCCGCAGGCGTTTCGAACCGTTACGAAGCGCGGACCCGCGATGGACGCGGCGATGCGCTCGAGGAGGCCGTAGCGTGCTGCAGCCGTTCCAGCTTCACGAGCCGACCACAGTGCCCGAGGCATCGGGCCTGCTGGCCCGACTCGGCGACGAAGGCCGCATCTACGCCGGCGGCACGGAACTGCTGCTGGCGATGAAGCAGGGGCTGCTGCGCTACCGGCACCTGGTCAACATCAAACACCTCGGACTGGAGACGGTCGCGTTCGACGAGGGGGCCGGGCGGCTGCGTCTCGGCGCAACCGCCACCCACCGCGCGGTCGAGCGCTCGGCGGTCGTCGGCGGGCGCTACCCGATGCTGGCGTCGATGGAGCGGCACCTGGCGAACGTCCGGGTGCGCGCGGTCGGCACGGTGGGCGGCAACCTGTCCTTCGCCGAGCCGCATTCCGATCTCGCGACCGTGCTGCTGCTGTACAACGCGACGGTCACCGTCGGCGGCGCGGCCGGCCGGCGGACAATCGGCGTCGCGGACCTGCTCCTGGACGCGTACACGACGGCGCTCGCGCCCGACGAGCTGCTGCTGGAGATCGAGGTGCCGGCGTTGCCCGCGGGGGCCGGCGCCGACTACCGCAAGTTCGCGTTCTTCGAGCGGCCGTCGGTGGGCGTCGGCGCGGTGGTGATCCCGTCGGCCGGCGGCGGCGGGATCGCGGAGGCCCGCGTGGCCGTCGGCTGCGTGGGCCCCGTCCCCCGGCGCGTCGCGGAGGCGGAAGTCGCGCTGGCCGGGGCGCCGCTGCGAGGCGCCGCGTTCGAGCGCGCGGTCGGGCAGGCCGCCGAGGCGGTGCGCCGCGCCTGCGACCCGGTGGACGATCTCTACGGCTCGGCCGGCTACAAACGGCATCTGGCCGGCGTGTTCGCGGAGCGCGCCCTGACCGCGGCCTGCGCCCACGCCGTTGCGGGAGGACAGGGATGATCCAGGAGGACCGCCGATCCGGCGCGGACGAGATGCCCGCGCAGACCGTGGCCATCGACGCCCAGATCAACGGCCGCCGCGTCCGCGCGGCGGTCCCCACGCACCGGACGCTGCTTGACTTTCTCCGCGAGGACCTGGCGCTGACGGCCGCCAAGCGGGCGTGCGACGTCCAGGTGTGCGGGGCGTGTACGGTCCTGGTCGACGGCCTGCCCGTCAGCGCCTGCACCTACCTGGCGTTCGAGATCAACGGCAGGTCGGTCGAGACGTGCGAAGGCTTGGCGCAGCAGGGAGCGCTGCACCCCATCCAACAGGCCTTCGTGGACGCCGGCGCGCTGCAGTGCGGGTACTGCACGCCCGGGATGATCATGATCACCAAGGCGCTGCTCGCGGACCATCCGCGGCCGTCCGTCGACGAGATCAAGGAGTACCTGCACGGCAACATCTGCCGCTGTACCGGCTACAAGAAGATCCTCGACGCCGTGCTGGCGGCGGCCGAGGCGGAATAATCGGAACGATCGGGGAGGCGATATGGGGAGACACATGATGACACGCGGCGGGATCGCGATGATGCTTGCGGCAGTACTGGTGGCCGGCCTGGCGGGGACGGCTGTGCCGCAGACCAAGTATACGGTGCGGTTCGGCGTCGTCGGCGTCCCGTCGACGACGTACTACGCGCCGCTCGTGGTGGCCGAGCAGAAGGGCTTCTTCGCGCAGCAGGGGGTGCAGCTGCAGCGGACGGTTATCGGGCCGGACGACAACCTGGTGCGGGCCGCGGCCGGCGGCGCGCTCGACCTCGGCATCCCCGAGGCGAGCATCGCCATCAACGGCAACGCGCACGGCGCGCCGGTCAAAGTGATCGCGTGCCTCACCGACCGCTATCCGTACAATCTGTTCGCGCGCGCGGGCATCAAGTCGTACGCGGACCTCAAGGGCAAGACGATCTCCCACTGGACGGTCGCGCCGGAAGCCAGCACGGCCCTGATCCGGCGGCTGATGGCCAACGGCGGGTTGAAAGAGGGCGAGTACAACCTCATCGCGGGCGGCGGCCTGCCGGCCCGGTACGCGGCGCTCTCCAAAGGCGCGGTCGACGCGGCGATTCTGACCGCGCCGTTCAACCTTCTCGCGCGGCGGGAGGGCATGACCGATCTCGGCGGCCTGTTTGATATTCCGGCCGTGTTCGCCTGCGTGATCGACAATACCAATTGGGCGGCGCGCAACCGCGACGCCACCGTGGCGACGCTGAAGGCCCTGATCATGGGGTTCCGCTACACCGCGAACTCCGCGCACAAGGACGAAGTGGTGAAGATGCTCGCGGATCTCGGGCACCTGGATCCGGCGGTGGTCGGTCAGACTTACGACCAGTTCTACCGGACTCAGACCTACCTCACGAGCTGGGATCTGGCGCCGAGCCCCCGGTCGATGCAGGGCGTCATCGACATCCTGGCCGGACTCGGCCAGGTCCCGAAGGGGGCGGATCCGCAGCGGTACTTCGACCTCTCCTTTTTGAACGCGGCGCTGGCGCAGGTCGGCAAGTAAGCGCCGCTTGAGGTGACCCGCTCCCAGGCCACTCACGCGCCGGTCGGTGCGCGGGTGCCGCGTCTCGACGCCGCGGCATTCGCCACCGGCCGGGCGTGCTACACGACCGACATGGGCCTGCCCGGCATGCTGCACTGCCGGCTGCTCTACGCCGAGCAGGCACCGGCCCGCATCATCGCGCTGGATGTCTCGGACGCGCTGCGGCTGCCCGGCGTCGAAGCCGTGGTCACGGCCGCGGACGTGCCGTCGATGCCGATGGCCGGCACCAGCATCTCCGCGCGGCACCTCTTTGCCCGCGGCGAGGTCCGGTGCATCGGCGACGTGATCGCGGCGGTGGCCGCCGTGGACGTGGAGACGGCGCAGCGGGCGGTGGACCTGATCCGCGTCGCCTACGACGAGCGGCCGGCGGCGTACACGCTCGAGGCGGCCCTCGCGCCCGGCGCACCGCTCGTGCACCCCGACAAGGCCGGCTATCCGGTCGCGCCGTGGATGCGCCATTGGTTCGTCGAGGCGCCGGGCAACGAGTCGACCCATTTTCGTCTGGTGAAAGGGGACGTGGACGCGGCGCGCTCCCGGTCGCACGTCGTCGTGCGGGAGCGCTTCCGCACACAGCGCATCGAGCACTTTTCGATGGAGCCGCACGCCGCGGTCGCGGACTACGACCCCGCGGTTGGCCGCGTCACGGTGTGGTGCTCGACGGGGAAGCCCTTCCGCACCCAGGCGCAGCTCGCCGAACTGCTCGAGGTGCCGCTGAACCGCGTCAACATCGTTTTCGTGCCGACCGGCGGCGACTTCGGCGGCAAAGGCGAAGTGACCGTCGAGCCGTACTGCGCGGTGCTGGCGATGCGCACCGGCCGCCCGGTGAAGTGCGTGTACACCCGCGAGGAAGAGTTCTTCGCGGCCACCTGCAAGACGCCGTTCGACATCGACCTGGCGCTGGGGTTCGACCGGGACGGGCTCTTGACGTTCCTGGACGGCGAGTTGTGGCTCGACACCGGCGCCTACAACTCGATGTCCGCGATGATCTCGGTCTACGCGGCGATCCATCTCGAGGGCCCGTACGCCATACCGGCCGTGGCCGTCCATTCGCGGTGCGCCTTCACGCACAACACGATGAGCGGCTCCTTCCGCGGCTTTGGGAACCCGCAGATCTCGTTCGCGCGCGAAGGCCTGCTCGACGAAGGCGCGGCGCGGCTGGGGCTCGACCCCGCGGAGATCCGCCTGCGCAACGCCTGGCGGCCCGGGTGGACGAACTGTACCGGCCAGGTGCTCGATCCGGCCCGGCACAGCGTGCACGTGCGCGAGGTGATCGCCGCGGCGGCCGAGGCCAGCGACTTCCGGTCGCGGTGGCGCGCCGGGCGCGAGGCATGGGCCGGCGGGCCCGCGCAGCCGGGGGATGGCGGGGCCTCGGCCGGGCGCCTCCGCGGGCTCGGCATGGCCGCCGCCCATCACGGGCTTGGCGGCCCGGCGCTGCACGGCACCGATACGGGCGCGGCGTTCCTCAAAGCGAACCCGGACGGGACGGTCACCTTGATCACCGGGGCGGCCGACGTCGGGCAGGGCATCGATACCGCCTTGAGCCAGGTGGTCGCGGAAGCCCTCGGGCTGCCGCGCGACGCGATCGCGATCGCGCCGAAGACGACAGACGGCGTGCCCCAGGATCTCGGGGCGTCGGCCAGCCGCACGACATACTTCGTCGGCAACGCCGTGCGGGCGGCCTCGCTCGACCTGCGGCAGAAGTTGATCGCCGTCGCCGCGGAGATGCTGGAAGCCGATCCGCACGATCTCGACTGCGCCGACGGCAAGGTGTCCGTCCGCGGCGCGCCGGCGCGGGCGCTGGCGTTCGCGGACCTGGTGCACTACTCGATGCGCCGCCGGGGGGAGCAGCCCTACGGAGCCGGCGTGCAGCCCGGGTACACGACGCAGCTGAACGAGCGCGGCCAGGGCGACGCGAACAACACGTTCGAATACTCGTGCCAGGTGGCCGAGGTCGAGGTCGATCCCGGTACCGGAGAAGTCCGTGTGGTGCGCCTCTTGAACGCGCAGGACGTCGGCCGCGCCCTCAACCCGTTGATCGTCGAAGGGCAGATGGAGGGCGGCATGGTGATGGGGCTCGGCTTTGCCCTCCTCGAGGAAGTGGTCTGTGAGGACGGCCGCGTGCTGAATCCGTTCGCATTCGACTACCGGACGCCGCGCGCCGGCGACCTACCGGAGCTGGCGACCGTGCTGCTGGAGCACCACGATCCGCGCGGACCGTACGGCGCGAAGGGCGTCGGAGAGATCTGCATGAACCCGACCGCCGCAGCGATCGCGAACGCGGTGGCCGACGCGATCGGGATCCGCATCACGTCGCTGCCGATCACCCCCGAGAAGGTGCTGGCGGCGCTCGCGTCGCGGACCGCCGCCGGGGAGCCCGGGAAGGGAGACTAAGCATGGTCCAGTTTCCGCTCTCGTCGCTCGTCGGCGCGGAAGCCGTGGTGCTGTTCCGCGAAGAGCTGCTGCTGTGCAACCTCCGGCCGTCGGAGAAGGCGCTGATCGTCTCCGACGCGTCCACCAACCCGCACTACGTGGCGGCCTGTTTTGGAGCCGTGCTGGAGATCGGCGCCGAGGTGGCGCAGGTGGTCGTGCCGTTCGTCGAGGGGACGCCGGAGATGGCGGCGCGCCGCCGGACGGAGAAGCTGGTCCCGTACGAGCACATCATTGACCTGATGCAGCGGATGGATTTCGTTGTCGACCTCACCTCGATCGGCTTCCTGCACTCCGAACGGCAGGTCGAGATGCTCTCGCACGGGACGCGCATGCTGCGCGTGCGCGAGCCGATCGAAGTGCTGCAGCGGCTGTTCCCGACGCGGGAAATCAAAGCCCGCGTAGAAGCGGGTGCACGCGTCATCGGCGCGAGCCGCCGGCTGCAGGTGACGACGCCGGCCGGCACCGACCTGTCGGTGGACCGGGGCGACCGCCCGGTGTTCATGCAGTACGGGTTCGCGGATCTGCCCGGCCGGTGGGATCACTGGCCGACCGCGCAGGTGGTCGTCGCACCGGCCGAGGACACGGCGCGGGGCACTCTCGTCCTCACGCCCGGCGATTTCATCGGCCACCGCTATGTGGGAAGCCCGGTGCGCTTCACGGTAGAGCACGGTCGGATCACCCGGATGGACGGCGAGGGACTCGACGTGGTGCTGCTGCGCGATCATTTCGCCCGTGGAGCGGGCACCGACGCGGACCGCATCTCGCACATCGGGTGGGGATGTGATCCTCGCGCCCGCTACGACGCGCTCGACCGCTACGCGCACTATCACACGCGGGGCGCGGAGGTCCGGGGCGTCTACGGGGCGGTCACGCTGGCCTTCGGCTCGAATGCCGACCTCGGCGGGGGCAACCGCACGCAGCTTCACCTCGACCTTGGCTTCCGGGGCGCGCGGTTTCTCCTGGACGACCGCCCGGTGCTGGAGCGCGAGACGTTTCTCATCCCGGAGCTGCGGTGAGCACTCGAAGCCTGCCGCTTCGATGGGGCCGCGTCGTCATCAGCGGTCTGATCGGCATCGCGGTGTGGCAGTTCTTCGCCGCGGCGGTCGTGCGGAATGCGCTCTTTCTACCCGCTCCGGGCGAGGTGCTGAAGGCGTCGATCGAAGTCGTCCGCAGCGGCGAGTTGCTCGATAATCTTAAGGTCAGCCTCTCATATTTCGCGGTCGGCTCCGCGCTTGGCTTCGCCGCCGGCGTCCTGCTGGGGGTGGTGCTCGGCGCCAGCCCGCGGGCCGCCGAGTACATCGATCCGTGGGTCTCCGCGGCCTACACGGCGCCGCTTGTCGCGCTGACGCCGCTGCTCATCATCTGGTTCGGGATCGGGCTGTGGTCGAAGACGATCATCATCGCGCTGCTCGTCGTTTTTCCGGTGACGATCGGGACGGTGGCCGGCATCCGCTCGACGGACCGCTCGCTGCTGGAAGTAGCGACGAGCATGGGCGCGGGCCGGCTCGACATCCTCCGGAAGGTCATGGTGCCGTGGTCGCTCTCGTTCATTCTCTCGGGCGCGCGAATCGGCGTGGGCCGCGGGGTGATCGGCATCTTCGTCGCGGAGCTGTTCGGCGGCGCGAGCAAAGGCGTCGGGCTGATGATCCAGAACGCGGCGTCCGTGTTCAATACCCCGCTGCTCTTCGTCGGCATCATGGTCCTCGCCCTGATGGGGGTGGTCGTCACCAGTTTGATACGCCAGCTCGAGCGGAGGATGGCGCCGTGGCGCACGCAGTCGGTCGTGTAGGGAAGTCGACGGAGCTCAGCGTCGACAACCTCACGGTCGCGTTCGAGCGCACGAGCGCGCCGCCGCTCCTTGTTCTCGACCACGTGAGCTTCGGCGTCGAGGAGGGGCAGTTCGTCGCCCTCGTCGGGCCGAGCGGCTGCGGCAAGACGACAGTGCTGCGCTGCATGGCGGGCCTGCAGACCCCGGCCGGCGGCCGCATCACGATCGGCGGGCGGCAGCTCACCGGGGTGGACCGGCGGGTGGCGATGGTGTTTCAAAGCGATTCGCTGTTCCCGTGGCGGACCGTGCTGGCGAACGTCGCCTTCGGCCTGGAGGTGCGGCGGATTCCGCGGGCGCACACCGCGGGCACCGTGCAGGATCTGGTGGACCTTGTGGGGCTGAGCGGGTTCGAGCGCGCCTACCCGCACCAGCTGTCCGGCGGGATGCGGCAGCGCGTGAACCTGGCCCGGGCGCTGGCGGTGGACCCCGAAGTCCTGCTGATGGACGAGCCGTTCAGCGCGCTCGACATGCTGACGCGGGAATCGATGCAGGCGGAGCTGCAGCGTATCTGGCTGCGCCGGAAGAAGACCGTGCTCTTCGTGACGCACCAGATCGAGGAGGCGGTGTTCCTCGCCGACCGCGTGCTGCTGATGTCCCGGCGGCCGGGCCGCCTGCGTGCGGACGTGGCCGTGCCGCTGCCGCGGCCGCGGGACGTCCACGCCCGGCATACGCCGGAGTTTCACGCGCTCGTCGACGGTCTGGCCGAAGCCCTCAGCACGGAGCTGATCGCCCAGGACGCGGAGCGGTAGCGCTCCTACCGCTTGATCGGCAGCTTCTGCTCGACCTTCATGTAGTCGTCGGACACCGCTTCCGTCTTGATGTCCGGGATCTTTCCGGGCTGTTCGCCCTGGTCGTACAGCCCCGCGGCGTTCGGATGCGTCCCGCCGAGGTACGTCGGCGCGAAGACCTCCAGGATCGTGCAGGGCTTGTCCGAGGTGATCCATCCCCAGTGCACGGCGTTGCGCGGGATGCGGTAATAGTCGCCGGCCTTGACCAGGAAGAACTTGTCCTCGACGAAGACCCAGATCTCGCCGTCGATGACGTAGTTCATCTGCTCCGTATCGTGCTTGTGCGGGTGCGAATGATATCCCCCGGGGCGCGTCGCCAGCATCAGGCAGCTCTCGTTCCCGTACACCATCTGGGTGGACATGTTGGTGTACTGCGTCGTGACGGTATCGTTCGCAATGTCCTCACGCCGGACGTACAACGGCATCTTCCCACCTCCGGGGCGTTGGTGTTGCCGCGAGTGACGAGCGCGTGCGCGGAATCTTCGCCCGTAGACTTCGATGATCGGCCGCGCCGTTCCCTGCGCGATGATCTTATGGCGCCGTCCGCCGCGGAAGATGCCAAAGCCGCTCGGCGTTGCCGTGAGCGAACGAGTCGGCGACATCGTCCGGTAGGTCGGCGAGGGCACCGCGCCAGAGTGCGATCTGGCCCAGATACTGCTGTCCCCAACTGGGGGCTACGACATTGTCGAAGGCAAGCAAGAAGCGGTCGGGGTGACCGACGAGAAGCGCCTTCCATTCCGCGGCCAACCGCCGGCCTGCAAACATATTGGTCCACGGCTGGTTGCCCCGATTGGCCGTGATCGGGTTGGAAGTCGATGCGATGAAACATACGTTCGGATGGGCTGCGATCAGACGCCCAACCTCCGACGCATCGAGTTGGCCCATGTGGATCAGAGCGAAGGGTTCGTCCGGATACTTGGCCAACAGCGCTTCGAATTTGGTCATGAAAACGGTGCGTTGCGCTGTGGGCAGCGCGGCGAACTCGATGTGAATGATGAATGGCCAGCGATTGCGAATCGCCAGATCGAGCGCAAAGAGAACGCGCGGGTCGTCAGGTTCGACGGACACCTCCGGGAAATTGACCCGTCCTCCCTCCGCCGCCTTAGCGGCATGGTACACCAGCACTTCCGCCATCGCGCCGTAGGCACGGGACCGCACCTGAGCATCGACGGTCTGACGATAACGGTCCGGCGGTGTGGTGGTCATATACCCCTTCGTGCGAACGGCCGCGATGATCTGGGCGGGGTTGCGGCGCGCGAGGTCGAGCACTTTATCCTGCGACGCGTTGCCCGTCGAAGAGAGAATGGTTTCCCGGACGCCGCCCTGATTAAGCAGCGCCACGACGGTTTGGGAATCCACCTGACGATCGACTTGGCTATGGACGTCGATGAAGTACACTTCGCGAGCGTGGCTTTCGCCGGCGAACGTGCTGAGTGCCAGCAAGGTGACCAAGATTGTTGCACCGACCGTGCGAGTCCCCCGAACCGTTTGTCTTGCTGTCGCGACCGATGAACTGGAATTTCCGTTTCGGCTTTTCGACTTGTTGTCAGCGCACACCTGATTCAACCAGGTTTCCCCCACCCCGGCTCCAGACGAGCCCGCTCTTGAAGATTGATGTCTTGCGGGGGTTTCAATTTTGGCCGAAATTTCCATTATCTGTTCTTGAACACCTTCTGCCGGCGTCGGACTCCGGCGGCATCGCGCCGTCGTCGACTGCATGGATGCCGGCCGCCGGCCCGGCGGCGTGTGACGTCAGGCGGGCGAACAACTCGCGCACGTCGTCGAGCGTGTTGATCTCCTCCGGCGGCTTGTCCCCGCGGATCCGGACGATCCGCGGAAATCGCAGCGCGAAGCCGGAGTCGTGCCGGTCGCTCCGCGTGATCGCGTCGAAGGCGACCTCCAGCACGACCTCGGGATCCACGGTGCGCATGAAGCCGAGGTCCTGACGCGTGTGCGCGAGGAACCACGCCGTCAGCTCCTTGATCTCCGCGTCCGTGAGGCCCGAGTACGCCTTTCCAATCGTGGCGAGCCGGCTGCCGTCGCGGACCGCGAACGTATAATCGGACAGCACGCCGGCGCGCTTCCCATGGCCGTATTCGGCCGCGACCACCACGACGTCGAGCGTGCCGACGCCTGGCTTCCATTTGGTCCACAGCCGCCCGCGGCGGCCGGGCTGGTACGGTGCGTCCGGGCGCTTCATCACGATCCCCTCGTTGCCCGCGGCGCGCGCCTCGGCGAAGCGCTGCGCGAGGTCGGCGGCGGTCGCGGCCTCGCTTGCGGTGCTGAGTCTCACCGGCGGGGGGAGGCGGAGGGCTTCGAGGGCCGCGCGCCGCTCTGTGAGCGGCGCGCCGAGCAGGTCGCGCCCATCGAGATGCACCAGGTCGAATGCCACGAGCACGACGGGGATCTCGCCGACGAGCGCGCCGGGATTCCGGCGCTGCAGGCGCTGCTGCAGCCGGCCGAATGCCAGCGCGCGGTCGTTCTGCCACGCGACGACTTCACCGTCGACGATGTAGGCGCCGTCGCGTGAGGCGAGCGCCGGAGGAATCTCCGGAAACGCCGCCGTCACGTTGTCGAGGGTGCGGGAGAGCATCACCACGCCGTCCGGCGTGCGGTGCGCCTGCACCCGGATGCCGTCGTACTTGTCCTCGACCCACAGGACCGGCGTCCGGTCATCGAAGGCATCCGCGGGGGCGTCGAGCGGGCTGGCCAGCATGAAACGGAAGGGGCGGCCCGGCACCAGCGACACGCGGTCCAGCGTCCCGGCGCGCGCGCGGACCGCGATCTCCCCCGGCTCGGCGATGAGGAGCGCCCCCTGCCGCACGGTCGCGGCGTCGCGCCCGAAGGCCGCCGCGATCGCGGGCAGGAGCAGCCCCTCCCGCAGTCCGATCCGCATGTCGGACGTCATGATCTTGATCAGATACGCCGCTTCCCGCGGAGACGCGCGGCCGAGCAGGTCCGCGAGGGCCGCCGACTTGGCGCGGCGCGATGCCTGGCCCTGGGCGGCCGCGATCGCGACGAAGTCCCGCTCGATCCGCTCGAGTGTGATCCGGCTCGCAAAGAGCCCGGCCGCGGGCGGGTATCGCGCGAGCAGGATGGCCGCGGTATCGCCGAGGTCGCCGTGGGCGCGGTACGCCGCGTGCATCTCCGCCTCCGGCACCCGGGTGAGGTCCCGGAGGACCTGCGCGATCGCGGCCCAGCCCATGCCGAGGCGGCGGCCGTCCCCCGGTGGAAAGGGCCGCCCGGCGAGAAACGTGCACGCGCGCCGCAGGTCGTCGTCGGAGAGCGTTGCCAGATACCGCGCGAGCCGGCCGACCTTCGCGGACGTGGCGGCGGTCTCGCGCACCTCGTCCAGGCAGCCGGCGAGTTCCAGAAACCACGCTTCCCCGAATGTCGTGCTCACGCGATCGATCCTTCCGGCCGACCGGCGGCCGGTAAACGATAAACTCAAAGCCGGCGCCGGCCTCCCGACGTTTGAATGCTTTGTAACTTTGTGAACTTTCCAATAAGATGTCAAGCGGCATGGCGGACGCACCCGACGGCGGCTTCACCCAGGCACGGATCGCGGCGACCTATGCGCTGATCAAACCGCATATCCGCCGTACGCCCATCATGGACGTGAGCGGCGCGGACTTCGGCCTGGATCCCTTCCGGATCACGCTCAAGCTGGAGCTGTTCCAACACTCCGGCTCCTTCAAGGCGCGGGGCGCGTTCGCCAACCTGTTGGGCCGGGCCGTTCCGCAGGTCGGGGTCGCCGCGGCCTCCGGCGGCAATCACGGCGCCGCGGTCGCCTACGCCGCGATGAAGGTCGGGGTCCCGGCCCGGATCTTCGTTCCGGCGATCTCCTCGCCGGCGAAAATCG
>Ga0070731_10000795_pt1 | contig 37642 bp, 26 predicted proteins | sample Coa_R1_2_FD_66448 | JGI IMG/M metagenome (GOLD analysis project Ga0070731, IMG submission 66448) | Surface soil microbial communities from Centralia Pennsylvania, which are recovering from an underground coalmine fire - Coalmine... | ecosystem: Environmental > Terrestrial > Soil > Unclassified ...
CTCCCGTCGCGTCTAGCATGGGTTAACTCTCCTTCCCATCGTTTTTCCTCGCGAAGAATAGCCTGAATCTCGCTTAGAGGGCGGGGAAAGCGGGTCTTTAAGAAAAGGTGTGATACTTGGCCGAGTGCCTCTTCTTTGCTCCAGCCATAGGTCGTCTCTGCTCCATGGTTCCAAAAGGAAATTACACCCTCCACGTCTCTGACAATAATCGCATCGTGCGCAACATCCAAAAGCGATGCCTGCTCCTGCAGAATCGCAGCTTGCAGTTTCAGTCGTTCCTCGGTTCTTCTGTGTTCAGTGATGTCACGAATTGCGCTCGAGACCAGCACATCCTCTTCAGTCTCCAGCGGGCTGAGGCTGATCTCTACCGGGAATTCATGCCCGTCTCTGTGTAAGCCGTATAGTTCTAGCCCTGCGCCCATTGGCCGTACCCGAGGCTCAGTGAAGAAGCCTCTCCGATGACCCGGATGCTTCCCCCGAAAACGCTCTGGTACTAGCACCTCAATTTCGCGACCCAAAAGGTCCTCGCGGCGATGACCGAAAAGTTTCTCGACTTGCGCGTTGACAATGACAATCTTGCCTTGTTGGTCGACGACCACCATCGCGTCTGGCGCCGCTTCCAAGAGTCCGCGAAATTTTGCCTCCGATCGCTGGCGTTCGTCCGTTCCCTTTGGCGCAACGCGGAGCTTCTGTTCCGCGTGCACCCGAGCCTCTTTCTCAGCGCTCGCCTGTTGTTCGCTCTTCGCTGCTTTTGTCATCAATTGCAAGGTCAAGAAATAATCTACGAGGCAAATAAACGCGATTGCCGCGCAGGCGAGTGCAAGATTCCGGTAACTTCTCTGAACGGACAAGGTTTGCACGGCGAGAATCTGGTCCTCCCCGTTGTCCATATCGGCCAAGACAAGGCGTACCTCATTCATCAGTTGATTTCCAACTCCGGAGGCCACGATGTCGTGAGCAGCCTGCCCTTTTCCTTGTTGTTGTAGTTGAATTGTTTGTTGGAGTTCTGCGAGTTTCCCTCTCGCAAGTGGTCGAAGTTTGCTTATGCGCTGCTGCTGGGCGGCATTGTCTTTCGTGAGATCGACAAGTTGAGACAGTTCCTGATTGAGCTTAGAAGTCGCTTCGTTATAGGGCCGCAGATACGCTGAATCACCCGTTAGCAAGTATCCGCGTTGGCCGGTTTCTGCATCGTCTAGCAGCACCAGGACACGGCGTAGGCCCGCCTTTGCCTCCAAGATCCGCTCGACGTGAGAATCATGTCTCCGGTTCTCTAGACCTGAGCGGCAGGCATAGACGACAATTGCAAGAACCAGTAATAACCCGAGTGTGAGGAAGAAGACCCCTTTCCGTTGCAAGACGGCTAGCATGGAATCCTCTTCGGAGCAAAACAAATCATGGCCAAAAATTCTATTGGATGCATTCACCGAAGTGCCTTCCGCGAGGAATTCACTTCGTTCGTCCCGAATACCCGAGTGAGGTGCTTTGATTAGTCCTTACGGCTCGTTATTTCCTCGTCGCTCTTTAGTCTTTGTCAGATACTGATAAATCGTGGCGCGGGAGACGCCCAAAATATCTGCCGCTTGAGACTTATTGCCATTAACATACTCCAAAACCCGCGCAATATGTCTGTTTTGAGACTCCTCCAAAGAAATGGGAATCTCGTCCTGGCCCCCGAAACCCGCAACGTGACTTCGTACGGTCTCAGGTAGGTCGCCGATATCGATGACCTTTCCCCGCACCATCATGCAGGCGTTGCCGATGACATTCTCAAGTTCCCGGACATTGCCCGGCCAAGAGTACATCGCCATGCGGGCTTGTGCACGACGAGTCATGCCTGCAACTGGTTTCCTATATTCGGCGGCGAACTTTGCTAAAAAGTGGCGCTGCAAAAGTGGTACATCTTCCCGTCGGTCTGCAAGGCGAGGCAGCGGGATTTCAACCATTGTTAAGCGATAGTAGAGGTCTTCCCGAAATGTACTCTCGCCAACCATGGACCGGAGATTGCGGTTCGTGGCTGCGATCACTCTTACCTCCACGGGACGCGGGACGGGGGAACCCACCCGCTGGATCTCGTGATTCTGCAATACACGCAGGAGCTTAGCCTGGGCTGCCAGAGGCAGTTCACTGATCTCATCCAAGAACAGAGTCCCATGGTTGGCATATTCGAACAATCCGACCTTATCTTGCGTCGCTCCCGTAAACGCCCCCCGCACGTAGCCAAACAGTTCGCTCTCAACCAGCGTTTCTGCAATTGCCGCACAGTTGCAGACTGCGAATGTACTAGGAGTAGCCGGGCTGAGATTGTGCAAGGCGCGGGCCACTAACTCCTTGCCGGTCCCGGTAGCACCAGTGATAAGCACCGTGCGGAAATGTGGCGCGACTCGCCTGATCTTCGCAAACACCTCAAGCATGAGCGGGCTACGTCCCACTATGCCCTCAAATTGATAAGCATCAACCAGTTCGTCATCTAGCTGGAGGGTCCGCCGACGGTTCTCAGCTTCGGATAGGATCTTGGAAATACGCGATCGCAGTCTTGCCAGATTAAGCGGTTTGTTGAGATAGTCACTCGCTCCTTTTTGAATTGCCTCGACCGCCGATTCCGTGGAATAGTGCGCAGTCATAAGGATCACATCGGCGCCCGGATCCGTCGCAATGATTGCTTCCAATACTTCCAATCCGTAAACTCCAGGCATCATTAGATCAAGCAGCACAATTTCAGGGCGTGTTCGCCTAAAGATTTCCATGCCAGTCTGGGGATCGTTGGCGGTAAGGATCTCCAACCCATCGTTGGACAGTGCGTCTTTAATGAGTTCCAGACTTTGCGGCTCGTCGTCGATCACGAGCAGCTTTGAGATAGGGTGTTCGGGCATCCACGAAATCTCAGGGATTAACGTCGCACAATGCTCAATATCACTTAGGCGGCCGACCAAAAATTCGAGATTCGCTCGCCAGCGTATCAAACCAATGGGGCCCTGTCACCTACTTGTTGTCCTTAGGGGAACTGAGTTCGCTATGTACGGGATGCATGGGTTTGGCGTGCTATTGCTCGCTGTATCTCACGCCTCCAGTGCCGATATTTCGGCAACTGCCGAAATGTCGGCAGCGGTCGACACAGCTCCCTTTCACGGGACGTTCCCTGTGCCTGTAAATATGTTGTTCGCTGTCGTAACAGATATATTTTGCTGTCGACAAAGAATTTGGGGGGGAGCGAGGCTAGAGTGCGCCAAGGTCCCGGACTGAAGGAAGTGATGTGCAGAGCTTCTGGGTGATTTCTAGAAGTCGGTTACGCTCCTGATCGGTCAGCGCCGATAGAAGTTCTTGCTCTGCTTGTCTAAGAAGCACCAGTGCCTTAGCGTAAGCATCACGACCCCTCTTGGACAGAAATACGATGTTTTCGCGGCGATTGCGTGGGTTCTGTACTCGCCTGGCATATCCCAATTGATCCAGATCGTCGACCATACCTAACACAACGTTGGGCGACAGGCCCATGCGTTTAATCAGGGTGGTTTGGGTGGCAGAGTGATCCGACGCGGCTATAACCGCCATCGCGGCGTAATGACGAGTCGCGATCTTGAGAGGAGCCAGCTTCCGCCGTGTAATAGAGGCCGATTGAGCAAACACTTTCCAAACTTCAAATATGTAGTTTTGCTCGACCTCAGGTGGGACATTGAAGGCGAGAAAATTCTTGTGCTCCTTCCTTGCCATCTCAGTTTCGCCGATCCATGAGTGGGATCTTCACAAGTTGCTTTCTTGTTCGAGGTTCGCGGAGTTTATCAGGAACTATGCACTAAGTACAATTGATTCATTAGGTTATGGGAATCATACCGCTGAGTGATTATCACTATTCATTCAATATCGGAGCGAGTTCACCTTGGGCCTCATGCAGCCTGATCGTATGCAATCCCCTCAGTTTTCTCGGTGGCCTGAGTCACGTGACCGTGTGATGTAGGGCACGTGTCTTCCGGCGTCAAGACAGTTATGTTATGGGATCGTGTTATTAGGTGATTATCATGTTATATACATGGTGTCGATTTTGAGGTATCTGTTTCCCTATTTGCTGAGTTTGCGAACCCGTATGGAGAAGCCTATGAACTCGTTGACTAAAATATTTAACAACATAACGGCAGCCAAGATGGTCCTGGTCGCCTGCGAACTCTCGACATGGGTCATCTGCGACAAAGCCGAGATATGGAGTAAAGATGTCACAAGGGGAATATCGAAAACGCTCGAGGATTCTATTACTCGAGGACAATACGGCGGACGCGAAACTCTCGTTGTACGAGCTTACCCGAGCTGGCTTTGAAATCGAGAGCAAAATAGTCTCGACTGCGGAAGAATTCATTCAGGAACTCCGGTTCGATTACGACCTAGTCCTGGCTGATTATCGACTTCCGACTTGGACCGGGCTGGATGCCCTGCGCTGGCTACGAAAAGCCGGCATTGATACGCCCTTCATCCTCGTCACCGGAACCCTTGGAGATGATCTCGCAGTCGAGTGTATCAAAGAGGGCGCCACCGACTATGTCCTCAAAGATAAGTTGGAACGCCTTCCTCAGGTATGTCGCCGTGCACTGGATGAGATGCAAGTGCGCCGGGAGCGGGATCGAGCTGAAAAGGAACTACGCGCATCTGAGGAGCAATATCGGCTCCTGTTCGAAGCCAATCCTCTGCCCATGTGGGTATTTGATCAAGAAACGCTTTCGTTTCTGGCTGTCAATGAAGCCGCCGTGCTTCACTACGGCTACTCACGTCGGGAGTTCTTCGAGATGACAATAAAAGACATACGGGCCGAGGAAGAGATTCCCGCCCTTCTCGCAGATGTGAAACATGCAGATGAAGGCCTCAGTGCTCCCTCGGTTTGGCAGCACCGCAAGAAAGATGGAACCACCATCGACGTTGAAATCACTCGCCATTCGCTGTCTTTCCGGGGACGGAAAGCTGCACTAATTCTGGCGCACGACGTCACCGAGCAGAAAAGGAACCAAGAGAGATTGAGACAGTCCGAAGAAAGATTCGCGAAAGCTTTTCGCTCCAGCCCTCTTGGGGTCACGATCAGCACATTGGACATGGGCCGATATATCGATGTGAATCACGCATTCTCAAATATGCTGGGCTATGGTCGTGAAGAGATCTTGGGACGAACGACGCATGAGTTGGGGATCTGGTCAGAACCTCAAGAACGCACCTTTTTTATCCAGAAATTGGCCGAATTGGGTGGAGTCAAGGGGTTCCCCGTAAAAATGAGAACACATTCGGGGAGTACGAAGATAACAGAGGTCTCGGCCGAGCTTATTGAACTGGATCGAACACCTTGTGTGCTAGCCATCACGCAGGACGTTACGGACGCCAAACAACTTGAGGAACAATTTCGGCAGGCTCAAAAAATGGAGGCTGTCGGTAGACTTGCGGGCGGCATCGCTCACGACTTCAATAACATGCTGAGCGTTATCATCGGCTATAGTGAACTTCTGCAGGAACAGTTCGAAGCTGGTCCTGCGCGTAAAGCCGTGGACGAAGTAAAAAAAGCGGCGGAGCGGGCCGCTGCTCTGACCCGGCGTCTTCTGGCTTTCAGCCGACAGCAGGTCCTCAACCCCAGAGTTCTCAGCCTGAATACGGTCTTAGATAATCTTGGCAAGATGCTCCGACATATGATTGGCGAAGATATCGAACTGGTCTTCAAGCTTGGACCTTCGCTTGGCAATGTCAGGGCGGATATGGTTCAGGTCGAGCAGATCGTCATGAATTTGGCTGTGAACGCGCGCGATGCCATGCCTCAGGGTGGCAGACTAATTATCGAGACCAACAACGTGGATCTGGACGCAATTTTTGCCTCGACCCTATCCGTCAACCCTGGTTCCTATGTGGCCCTCGCTGTGAGCGATACAGGTTCTGGAATGGATTCGGCCACGATGCTCCGAATCTTTGAACCTTTCTTCACCACTAAAGAACCGGGAAAAGGCACGGGCCTTGGGCTTTCGACTGTGTATGGAGTTGTAAAACAGAGCGGTGGTTCGATTCGCGTCTACAGCGAGCCGGGGAAGGGAACAACATTCAAGATCTACCTTCCTCGGGTGGATGAAACTGCGACCGAGGACACACCCAAAGCTGAATTTTCCCTGGTTCGAGGAAACGAAACCATCCTTGTTGTGGAAGATGAGGAAGCTCTGCGCGGGCTAGTGGCTAGCGTTTTGGAGGGCAGCGGCTACACGGTATTACAAGCGTCGCAGGCAAGTGAGGCAATCCAAATTGCCGAGCAACACGGAAAGATTGACCTGCTGCTCACCGATGTGGTCATGCCAAGAGCAAGCGGACACGAACTCGCAAAAAACATACTCGCGGCATTCCCAAATTTGAAGGTGTTGTATATGTCGGGCTATACGAATGATCTGATTATAGAACAGAAAGCATTTACCTCGGACGGTTTGCTGCTTGAAAAGCCCTTCACTAAGGAATCACTGCTAAAAAAGGTAAAGGCAGTACTCGAAGCGGATAATTCGGAGCTAGCTTGACTTGGCTCGATCCTCTAAAGATGTGACAACGCGTAAAGATTCATAACGGAACCGGCACTTTCAAGCCCGTCGTTCAATGTTCGGCGCTTCCAGTTCATCTGAAGCGCGTGTCGGCTGAAATTTTCCGACCTCCTCGACAAGCGCGGCGAAGCCGTGGTCAAGAAAGGAGTCGGATTTCTCAAAATATTTTGTAGCCCCAGCTTCAAGAAGCTTCGACTCGTTGGTTTTCGAAAGGCCGCTTAAGACAAACACCGGAATGTCTCTGGTGGCTGCTTCAGCCTTCAATGCTGACAGCACCGATAGGCCGGAAATTGTTGGAAGCATCATGTCCAGCAAAATCAAATGCGGTATCGTCTCTCGGGCATCTTTGAGGCCAAGTTGTCCATCGCCGGAGACGGAAACTTCGTGTCCTGCTTTGGCCAATGCCCGACGTAAACCTGCTTGGATGACGCGATTATCTTCGATTATCAAAATTCTCATAAGAATGTAAGGTCGGGGGAGGCACTGGATGTAATGCATTTGGTAGACCACTGTGCGAAAAGCTAAGTGGCTGTGTAGAGATGAATAAAAGGGCGGCGTCGTGGACCGCTGGACTGCATTCTGTATACTTCACAAAAAACCGCTTGCTTTTTGTACGATTCACGCCCTCCGCCGTGCGCTCTCGATCATCCCGCGAAGCTCAAATTAGCTGAGCGATCAGCGGCAGTGCACTGATTCTTAGGATTGGCAGAAATTGCGCCGCGTTGGTCATGTTTGTGCAGCAAATACTTACACTTATGCAGGGCCCGAAGAATTTTCAGCGAGCAAAGGGCCGACAAGCGCCGCCAGGCCTTTTCGCACAAAACCAACTGGACTTCTCGCTTTGGCCATGCGTGTGCGAATCAGAGAAGCGCCGTATCTCATGCTAGCTTTGCCCAGCAGCGAGAAAACGGACGACAGAAACTTATAGGAGATTTCAGTGAAACGCAGCACCGTGCAAGAGCCACTCATCAACATCGGCATTCTCGAAGAAGATCCTCTGCGACTCGTGGGTTTTCAATCGATTTTAAATCGGGTGCCAGATCTGCACGTCACAGCCATGTCGGGGACTGAGCTAGCAAGTTACCCGCAGGTTCAGATCGTGATCTTGGGAAACCACTTGCGGAACTTCGTTGAAACCATGGACAGGCTGAGAATCGTTCTACCCTCAGTACGAGTCATCGTGACCGGAAAGGCAATGGGTGATCAAGAAATAATCCATGCGCTTGCAGGAGGGGCTAAAGGCTATGTTAACGAAGCCACTCCTACTTCTGAGCTCGTGCAGGCGATACACGAAGTTCACGATGGCTCGGTATGGGTTCCACGCCGGGTGATGTGCATCTTCATCGAAAGAACACTCAGTTCGACACGAGCGCGGGCCCAGTTTGGCGCTTCGACATTCACGGCCCGCGAAAAAGAGGTACTCCAGATGTTGACTGAAGGCCGCTCAAATAGGGAAATCGGGGGGCCTCTGGGGATTCGGGAGCGCACAGTCAAAGCCCATGTTTCTAAACTGATGCGCAAGGTCGGCGTCACGAATCGTATCGCTCTGACGCTTCACGCGTTTAGCCACGAACTAGTGTCCGCGCACTAGCGCGCTTTCGGCAAATATTTATGGATCAACAATCGGTTCATTGGGAATTATTGATGCTTCTAGCGCAACACTACGAAGACGACTGTTCGCGCTTCGTCGTGATCCCTCAACCGCTCATGGAGACTTACCTCGTAAGGTCCGCCATCGCCGAACTTAGAGGCGACAAATATATCGAGGAACTCGTGCGAGGTGTAATCCACCTCAACCCCCGGGGATACCTGACGTGCCAGAAAGAACTTCTGGGGTTTGACCGCTGCGCAAGCGACTGAGCATCCAGACGACGCATCTTCTGCACTGTTTAATTCAGAAAATGTGTGCGGAATCCAAACAATCGCGTTGAAGAGTTTGCACGCCAACTTGTTGATATGACGTAGCTTACCTCTGGCGAGTGAACTGTAACCAGTTAGGTTAGAGATTCCAGGTTAGGGGTTTCGGCCCTCCCCCAAGAGTGTCGTCCCGCGCGGCATTGATCTCGGCTAGACCGCGGTCGGCCTTGCTGAAGCAGCTAGTACCACGAACCTGTGAAGGTCTGGCGACGCGGAACAAAGAATGTTTGTGCGGTGATTCGGAGGACATCACAGTGAAAACATCGTTGGTCTACGAACGTGCTTTTGGCAGACGAGGAGAAGTTGAGGACAGAAATTCTAATGGCGAGTCTAATTTTAAATTCCTCCTTGCACGGGTTAATCAGGAACTATGGCTGGTATTTTCTCTTTTTATTATCGCGGCCCTCGTTAATTGGCTGGTTGCCTCGCACCGGTTGATTGTCGGGTTCTACACGCTGCCTACGCTCTTTTCCGCCTACGTCTATGGACGACGGCATGCAGTGCTGACGGCAAGCGCCAGCATTTTCCTGGTAATCGTCTTGGTGCTGACCAATGCGAATTTCTTCGTGCATTCTACGCAATTTGTTTCGGAGTACGACCAGTGGGCCGAGTTGGCTACTTGGGCGGGATTGCTCCTGATCACAGCTTACGCGATGGGAACGCTGTATGAACGAAAAGAACACCATCTCACCGAACTTCGCCAGACGTATTTTGGACTTCTCTCGATTCTCCAACAATTCATATCCAATGACAGATACACCCATAATCACTCCTACAGAGTCGCTTTATATTCGTCGAGCATCGCCAGTCGTATGGGATTTGATGAAGGACGCATTGACGATGTACGTGCTGCAGCTCTTCTTCATGACGTAGGCAAGCTCGAAACGAGCAGAGACCTTCTACACAAAGCAGCCAGCCTCACCCCGGAAGAGATGACGGAGATGCGTGCCCATGTCCAGAAGGGAGTCGCCATCCTGGAACCGGTTGGAGGATCTTTACGCAGAGTGTTGCCCATCATCCTTGCCCATCACGACAAGTACGACGGCTCTGGGTACCGTCCAAACAAGGGCAGTGAGATACCGATTGAGGCGAGAGTCTTGGCTGTAGCCGATGCCTACGACACGTTGACTGCCGATCGGCCATACCGTCGCGCGGTGACGCCGTTCGAGGCAAGGCAACTAATCTCGGCAGGCGCCGGCGCCAGCTTTGACCCAGCCGTGGTGCAAGCGTTTGTCGACGCCTTCGAACATGGCGAGATGGAAATACCGGAGTCGTTACCTATATGAGCGAATGTGTTGTCCTCCAAGCGAAAGCACCGGTAAAAAAGCGGGACCCCGAACAATCCAATGGAGTAAAGGTTCTGCTTGTTAGTGACGATATTGACGATATCGAGACCCTTTGTCACGCCATGGAGCAGGTGGCGATCCATGCTGACGTTTGTTCCGATATAGATTCCGCAACCCGCAAACTGTGTCATTCGAAGTTTGAAGCTATGGTGGTCGATCTTAAGGACGAAACGCGAGCTCTGGAGCTGATTAAGAAGCCCCGGTGCATGACGTCTCATGGGGCCTTGCTGGTATTGGCGATTCTGAATGACAGCCATCAAATGCCCAGGGCCTTTCGCGCCGGAGCCAGCTTTACGCTTGTGAAACCTTTTACGCAGGGAATCCTGATGCACACCCTCAAAGCGGCGTATCCCCTCATGGTCCGGGAAAGAAGGCGATCCTATCGTTGTCCAATACGACTTCCTGTAAGCGTTTCCGCCCCTGCCCGTTCTGGCTTCACGGCTGACTCAATAAACATCAGCCAGGGTGGGATGGCGCTCGCGTCTTCGGCCCTTCTGCGCGTCGGCGAGAGGGTAACTCTTAAGTTCACTCTTCCCGACGCAGAGAGACCAGCGAGAATCGATGGCGAGGTTTGCTGGACTGACGAGAGAGGGCGCGTAGGATTAGAGTTCGTCCAAATTCCCGCAACCGTATCCGAACAACTACAGTCCTGGCTAGCTGCCCGCCTTGAGGAATGTCTGCCATGCTAAAACAGCTGTCTCGCCTGGCGGGCCGAACATCTCGGTGCGCGTGGCATTGTCTGACCAATCTTAGGAAACAAGCGTTCAAGGATCCACCGGTGTTGAGATTAGGCGTGGCGTTCGCTGTCCTCATCGCGATCTTGCTGGGGGTGGGGCAATTAGGACTTCGCCGGATGCACACGACTGATGAGACGCTCCGGTTTATCACAGGCAGGCGGTCGGCCGATCTGGAGCTAGCACGAATGGCGTTGGATCTATCCAACGTAAATAGTCGGATAACCATGGAAATAGTTCTAGTGGAAAACAGGCAGCTAGTAGAGGCATTACAAGTTACGAGGTCTGAAAATAGCAAGGAGATTACGCGACTTATAGAAAAAGCCGAAAGACACTGTGAATCAGAGAAAGAGATACAGCTGCTGGATGCGGTGAAAACAACGAGAAAGCCATATATCGAGAGCTATATGCGCGCGATCCATTTGCTGGTGGATGAGCGAAAACATGACGCGGCGGAAGAGATGATGGTTACTGAAACGCTCCCAGCTTTGTCTAAATACCATGCCGCTTGGCAAGAGTTTGTGGAATTTCAGAAAGACGAATTGGACAGGGCGGTAAAGCGAGCTGAGGTCGATTACGACAATGCACGGCGGATCTTCTTCTTATTGATTCTAGGGGCCGCAGCCCTTGCAATTGCTGTAGCGGCGTACGCTACCTGCGAAACAGCGCGTCAAATGGCCGCGCGAACCGCCGCGCAGAAGGAACTCAACAGGCTCAACGCAGACCTCGATCAGAAAGTAGTGCTAAGGACTTGCGAGCTTAGCGACGCTAACAAGCAATTAACAAACGAAGTCCGGGAGCGGAGGCTGGCGGAAGAAAACTATCGGCAGGAAGCAGTCCACCGTAAAAGTGTCGAGCGCAAGCTGCAACGGAGCGAGGAACGTAATCGCATAGCGATGGAAGCGGCGCAGATAGGCTATTGGGATCTAGATATCACTAACAATGAACACGTGTGGTCCGATACCTGTAAGAGGCTACTTGGCCTACCCGTGGAAAGTCCGGCAAGCTACGAAATATTGATGAACAGCGTCCATCCCGACGACCGCCAAGAGATGCAAGACCAGATTGGCGAGGCTATTCGGCTAAAGGCTGAGTATACCTGCCAATTCAGAGTCGTCTCGGGCGACGGCAGCATCCTGTGGCGGATCTCCAAAGGGCGCGCTTTTTATGACGAGACGGGGCGACCCATTCGAATGACGGGGATCACGATGGATATCGACGAACGCAAACGAGCGGAGGAGCGCGTGCTCCTTCAAGCCGCGGCTTTGGAAGCGGCAGCGAATGCCATCGTAATCACCGACCGAAAGGGTACCATTCTGCGGACTAATCGGGCATTTGTCGAATTGACCGGATACGCGGTGGAAGAAGCCCGCGGGAAGAATCCCAAGTTGCTGAGCTCCGGTAAGCAGGGCAAAGAGTTTTACGCAGGCCTTTGGAAGACAATTACTGCCGGAACTGTCTGGCACGGTGAAATGGTCAACCGCCGCAAAGATGGGAGTCTCTACACCGAGGAACAGACCATCACGCCCGTACGAGCAGACAGCGGAGACATTACTCACTTCGTAGCAGTCAAGCAGGACGTCACAGCGCGCAAGAAAGCCGAAGAGGCGCTGTTGTTCAAAACTGCGCTACTTGAGGCCGAATCTGAGACAACAATCGATGGCATCTTGGTCGTCGACGAGTCTGACCACATCGTTTTGGCAAATAAGCAGTTTGGCCTCACGTTCGGAATCCCTGATGAGCTGCTGAAGACCGGCGACGATCTTATGGTCCGCAAATTTGTGGCTGAACAAGTCGAGGATTCAGAAGCCTTCGTCGAAAACGTTGAGTATCTTAACAGCCGACGCAACGAAAGAAGCAGAGACGAGCTCAGACTTAAGAATGGGAATGTCTTTGACAGATACACCGCTCCTCTGGTCGACTCGAACGGCAATTATCGTGGCAGAATTTGGTATTTCCGTGACATCACGGACCGCAAAGCAGCCGAGGAGCAGATTCGAGCTTTGGCATTCTACGACCCCCTCACAGGCCTACCAAACCGTATCCTGCTTCAGGATCGACTGACTCAGGCTTTAGCTAGGGCTGGCCGACAACAAGATAAGACCGCATTATTGTTTCTTGACCTCGACCGTTTCAAACTTATCAACGATTCACTTGGCCACTCCGTCGGTGATCTCCTTCTGAAGGAGGTTGCGGAGCGACTCAAGCGACAGACTCGCGAACAGGATACGGTCGCGCGCCTGGGCGGAGACGAATTTGTGGTGGTATTGTCCGGAGTGAAAAGACTGGAGGACTCAGCAATTACCGCTGAACGAATGATGAACGCCTTGAATCGCGAGTTTATCATTCAGGGGCATTCGCTCAATGTTAGCTGCAGCCTCGGTATCAGCATCTTCCCGGATGACGGTACAGATAGCGAGACGTTGATCAAGCATGCTGATGCTGCGATGTACCACGCTAAGGAGAGCGGACGTCACAATTTTCAGTTCTTCACGCAGAATATGAACGCCACCATGGTGCAGCGGTTGACCCTGGAGAACAGCTTACGGCTGGCAATCCAGAAAAAAGAATTCCTTCTCATGTACCAGCCGCAAATGGATATAGCAACCGGAAAGATTTCGGGAGTAGAAGCACTGGTCCGGTGGCAGCATCCGGAGTTGGGGCTGGTCTCTCCGGCCGACTTTGTGCCAATTGCCGAAGATAGCGGGCTGATCGTTCCCATTGGCGAATGGGTACTTCGCACAGCATGCGCTCAAACCAAGAAATGGCAAAGTGAAGGACTACCGCCAGTACCGGTTGCGGTGAACGTCTCAGCCGTGCAATTTCACCAACGAGGCTTCGTCGACCTTGTCAGCAAGGTGCTTCAAGACAGTGGCCTTTCCCCTCGATTCCTCGAACTGGAACTCACGGAGAGCTTGATCCTGTCGAACGCAGACGTGCTACCGGCGATGCTAAAAGAGCTAAAGGCGATAGGCGTCAAACTAGCCATCGATGATTTTGGAACCGGATACTCTAGCTTCAGCTACTTGCGCCGGTTCCAGGTTCACAAGCTCAAGATAGATCGCTCCTTCATTCGAGATGTGAATGCAGATGCTGATAATGCTGCAATAACCAGCGCGATTATCGGCCTGGCGAAAAGCCTTAAAATGAAAACCATTGCTGAAGGCGTTGAGAATAGCGAAGAGTTGGCATTTTTACGAATCCACGACTGTAACGAAATTCAAGGATATTACTTCAGCAAGCCTATGCTGGCGGATGATTGTGCAACGAAAATGCGACTACCGACGCATCGATTTGCGCCAAAGCATGAGGATGCTGAGTCAGATAAACGGTTGGCCGACGCTGCAGGTGCACAATGTTGATGGAGAGTGTCCACTATATAACATGATTCTATAGCAAAAGCAACGAGGAAAGCCTTATGCGACGAGATGGACTGCTGATCGGCCGCAAGTCAGATTGGTGCTTGTCCAAAGTCTGAGTATCCTTGGAAGTTCTGGCACACAGCTCGCACACGGAATCGAGCCATGAAGGGTTTCAATTTAGGGATAGCCGAAACCTCGTTCGGGATGGGAGATCGTACTTATCTGACGAACGTGGACCCTAGAGCATCTCTACTCGTCTAGAAGACCACGAGAGTAAAGCGCCTCGTACGCGGCTATGTCGTTTGCACGACTAGGTGCCACAGCGCGAAAAATTTCCGCTGCAAACGCAAAAGACGCAAACCCGTTCGCGGTGATCACATTTCGATCAGTGATAGCGCGCACTTTTTGATAGAGCTTTTGGCCTCGATATTTTGGTACATATTTAGATATAAAGCCCTCACCGTTGCTCGTATGCCGTCGGTTATCCAGAAGCCCCGCATGCGCCAAACAAAGTGTCGCCGCACAAATCGCGGCAACCGGCTTGCCCGCATCAGCGAGAGCTCTTATGAACCTCGTAACCTCCTTAATTTCTTCATGCATCCAAGCGTCGCCTCCGGGGAGGATCAGGACATTTGTTAGGCCAAGCTGAGCTTCAGATATTGGGAGATCCGGAAGCACCTTCATCCCGCCCATGCTCGTGACAACATCCCTTGTGAGGCCGACAGTCTCAACGGAGAATCCGAACGTCCGACGTAGCTCTGCTAGTGCGGAAGCAGGCTCCCAATCGGCAAAGCCGTCGAAGATGAAGACGTAAGCTGTTCGGTTCTCCGTGAACATTGCCTTGCGCCCGTCTTTCATTCTCTCACCAGTGACTAAGAGAAAACATTTCTCGCCAGAAGCTCTGGTGGCTTCGCCTGACACGAGAAGTTCAACTCTGCGGTTTTGTTGACGCCCGGCGGCGCTATCGTTGGAGTTGGCGTTCTTACGAATCCACGACTGTAGCGAAATTAAAGGATATTACTTCAGCAAGCCTATGCTGGCGGACGATTGTGCAACGAAAATGCGACGACCGTCGCATTGGTTTGCGCCGAAGCATGAGATGCCGAATCAGCTGCTGCGCGCGCACTAACATGATTCCATAGCAAAAGCCAGGACAAAAGCCTTATGCACTGTGTGACACGCCTCAATAGATGAGCTTTAGCGAGAACTGAACTTGCCGCGAAGTTCCCGCGGTCTTGCTGATCATGCCAAATCCTGTACCCTCGATAATGTTTGCAGGTAGCCCCATGTTGACGATGTTGAACAGATTAAATAACTCTGCGCGAAATTGCAGATCTGCTCGCTCCAAACCGCTTTCTCGGTGGCCAATCGGAGTCGTCTTGATGAGCGCGAAATCGAAATCATAATATGCCGGGCCGCGAAATGTATTACGGCCGAGCGTTCCAAAGTGCCCGGAGTTTGGCCCGGTTCCGCCCTGGATCCCGATAGGAACGAAAAAAAAACTTGTATTGTTTGCTCCCCGCCCAAAATAATCGTCGCGCGATCGGGTTGAGTTGCCAGCGCTGGATAGGTCCGGTATTCCGATTTGGTCCGGTCGGTCCGCACCAATCGTTCCCGCCCCCGTCTGCTGGATTCCCGAGTACACCGTAAACGGCGAACCACTCGTAATTGTTGTTATTCCCAGAAACTCCCAGCCCTTCGTCAACTGCTTGGTTCGATCCGACTGAACTCCCAAATGCTCAAAACGCAAATCCTGGGCCGCGCTCAACGTGAAGGCGTGCGTTACATCAAAGCTTGACGGTCCTCTTTCCGCTCGTGTATCGAACGGGTCCTGCGGACTAAACTGCGTGACGGCACCGGTAGATCCTGTTCCTCCCAGGATGCCGCTGACGTCGTCCAATGATTTGCTCCAGGTGTAGCCGGCCTGTAATGACGGACCGCCGCGGCCAACATTTCCCGACAATGAGGTCTGCAAGGCGTTGTACGACGAGTGCGACGTCCCTGTCAGCACGGACTCGAATCCGAAACCCCCCGTGACCGCTCCGCTACCGTCGAAGTTTGTAAACCGCGCAAATTCCGAGTCCGCGCCGGGATATGCGTTCGGATATGACATTCTGGGAAGTCGAAATGCCGATGTTCCCACATACGCGACATCGGCCGTGAGGCCGCCGAATGCTCGCTCCAGCCCCAGCGTCCAAGTCTGCAAGTAGGCATTGCCGAAGCGCCGGTCGATCCCGCTCAGACTCAGCAGTGAAAGCCGATGACTCGGCGCCAGCATTGCTAAATCCTGTTGGTATCGATTTACGTCCATCACCGTATTCGCCGGCACTTTTTTCGGATCGCCGCTAGCCAACACGTTCACGCCAGCGGTGTTATAGACCTGCGGCAATTCGTTCGGTGTGATTTGGAATCCGTACGCAATCTCCCCGTTCGGCGCCGCGTTGACGCGTGGATAAACAACGTAGGGCGTAGACCCTGTCAGAAGATTGTCCTGCCAGATATTCGGCGGAATCACTGTGATCGCTCCCCCCATGTGCACGTGTATGGCCTCCGGAGCACTCCACTCCAGCTGCACACGCGGCCCCCAGCCGTTCCAATCAGTTTGATAAGTAGGTTGCGGATTGATCAAGTATTCCTGCCCAACGCCCGCGGGCGGGAAAGAATTCAGAAAGCTCGACGTTCGGTGCGCCCGCTCCGAAATCGGCGTGTAGAGCTCATATCGCAGCCCATAATTGAGCGTCCAGTGCGGATTGATTTTCCATGTGTCCTCGACGTAGGCGTTCAAATCATTCCGGTTGATTGCCGCCGGCCCAATATGCGCGCCATCCGATGCGTAGGGCGGCGCCACCGCGACCGTGTATGCGTATGGAAAACCTAGCAACAGACTGCTCAAAGTATCCGGCAGCGCGTGGCCAGGCTGCACATCATGCTGTCCACTCACAGAAGGAATGAACACAGGCGAATAAACTGTTCCACCACCAAAATCGTACTCGCCATTGGGACTTATACCGAAGTACGTCGTATCCCGGTTAAGTCGTGCCTCCTCACCCCACTTCACCGTGTGTCGTGCTGTCGTCCAGGCAAAATTCAGTTGTCCCTGGAACAAATTCCCAAACGCCGACATCACTGAGCCCGCCGCTCCATTGAACGCCTCATAGAGGCCATCGATGAACTTCAATGCGGGATCGGCGTGGTTCGGGGTCACAAACGACGGGGTCGTCCGCGTGAAACTCAACGATGACGACCAGAGAAAGCGCGGTGACACGGTGCGCGTGTAAGTGATGACCCCGTTCCGCTGCCGATCCACATACTGCACACCGAAGCTCGGATCAAGCAGTGTCTGATCCGGATTTGTCGTCGGTCCTGTTAGATTGTCATAGTTGAATCGACCAAACAGTTGTCCTTTTGCGCCAACCTTCTTATCGATGCGGATGGAAAACTGATCCGCATCCGTGTTCACGTTTGAAGGAGCAGCATAGGTTCGCGCTCCATACGCGCCGGTCGGGTTGTTAGGGAGTGGATAGCGCGCTAGGATGGAAGCAATCGCCAGATTCACTGGTACGTGCAGCGTGTCGGTGCTGCCGTCCGGGTAAGTCACTATGTCTTGTCCGTCTCGCTCGGCTGCCGTTGGCACGGCCAGCACCTGGGTCGTCCCCAGCACCTGCCTGAATCCCTGATACTGCACAAAATAGAACGTGTGGTCGCGTCCGTCATACACGTTCGGCAACACGATTGGCCCGCCGTTCGTAAATCCAAACTCGTTTCGCCGGAAGGGAGGGATACGGCCCGGGTCCGCAATCGACGGGTGATCGAAATAATTCCGCGCATCGAGAGCAGAGTTCCTCAAGAACTCGAAGAAGGAACCATGAAATCCGCTCCTTCCGGATCGTGTCACGATGTTGGTGAAACCTGCCGCGCCGCGCCCGATGTCGGCCGGCATCCAGCCCGAGCTCGATTGCAATTCCTGAATTGCGTCCACGTCGAAATTCGTGAACGTGCTCCCGCCCATCTCAGGATCACTAATATCAGCGCCGTCCATCGCGAACACAGCCTCAACGCCGCGCTGTCCATTGATGGCAAATTGCTGGGTGAAATTTGTTTGTCCATTCACGTCCGTCATCGTGCCCGCGGCCAGCAACAACAGCGTGCTGAAGTCACGTCCGTTCAATGGCAATTCATTGACCTTTTGGCTGGAGAGTTTCTCCCCGCTTGTTCCGCAGGCTGCGTTCGAGACTTTAGAAACAGTCTGCGGATTGACTGCGATATACAGTGCGTTTTGATCGGACACCGTCAGGGCGACTGAAGCGCTTGTGATATTCACGGTCACCGGCACTGTAGGACCGCGCCCGGTCAGCTGCACAATCACGGTGTGTAGTTCTTTTGTGACGCTCTCGATCGAAAACTTTCCATCCGATCCTGTGATCGCCGTCTGCTCTTTACCCATGGTGAATACTGTCACCTTCGCACCTGGCACAGCTTGTCGGGCGGCCGTGCGAACGACACCTGTCCAAGTCGTCATCGCAGCCTGTTGCGCGTTGAGTGGAAGCGCGAGCGCTATCAGGCTCCAATAACCCAACTTCTCTACGGAGAGGAGCACTTTGTTAAACGTCCGAGCCATCGAAGGTTTCCTTCGGGTTGCGGGATGAAAGCATCGAGAATGCCCGATCAATTGTGAAATACTCTCTTATTTGTGAGTGTTTCAATGAACTGAGAGGTTTCCTGTGAGTGGCGTGTTGTCCGAAGATGCACCGACCGCGATTTCGTAATCGCCTGGCGCAAAGTTCCAGCGGTCCGTCGTTTCGTCGAAAGTCTCCAGGACTTGCCGATCGATCGATACCGTGACGGTTTGTGATTCATCAGGCGCGAGTCTGACTCGCTTCCACCCCAACAGCCGTTTGAATGATTCGTCCGCGTCCTTCGGCAATCGTGCATACACTTCCGTAATTTCTGTCCCAACCCGCTTACCGGTGTTCTTGACTGTGAACCCCACAGCCTTCGCGCTTGAATCGACGCTGAGATCGGAATATGCACAGGACGTGTAGGATAAGCGGAAACCGAATGGACGTAGTCGCCCATTCTTTAACAAGCGTCTTTTCCCGCATACTCTCTACTTGGAACCATCCTCTGCAAAAAAGGCTCGTCCACTCGTCTCCTCTCCGAAAATGTCTTTTGTTTTTCCTATAGGTCAAGGTCAGCTCCTTCAAACTGACTTATCTTGCTTCTAGGAATAACGAAATCTGCACTCTGCTGTTCAGTGTCGCCGAAACTAAGTTTGCGGTCCAGACGTAGGTTCATTCGTCTTTGAAGCCGAGCCTGACAAAGACTGGACGAAGTCGTCCTCGACAGCGCAATGCAAATCGCTACACCGGCGTTTGTCTCGACACTTTCGATTTGCATTGTATTCGCGCCCATGTTCCTGCTTTCAGGTGTTGCGCGATATCTTTTTCTTCCCCTCGCAGAGGCGGTCGTCTTCGCGATGCTTGCTTCCTATTTCCTCTCGCGAACCATCGTTTCCACCATGGCGAAATACCTTTTGCGCGGTCGGAGAGGCGGAGAGCATGCCAGCAGCAGCCGCAGTCTGCTGGTTCGGATGCAGCAGCGATTCGAAGCCGGATTCGAACGGTTTCGCCTGGGCTATCGCGGAGTTTTGGATCGTTGCCTCCATCACAGAAAGGCTTTTCTGATTGCTTTCTTCGCCGCGTGTCTGGCCTCGCTAGCCGTCATAATCCCGTGGTTGGGTCAGGATTTCTTCCCCACGGTGGACGCTGGTAGCTTCAAACTGCATCTGCGCGGGCCGACCGGCATGCGCATAGAAGACACCGCGTTCCTGTGCGATCTGGTGGAATCTTCGATCCGCAAGCAAGTCCCCGGGGACGAGATCTAAACCATCATCGACAATATCCGGCTGCCTTACAGCGGCATGCTAGTTGAATCTCATGCCGTCGCGGGTCTGGACTGAGTAAACCTGCCGGAAAGCGTTACCTGAGCGCGCGCCTGCAACTCGGCCTTGCTAAGCGCGGGCGTTTTTCAACTGGGCCGCAACTGCTTCGTACGCTCGTACGCGATCGGCCACCATACGCTAGCAGGGCTTTCTTTCGAAAGATAGGCTTCAATGGTGCGCATCGCCTGTTCGGCATTGCTGCCTGCGGCGAAGCTGCCAAGCGCATGTCTTCGTTGTAAAGGAAAGCAGGGACCACCATGTCGCCCGCGTTCATTTGCGCAAGTCGCATCACCTTATTAGACTGAACCTGGTCAAGCATTTCCTGCGTCTTTTGCATTTGCCCGGCCAACTCCCGTCCGGGACGCCGTGGCCTTCGGTTCTTCGCTAAATCCGAGACGTTGCTATTTCTGCGCAAATCCATGGTTTACATTGTCGGCATCGATGTAATATCCGACGATGACACCATCAGAGTTGTCGACTAGGGGGATCGTGCCCTGGCCTGCCCCTTGCCCAGCTGCCTGAATCTCGATGTTACTAAACGTGCCATCGCTAAAGCGCAGAAAACCATGGTTTACCGAATCGGTGTCGACGAATTGCCCGACTATCTTTCCAGTTGAGTCGATCGTTTCGGGAAAGGTCCCTTGGCCGAAGCCATTTCCGGCGCCCGGTGCGCGAAATGTGGTGATCGTGCCGTCGCTGTCGCGGAGAAAACCGTAATACACATAGTGGGCGTCTAGGAGTTCTCCTGTCGCTGCTCCGCTTGGATTTAGAGAACTCAGGAGGGTCCCTTGGCCAGCCTGTTTTCCCGCGCCCGGAGCGTCAAAGCTGAGGAAGTTACCATTGCGATCGCGAATAAAGCCGTGATAGACACTGTCTTGGTCTATATATTCGCCCGTGATCAGACCTGCCTGGTTCAGACCAGATCCACCAGCTGGGATCGTGCCCTGTCCTGCGCCATCGCCCGCAAGGGGTACGTCGAATCGGTTGAAGCTACCGTCGTTGGTTCGCAGAAATCCGTGATAGACGCCGTTACCGTCGATGTATTGACCTGCAATGAGACCTGCATTGTTGACGTCTACGGATTGTGTGCCCTGCCCTGGATTGCTGCCAGCACCAGGAAAGTCAATCAGGGTGAAAGTTCCATCTTGGGCGAGCAGGTAGCCATGCGAGACGCTTCCGGCATCGATGTAATAGCCGGTAATTTCTCCTTCCGCATTGATACTATTCGTAAATGTGCCCTGGCCTGGACTTGTCCCAGCGCCCGCAGCGTCGATCGTGGTGAAGCTGCCGTCAGGCACGCGCAAGAATCCGTGATACACATTATTCGAATCAAGAAAAAAGCCGGTGATGGATCCCCCAGAGTTGATGTCCGTAGCGAATGTGCCCTGCCCGGCGCCCGTTCCCGAACCAGGAGCTTCAAACGTGATGATTTGGTGGGGACTGGCCTGTGCTACGAGCTGAAGGGTTATGGTCAGGAAGGCAACGACGGCCAACGATTTCAAATTTGCTGACTTCATGGAAATCTCCTCTATTCTCTTAATGCGAAAAACGGCCACAAGCAGGGCCATTAGGACACTGGCTAGCCGCGGACTAGCCCCTCCTATTCGGGTTAAAAGAGGCGAGTTTTACGGATCAAGAATGTTAAGATGATGCCGCGCGCCGCGGGGGTACCGACATTGGAGCCGGACAAGGGCGAGATTACTGGGCTGTTGCTGCGTTTCCGGGAAGGGGATCGTCGAGCTGAAGCTGAGCTGATACCTCTGATATACGATGAGCTTCGGCGGCTCGCTTCGCGCTACCTTAATCGCGAGCGTGGTGATCACACTCTCGACCCAACAGCATTGGTCCACGAAGCTTTCCTGCGATTGGCTGGCGAGTACCAGCCGTCATGGAAAAATCGCACTCATTTTTTTGGCGTGGCGGCACGGCTTATGCGTCAGATCCTGGTGGACTACGCCCGGCGTCATCACAGTTTAAAGCGCGGCGGGGCTTGTGAACGCAGCACATTCGCCGACGAACTACTGGTTTACTCGGTAGAAAAATCCGCGGAACTACTGGCGCTTGATCAGGTTCTCGATCGGCTGGCGTTGCAGGATGAACGCCAGAGCCGCATCGTGGAAATGAAGTTCTTTGCCGGCCTCGAAATTGATGACATCGCAACAATCCTCGATGTTTCACCAAGGACAGTCAAGAGGGAGTGGACGATGGCTCGCGCCTGGTTGCATCAGGAAATGACCCGGTGAGAGGGCGCTCGACGTTATTCGGCGTGCATTACTGTGGACCAACAACGCTGGGAACGAATTAAACATCTCCTCGCAGAAGCTGCGGAACAAAGTTCGGGGCGCCGCTCCTCCTTCCTCGCAGACGCTTGTGGGGATGACCATTCGTTGCAGAGCGAAGTTGAGGCTTTGCTCGAACATCATGAAAAGGCTGGAAGTTTTCTTGCGCGAAGTCCCGCTGCAAAGCTCGTTACGAATCGTCAATGGACGCCTGTCGAACCAACCCTGCCCCAGGGTGAGATCGTTGCCGGCCGCTTCCAGATTCACAGTTACGTCGGTCGTGGAGGTATGGGAGAAGTCTATCAAGCAAAAGATGCGCGCCTCCGCCGGCCAGTTGCTTTGAAGTTCCTTCCTGATGATGTAGCCCAACACTCGCAGGCTCTCAGCCGCTTCCAGCGTGAAGCACAAGCGGCCTCGGCTCTGAACCATCCCAATATCTGCATTGTTTACGACATTGATGAGCATCTGGGGCGCACATTTATCGCAATGGAGTTTCTGGACGGCCAGAGTCTTAAGAAGACCGTGACCAGTGGTCCCTTGGATTTGCAAGAACTGCTGAACATAAGCATCGGCATCGCTGATGCGCTGGATGCGGCTCACACAAAAGGCATCATCCACCGCGACATCAAGCCGGAAAACATATTCGTCAACAGTCGCGGTGACGCGAAAATTCTCGATTTCGGACTCGCCAAACTCGAGCGCGAGCAAGTCGCTGGATCGCAGGTGACTGATCCGGTGCTGACGCAACCCGGGATTCCGATGGGAACCGCCGCGTACATGTCGCCGGAACAAGCCCGCGGCGAAAGTGTGGATGCGCGCACTGACCTCTTTTCGTTCGGTCTGGTTATGTATGAGATGGCAACTGGACGAAGGGCGTTCTCGGGACTCACGGCACCTGTCGTCTTTGCCGCACTCTTGATGGAGAAGCCACAACCGCCCTCCGAGATCAATCGATCGATTCCCCGCCAGCTGGAGCAGATCATCGACAAAGCGATAGAGAAAAATCCAGCGCTGCGCTATCAACGCGCCGCAGACATCCGTACCGACTTGCAGCAGCTCCGCCGGCGTTTGCTGAATGATGGGCAAGCTAGCCGAAAACCATCTTCGGAAGCGCCGAAAAAACGGCCCAAATCCTGGGTAATCGTACCGGTTTCGATCGCTGCGATATTGGCTGCGGTGGTTGCTATTAAAGTTTCACGACGACCTGCTCCCATCGAAAGCCTTTCGTCAGCGACGAAAATACCCGTCGTGATGGCAGAGTTCATGAACTCTACCGGCGACCAGGCATTCGATGGCCAGCTGGAAGACGCCGTCGCGGTTCAGTTTGAACAGTCTCCTATGTACCAAATTGTTTCTGCGGACCAGGTCACCGAGGCGCTCAAGAAATCTGGCCTGCCCGGAGACGCAAAACTCACCAGCGAACTCGCGAAACAAGTGTGCCGCAGTGTCGGCGCACACGAGGTAATTAGCGGTTTCCTTGCAAAAAGGCAAAATGAATATGTGATTAGCGCATATGCCATGAACTGCAATAACGGGGAGTATCTGGCCAAGGCAGAGCTTCAGTCAGGCGTTAAGGCGAATGTGCTCCCCACAATCTGGAAAGCCACTGCCGACCTACGCCGTGGGATGGGCGAATCGCTCCAGTCAGTCGAGAGCAACAACATCAGCAATGAAGTTACCACTTCCTCGATGGAGGCGTTCCGCGCATATGAAAAAGGCTCTCAGTTGCATGATCAAGGGGATTCGGAAGGATCCATTCCGTTTTTCGAACAAGCTGTGGAACTCGATCCCAATTTCGCTGGAGCCTATGCCGCTTTGGGTTCCAGTTATGTGCCTATCGGAGCAACAGACCTCAGGGACGATGCCCTTCGGAAAGCATTTGCTCTGCGCAACAATACAAGCGAAAACGAGAAACTCTGGATCGAGTCTTCTTATTATGGTTCTGTCACCGGCGAAGTCTTCAAACAAATCGACTCTCTAAAAAGGTGGGAAAAACTCAGGCCTGACGAATTTGCGCCACACAACCTGCTGGGAATGACTTACGAAAACTTGGGCGACTATCCGGGGGCTATTAGAGAGTTACGGGAAGCATTGCGATTGAATCCGGGCTCAACCATGCCATATGTCAATTTGGGATGGTGCCTGTTGGAAACCGATCAGTACGACGAACTGCGCTCTGTTCTGGCTCAGGCTTCGGCTAAAGGTTTCGACGAGACGCCCAGCCTTCATCAACAACGATTTTCACTGGCATTGGTCAACGGGGATGCGGAGGCGCTTACTCAGGAGCACGACTGGGCCCAGAACACATCAGATCAGATCTCAGGGCTTTGGATACTCATTCGACAGCAGGTGCAGGAAGGCCGAAAGAACGAGGCCAGGCGAAGCAGCGATACTGCAGTTCAGTTCGCCGTAGTTTCCAACATGAAGGATAGAGCTGCACGTTCATTATTGTATGAAGCCTGGGCTGAAGCATTATGGGGTTATGAAAAAGAGGCGCGAAACTCAGTCCGGAGGGCCCTGACACTTTGCAAGTCTCCCGAGTGTTCTGTTTCCGGCGCGCAGACGCTGGCAATGACAGGCGATGCCTCAACGGCCGAACGCTTACTCGCACGACTCGCAAAAGATCGTTCGAACGACACCGTCCTGAACTCCATCAACTTTCCCATGGTTCGAAGCGCCCTCGCATATCGTGCGGGGCGGGCTCAATCTGCGCTGCAATTGCTGGATCGTTTGCGTCCGTTTGACTTCGGCGGTATAGCCGGAGTCTCCGCAGCGTATCTGCGTGGCCTGGCTAACCAACAATTGGGAAGACAACAGGCGGCGATCAAAGAATTTCAATCTGTCCTCGATCACCGCGGCGAGGGAGCAACAGCCCCTGAACGGATACTCGCTTACTATCAGTTGGGATGTAGTTTTGCCGCAACCCACGATAACGTAAAGAGTAAAGCGGCATTTTCCAGATTCCTCGACTTATGGAAAAACGCTGACCCCGATATCCCGGTTTTCAGAACAGCCCTGTCTAAGTACCGGCAACTGCAATAACCTGTACGAGGGCGGCAGGCAAAAAGTTTCCACTTTTCGTAATTCAGATCTCACCTCAAGCAGTTCCCCTATGAACAATGGCCCTTTTCGGCCGCAATATCCGCATGAATGAGTAGAGGCTTAACGAGCCTGACCAATATTTCTATTTCAAAAGGAGAAATTCAATGTCCAACAAATGGTTAAGGCCCTCGAGAATGTTTCTGACTGCGCTCGTCTTAGTGACAATGACGATAGCGGCAAGCACGCAGGATGATCATGATGGTTTCTCCGTTCTGTTCCGATTCCAGCCTGCGTCGCGGCAAGCTGGCGCGAGTCCTCTCGGATCGCAGCCCGACAGCCGACCGGTCTTGGGGTCGGATGGTGCCATTTACGGAATGACACTCGATGGCGGCAAGTACGGCACCGGCGTGATCTACCGTCTTGACCGGCAATCGCAGCAATACACATTGCTGCATACCTTCAGCGCTTTGAATGCGAACGGCTACAACCTCGATGGAGCCTATCCAGGAGTTGCGCTGACGGCGGGTCCCGGGAATGTCTTCTACGGGATGGCGACTTCGGGAGGCAAGAATGGCAACGGGACGGTTTTTAGAATCACGACATCCGGCGATTTTAGTGTCCTGCACACATTCAGCGCTTTGAACGCGAACGCTAATAACGAAGACGGCGCTTATCCCTTGCGCACAATCGTGGTTGACAATGATGGCAATCTCTACGGCACAACCCGCATTGGTGGGATCAATATTTGCGGCACATTCCCATTTCCCAACGGTTGTGGTGTTGCGTGGATGATTGACACGGAAGGAAACTTTCACGTGCTGCATCAGTTCACAGCTTCCGAAGGTCATGCCGCTTCGCTGCTGCAGGCCTCGGACGGATTTTTCTATGGCTGTGCCGTTTGGCCGGCTACGGCGCTCTCAAACGGACAACCGCTTCCGTCGGGCATTTTGTATCGCATGGGAATCTCAGGCAAACCATTTCAGGTGCTCTACACATTCAGCCAAACGAATTCCAGCGGGGAAAACTCAGATGGCGCCGACTGTTACGAGCCGCTCCTTGAGCGTGAACCCGGGGTGTTCTATGGCTCGACAACAAATGGCGGTACTTATGGCGACGGCGTCGTTTTCCGTTACGCGTTGTCGAATCCGGACACAGTCGACATAGTGCATGTATTCAGTGCAACAACCAACGGCGAAAATTCCGACGGTGCGAATCCCTTCGCGCGCCTCACTCTTGGCGGTGACGGAACGATGTATTCCACCGCCTCCTACGGGGGTGAAAACGGAAACGGCGTCGTGTACGGCATAGGGCCACGGGGCGATTACCATGTCCTGCATACCTTCAGCGCAACCAACGTCACCACGGGCGCCAATCGGGATGGAGCGTTCCCTGACTACGGCGTGATTCTTGGCGCGGATGACACCCTCATTGGAACTACTTACTTAGGCGGCCGGGGCAGCAGCGCTGGGCTGGGCAACACAGGGGGCACACTGTACCAGATTGAAATCGAACTGAGGCGGAGCCGCAATTCTGCTCAATTCCAGGAGAACACTTATGTGTCCGAAATCGCCCAAGAGAGCAATTGACAGAAACTTCAGCCTTATTGCATTCGTGCTTCGCGAAAATAACGCTCAGCGAGTCCCCACTTCGATAAGCGGAGCAGGCGGCTGACTCGTAGGCCGGCTGCCCAGATTCCTTCACGAGCCACAACAGTCGTTCCACAGTATTCGTTCACTGTCTGATGCGTGGAGGAAGTTCATCTGCGGTGCCGAATGGGCATCGTATCGGCATTCATTCGAAATAGATAGACCCAGTACCTGATTAGGAGGCCCTGTGAGCAGATTCCTGCGTTTACTTGCTGCGTGGTTGTTGGTGCTGAGCACTGCGGAATTTTTGTTGGCCGCCAACACCGTTGTGATCGATAGTGTCACGATTAACAATCAAACAAACCAGATCACAGTTCGCGGCAGCGGCTTCGACCCCGCTGGACGCGCACCCACAGTTACGTTCAACACCAGCACGCTAGCAATCGTGTCTTTTACCAACACCTGCGTGGTGGCGAATCTCCCGACGGGAACCAAAGCCGGCGGTTATCAACTCACTATCAAGAACAGCACTGCTGCTTCCTCCACATTCGACGTAGCGTATGGAGCGATTGGCCCGCAAGGTCCGGCGGGGCCAGAAGGCCCCGCGGGACCGCAAGGAGCTACTGGTCCTGCAGGAGCGCAAGGACCACCAGGAGCAGCCGGAGCACAGGGCCCCGCCGGTCCCGCTGGACAAACCGGGCCAACCGGACCGCCCGTGGCGTTTCAGGGAGACTGGCAGCAACCGAATTCGTACAACGTAGGAGATGCGGTCTTCTACAACGGCTCATCTTACATTTCGCTTGTCGCCAATAACACTGGTAACGAACCGAACAACAGTCCCACGCAATGGGCACTGCTTGCGCAGCAGGGTGCGACGGGTGCTCAAGGCCCTCAAGGATTGACTGGCGCAATGGGACCACAGGGCGGTGTTGGACCGGCCGGCCCGCAGGGACCAACAGGGGACGCCGGACCACAAGGCCCGGCGGGCCCGATGGGCGCAACAGGTCCCGCCGGACCGCAAGGCGCGCAAGGAGTGGCAGGCGCGACCGGAGCAATTGGTCCACAAGGACCAGGAGTTTTCGCGCGAGGCCCTTGGCAGAGCGGCGGGGGGTACGCGCTCAATGACGTCGTTTCCGACCAGGGCCAAACTTACCGCTGCGCCTACCCGCAAGGCGCGATCAACAACACCTTCAACTTTTACTATTCCGCCGCGGGAATCTATGGCTCGGGAAGCTTCGCCACGACTCCACAAGGAAACAACACATACTTGATTACGGCGATCAACGGTGGCCAGATGAACGGCTACCCGCTTACGCTGCTTCCGCCGAACTACCTGCCCCTTACTCAGACAGATAACATTCTCTCCACTTTGTATCCTTATTTTGATTCCGAAGGAATGGAGTACTTGGCAGGAAGCTCTTACGGTGGCTTATTCGGATTGAACGGCGTAGCTTATTTTTGCACTCCGGGCTACGGGCACTGCCCCCCCACTACAATTCCAATTGTATTAACAGTCACTCCCGTGCCTCAGGTGTGCGCGCAAGAACCGACCGCGTCCAATTTGCTGCCGAATGGTGAATGGGAACTAGTTGCAGCGAGCGGCGCAATCGGACCACAAGGCCCCGTGGGGCTGACGGGCGCCACTGGAGCGCAAGGCGCACAGGGACCCCAAGGAGCCGTTGGACCGCAAGGCCCGGGAGGAGCAGCCGGGCCTCCGGGGCCTCAAGGACCGCAAGGACCCGCGGGTCCTGCGGGACAAACTGGGCTACAAGGGCCGCCACTTGTATTTCAGGGAAACTGGCAATCGTCAAACTCATACAACCTGGGTGATGCGGTTTTCTATAACGGTTCAAGCTACATATCGCTGGTTGGAGGCAACACAGGCAACGGACCGGACAACAGTCCGACAGAATGGGCATTGCTGGCACAGCAAGGTGCAACCGGGGTGCCCGGGGCGCAGGGTTTGACGGGAGCAATGGGCCCGCAGGGAGCTACCGGACCGCCAGGCCCGGCCGGCGCAACCGGATCGCAAGGACCGCAGGGCGCGACCGGAGCCACAGGACCAGAGGGTCCGAGCGGCCCAACCGGACCGCAAGGGGCTGAGGGACCACAGGGACCGGCAGGACCATCAGGAGTCGGCCTGCGCGAATACAGAGCCGCCTTGCTGCAGTGGTATCCCACGACCTTCGGTGTGGGTGCATCTCCCGCCGGAATCGCCTTCGACGGCACGAACATTTGGGTAGCGAACGAAGGAGGTAACAGCGTAAGCAAGCTACTTGCCAGCACAGGCTCGGTAGTTGGCACGTATCCTGTCGGAGCGGATCCTATTGCCATCACCTTCGACGGCGGTAACATCTGGGTGGCGAATTTGGGAAGCGATACTGTCACTAAGCTGCTCGCGAGCACAGGTGCTGCGATTGGCACGTATCCAGTCGGTCCCGAGCCTCAGAATATCGTCTTTGATGGCACAAACATCTGGATTACAAACTTCGGCAGCAACAGTGTCACCAAGCTACTAGCGAGCACGGGCGCGATGATTGGCATTTATTCTGTCGGCTTTGCACCGGAGGGTGTCGCCTTCGATGGAACTAACATTTGGGTGGCCAACGCGGGAAGCAGTACTGTTACTGAGCTGCTCGCGAGCACAGGAGGCACCGTCGGCACGTTTTCCGTAGGTACGAGCCCTGATGGCATCGCCTTCGACGGGACCAACATTTGGGTGACAAACGCAGGCAGCGGAACGCTAACGAAATTGCTTGCGAGTAATGGTTCAGTGGTTGGCACCTATGGCATTGGGTCGGACCCCATTGCCGTAGCGTTCGATGGTACCAACATTTGGGTTGCGGCATATCTCGGTGGTACCGTGACCAAGCTATCGGCCAGCACAGGTTCTGTTATAGGGACCTATTCCGTTGGAGGTGATCCGTGGGGAGTGGCTTATGATGGAGCCAGTATCTGGGTGGCAAACAACTCCGGCAATTCGGTCACACGAATCCCAGCACTATAGGGGGCGCTCCCGCGAATCGGATTTGGGCTTTACTAGGACGATGACCAAGGGGCTCTGGCGGAGTCCAATCGCCGACAGTTTTTCCTCGGTCAGTCTTGTTGAAAACGCCCGCTGCGGTGGGGAAAAGATGTTTAGTCGCCAGCCACAAGTACTCTAGGCGGCAACAAATCGAAATAGTCTGCGAGTAATAGGCTTTCTACGCTTTCTTTGTGCCATGCAGGACAGATTTGGCTCCGAAACGTTTATGACCTCAGGGCGTTCCTGCCAGCGTGATCGGCGAAGCTGGGCTGGGCGAGTGTGGCGATGATCTTTACAGGCGCCTCCAGGGCGAGAAAACGTCAATACAAGCGATTTCCTTATTAGCTGTGCGCAAGACATTTCATATGTCCTCCGATCATCGTTTTTCTTGCAGCGCGTCATGCTCGGCACATTTTTGCCTTCGGGGCCATGCTGTACGAGATGCTGACAGCAAACGCGCCTTCGACGGCAAGAGCCAGCTTTGGGTGCCATTTTCCCTCGATGTTCTCCATCCTCGATCCATGCCTGCTCGAATCTTAATAGCACGAGCTAAACAGGCGGCTGCCATGAAGCGGCGCTGGTTTGAGCTTTACCAGGCCTTGCTACTGGGGTGGTTTCCAAGACTGTTTTCAGGAAGACCTAGAACTGATTTATTTTCAGTGAGGCGACTCCTGCCCGAAGCTGGTTTCCTGGGTATACCGCCCTCTGCGGCTTAGAGCGAACCAGAGTCCCATCCACCAGAACTGCCGCGACATGACCCACCAGTCTGTTGGGAATCAGACAGACGTTCTCTCGACGAGAATGCTGAGGACGACCGTCGTTTCTGTTCGGTCTGATCGTATGGAGCAACCCGCCAATCGCCTGCTGATTTAACGAAAGCAGACACTCCTCCTCCGCATGGGTTGCCTTTTCCATCACATCCGACTGTAGACATAAGGTAAATCCTGTATTCATTGATGGAGGCGGCGTCTGCGAAAATGTCGGAGCTCGCGGGTAGCTCCGCACCGCAAAGCGAGAGTGGGCGAGTAACGGAGACTTCGGTGAGCCCTCTTAGCATTCTTATTGTCGATGATCACGAGGCCGTCCGGAGCGGCCTGCGAATGTTGCTGTCTTCCTCCGAGTGGATTGTTTCTGGAGAAGCCTGCGATGGATTGGAAGCGGTCGAGAAGACCAGATCGACTCGACCGGATTTGGTACTCATGGACGTTTCCATGCCGAGAATGGATGGAATCGCAGCGACTCGAATAATCCGGCAAGAGATGCCGGAAGCTGAAGTGATCGTGATTAGCCAAAACGATCCGAAGATAGTGGCTCGGCAGGCGCAGGACGCAGATGCTCGTGGCTATGTGTCGAAATCTGAGTTGGGCCAGTCCCTTCTTCCAATGATCCGTAGGTTGGTGGAGGAAAAACAGGCGGCACTTTCAGAGCGCGAGCTTCGTTTGCTAAAAGGGGCGCGAGGGAAAGCCCCGCACCACCATCAGGCTATAGGAGATGACTAATGGCGAGTAACGAACAGCCAATTCACTTTGCCAATGCGACACTGGGAACCGAGCGTCACATTTGCGCTTTCTTCAACTCCGCGGATGAAGAGTACCGCGTACTTCTTCCATTTATTCGGGAAGGATTCGAGCGCGGAGAGAAGGCCTTCCACATCGTGGACCCAAGGCTCATGGACAACCACTTCCATCGCCTCCGGGAAACGGGCATCGACACTGAGGCAGCATCTCAAACAGGACAGCTGGTGGTGAAGCGCTGGCAGGAAGCTTATCTGCGCGAGGGCCACTTTGATCAAGACCGCATGCTCGAGCTGGTCGAAGACGTTCTCTCGTCTGCGACGCTCGAGGGCTTTCCGCTTCTTCGCCTTGTCGCTCATATGGATTGGGCGCTGGAAGATTTCCCCGGGGTCAACGATCTGGTGGAATACGAAACGCGAGCAAACTTCATTTTGCCGAAGTATAAACACCCGGTCATCTGCGTGTATGACTTGGCCAAGTTTAGTGCTGGCGTTGCCATGGACATTCTGAGGACGCACCCGATGGTGATCCTTGGCGGCGTCCTTCAGAAGAACCCATTCTACGTGCCGCCAGCAGAGTTTCTGGCGGAACTACGGGAACGTGGAGCATACGGTTCGAGTCCGACGACAGCATAGCCAAGATGGGAAGTGACCAGAAAGAAACGCGGGAGCTGCGGCGTCTTCTTCGCGATCTAGTGGCGTTAGCTACGACGCCCGCCGTTTGGGTGGGGCGCAATGAAGCGCAGATCGCGGAAGGTGTAGCTGACGTCCTCCTGCACATCTTAAGAGCTGACGCGGTATGCGTCCGTCTTCAAACACCAAAGATCGAGGTGTTTCGTAGTCCTCAGCATCCGGGATTTAGCGATGAGGTCAGGCGACTGTGGCCGCAATCCGCTATTGCTCAGGTTCTGGGTTCCCGAACGAGTCGCACGGCCTGCTGTTATCTGTAGCGGCGAATCAAGCAGCGGTGGCGCTGCAAGCTGCTCGCTTGCGAATACAGGCAGAGGCGGAGCGCCATCGGCTGCAGAACCTTCTTGCCAAAGCCCCCGCTGCTATAGGACTGCTATCGGGTCCGGAACATCGCTGGGCATTTGTCAACGAAAACTATATCCACGTGACGGGCCGCAATAGCGCCACTGATTTTGTGGGCAAGACACTTCGGGAGAGCTTGCCCGAAATTGAGGGCCAGCCATTTATCCAATTGTTGGACGGTGTTTATCGCACGGGAAACCGTTACGTCGGCCGTGAAATGAAGGCGAAACTGAACCGGGCTCACAGTGGTCAGCCTGAAGAGGGTTACTTCGACTTCGTTTATGAACCCCTCCGCAATGCTGAGGGAGTTGTCGACGGCATTTTCGTTCACGCCGTAGAGGTAACGGATAAGGTGATGGCTCGCCAAGAGGTCGAAAAACGCGAGCGTCAGTTCCGGGCAATGATTGATGCCCTGCCAGCCGCCATCTACACCACAGACGCAGAAGGACGACTTACGCACTTCAATCCTGCGGCAGTTGAATTTTCCGGCAGAATCCCTGAGATTGGCACTGACCAGTGGTGCGTCAGTTGGAAACTCTTACATCCAGATGGCCGGCCCATGCCACATGATGAGTGTCCGATGGCAATCGCATTGAAGGAGGGACGGGTGATCGAAGGCGCAGAAGCCATCGCCCAACGGCCGGATGGCACGCAACGCTGGTTCACCCCATATCCGACGCTGCTCCGTGATGGTCAGGGAAAAATTATTGGCGGCATCAACATGCTCGTGGATATTACAGCACGAAAGCAAGCGGAAGAGGCCACAGGTTATCTCGCTGCCATCGTATCCTCGTCCGATGATGCAATTTTGAGCAAAAATCTGGATGGGGTGATAAGAAGCTGGAACAAAAGTGCCGAAAGGCTATTCGGATATACGGCCAAGGAAGCAATTGGCAAACATATTACTCTTATCGTTCCGTCGGATCGCCGGACGGAGGAGGAGAATATTTTGAGCCGGTTACGGCGCGGCGAGCGAATCGATCATTTCGAGACAGTCCGCATGCGGAAAGACGGCAGCACGTTTGATGTGTCGCTTACGATCTCGCCTATCAAAGATTCAGCAAGTCGTGTGATTGGTGCTTCCAACGTAGCGCGTGACATCAGCCATCTGAAACGCATCGAGCGCGCGCTGCGTGACAGCGAGGAGCGCTTTCGCGCCATCGTGGAGACCACCCCAGAGTGTGTCAAACTTGTGGCCCAGGATGGGACTTTGCTTCACATGAATTCGTCGGGCGTTGCAATGGTTGGGGCAGAGTCTCCGACACAAGTTGTGGGTAAGAGTATTTATGAGTTGATCGCTCCCAAAGATCGTGAGCGCTTCCGCGCATTAAACCAGAGTGTGTGTGGCGGGAAAAAAGGTGCACTGACATTCGATATTGTGCGACTTGATAGGGAATACCGGCACATGGAGACACAAGCGGCACCTCTTCGCAACCCGGATGGCACCGTAGTTCAGCTCGCTGTCACTCGTGATATCACGGAACGAAAACGTGCTCAAGACAGATTGCGGCAGAGCGAAGAGCGTCTTCGTGCGCTGGTCAAGGCAAGTTCGTACATCGTTTACCGGATGAGTCCCGACTGGAGCGAAATGCGACAGCTTGACGGACTAGGATTTATTTCCGATACGCCGAAACCAACGAAGGACTGGCTAAAACAGTACATTCACCCGGATGACCAGCCACTTGTTCTCGAAACTATCGCAAAGGCTATCGAAAGCAAGAATGTGTTTGAGCTTGAACACCGAGTGATCCGGGTTGATGGGACTTTGGGATGGACGGTTTCCCGCGCGGTGCCGCTTCTGGACCAAGATGGCGAAATCACGGAGTGGTTCGGCGCCGCGACTGACGTAACTGCACGTAAAGTCGCCGAGGAGAGCTACCGCACATTGGCCGAGACTCTCGACGCGGAAGTACGAGCGCGCACAAGAGAGTTGCAGGAGCGAAACAACGAGATATTGAGACAATCAGAACAGGTCCGAGAGCTCTCGTGGCGTTTGCTGCGAGCGCAAGATGAGGAACGCCGGCATATCGCCCGCGAACTGCACGACAGTGCGGGTCAGACACTCACAGTCTTGGGAATGAATCTGGCGCAATTCGTTCAAAAGACCGGACGCACTGCGCCCGAAGTGGCAGGCGAGGCCGAGACGATACAAGAAATGGTGCAACAGTTGCATCGTGACATCCGTACGACCTCTTATTTGTTGCATCCACCGTTGCTCGACGAAAGCGGCTTGTACTCCGCCCTGAGTTGGTACACACAAGGTCTCGTGGAGCGTAGTGCACTGCAGATCAGGCTGGATATATCGGAGGATTTCGGCAGATTGCCTAGTGACATGGAACTTGTGGTTTTCCGCTTGATCCAGGAGTGCTTGACGAATATCCACCGCCATTCGGGCAGCAAGATGGCGTCTATTCGGATCGCCCGTGACGCAGGTCAGGTCACAGTGGAAGTATGCGATCAAGGGACGGGGATGCCGCCAGAGCGGCTGGCCCAGGTCCAAACGGGAGCTTCGGGCGTAGGCATTCGAGGAATGCGAGAGCGCTTGCGTCAATTCAAAGGCGAGATGAAAATACACTCTGATAGCAGCGGGACTCGAATATCGGTAACGATTCCAGTGCCGAAAAATGCCGTTGCACAAGATGAATCTTCGCCCGAATCTCTGCAGGCGGCTATCTAGGCTGACGCTATTGAATCCCCGATGAGGATCCTACTTGCCGATGACAATCAGTTTGTTCGTCGAGGCATCGCCGGAATCCTAGCTCAACAGGAAGATTGGGTACTTTGTGGGGAAGCGTCGAATTCGCAAGAAGCAATCGAAAGAACGAGTGAACTGCGTCCCGATTTAGTTCTGCTCGATGTGAGTATGCCCGGCGGAAATGGCTTGGAAACCACGCGAGTTTTGAAACAGAAATTTCCGCGGACAGCAATCCTGATTATTACTCAGCATGATCCTAGACAGATTTTGCCCCGTGCGCTTGAACTAGGCGCCAGCGGTTGTGTCGATAAGGCAAGATTGGCACTTGATCTCTTACCCTCGGTGATCACTTGAAAACCGGCCAACGATTATCAGTTCAAAACCGGCCAACGGAACGTTCCGGGAACGTGACCGTTGTACTCGCCTCACTTGCGTAGGCAAGTCTAAGAAGACGTGGCTTAAACCTCAGTCGAGCAAGAGCTCGACCTTATCCTGCGCTTGCTTTCCTCCTGGGCCGTGATCACGGATCATCTCAGTGATCCAGTCGAAGACGGTTGGGCCGTGCCCTGCACGCGCTTGCTCTAGATCGCTCGACACGGCAGGGCGATTCGCAGGATGACAACGAGTTAGGCGTAGTTCGAGCTGACGAATCGTTTCAGGATACCCGAGCCGCCGCTTAGATACATCGTGGTTTTTCCATCGAATCGTGAACCCCTCATCGGGAGTCCCGAAACCTCCTCTGAGCACGTCATTAAACGCGTCGAGACTGTGTGAAAGAGGACGAGACTCTGGTATGACCACGCGACTGAACTCCGCGAAAAACTCTTCCAACGTAGAGAAACGAGTGCCATCGATCTCGTACACCATCAAGACAGATTCTCCTATCGAAGTCATGGATTGTCGAGTCTCCAAGCTATTGCTCTGGTGTGTCCAGTTTGGTGCGCCAGCTCCGCGGACCGCACTTGAGCAGATGGCCATGGTGGAGCAGCCGGTCGAGCATAGCGGTGACGGCGGCCGCGTCGCCCAGCAGTTTGCCCCAGTCTTCGACGGGGCGATTGGAGGTCAGCATAGTGCTGGCGCGTTCGTAGCGGCGCATGATGATCTCCAGCAGTTCTTCGGCGGCGGTGAGCGGTAGCTTGCGCATGCCCAGGTCATCGATGATGAGCAGAGGCACGGTCTGCAGGAACTCCATGTGCTCTTTGCGGGTGCCGTCGAGTGTGGCTTCGGCCAGATCATCGAGCAGCGCGTGTGTTTCGCGGTAGAGCACACGGTAGCCCTGTTGGATCGCCGCCTGTCCGATAGCTTGCGCCAAGTGACTCTTGCCGGTGCCGGGCGGGCCTAAAAACAAGGCGTCTTCGTAGCGGCTGATGAAGGCGGCGGTGGCCAGATCGAAGACCAGGCTGCGATTCATTTTCTTGTTGAAGTTGAAGTCGAAGTTGTCGAGGGACTTCTGCGGGTCGCGGAACTGAGCTTGCTTTTTCCGCCGTTCGAGCAACCGCTCGCCACGGCGGGCGAGTTCGTCCGAGACCAGACAGGAGATCAGGTCGATGGGGGCGAGCGGTTCGCTTTGCGCCTGACGCAGACGGGTCTCCAGCACAGCGGCCATGCCGCCCAGGCGAAGTTGTTTGAGTGCACGCGTGAGTTCGATCAGGTTCATGGTTCCAGCTCCTTGGTTCGGTGGTTGATGAGGTCGCGGTACTGCACGAGTTCGCGGATCAGGGGATCGACTTGCTGCAGACTGAGTGGAGCTTGCGGGCAGCGTTCCAGATAGCGACGAACGAAGCGGTATTCCTGAACTCCCATCTCCAGCGCGGCGGCGCAGGCTTCATCGGCGGCAGCAGCGCCGTACTTCTTCGCTAAGGAGAGAACGCCGAGGATACGGCGCACACCGACTTCTCCTTGCTGGCGATGGATGGCCTCACAGAGTGCGCCGATGTGCGTGCCGGCGCGACTCGCACGCCACAGCAGTTGCGAAACGCGCAGCGGGGTTCGTTTCGAGTGGTCTTCGGGTTTGATGCGATACCAGCCGCGTTTCTGGCGCACGTGCTCGCGCAGCAGTTGGCCGGTCTTGGGATCGAGCAGGCGGACGAACACCTCGTCCCACTGCACTCGCACCACGCGCCCGATCCATCCTGGCGGGGCGCCGTAGTAGGCGGCTTCGACTTCGACGCAGCCGTCCAGATGCACGACGCGCTCGCCGTACTGGTAATAGCGGAAAGGTTCCACCGGCAGTGGAAGCAGGAACGGTTTCTCTTCGGCAAACATCGCCGCGACTTGTCGTTTGGTGGTGCCGTGAATGCGAGTGTCGGCCCAGCGCTCTTCCCAGCGATCGAGATAGGCTTGCGCTTCCTCCAGACTCTCGAAGCGCAGACCTTTCAGCGGCGTTTTCTGCGCATGGCCGACGCCCGACTCGACCTTGCCCTTGCGATCTGGATCTTGAATGCGGCACGGCATCGCGACTGCGCCGTAATGGGCGAGCACGTCACGATAGAGCGGATTCAACGCGGGATCGTAAATGTCAGGGACAAGCACGCCCTCGCGCAGATTGTCGAGAACGACAATGCGTGTGGCCCCGCCCAGTCGGCGAAAGGCACGCTCGTGCAGCTCGGCCCAGATGCGCGCGCTGGAACGGAAAGCGAG
>Ga0070731_10000797_pt1 | contig 37552 bp, 34 predicted proteins | sample Coa_R1_2_FD_66448 | JGI IMG/M metagenome (GOLD analysis project Ga0070731, IMG submission 66448) | Surface soil microbial communities from Centralia Pennsylvania, which are recovering from an underground coalmine fire - Coalmine... | ecosystem: Environmental > Terrestrial > Soil > Unclassified ...
GATCAGCAGGACGATCGTGACGCCGCCGCCGATCGCGACCTTGTCCTGCTTGAAGCTGCGCCAGACAGATTCCCAGTAGCCGCGCGGCTCGATCTCATCGAGCTCACCGGTCACCCCTGTTTCCGCGGCGGGCCGGTTTGCGAGAGGCGTGACCGGGCCGTCGACCTCACGTGGCTGCGTGGTCGTCACGAGGGAAGTCTCGGGCGACACCGCGTGCGCGACATCCGTGCGGTGCTCGCGATCGCGTACGGCTTTTCCGCAACCGACGTGCTGTCGGTCACGGGATCATGGGCCGGAACCGCCTTTCACGAAACACCACGGAGCGGTTGTGCTCTGCCTGGTGACGTAGGCGAACTGCGAGTAGCGGTGGCCGCCGGGGAGGACGGCGTTGCCTTTGAGTGCGAAGAAGGTGACGAGGTAGAGCCGCTTGTAAAGCGGCCCGCGGCCGGCCGGCTCGAACGGCGGCAGCTTCCAGCGGCGGACCGAGATCAGGCGCGCCTTGAAGGGTGAGGGCGGGATGATGAACCGTGCGGCGTCGCGCGCATCGTTCGAGCAGCGTGTGCGCTTGTCGGCCGGCGTGACCGCAAACACGACGATCTTGAAGAAGCGCGAAGCCAGTGCCGTCGGCTGTTCGTCCTTGGTCAGCGCGTAGACCACGGTTGTCGAGCCGGCGTGCCCGGCCCGGTAGACGAAGACGATGTTGCCGTTCAGTTCGCCCTCGTCGAGCGGGCGCGCGATCGTCGGATCGGAGGGGCGTGCGCCGCGCCAGCTCAGTCCGACGGCCGGGCGCGGTACCACGAGCGCGAACAGCAGCCCCGCGCGTACCTCGATCGTGGTTACGGGACCCTTCGGCAGCGGGCCGACGGGTGGCGCACTCGCCTGCGAGGCCGTCACAAGCGTGCCGAGGACGACCATGACCCCCAGAACGCCGAGGACGCGCCTACTCATCCGATGCTCCCCGCCCATCGCCGACCCGCCTACGGCGTCCAACGGGTCGCGCACGTTGTCGCGAGTCGCCGCACGAGCTTCGTGACAGTTCCGCGTTCGTCGGCAGGAACCGCCGCGGTGGGCTTGTGAAAGCGCCACATGTCGAACCAGCCGGCCGTGTTGATGAACTGGAACCCACCCGTGTCGTGGCGCCCGCCCTTCAACGTCACTGCTGCGAGCGCGTACTCCTCGCGACCGCCGTCCAGCCAGACGGTGCAGCTTCGCTCGACGCCGGCGAGTCGGCCGCCGTACGCCTTTCCGATCGCCACGTTCAGATCGAGCGGATACCGCGAAGGCGGAGCCGCATTGCCGACGCCGGTGCGAACCGAGCCGGCCGCCAACCCCACGACCACCAGCGCGAACGCGGCCCGACCCGACCAGGAGGCGCCTTCCTCGGATTCGAGAGGCTGGGAGCTTCATGTCGATCACCTCCGCTCCCGCGCATGGGACGATTACCCGTCCCGTCGGCGATCACGCTAGCGCGCTCTCGTGCACGCGGTCATCGGGGATTGCGCGGAGAGCTCTGTTCGGCCGTTTGCCTGTCCAGAGCCCGGTGCTCGGCGGGCTCGCCTCCTGCCTTCGCCGGGGCCGGCGTCTGTGGCTTTCTCCGTCGCTCGATCCGCGTCTGTCCTGATGCCGGCCTGTCGGTGGTCGCCGATCATCGAGGTTCCCGAACGGGAGGTTTTCCAACGGCCGCGTCGCCGAAGCTCGGGGAAGCGCGGCAGGCAGCGGCGTCGAGACGCTTGCCTGTCCGCACGCCCGCCTCCGTCGTCGAGCGTGGCGTGGCTGAGTCGGCCGTATGGCCGCTGCTGGTCGTGTTGGCGGCGAAGTGTGCCGTGAACTTTGCGTTTGCCGGCCGCTACGGCTGGCAGCGCGACGAGCTGTATTACGCGGTCGCCGGTTTGCACTTGCAGGGCGGGTACGTGGACTTCCAGCCGGTGACGGCGCTGCTGTCGGCGGCGGCGCGGGTGCTGTTCGGTTGGTCGCTGGTCGGTTTCCGCAGCTTTGCGATCCTCGCCGGCGCGGTGACGGTGGTGGTCGCGGCGCTGATTGCGCGGGAGCTCGGCGGCGGTCGCCGCGCGCAGGTGATCGCGGCCGTCCTGGTCGCGTTCTCGCCTCGCCTACTGGCGTCGAACGGGCTGTTCCAGCCGGTCGCGTTCGACCTCGCCGCGACGATGCTCGTCCTCTGGCTCGCGCTGCGGCTTGCGCTCGGACGGGGGTCCTGGCTTGCGCTCGGGGTCGCGGTCGGTGTCGGCTTGGAGACGAAGTACTGCTGGCAGTCGTGCTCGTGCCACTCGTGGCGGGCTTCGCTGTCTGGCGCAGAGACGTGCTCGCCTCACGCGGCTTTCTTCTCGCCGTCCTGGTCGCCGGAGCGTTGCTGGTGCCGAACCTGCTGTGGGAGGCCGCACACGGCTGGAGCAGCGTGCACTTCTACCTCCACCCACCGCCCAGCGCGACCGCCGAGACCCGGCCGCAATACATCAACAATCTGCTGGCGCAGCTGAACTACGACGTCGTCGTGATTGCGGGCCTGGGCGCCGTGCTGCTCTGGCGTGACAGGCGACTGCGGCCGCTCGGCCTCACGGTGGTCGGCGTGCCGGTCGCCTATCTCCTGCTCAACGGGAAGTCGTACTACGCGGGGCCGGTCGTGCTGTTCGCGCTCGCGGCGGGCGCGGTGCCGCTCGCGCAGTGGGCGAGACGGGGGTGGCGGCTCGCCGCGGGCGGCGCTCTCGCGGTCGGATGGGTGGTGATGCTCTACTTCATGCTGCCGACGAATTTGCCCGTGCTGCCGCTGCCCACCGCGATCCAGCAGGGCGTCGTGAAGGCGCGCAGCGACTACCAGGACGAGCTCGGCTGGCAAGCCCTCGCCGCCCAGGTGGGAAGGCTGGCGGGCGGCGCGAACCTCGTCGTGACAAGCAACTACGGAGAGGCGAGTGCTCTCGACCTGTTCGGGCACGGCCTCCCACCCGTGGCGTCCACCCACATGACGTTCCGGTACTGGCGACCTGCAGTCACGGGCCGGCGCGTGATCCTCGTCGGCTTTCCCAAAGCCACCGCCTCCGGCTTCTGCCGCGGCTATACGCTCCTCGGCCGGATAAAGATGCCGACGGCGAATCCCGAGCGCGGTCGTCCCATCGCGCGTTGCACACTCGTATCGAGTCTCGCCGCCGAGTGGCCGCAGATCTTCCGGGCGACCCCCATGTGAGGCGCGCCGTCGACTGGGCTCGAGCGCGAACACAGCTCTTCGAGTCGAGTGGGCCGTTTGTGCGGGATACTCCGGGCGGTGGTTCCGGCGGGGGTGTTTCGTCGGCTGTTGATCTTGGCGGCCGTGGTCGTGCTGGTCGCGGTGGCGGCTGACGTTCGCGTCGCCTTCGGCTCCCAGCGGATCACCGTGACGGGCCGCCGGGTGATGCTGGGGGTCCTGGGTGGTCGGGAGCGGTTCGATCAGCTGACCGGACAGCGGACGGTCGTCGGGCACGTGATCGCAGGCTGGGGCCAGGGGCCGGTGACGCAGATTCTCGACGGGCTGGGCGAGGTGCCGATGCTGGGGATCAATGCCGGCGGCTCCCCGACGCCGCAGGGCATCGCCCGCGGGCAGGGTGATGCGTTCCTGGCCGAGCTGAACCATGCCGTTGCGGCGCGGTCGGGCCTCGTCTACATCCGTCCGCTGCCGGAGATGAACGGACACTGGAACGCCTACTGCGCCTACAACGCGGACGGCTCTTCACGGGGGCCGGCGGATTCGACAACCGCCTTCCGGAAGGCGTTCGCGCGCATCTACCTGATCGTGCACGGCGGGCCCCTGTCTGTGGTGGATGCGAAGTTGCGGTCGCTGGGGCTGCCGCCGTCGCGCACGGGCGACTTGGCGACGAATCCTGTCTCGCGCGTGCAGGTCGTCTGGAACCCGCAAGGCTTCGGCAGTCCGGACGTCAGCGGCAACAGCGCCGCGGCGTATTACCCCGGCGACGCCTACGTCGACGTCGTCGCCGATGATCTCTACAACATCGGCGGGAAGGCCGAGTGGGGCGCGAACGAGAGCCTCTATGCGGCGCACCCGAACAAGCCGTACGCGATCGCCGAGTGGGCGAACTGGGGTTTCGACGATCCCGGCTTCGTTGCGGCGATGGCGACGTTCGTTCGTACACATCCACGCGTGGTGCTGCTGGCGTACTACAACGGGCGGCCGGGCTCGCCGTTCGACATCGCCGGCCAGCCGCGAAGCCGCGCGGCATACAGGCAGCTCATCGACCCGCTCGGGCGCTGAGTCAGCCCGCGGCGCGATAGCGTCGTCGGAAGAACGCGTACGCGACACCACCGGCGGGCAACGGGAGCCAGAACGCGACGATTCGGTAGAGGAGGGTCGCTGCGAGCGCGTCTGCGGCCGGGACGGCCGCAAGCCCGAGCGTTCCGACGAGGCCCGCCTCGACGAAGCCGAGCCCGCCGGGCGTGACCGGCACGAGCGCGAGAACCTCCGCGGCGACGTACGCGAGCAACACGAGCGACGGGCGCGGATTCGCACCGACCGCCCGCAGCGCTGCGAGCAGGGCGAGGTAGTCGAAGCCGGTGTTGCCGGCCGCCGCCGGCAGCGCCTTCCACCACTGCCGGCCGAGTGTGTTCCGGACGAAGTCGCGGGCGTCGATCACTTCCTGCGTCACGTTCGTCACCGGCCGGTGCCGCCGCACGGTCCGATTCAGCAACCACTGCGTCGCATGTCCCACCAGGGCGAGCGGACGATCGGTCAGCAGGAGCAGCGAACCCGCTGCCAGCAACAGGACGAATACGACGGCGCCGAGGTAGGCGGCGGTCGCGAGGCTGCGGGCGATCGGCGCGCCGCCGACGATCGCGGGCAACGTGAGAATCGGCAGCGCGAACGTGGTCGCAAGCTGCAACAGCGTCGACGTTGCGAACGCCGCCGCAGCCTCGCCGGTATCGACCCCGGCCTGCCGCAACATCGACGTCGAAATGAGCGTGGCGGTCGCGCCGCCGCCGGGGAAGATGCGGCCGGCCGCGTTGCCGGAGAGCTCTGCCGCGATCACGGGTCGCCAGGCCCGCGTGCGAAGCGCGATCCGGTCGAGCTGCCAGAGACAGACGAAGCTCGCGGCCTCGCAGCCGGGGACGGCCACCGCGAAGGGCCACTCGAGGTGCGAGAGCGAGCGCCACGAACCGAACACCGCGAGCAAGCTCGGGAGCAGGACGTAGAGCGCGATGCCGGCCAGCGCGAGGAAGGCGAACGGGCGGAGGCGGCGGAGACGACCCGCCGTCACGCCGGCGCGCGGCGACCGCTCCATCGTGCCGCCCGGCGCCGGAGACGGTGCTCGTGCGGCCGCGCCCGCGACGGCGCGGCCTCCGCGACGTGCCCGTAGAACACCCGCTTGCCGAGCTCCAGCACGAGCAGATAGGTGGGGACGATCGCAACGATTGCGGCGACGAGCCCGAGCGGAAGCCGCGTGAAGCCGAGCGTATGCGCGAGCGGCGAGAACGGCAGCACGAAGCCGATCGCAACCACCGCCAGTGTCGAAGTGAGGAGCGGCTTGCTCGGCCGGCTGCGGAAGAAGGGCACACGACGCGTGCGGATGGCGAAGATGGCGAGGCTCTGCGTGGCGAGCGACTCCACGAACCAGCCCGAACGGAAGAGGGTCGGGCTCGCGTCGAAGCCGGCGAGCAGGATCGCGAAGGTGGCGAAGTCGAACAGCGAGCTGATCGGGCCGAAGAAGAGCATGAAGCGCTGGATCATCCGCATGTCCCAATGGGCGGGCCGGCGCAGCTGTTCCTGGTCGACCTCGTCGGTCGGGATCGTCATCTCGCTCGCGTCGTAGAGCAGGTTGTTGAGCAGGATCTGCGTCGGCAGCATCGGCAGGAAGCTGAGGAAGAGCGAGCCGGCGCCGGCGCTGAACATGTTCCCGAAGTTCGACGAGGTGCCCATGAGCACGTACTTGATCGTGTTGGCGAAGATGCGCCTGCCCTCGCCGATGCCGCCGGCAAGGATGTCGAGGTCCTTCTCGAGCAGCACGATGTCCGCCGCATCCTTGGCGACGTCGGTGGCGCTGTCGACGGAGATGCCGACGTCGGCGTCGTGGAGCGCAACCGCGTCGTTGACGCCGTCGCCCATGAAGCCCACCGTCGAGCCGAGTGCGCGCTGAGCGTTGATGACCCGCGACTTCTGCTCGGGAGTGACTCGGGCGAAGACGGTCGTCTCGGGCAGCGCGGCGGCGAGCGCCGCGTCGTCGAGGCCGTCGAGTTGGGCGCCGGTGAGCACGCCTCGAACCGGCAGTCCGAGATCGGCGCAGACCTTCGCCGCGACCCGGTCGTTGTCGCCCGTGATCACTTTGACCTCGACCTGCAGCTCGTGCAGACGTGCGATCGCATCAGCCGCGTCCGGCTTCGGCGGGTCGAGGAAGGTGAGGAAGCCGGCCAGCTCGAGGCCCTGCTCGTCGTCGGCCGAGAGCGTCGTCTTCCCGTCCGCGTTCTTCGTGGCGACGGCGACGACGCGACTGCCGGCGGCGAACTGCGAGTCCAGCGTTGCCTGCGCCGAGACAGGAACGTTGTGGCAGCGCGCGAGCACGAGCTCCGGGGCGCCCTTGACGATCACCGTGCGCCTCCCGTCCGGCGCGTCGACGAGCGTGGACGCGATCCGGCGCTCGTAGTCGAACGGCCGGGCCGCGAGGCGGCGCTGGGAGTCGACGTTCACGGTGCGCGCCCGGGCGGCCTGCCAGAGCGCCTGGTCCAGCGCGTTGCCGCCCAGGACACTGCCGTCGCGGACGACGGCGTCGTTGCACAGCAGGCCGTCGAGCAGGATCGAGTCGTCTTTGGTGCCGGTCGTGTCGAGTGCCGCGGCGAAGCTGATCCGGCCCTCGGTGAGCGTGCCGGTCTTGTCGGTGAAGAACACGTCGATGTTGCCGAAGTCCTCGATGGCAACGAGACGCTTGACGATCACCTTCCGCTCCGCGAGCCGTCGGGCGCCGGTCGAGAGGCTGACGGTCACGATCGCGGGCAGCAGCTGCGGCGTCAGGCCGATGGAGATCGACAGCGCGAACAGGATCGACACGATCACCGGATGCCCGAGCGCGAGGTTGACGACCAGGATCGATCCGGCGAGCACCATCGTTATGCGGACGAGCAGGAGCGAGAAGTTGCGCAGGCCGAGCTGGAACGCGGTCTGCGGTTGTCGGGTGCCGAGCTGCGTCGCGATCCGGCCGAACTCCGTGCGCCGGCCCGTTTCGACCACCACCCCGACACCGTCCCCGGCGCGGACGACCGTGCCCATGAACGCGCACGACGGAAGGTCGAGCGGCGAGTCGGGCCTCGCAACCGGCTCGGCCTGCTTCTCCGCGGGCAACGACTCGCCGCTCAGTACCGACTCGTCGCATTCGAGCGCGTTCGCCTCGAGCAGCCGGAGGTCGGCAGGGACGACGTCGCCTACGCCGATCCGTACCACATCGCCGGGCACGAGCTCGGTCACGTCGACGATGGATTCCTTGCCGTCGCGTAGCGCGGCGATCGTGTGCCGGAGTTGCGAATGCAGGGCATCGACGGCGCGGGCCGAGCGGTACTCGCTGACGAAGCCCAGTCCGACGCTGAGCCCGCTGATCAGGAAGATGATCAACGCATCCGTTCGCTCGCCGAAGAAAACGGATGCGACCGCTGTCGCCAGCAGCAGAAGCAGGAACGGGCTGTGCAGTTGACCGGCGAAGACGGCCAGGGCACGGACGCCGTGCGTCTGCAGGGTGTTCGGACCGGCCTGGTCGAGGCGCGTGCGGGCCTCGGCCGCCGTCAGGCCGCCGCTGTCCGAGTCGAGCGCGCGCAGCGTGTCGGCGCCGGTCAGGCGCGCGGCCGACGTGAGGTCGAGCCGGCTGGAGGCGGCGCTACCGCCCGGGCTTGCCATGTTCGACCGAACGGGGCCAGCGGCGGATCTCGACGGGCGGCAGCGCCGCCGCTTCGCTCTTCGTCAGGCGCAGGGTCACCGCGTCCGTCGCGACCTGCGCGACCGCGCCGATCGGGACCGCGAGTTCGCGCCGCTCCCACGGCGGCCCCGTCTCGAGGACGACGTGCGTGATCAACTCGTCCTCGTCGACCAGGAACCCATCGACGTGACCGAGCCGGTGACCGTCGGCCGAATCGACCTCGCTCGCGCGGCGGATCTCCACCTCACCTTTCGGGACGCGGTCGTACGAGACGGCGTAGTCGACCGATGTCGGCTCGAGTCCGTACGCCGGGTAGTAGGGAAGCGCGAGCACGTCCTCGACGCCGACGTCCCAGTCGGGATCCTCGACCGGGAAGCCGTCGAGCCGCAAGTAGGACAGCTCGTGCACGGATGGGAGCTGCCGCACCTCCTCGACCGTCGCGCGAAGCACGACGGCCCCGGTTGCGTTGTCGCCACGTTCCGCCAGCTCGACGGGAACGAGTCGCGCAAGCCAGGAACCGCGGTCACGCCCGACCACGAGGTGCGTGACGCGCCTTCGAGGTCGGGTCGACCACGACATCGACCAGCTTGCCGAACGTCTCATCCGTGCACTCGACACGGGTCCCGAGCTTCAGTTGCATGTCCGGCTCCTTCCACTCTCGCAATGCGATGACCCTCGCGGCCGCCGGTGCCAGCGGGCTGCCAACGCAGTGGACGGCGCTGCCACTCGAGATGCCCCGTTACGGGTTTCCCATCAGGGCCGCCGCGTGGTCGGGGACGTAGCGAAAGGCATCTCGAGGTGGGCGCTGGTAGTCGGCCTCGGGAGGCCGAGGAGGAAGCTCGAGCGGAACGTCCACGACATGCTCGTAGGGCACGATCGAAAGGAGATGGTGGATGCAGTTGAGGCGTGCGCGCCGTTTGTCATCGCCCTCGACGACATACCAGGGCGCCTCCTCGATGTCGGTGTGGACGAACATCTCGTCCTTGGCCTTCGAATAGTCGACCCAGCGGGCGCGGGACTCGAGGTCCATCGGAGAAAGCTTCCAGCTCCGCAGTGGATCCTCGAGCCGTGAACGGAAGCGGCGTTCCTGCTCCTCGTCGGAGACCGAGAACCAGTATTTGATGAGCCGGATACCCTCGTCGACGAGCAGACGCTCGAACACGGGGCACTGCTGGAGGAAGCGCCGGTACTCGCGCGGCGTGCAGTAGCCCATCACGTACTCGACGCCGGCGCGGTTGTACCAGCTGCGGTCGAAGAGAACGATCTCGCCTGCCGCCGGCAGGTGGGCGACGTAGCGCTGAAAGTACCACTGGCCGCGCTCGCGCTCGCTCGGCGCCGGCAGAGCCACGATGCGTGTCGTCCGTGGGTTCAGGTACTCCGTGATGCGCTTGATCGCGCCGCCCTTGCCGGCAGCGTCCCGACCCTCGAACACGACCAACAAGCGTTCCCCGGTCGAGCGCACCCACTCCTTCATCTCCACAAGCTCGGCCTGGAGCCTCAACAGCTCCTCCTCGTAGAGCTTGCGGGGGATCCTCGTCGCCCGGTCGTGCTTCATGCCGCCAAGCCTATGCCGACCGGCACCAGGAACCCTCCGTATTTTGGCGTCGCGTGCGGACGAGGTGCGGGCGGCTAGAGCGCGCTGCGTCGCCGCTCACGGACTGTGACGGGAACAGGCTGGGTTGGCGGCTGCTCGCCGAGCACGAACGTGAGGATCTGAAGTGACGCGCGCAGCGTTTCGCGGTCCATGCGCGGAAGTCGGAGCTTTCGGAAATGCGAGGTGATCACGAACGCCCTTCCTAGCTAATGCCCCGTTACGCGTACAGCGGCGTCACCACCCTGTTACGCATTCGCCACCACCAAGCCGAAGGCGGGTCCCATGATCCTCGCGAAATAGTTGCGCTCGCAATATCGTTTACGCCGCTTGTGGATCTAGGACTCGTCACGTTTGCCGATCTCAATCCGCGGCTGAGCGGGGAGGAGCGGATGCGCGACCTGATCGACGAGGCGCGTCTGGCGGATCAGCTGGGGTTGGCGGTGTTTGCCGTTGGTGAGCATCACCGTGCGGATTACCTGGTGTCGTCGCCGGCGACGGCGCTTGCTGCGATCGCTGCCGTGACGGAGCGGGTTCGGCTCTCGAGCGCCGTGACTGTTCTTTCTTCCGACGATCCGGTGCGCGTGTTCGAGCAGTTCGCGCACGTCGATCTGATCTCGGGCGGTCGGGCGGAGATCATGGCCGGCCGTGGTTCTTTCATCGAGTCGTTTCCGTTGTTCGGGTACGACCTGCGCGACTACGACAGCTTGTTCGAGGAGAAGCTCGAGCTGCTGCTCGCGCTCCGCGACAACGAGCGTGTGACCTGGAGCGGTAGGCACCGGGCGCCGCTCCGGGATGCTGCGGTCTGGCCGCGGCCGGTCCAGGAGCGGATGCCGATCTGGGTCGCGGTGGGCGGTTCACCGGAGTCGGTGGTGCGGGCGGCACGACTCGGGTTGCCGTTGACGCTTGCGATCATCGGCGGTCAGACCGCCCGGTTCCGGCCGTTCGTCGATCTGTACCGCCGGGTGTGGAGCGAGGCAGGTCGTCAGGAAGAGCCGCGTGTCGCGATCAATACGCACGCATTCGTCGCCGACTCCGTCCGGGAAGCCGACCGGGCGTTCGCGCCGGGCTATCTCGAGGTGATGAACCGCGTCGGCCGGGAGCGCGGCTGGCCGCCCTCCGGCCGTGGCGAGTACGAGGCGCTACGCGGGCCGGACGGTCCGCTCGCGGTCGGGTCACCGGAGGAAGTCGCGGAAAAGATCGTCGCGGTACATGAGCTCTTCCGGCCGGAGCGCTACCTGGCGCACATGAGCATCGGCGCCGTCGAGCACCGAGACGTGCTGCGGGCGATCGAGCTCTTCGGGACCAAGGTCGCGCCACTCGTCGCAGCCGCGACGTCGGTCGTCGACGTCGCCTGATCTGTATTTCTGGATGACATAAGGTGACGGATCCGGAGCAGCTGTAGAGACTTCCCTGGTGGTTGAGCTCGTCGCGCGCGAGTTGACGCGACGCAGGCGACGCTCGGTAAACGGAGGATGTCGCGCCACGGAAGGCTCAACTCGTGACGCGACACCGCTCCATTTCGTCAGGACTTCGTGACCTTCTTCTTGGGCGCGGTCAGGCGCTTGTGCGCCTTCCAGGTGCCGCTGCCCGGGGTGCTTGTCCACGTACCGGACATCGCCAAGCCCGACGCCGCGACCGATCCCGTGTAGACGGCACCGACGCCGACGGCTCCGAACTTGATCTTCGTGCCCTTGATGCTGCCGTCGATCCGGTATGTCCCGTGCGGGTTCGAGAGCGTGATCGTGCCCCTGAGGACCGATCGTGTCTGAATCCAGGTGAGCGTGAACGTTCCGGTCACCGGGCCCGAATACGACCCCAACCATGTTCCGCCGAGCTTGAGCGGCGGTGTGGCACCGTCCGACCCAACCGCGGCAGAGCAGCAGAAGGCGGCGACAACCGCAGCGACCCACAGAGTCGCGACCCGCATTGGAACGACACGACGCGAAGATTCGACCTGCATGACTGCTTCTCCCAATCCGATCGATAGGGCCGACCAAGACCCCACGCCGACGATGACACGAGCGCTGGGCCTTCGCAAGGAGGACGCTCCGGGAGGCGCCCGACCCCGGCTTCTTCGGCTGCATGCTGTCGTGTGCCGGCCGTCGACGGCTGTTTCGCTTGGGCCACGAGATCCGACCGGTTTCCGAGCGCTTGCCGTCCGAGCGAGACCACCCGTCGGCGGTCAGTGGACGGTGAGGTGACGATCGTGGTGGCGCGGAATATCGATCCAGCGATGCTGCGAGGGGATCGTCGCTGCTCCGGCGACGATCCCGAGAATCAACGCCGCCGCGATCGCGTAGCCACGCCAGGTCGCTCCGGCCACGGCGGCACGCGTGGCGAGGCGCAGGTCGCGACTCCCGCTGGTCAGCGCCCGCTCGAGATAGACGAGCACGTGTAGGCCGACGAGCGAGAGCCAGATGACCGAGGTCGGGCCGTGTAGCCGGCGGGCGAACTGGAGGGCGTTCCCGTGCAGGACGCCCATCGCGACGCCGCTGCCGAAGAGGACAATCGTGGCTGCGACGAACAGCGGTGCGAGCACGCGCATCGCGAGCTGTGGAGGGCCGTGCGCAACGTATGCGTCCGCTACGGGTGTAGTAGCGGAGAAAGCGCCAGCCGGTACTGCCCAGTTTCAACAGAACCGGTGGGATCAAGGCGACGCCGACGAAGACGTGCAGAGACATGAACGAGTGCACGCCGAGCAGAATCGTCGCCAGCTCGACCGCGATGGGAACGAGCAGCAGCACCCCGATCGCAGCGGTCAGTCGCTCGTTGCCGTCCGGGTTCGGCCGCATCCGCACGCTGAACCACATTCTCGCGGCTGAAGCTATTCCGTAGACGGGGCCGACAGATTCAGAGGACTTGGATCGAGTGCGCGGCGGCGAAGAGTGCGGCAATGATGAGAGGCGCTGGGGCCAGACGCAGAATTCTGAGCCGACCGGTTCGCCCGTTCCGGAGTCGCTTGGCAAGCTGGGCGGCGCAAACGGCGAGCGCGAGTAGTAGGCCGGCGAAGGTCAGTTCGGCCCAGTTGAAAGGAGGCCCCGTCGAAAGCGGTACGTTGCGGAGGGCCGGCAGTTCCGTGCCGGTCGCGAGGCGAAGCGGCCGGCCGAGAACGGCTCGGGCCGCGTCCGTCGTGATGTAGCCGTTGCGGATCATCGAGCGGAGGACATCCACTTGTCGCCGACGTGCCGCAGAGGGGTCACGGACGGGGTCGTACAAGGACGGGGCTTGCACGAGGCCTGCGAGCAGGCTTGCTTGTGCGAGGTCGAGGCGGCGTGCGGAGCGCTGAAAGTAGTGCTCGCTGGCGGCGACGGCCCCGTAACGCCCTTCGCCGAAATAGGCGACGTCGAGATAGTCGGCCAGGACCCGCCGGTGGCTGTATCCGGCGCCGAGCCGGAGCGCCGCGGCCATGTCAACAGCTTTGTGCCAAGGCGAGTGATCGCGTCCGCCGAGATACAGGATCTTTGCCAGCTGTTCTTGAATCGTGCTCGCCCCCTCAGCCGCGGAGAGGTGGCTGATGTCGTAGGGGATCGCGCGCAGCAGCCCGATCAGATCGAGGCCGCCGTGGTGGAAGAAGCGCTCGTCTTCGGTTGCGACGATCGCTTCGCGAAGGAGCGGCGAGTCATCGGTTAGCGGCAACACGGCTGCATGATGGGCGTGGGCGAAGCGATCGACGCGAACGGTCAAGCCGCTTACGGACGGCGCCGCGATCACGGCAGCAGCGCACAGCGCCGCGACCGAGGCGGTCGACGCCAGAAATGTCCAGAGGGTCAATCTCCGCAGCCGTCGCGCGGAAAGCAGCGGCACGGAGTGGGCCATAGAACCGCTATTCCGTCGGCCGGCGTCCGTGGCCGACGCACCACGTCGCCAGAGCGAGACCGAGTGGGAACGCGATCAAGCAGCACGCGACCGCAGAGGTCAGGAGATCCCACCCAGAAACGCCTTCCCGCACGGGAACCAGCATGAAGAGGACCGAGCCGAGCCCGACTGCAGTCAATACGGACACGCGATGGAACATGAGACGGAAAGCGTTGCACCGTCCCTCCGAGCGCGGACGAACTTCTGGTTAAGCCGCGTTGAAGCACAGGTTGGCAAGCGGATAGAGAACGAATCACGGCACGTCCGGAGGCCACGCCTCCACGGGCCGATCAGCGCGGCTGCGGATGCGTGTCTCCTGGTGGCTGGCTAGGCTGGCCGCCACGGTGTCTGGATGATCACAGGCGTTGGGCCGGGCGCGTGGCCGCTCGCGTTGGACGCCGTTCGGTTCCACCGCTTCGGGTTGACCGGTCGGGAGCCGCTGCTGTTGATGCTGGCAGCGTCGATCGCGACGTTCGCGGTGACGCGCTTCTACACCCGCAATGCGCGTCGGCGCGGTTGGAGGAGCGGCCGGCTCGGCGACGTCCACCTGCACCACATGGTGATCGGGAACATCCTGACGTTGACGTGCGGCATGCTCGAGCTCGCGTTCCAGCCACGAGACATCGGCGTCGACCTGCTATCCATCGGCTTCGGGATCGGCGCGGCGTTCGTGCTGGACGAGTTCGCCCTCACCCTGCACCTGCGAGACGTCTACTGGACGACGGAAGGTCGGCGCTCGATCGAGGTCAGCATCATCTGGACGTTGCTCGGGTTAATGCTGTTGACGGGAATCTCGCCTTTCGGCATCCACGATCAGACCGAGACCCCGCGGATCGTCGTCTTCGCGATCGTCATCCTCAACATCTGTCTCTCCGTGATCACCTGCTTGAAAGGCAAGCTCACGCTCGGGCTCCTGAGCATCTTCCTTCCGCCCGTCGGATTGATCGCGGCGTGGCGGCTTGCACGCCCCGACTCGATCTGGGCACAACTCTTCTATCCACCGGAGAAGACGAACGCCGCACGGCAGCGCTTCGATCCCGCCGGAGCTCTCCTCGAGCGGCTAAGGCACGGTTTCAGCGACCTGGTCGGCGGGCGACACGAACATCACCTGCAGCCGCCGCAGCGCGAACATTGACCACGCGGCCGTCCCCGCCACGCCCACCAATCGTCTGAACCCGCGAATCGATGCGGGCTCGGCGACGGGAATGGTCGACCGGTATCGCCTGACCGGCTCCACAAATCGAATTCTCATCGGACACGCGTAGCTTCGCGCGGGTGACGTCGTTCTTGACCCACGACGGCGTGTTGGCCGTCTTTCTCTTGATGGCGATCGATGCTGTTTTTCCGGCCGCCAGTGAGCTCGTGATGGTCTACGGCGGCGCACTGGCCTCCGGGGCACTCACCCACCGGGTAGACGTACTCGGTAGCCACACCTCGGGTGCGGGGGCATACCTCGCCGTCGTCGCCGCCGCGCTGCTCGGCTACCAGATCGGCGCGATCGTCGGCTGGGCGATCGGCATCTACGGCGGACGAACGCTGCTCGAGGAGCACGGTCGCTGGCTGCACCTCTCACACGAGCGCGTGAAACGAGCTGAACGTTGGTTCGACCGCTGGAACGACTGGGCCGTCCTCGTCGGGCGCATCACTCCCGTCGCCCGCTCCTTCATCTCGATACCCGCGGGCGCCTTCGAGATGCCGGTCCTCCGGTACAACCTGCTGACCTTCGCCGGCAACGCCGTCTGGTGCTTCGCGCTCGCCGCAGTCGGCTGGGCCGCCGGCAGCGGCTACAAGAGCTTCGATCACGACTTCCGCTACGCCGAATACGCCGTTGCCACGGCAATCGTGCTTGCCGGAACAGCGTGGATCGCCCGTCGCCGGCGAACGGCAGCGCCTGCCGACTGAACCAGCGACCCTGCCCTCGCACGCCGGTGAAATCAGCGTGCCCGGTGATCGATCGCCGGCGGCTACCGTGGGGACGGCCAACCGCATGAACGCCACCGTCTTCCGAGTAGGGCCGCCGGTCCACACAGGTCACGTCACACAGGCGCGGGTTGTGCTGTCGGAGTGGACGAAGTTCCGGTCGCTTCGCTCGACGGTCTACACCTTCCTGGTTGGTGTCGCGGCGACGATTGTGTTCGCGGTCGTGCCTGCAGTGATCAACGCGGCGCGCTGGCGGACGATGAGTCTCCAGGACAAGCTGGCGTTCAACCCGCTGGAGACGAGCGTGATCGGTGTCAACGTGTCCCAGCTCGCGATCGGCGTGCTGGGCGTCTTGATGATTACCGGCGAGTACTCGACCGGGATGATCCGGGCAACGTTCACGGCCGTGCCGAGGCGACTGCCTGTGCTCTGGGCGAAGGTCGGCGTGTACGGAGTGCTGACGTTGCTGGTCAGCGTCCCGGCGACGCTGGTCGCGTTCTTTGCGGCGCAGTCGATCCTTGCCGGCCATACCTTGTTCGGCCGCGACATTTCCCTCTCGATCTCCGCCCCCGGCGCCGCACGCGTGGTCGTCGGCGGCGCGTTGTACTTGACGCTGGCGGGGCTCTTCGGTCTCGGGCTGGGCGCGATCGTCCGGAACACCGCAGGCGGAATCGCAGTCTTCGCGGCGATCCTCTTCGTGATCCCGCCCGTGCTGACCCTGCTCCCTTCGAGCTGGAACGACGCGATCTCACCGTACCTGCCCAGCAACGCCGGGCAGGCGATCATGCAGTTCGGCCTTCCCGACCACACGCTGGCGCCCTGGACGGGGCTCGGCCTGTTCGCCGGATACACAGCGGGCACGATCGCCGCTGCCGCAGTTCTGCTCTGGAGACGCGACGTCTAGACGAGTGCTGTTCACGCTGGCCGGTCTCGTCGCAGCTGCTCTGGTGCTCGGCGGGTGCGGCGGCACAAAACGCACCTCGACGCCCAGGACCACGCCGGCCGGTCTGCCGCGTGACCGCTGGGGAACCACGTGGCTGTGCCGGCCGGCGATGGCGGACGACCCGTGCACCTCGGGTCTGAGTTCCACGGCGATCGCACGTGACGGCTCTACCCGACCGGAGCCTGCCGTCGTCGCGCGCAATCCGAAGGTCGACTGTTTCTACGTCTATCCGACCGTCAGTGACGAGTCGGCGATCAACTCCGACGTCGCGATCGGAGTCCGGCAGGCGGAAGTCGCGATCGCGCAGGCCTCGCGCTTCTCACAGGTCTGCCGCGTCTACGCACCCGTCTACCGCCAGATCACACTCAGCGCGCTGAACCATCCGGGCCGGATCACGCTTGGCGACGCCTTGATCGCGTACAACAGCGTGCTGTCCGCGTTTCGCGACTACCTCGCCCACTACAACGACGGCCGCGGGATCGTGTTCATCGGACACTCGCAGGGGGCGTCGATCTTGATCAAGTTGCTCAAGGATCAGGTCGACGACAGGCCCGCGCTGCGCCGCCACCTCGTCTCCGCGCTCCTGCTCGGCGGCAATGTCACCGTCGCCAAGGGTCGCACTGTCGGCGGTGACTTCAAGCACCTCCCGCTCTGCACCTCGCGCACGGAGACGCGCTGCGTCGTCGCCTACTCGTCCTTCGCGAGCAAGCCGCCCGAGAACAGCCAGTTCGGCCGGACGACATCCGATGCCGGGGTCAGCCTGCTCGCCCCACACGAACCGGCACCCAACATCGCGATCGCCTGCGTCAACCCGGCCGCCCCTTCCGGCGGACGGGCACGCCTCGATCCCTACATCCCCTCGCTCTTCCTGCAATTCCTCGGCGCGGGCGCCGCACCGCAGGTGAGCACACCGTGGGTCTCATTCCCAGGCGAATACACGGCCGTCTGCAAGACCTCGGGCAACGCAACCTGGCTACAGGTCAAGCCCACGCCGGGAAGCCCCGATCAGAGGCCACTACTCGACGAGCTGAGCGACCCGGCGCTCGGGCTCCACATCCTGGACGTCAACATCGCACTCGGCAACCTCGTCCAACTCGTCCGTGAGGAAGCCTCCGCCTACCACACGTAGCGGTGCTCGAGCTCGACGTCCATCCCGGCGCGGAACTGCTCGACGTCGAAGCGGCTCCAATCAACCCCGATCGGCGCCGAGGTGGGACGACGCCGCTCGGTCTTGCGGATCCGGCTGGTTTGAGGCCGGTTGTCTTGCGTATAACTGCAGCATCCTGCGGCGGGCATCGAGGGAAGGAGCGGAGGGTGTCCTGGCGTGTTCGTTTGAGCGGGAAGCCGCGATTGGGAGTCCAGCGGTACCACGCCTTCTACGACGGCGAGACGGGGAGGGTGGTGCAGTTTCTCTTCCTCCGCCTGTTCATTCCGTCTCGGGAGGCTCCGGCGGGACCGTCGGTGCTCCCGCCCGCTGCATAGGCGGTGCCGGCGGGCGTCTACCGATGAGGGTTTCTGTCGGCGATCACGACGACGTTGTGTGCGCGGTCGTGCCGTACCCGCAAAGCGATGTCGCCGCGGCTGAGCTTCTGGATGACGAACCCCTGCTGACGGAGGTCGCGGCGGGCTGGAAGCGGACGACCACCGGCCAAGACTTCCGTTGGTACGAATGACAAGCGAAGGATCTCGAGTGAGCGCGCGGCGAACGTGCGGTAGGCGACGCGGTGGAGGGAGTACTTGATGTTGCGGACCACCGATGTCGATCCGAGGAGATGATCCTGGCCGGGCGGTGAGAGACTCGGGTCTGCTGCGAGCGCGCGGCTGAAGGCGCTGAGGTAGTCGGAATAGCCGTCGCTGAACCAGTAGGACTGGGGATACTGTGCTCCGCAGCATGAGACGGCGCCATCGGGGCGCATGAAGTAGGTCGCGTACGCAAGCGAGCGGCGTGCAGTCGCGGCTGCGGCATCGTCGCGGTCGCGCTGCGACAGCAACAGGCTCGCTGCCGCCCAGCGGGCGGTGTCGCTGCCGAGTCCGGCCGGCGAGCAGCACGCGAACGCGCCTTTCGGCGGCTCACGTTGCTCGTCGATCGCCCATGCGCCGTGGAATGGGCCGTGTCCGAGATACGTCTTTATCCACCCGAGCAGCGTTCGTACGTGTTGCTGCCAGGCCCCGTCGACGGCGCGTGGGTCCGGATGGGTGAGCAGGTAGAGAGCCGTCGTCGCAGGTGTCGCCTGGTTCAGATCGCCCGGGTCGTAGTCGATGTCCTCGTAGTGGCCGCTCCACCGATTCCAGTCGGGGCTTCGTCGGTTGAGCGGGTACTCGAGGAGCCAGCGCCACGCGATCTCGCGCGCCCGAGAGAAGGACGCGGTGTCGCCCGCGTGCAGACGAACGAGTTCGTCGAAGAGCCAGATGGGGGCGACGATCATGCCGCCGTAGTTCGCGTGCTCCAGCGTCCGCCCCGTTCGCGCGTCAAGGCGAAACGGCCACGGCGTGTGGAGGGTGTCACCGACACGTACGTGGCGCGCCAGCGCGTTCGCGCACCGAAGCGCGGCCTGTAGGAATCGGCGCTCACCGGTCAGCTCGTAGAACCGCACGTACGCAAGGCCGAGGAGTCCGACCTTGTCTGGTTCGATGCCGCCGTAGAAGCGGCGAGGCATTCCGGCGAGGCATCGACCGTAGTCCCGGTCGCCGGCGCATCCCGTTGCGAACGGCACACGGCCCCACGCCCAGCCCGCAGGGCTCGTGCCGTGCGCGAGCTGGTAGTCGAGCATCCTGCGAACGAGCTCGATCGCCCGCTGGTCGGCGGAGTAGGCGTACCACGGAAGCAGCGAGTCGACGAACGCTGCGTACAGTTCGGCCGGGTCGTGCTGCCAATAGGTGCCCTGATATGTCTTTCCGTCGAAGACGGCGAAGTTGATGTACACGCGGCGTCCGGTCTGCCTGTCGATGGGCACGCGGCGCTCGATGAAGCGCCATCCGAGTCGAAGGACGTGGTCGTAGCCGAGACCGCGCCGGGCCTGATACCACGGCTGTAGGTCGCCTTTCGCATCGAAAACGGCAGTGTGCCACGGTAGGTATGGATTGACTGGATGCGACGGCGGACGTGCGTCGGCGGCGGAAAGCGCGAGAGTGGCGGCGCCGACCGCGAGCGCCGCGAGTCCGGCGCGAAGGGCATGTCGTCGCCGGTTATCGGCGAGCACAGGGTAACGGTAGCCGCCGGTCAGCGGGATCGGGTGATCCTCAGGGCTTCGCCCTTGCCGGCAGCGGCTCGTCGAGTTTGATCAGTTTGAGCTTGACGAGGGCGAGCGGGAGTCGCGCGGTGGCCTGCATCTCGGCGGTGTGAGCCCAGGTGCCGATGTACTCGATGACAGGGGCTTCCGGGTTGGCGGCGAGGATCGCGTGGTACAGGCGGCCGGATTCATGCTGTTGGTCGACCACGATCCGGTCACGCAGACTCCACCAGATGTGTAGAGGCACGCCGGAGTATGCGAGCTCCCGTACGTGGTCGATCGGGCTGCGCGCCGCGTAGGCGGCGGGCGCGGTGAGAGGTGTGCCGCCGATCTCGATCCGGGCGAGCTGCTGCAGAAGCGGCCCGTCTGGGAGAAGGGCGAAGGCGTTGTAGCGCGCGGTCATGTCGGTCGCGGAGTCGAGCGCGGAGGCGCCGGCGAGCATGCGCGGGTGGAGCGCCGTGAGGAGCAGTGTTTCCTGGCCGCCCATGCTGCCCCCGACTGCGTAGATGCGACTCGAGTCGACGTGGAACCACGGTAAAGCGGTCTGGAGGATCCGCGGCATGCGGGCGAGGTCGTCGATCTGGCCGCGCCACCCCCAGGAGTACAGGACGAGCCGCCGACCCTGGCCCTCCGGGCTCACGACGGCGAAGGGACCGAACGCGGGCAGGCCTCCCCAGAAGCGGACGTTGGTCTGGGGCTGGAGGCCGCGGCCGTGCGGGGAGATGACGAGTGGGATCCGCGGATGGCGCCGCGGCCCGTACCAGCGGGGAAGCACGAGCAGAGCCCGCCGGGTGGCGCCGTTCCAGGCCCGGTAGCGCACCGTCACCGTGCGGACGAGCTCGTCGTGGCGGCGGAGCAGGTCGCGGTAGCGGACACGGAAGCCGATCAGGTCGCGCAGCAGCGGATCGGGCTCACGCAACTCCTTCGGCGGCATCTGTGGTCTCGCTGCCGCGCCTGGATGGCCGTGCCCGGCGCAGCCGGCGACCGCGAGACCTGCTACCACGACAAGCGCGGCGCCGGCCCGCGCCGGCCTCGTCGAGACGCTCATCCTCGCCCTGCTGTTGGAGTGACGTGCGCGAATGAGACTCCCTTTCGCGTTATGAAGGATCACCGCGGACTGACGCTCGACGACCTGATACGCCGCCCGTTCCCGGGCGGAATCAGTGCCTTCACTGATCGTGAGTCGGCAGCAGCGACGATGCGGCTCGCCCACTTCTCCGTGAAGAGTGTGCTGGGCCGGTAGCTCAAGTGGCAGAGCGCCCCGCTTTTTCCGGGGAGGATGGGGATCGAAACCGCCCCGGCCCACTACCACCCGGCACGTGCTTGGCTAACACGCGCCTCATGCCCGATCGATAGGCATCCGTCTCGATGTTGTGGCCGGGTTGCGATCGGCAACGATGAGATGAGCGATGACGCCGTGTTAGCCGACCGGGGACCGTCGACTCTGGCCCCGCGGGCGTGGCCGGTCGAAACCGTCTTGTGCGGGATGCTTGCGCTCGTCTCTTCGTCGCTGGCGGTCCTGGTGGTTCCCCAGGGAGGGGACCTGGCCGCTCATCTCTACCGCACGAACCTCGTCCAGCACGGCGTCTTGATCTGGGACAACCTGTGGTTCGCCGGCCAATACCCCCTCGCGTCGTACAGCCTTCTCTATTACTTGCTCGCCGCGGTGGTCGGGAACGCCGTGCTTGGCATCGGCGGCGTCGTGGCGGCGAGTGTGCTCTTCGCCTCTCTGCTGAGGCGTGAGTGGCACGCCGTCAGCCGGTGGCCGGCGCGGATGTTCGCGATCCTGCTCGCCGGCCAGGCATTCACTGCCGCCTATCCGTACGACCTGGGGCTGGCGACGATGCTCGGGACGCTCTGGGCGTTGCAGCATCGACGGTTGCGCGTCGCCGGCGCCGCCACGCTACTCACGCTCGGCATCAGCCCGCTCGCGTTCCTGTTCCTGCTTCTTGCTCTGGCGGGACTGTTCCTGCGCCGCCTGAAATTCGACAGGCAGACGATCGCAATGGCAGTCGCGGTCGCCGCCGCGGCGGGTCTGCAGGTTACGGCCCTCGCGCTCTTGCCGGCCCCCGGGCTCGTCTATCCGTACGGCGCGTGGCGATTCGCAGCCGGGCTCGCGATCGTTGCAGTCGGCGTCCTGCTATCGCTCCGTGGGCGGGCCGGTTGGGCCCTTGCCAGTCTGTTCGTAGTCTGGGCTGCGGCGAGCATGGTGTTCTACGCCGTCCCGTCGCCCGTCGGTCACAACATCGTTCGCGCCTCCGTCTTCCTGTTCCCGCTGATGCTGGTCGCGGCGGCACTGGCGGATTTCCGGCCGCGTTGGCTCGCGATTACGGCGCTGGGAGGTGCGCTCGCCGCGAACGTCGCCCCGTACGCGCCTATGCTCGCCGTCCGCTCGTCGAGCATCGACGCGCAACCATCCTTCTGGCAGCCGATCATCAGGTTCCTCCACCGGCGGGTCGGGCCCGACTACCGAATCGAAGTCGTCCCGACGGCCAACCATTGGGAAGCGGACTTCCTTCCCCGAGCGGGCTTCGCACTCGCCCGCGGCTGGTACCGGCAGCTCGACATGGCCGACAACCCGACGCTCTACCAGTCGCAGCTCACGCCGGCCGAGTATCGCCGGTGGCTGCGGCGCCGAGCCGTCCGTTACGTCGTGCTGCCGCACCTTCCCCTCGAGGCGATCGATGCGCAGCGCGAGGCCCGGCTGCTGAAAAGCCGGAGCTCCGGCCTCAAACGCGTATGGGGCGGCGCGGAAGCGACGATCTACCAGCTGCCACGCGCGACACCTCTCGTCAGCGGTCCTGCCAGGGCGCTGTTGACACGGTTCAACTCGACCACCATCGCCGGTCGAGTCGGGCGCGCGGGCAGCTACCTGCTCAGGGTGAACTACAACCGCTACTGGACGGTCAGCCCGCGCGGCCTGTGCCTTCGCCCGGCCGCTCACGACCTCACCCTCCTCACCATCAACCACCCCACGACCTTCCAGCTGCACGCAATCGAGGCCCCGCTCGAGATCGTCGCCGACAGCATCGACAGCGATACACACTGCCGGCGGTCCACCTAGGATCGGACTCGGCTTCGACCCGGAGCGTTGCCGGGCAGCGTGCGATCATTCGCGGGCGTGTCTGTCTTGCGCAAGGGTGGCGGCGTCGTAGGTCGCGTTCTCATGTTCGGACTTTGCGCTGTGCTCGCACTGTGGGTGATCTGGACCTGGCCGTGGGCACCACTCGCGTGGCTCGGGATCGTGCTCGTCGTCGCAGGTGCAGCTGCCCTCCGCAGGCGTCGCAGCGCCTGAAGCGACGAGCACGTAACGTTGCGACGTACGGTTGGTAGAGCTCCCGGTCGTGAAGGGCGGCAGCTAGGGATCCGCGGTGAGCTGGGCGATTCCGGGGGCGTCGCCGGAGGCGAGCAGCGCGCGAAGAGGGCCGTGCCCGACGTAGTGGTTGAGGAAGGCGATCGTGACGCGCTCGACGACCGCGAGTTGACGGGTATCGGTCGTGTAGGGGGGTAGATGTCCTGCGCCGAGCAGCTTGAGGAGGTACTTCGGACGAGTTGCGGCGTGGAAGAACTCGTAGGTGTAGTGGGGAGGGTTGACGGTGTCTGCGGTGCCCTGGGTCGCGAGTAGCGGCGGACTCCGCTTCGGGAAGCGACGAGTTTGGCCGGGGAGTCTGGCGCCGGAGAGGATCACGGCCGCCTTGATTCGCGGATCGCGGAAGCGTGGGTCGTAGGCGACGGCGAGGGCAGTCTCTCCGCCGTCGGATTGTCCCGCGACGACGATCCGCGAGGGGTCGATCAGCCCACGGATCCTGCTGGTGAGCAGGCGGGAGATGACGAAGCTGAGATCGCCCGGTTGGTTGACGAGATCGGATTCGTCGGGACCGCCGGGCGCGTGGGCGTTTTCGACCGGGAAGAACGGAGCTGCGACGACGTAGCCGGCGAGTGCCCAGGCGTCGAGGAGCGGGGCGTAGATGCCGGGCGTGGTCGAGAAGCCGTGGCCGAAGACGATCAGTGGGAGAAGCCCGTGTCTCGATGTCGGATAGCGCACGTAGGTGACGAGGGTCCGCGTCCGTACAGTCCCGTTCGCGAAGTGCGCGAATCGCGTGCGGTCGGTGAAGCGGAAGACCGCCCGGCCGATCTGTCTGTGCGGTGCTGCGATCGTTGACGCGGCGGCCGCGAAGCTGAGGAATGGGACGACGAGAACCGCAACGATGACGCGTCGTGCACGCATCGGTTTCAGCTTACGAGGTGAGAGGCTGATGAGATCGGTGTTAACCTCAGTTGCTGCGCGACAAGGTCTGTGAACGTGCGAGCCCGCGGCATGACGACGGCGCGGCTCCGTGCCATGTGACCGCTATTGCAGCAGCTGCCCTTCTACAGCGCGCGCTGACGATGCTGTGCGCTTATCCGGGCGACGGCGGCGCCGACCACCGGGTCTGTCAGGTGGCTGAGACGCTGAACAATCCAGGCGACGCCCGATTGGCCGCGTGTTGTGACGATCAGCGCAGAGCAGAGCCCGACGCCGACGCTCGCAGCCACGTCGAGCGGGTAGTGGACACCGACGAAGATTCGATCGACACCGACGCAGCCCGCGCCCAGCAAGAGCAGCAGACCGAGCCGCCGATGGAAGGCGAGAACGGAAAAGGCGACCGCGAAAGCGAGGCTGGCGTGGTCGCTCGGGAACGAGTTGTCAGCCGCGTGGTGGATGAGGAGCAGGGTGTGGCGTGGATGGTCGACGAAAGGACGGTCGTGGAACCAGAGCCGACCGAGCAGCACGTTGACCAGCAACGCGACCGCTCCGGAAGCCGCGGCTGACACGGCCGCCATCTTCGAGCGGACCGAGCCGCCCGGACGCGCGAAGAACCACGTCAGTCCGGCGATCCCGACGAGCGCATAGATCGCCCACGTATTGAACGTCGTCGCTGCGTCCTGAGCGCCGTCACGATGAATGAGCAGCCCGTTCAGCGCATGGAAGATCGTCCAGTCCACCGACATCCGAACGGTAACGAAACGATGACAATTTGGTGCGAGCCGGCCGGCGTCCGAACCCGGTGGCCTTCTCGAATCAGATCGGGTTGGCGAGGAAGGTTGGGGGACGGCCTCTCGCCGTCCCCCAAGCCGGTGTCAGTAGCGGCCGCCGACGCGGCGGGTATGGCTGGCTCCGTCGAGGTATCCAGGGCCTGCCTGTGTTTGCGGCAGGTAGATGCGGAGCCAGTAGCTGTGGCCGCGGTGAAGCGGGACGAAGAACTTCGCGACTGAGTTTGGGTTGATGACGACGTAGGCGATGCGGTGCCAGCCGCCGCCCGCGGTGCGCATCTGGAACTGCGCGATGCGGCCGGCGAAGCTGGTGGCGCCGGTGATCTTGGCGGAGAAGTGGTTGCCGTTGATCCCGAAGCCGACCCGCGGGTGCACCTGCACGCTCAGCGGTGCGCTGGTCGAGGTGCTGGTCTGGGCGGTGTAGCTGGTGTTGATCATCGGTGTGACTTTGACCGACCAGTTGCCGTTGGCGTCGGTGGTCGCGGTCACGGCCGGATAGGCGGGTTTGTCCGGTTCGTTGGCGATGATCGTGATCGTCTGGCCGGACTTCACCGGGTTGACGGTGCCGCTCAGGGTGGTGCGCTGGCAGCAGATCGTCGTCTGCACGGTGCTGGCCAGCGTCGTGTTGACGACCACGACGGGCGTGGTGACCGTGGCGGTTGCGGCAGTCTTTCTGGTGATGGTGCCGAACGGGTTGCCGGCCGTGACCTTTGCCCTGAGCTTCTTGCCGACGTCCGTCTTGGCGACCGTGTAGGTCTGTTCGTTGGCGCCGGACAGGTTCGTGCAGAGCAGGCTGTTGGGGTCACAGCTTTGCCACTGGTAGTGGTAGCTCTGGACGGCGCCTCCCGAGTAGCTGCCCGTGTCCAGCAGCAGCTTCTCGCCCACCAGTGGCTTGCCGACGATGGTCGGCGCTTTCGTGTTCTTGGGCGGCAGCGCAGGCGAGATCACATCCGTCGGCTTCGAGTTCACCGGCCCGGTCGTGCCGGCAGCGTTGCCGGCTGTCACCCACACCTCGAGCGTGTGGTTGACGTCGGCCGAGGTCGGCACGTAGGTCTTGGTGGTCGCACTGCTGATCTGGCTGCAGTTGTTGCCCTTCGAGTCGCAGCGAGCCCACTGGTAGCCGTAGCTGTTCGGGTTGTTGCGCCAGTTGCCCGTGCCGGCGGTGAGTGTCTTGCCGACGTAGGGCTGGCCGCTGATCGTCGGTGCGGAGGTGTTCTGGGGGGCGCCTGTGGCGGCGCTTGCCACCGCGACCATCACCGTGGCGAGCACGGCGGCCGCGGCGCCCGGGATTACCAGTCGTTTCACTTCGGCTCCTCCTCAGATCTATGACTTACAACTGGTATCCCAGCGTGATACGTTCCAAACGCGTAAAGCGTTTAGATTTGTTAGTACGCTGTAAGAAGACCAGGGAATGCCGACTCCCCGCAGACAGTTAGAACGAACCCGAGGCGCTGTTAGCGCCGGGGAAGTCCGCGCGGCAGCCGAATTGCGCGCCAGCGTTCGTCGCTTCCTCCGCGGGAGCGAACAGATCACACGCGCCCACGGCCTCACCCTCGAACGCTACGAACTGCTGCTCGCGATCAAGGCCCAACTCCTCGGCGCCGGCGGCCGCGGGCCCACGATGGCCGAGCTGGCCGACATCCTGGAACTCGCCGAAAGCAGCACCACCCAACTCGCACGACGCGCCGAAAACAACGGCCTCGTCGAACGACAGGTCGCCCCACACGACGCCCGCGTCCGCTACCTGCAGCTCACCGCCGAAGGCGAACGTCGGCTCGCGGCTGCGATCAAAGCACTCCGCAGAGAACGAACCCAGCTCGCCGATACGAGCAGCCGAATCGTGAACTAAGCCAAGCCCTCGACGTGCGTCTCCTGCACTCGAGGCCGGGGCGTGTCGGTTATGGGTTGGTGGTTACTGCGGCGTGGAAGTAGACGCGCCAGCAGTAGTAGGCGTAGAAGGAGTTGGGGTCGCTCTGTATGCGGTCTGCGTAGTGGACGACCGCGTCGACGTAGAGCTGGGAGGGGTTGTAGTGGTAGAGGGCGTTTCGTTCGTTGCCGCGGCCGCCGCTTGATGCCAGGTAGTTCGCGGCGGCGAGGATCGCGTCGCGGGGGTTGTCGATGTTGCCGCCGAGCCCGTATTCCTTCCAGGTAGCCGGTTCGAACTGCATGGGTCCTTGCGCGCCCGCGCCGCTGGTGTTTCTGACCTTGCCGAATGCCGTTTCGACGAAGTTGATCGCGGCCAACAGTTGCCAGCGGATGCCGAAGCGGTGTTGGGCTTGGAGATACCAGGCCAACAGGTGCGCGGCGGATGGGGGAGCGGCCAGTTTGGGCCGGCCGCGTGCGGGCGGGCTGACGCGGGCGAGGGCCGAGAGGTCGGCTCGCGCTCTGAGGTCGTCGCGCCATGCGGGATCGATCCGAACGACGGCCGCCGAGAGCGCGGGCGTGAGCGCCAGCGTCCGCAGCGTCCGCTGCTCGGAGAGCGCCAGCCGGACAACGATCCGTGGCGGGGGGAGTGCCTTCTTCCACTGTCGGAGTGCCCTCCCGAGCTCGCGTTCCGTTCGATCGAGCGATCGAACGATCGCGGCCGGGGTAGCGAGGCTCGACGCGACGGGCTGAGGCACGGCGACGATCATCCGTCCGTAGTCTGACCGGGCTCGCCGGTCACGAAATGTCGGGCGCTGCAAGGTGTTCGAGCAGCATTGCGAGCCAGTCGGGCGCCTGCGCGGTCCAGAGGGTTTGGTCGTGGCCTCCCGGATACATGCGGAAGACGAACGGCACCTTTGCCTGCGAGAGCTGGCGTGCAAGCTCGACGTTTTCGGGCCGAAACAGTCCGTCCTGCGCGCCGACATAGAAGCCGATGAACGTCGGATGCACTTTGAAGGCGCGGGGCAGGCTGGACACGAAGGCGTGCGCGCTGAGCCACGGGCGTGCGCTGATCGAACGCGTGCCGGTCGGGTCGGTCGGATGGAAGTAGCCGCTCCATGACTCGATCGCGGCGAAACGGCCGAGATGATGCAGCCCGAGCAGCATGGCGCCGTAGCCGCCGGCCGAGACCCCGACGATGCCGCGGCCGGCCCGCGTCGCGATCGTCCGATAGGTCGCGTCGATGATCGCCGGTAGCTGAACGGCGATCGCCGTCTCCCAGTCCTCCCCCGAGCCGTGATCGAGGTACTCGGGATCGGGGTCCGCTTGCGTCGCACCCTGCGGCGCGACGACGATCGCTGTCAGTCCAGCCGATTCCAGGGCCTTCGCGACGTAGACGAACCGGCCGTAGGCAGTACTACCCGCCGGAAGGCCGTGCAGGTAGTAGGCGACGGGATACCGCAGCGTCGAGGCTGAATAGCCCGGCGGGAGATAGACGTCGTACGAAAGCCGGCCTGCCGCCGACGAGAAGCTCCCCTCGACCACGCTGCCTGCGAGCAGCGGCGTCGCCGCCGCGTTGCCGACCACGAGCACCAGACAGACGACGACTCCACCGACCAACCCAGCGATACGCGTCATGAGCACGATGATCGCACCACAGGCTGTGCGAGAGGGGATGCCGAGAGCTACGGGATCCGAACATCGTGCCCACGTTCATCGTCGGGCTCTGTCCGGTTGCGACTCGGCCGTGTGGATCACGAGCTTCTTGGCCGCTTGGTCGGCGCGGTCGAGTGCGGCGGCGGCGGTTGGGCCGGTGGCGATCACGTAGCCGCTGCGGTCGGCGTCCACCTGGACGGGTTTGATCTCGTGGCCGACCTCGAAGTAGAGCTCGGCCGCGAGCACTCCCGGGGAAGAGCGGACGGCGTCCAGACCTGCGATCTGGTCGACGACGCCGACCGGGAGCACGCCTGGCGCAGCGGTCAGGAAGCGGATCGCGATCGGTCGGCGATTGCTCGAGTGGATCAAGTGATCTGGCACCGGCTGCCCGAGCGCCAGGGTCACTGCGACTTCGTACAGGTTGACGCCGGCGGCGAAGCGGACGAGGTCCGCCATCTGTCCGGCTGCGATTCGAGCGGCGATCTCGACCAGCCAGACCGTGCCCTGCTCGTCGACGAGCAGCTGTGGGAAGGCGATTCCATTACGTAACCCGAGGGCGGCCACGGCGCGATAGGCGAGCTCTGTCGCGTCGGCGAGCGCCGCGGGCGACAGCGCGGACGGATAGCTATGCGCCCAGCCGACGCCGAAGCCGCGTCCCTGTGGACGGAGCCGGTCCGAGAGCGTCAGCAGCGTCGGCTCGCCGTCGCGGACGACGACCATCCCGTTCAACTCGCTGCCCTCAATGTAGGTCTCGACGATCGCCCGCCCGCTGATCGAGAACGCCAACGATTCGGGCAACCGCCGCTCCAGCTCCTTACGGTCGCTGACCCGAAACAATCCCCGCTGGCCGCCCGAGTCGACCGGTTTCACCACCGCCGGCAAACGCACCGACCCTTTGAAATGCAACTGCGTTCGTTCGGCGACGGCGAAGCGCGGCTGCCGCACCCCCGCCGCCTCCAAACAGCTACGCATCACCGCCTTGTCCGTCATTCGCAGCGCCACCGAACTCCCGATTCCCGGTAACCCCAGCGACTCCGCGACCCGAGCCGCGGGGAGCACCGCCCGGTCGCTCGCCACCGCCAACACACCGTCCACCCGGTACCGCCGCGCGACCTTTGTCACCCGCTCGACGTCGGTGAAGTCGATCACCTCGAATGCGTCCACAAGCGAGCGCCCCACAGCGTCCGCATCGCCGTCCACCGCCGCCAGCCAGTGACCCGAGGCCCGGGCGAACCGGATTGCCGCGACCTGCGACGCGCTCGCCCCCAAGAACAACAGCCGGCCCATCGCGATCAGCCTCGAACCGGACGCCCCGGCTTCGCGCCACCGACCCGGGCGAACCGAGCGCGCAGATGACTAGTCAACGACGAGCGCAAGACCGGTGACCAACAGAGCGGCGCCCATGATCGAACAGCCGATGCCGCCGATCCGGTCGGCGCGCGAGCCGTGCCGACGCAAGAACAAACCGCCCAGGACCAAGTACGCAGAACCCCCGAGGAAGACCAGACCCAGGTACACCGTCCGCATCGCTAGCCCGCCCGCCCCGACGGCAGGATGCGGATCGCGAGCTCCCGTGCCGACCCGAACCGCGCGCCACGTTCACCCGGAGCCTGGTCCGGGACGCGTCGGGTCTGCCCGAGTTGTGAATCGCTCGTCAACGTCGAGAGGAAGCAGGTCTGCCGACGCAGAAGCATCTCGCGGCCAGGCCGACCGCCGTGTTAGGCGTGTGTTGTCCCTCGTGACCGGCGTCTGGTGCCCGGCCGACCGCCCGAGCTTCGAATCGACGAGCGAGGAGAGGCCGCCCCCGTCAAGCCGTCGACGGCGTGACGCGGCCCTCCGTGCCTCTCACGACCGCCGCGAACGCCCCGACGATCAGCCCGATCAGCGCGCCCACGAGCAACGACGTCGTGCGGGACTGGGCGGTCGATTTGACCGCTGCCGCAGCCTCGATCACGCGGGCGCTCTCGACCTTGTTCGCAAATGCCAGTTGCATCGCGAGCGTTCCCTGCTGCGCGACCAGGTTGCCCTCGCGGGCGCCGACGTCGTCTGCCTCGCTGACGACGACGAGCCTCTGCAGAGGAGACAGATGCTGATGCGCGTGGAGCGATCGCTCCAGTGTCCGCAGACTGATCGACGTCGTGGCGAGTTGCCGGTCGACGTTGTCGAGCGTTGCCTTCAGGGTCGTGATCTTCGCCTCCAGGTACGGCTGGGTCGTTCGACGGACAGCGATCCGGGCGAGCGCGGTCGCGGCAGCAGCGACCGAACCCGGACGTCGCCCGGTTACCGTGAGCGAGACCAGTGGTGCCGACCGCCCCGAGCTCGCACTTGCTGTGCCGACCTGAGCAACCGAGACGCGGCCACGCAACGCTGACGCAGGCACGCCTGCTTCAGCGCCTGCCTCCGCTTGCGCCGCGCTCGAATCGACGATCTGCGCCACGGCGAGTGGATTCACCGCGAAATTGCTGACCGCGGCGCCCGCCGGCGACGTCACCTGCCCCAACGAGATCAACGCCTCGGCCTTGTAGCTACTCAGGCCCCGAAAGGAATAAAGAACGCCCGCGACCGCGCCGACGACAATGCCGCCGACCGGCAACCACCACAGAGCGCCAACGGCACGACGCCAACTTCCAAGATCTACATCGCGTTCTTCGTCGAACCCACTCTGGCCGGGCCGGCCGACCATCCGGTCATCAGAGTCGCCGTCGACAGGGCTGCCGCTCACCGTTCGCCCCGATTTCGATGAGAGCCCGCTTCCCTCAGCTCTGCGTTTGCGCGTGGAAGAGTTTTCGTTGTTTCTGCACCGGGTCGTCCTCGGATTGGCCGGCGAGCAGGGTGACGGCCTTGTAGCGGGCGCGCAGGTACGTCTCCTGCTCGGTCTGCTGCTTCTGGGTGCCGTTGCTCTCGAAGATCATCTCGGTGGAGATGGAGTGGGCAAAGTCGATCACTCGGCGCCAGTTGCCGAGCCACATGCAGACCGCGAGCAGAAAGACAACGTCGACCCGCCCGTCCGGGACGAGGTCGCGGATCAGTTCGAGCGGCTCTCGTTCGAGATCGAAGACGTAGAAGTCGAGGTTGGCAGCTCGTAGGTTGGCGCGCAGTCGGTTCGCGGCGTTGATCATCCGGTGGTCGTAGTCGACGCCGATCCCGCGGTCTATCCGATCGCGGAGGGCGAACAGCATTCCGCCCTGGTTGCAGCCGAGGTCGAGGATCGTCTTCCCGGACATCTCGACCGACAGCAACTCGATTCGGCGCGCCGGGTCTCGCTGCCCCACGATCTCGCTACCGTCCGCAAGGCGAACAGTGTGGTAGCCGGCGGGATACGGCAATGCCGAGTAGGCGGTGTCGCTCGTCTTCGCATAGTTGAGGATGTTGCCCAGCCGCCCCAGCTCGTCGGCGGCATCAAGCCGGCTGAACGCGAGCTCGGGTCCCCGGACTGCGCGCCGGACCCGGCGTGCCAGTGGGCCGACCAGCGGCGTGGCGCCGACGATGCGTCGCAGATGGAAGGGCGGGCGAGCGCCGAACCGGACACCCCGCGCGTCGACGAGCCGGGCCGGCCCGCCCTGCTCGACCCGATCGAGGATCTTCTCGTGCCCTAACGCGGCCCGGTCCATCGCCCTCCCGCACTCGACTGGCGTCGTTCAGCAGATCGTCCGGCTCTTGGCCGACTGCCGATTCCTTCCGCCGGATTCTTCCCCGTACCTGCCGAAAAGCTTTCGAACCGACGCGTTCCTTCATCCAGCCTCAACATGACGCGGCGGGCGAGCGGAACGAGACTGGATGCCGCGAGTGTGGCCGGCGGGAACCTCGCGGCGACGCTAGCGAAGCGTCCATGAGGCGACGATGAAGCGGAGCGTGCGAATGAGGCCGTCGGTGTTCCGAATGACCCGTTGATGTTTCTCAACGGGTCTGCGTTTGCGCAGGTAGTCGGCGAAGCGGTGCGTAGGATCGGTGCGTGTTGCGGCGACGTGCCGGTGTGGCCGGTGGTCTGATGTGTGTGGCCGCGATAGGCGTCGCCGTCGCCGCGAGCCGTCACGCATCCGTTTCGGGAGTGTCGCCGGTGGACCCTCGAGGTGATTGGCGTCTGGCTTGGATTGTCGCGGTCGTTTCCGCGCTTGTCTGTTGCGGCGTTGGCATCTGGCTCGCTCTCGTCGGCGTCCTGCAGTTACGAGCCGCGCTGCTGGTGGCGGCCGTGGTGCAGGCGCTGCCCTTGCTGGCGCCGCTGTTGTTGTCGCGCGACGTTGATGTGTATTGGGCGGACGCCCGGGTGGTGACCGTGCATCACGCCAGTCCGTATCTCGTCACTCCGTCTCGGTTTCCGTCGGATCCGGCGACGCGTGTTGCGTCGGTCGAGTGGCGGACGAAGCCGGAGCCCTACGGTCCCGCGTGGGTTGCAGTGGGAACGTTGCCCGCGTTTGTTGCCGGTAGCTCGCGCAAGGTCGCTGAGTTCGGGTATCGGTTGGTGGCAGTCGCGGGAGTGCTCGCCGCCGTGCTTCTGTTAGCACTGTTCACGCGGAGCGCGGCTGCGGTTGCGCTGCTCGGTTGGAATCCGCTCGTGGCATTGCATTACGCGGGTGGCGGGCACAGCGACGCGCTCATGACGCTGTTTCTGCTGGCCGCCGTCCTCTACGGCTTGCGGGCGTCCGGTGGCGTCTCCTGGGCGGTTGCCTCGATGTTCAAGGCCGTACCGCTTGTCTTTCTGCCGCTCGAGCTTGCTCGTTCACGACTTCGTCGCCCGCTGCGCTTCTGGGTGGGCTTGGTCGGTGCGGCAGTCGTCTTGACCGCGGTCGCATTTGTCGCATTCGGGTCGCAATGGGTCAAGGGGTCGCTGGAAGGTGTTCACGGCACGTCACCGATCGGTGGCGTCCACTTTCTCGCGGAGACCGGTCTGCGACACCGCTATGCGGTTGTCATAGGCGCGGCTGTCTTCGCTGTCGTCTACGTCCTGCTCGTGCGATCCGCCTGGAGGAACGGCAAGGCTCGTCTTGGTTTCGCCGCGGCGGCGTTTTGTATGTGCTCGAGCTTGCTCCGGCCCTGGTACGCGCTCTGGCCCCTTGCGCTCGCCTCTGCCGAGCAGGACGGACTTTCGGTGGCCGCTGCTTTTGCCCTGTCCGCCTATGTCCTGATTGCAGATGCGATTCCGACTTGAGTGAAGCCTGCCTGATGCTTTCTGTCGTGGTGCCGGTCTTCAACGAGGAGGAGACGCTGGGTGAGCTCTATCGGCGTGTCCGGCGAGCACTCCCTCACGACGAGCAGTGGGAGGTCGTCTTCGTCGACGACGGTTCCCGGGACCACTCGTGGGATGTCCTCTGCGGGCTGGCGGTCGACGACCCTCGCCTCCGGCTGCTCCGACTCTCGCGAAACTTCGGACACCAGGCGGCGATCACCGCCGGGCTCGACGCCGCGCGGGGCGATGCTGTCGTCGTGATGGACGCAGATCTGCAGGATCCCCCGGAGCTGATCCCCGCTCTCGTCGCGCGCTGGCGGGACGGCTACGACGTCGTGTATGCCGTTCGCGCCGCTCGCGACGGCGAGAGCCGCTTCAAGCTCGTCACAAGCTCACTCTTCTATCGGATCCTGCGACGGATCTCGGGCGGCGAGATCCCGGTCGACGCCGGCGACTTCCGGCTGATGTCGCGCCGCGTCGTCGAAGCGCTTGCTGCGATGCCCGAGCGCGCACGCTTCCTCCGTGGAATGACAAGCTGGGTCGGCTTCCGGCAAAGCGGCGTCGAGTACAGGCGTGATCCTCGTTACGCCGGCCGCTCCAACTACCCGCTCCGAAAGATGCTCCGGTTCGCCGCCGACGGGATCACCTCGTTCTCCACCGTCCCAATCCGACTCGTGGCCTGGTTGGGTCTGATCCTGGTGACGTTCTGTCTGGTCGTTCTCGGCTGGGCGATCTACACACGCTTCTTCACGCACCACGCTGCGCCCGGCTGGACATCGTTGCTCGTGATCGTGCTCTTGCTGGGCGGTGTTCAGCTGTTGAGCCTAGGCATCATCGGCCAATACATCGGCCGGATCTTCGACGAGACGAAGCGACGCCCGCTCTACCTGGTCGCCGAAATGATCGAAACCACGTCCGCGACATCGTCTGCATCGGTTGTGCAACGAGCTGCGACCCCGGCTCTCCAAGAGGTCGTTTCAGAATGAACCTTGTGTCGCCTGACGCCGCATCGCGGGCGCTCAGACGCAACCCAGTCGACGAAGGACATTCTGAAACGACCTCTAAAGGCGCTGGTCCTGCAATGCGAGCCGGAAGACGGAGGCCGGCAGGTTCCTCCAGGCGGCGTTGTCGAAGTCCAGATCGAGGGAGCAGGTTGGCCTGAGATCGATGACGAGGGTGTTGGTCGGGGCGCCGGCGATGATGGCTTGCTCGAGGTCGACATAGCCGTAGCTCCCGGTCTTGCAGACCGGATCGGTCGAGGCGCCCACCTCCGCCGGCAGGGCGAGGATGGTGGCGGCGTCGGTCTTCGTCGCGCGCGTGCCGACGGCACCGGATTCCAGCTGCAGTTGAAGTCGGGTCGTGCCGCTCGCGCGCGTGAGGGTCAGGTCGAGCAAACCTCGGGCGGTGAGAGCATCTTGTTCAGTGCTGGTGGCGTGAGTGAAGCCCGATGAAAAGGTGAGTCGACCTGAGCCGGTCACCGTGATGGCTGTGATCCCGGGCGCGGCTGAGAAGTTCGGCGTTCCTTGTTGCGACAAGCTGAATCGCAGCAGTGAGCCCGATCGCGTCACGGACGGCGTCGGCCGCGTCGAGGGTGCGGGTTCAGGTGCCAGATGGTTCGAAGCTGTCACGAGAGCGTCTGCGAGTTCCTCTCGGTAGACGCTCGGCAGGTGAGAGCCGGGGAGGAGGAGGAACGTGTGGCGGATCCCGTCGCGGGCCAGCTGGGATGCGAACTCGGCGTTTTCGAACCGTTCGCCGTCCTGCCAGCCGACGGTGAGCCAGAAGTAGGCACCTTCACGTCGAAGCGTGAGGGCGACTCGTGTGAGCGTGAGCGCGGGGCTGTTCTCGGCCAGCCGTGAGGGATCGGTTCCGTAGACGTCGACTTCGGCTGGGTCGGCATGCTCGTAGCCGGACCAGCTTTCGACGAGATGAAATTCGTTGGGATGGTGCAGGGCAATGTTGAGCGCGCCGTAGCCGCCGTCTGAGAGCCCCGCGATGCCTCTGGAAGCGGCCACTGGGTTGGTGTCGAAAGTGCTGTCGACCCAGTGCACGACGTCACGTGCAAGAAAGGTCTCCCAGGCAGCGGATGGACCGATGCCGTTCGCCCAGGATGTCTCGGTCAGGGGATCGGGCGCCCCGAGCGGCATTACGAGGATCGTCGGCCGCACCAGGCGGCGCGCGAGCAGGCTGTCTTCGGTGGGGCCGGCGGGTACAGCGCCGATGAAGCTGCCGGGTCCACCCGGGTTGCCGTGCAAGAGATACAGAACCGGATAGCCCGGCCGGAGATTCGGGTCGTAACCCGGGGGCAGATAGACGTAGACAGGCTGAGTTCTCGCGACTGCGGGCGAGTAGACCAGGTATCGCTGCAACGACCCTTGCGGGACAGCGCTCGCCGATGCGACGACGGTGTCGGACTGGTTCGAAGTCGCGGCCGCCGACCCGGCAGCGTTCGTCGCCGTTACGACTACCTCGAGACGGCTCCCGACATCAGCTTGGGTGAGGGCGTAGAAGTCGAGCGGCACGCCCGTCTCCGAGGTCGCGCCAAGAACAGGTGCGCAGTTCGATCCGGCCGCTGAACAGCGCTGCCAGACGTAGGTGAAGACGAGGTGCTCGCCGCCCCAGTCACCCGCCGACACCGTGAGCAGGCCGCCCTCGAGTGCCGCCCCGGAAAGCGCGGGTGGTGACGTCGACGTGGGCGCTTCGTTCCCCGCCCTGGCCTGCTGTCCACCAAACACGAACGCGCCGGCCGCAACGAGACCGATCGCGAACGGAAACGCGGACGGCACTCTCCGTAGAAGAAGATTGCCACGTCTTGGGGAGCCCGTCGCGCTCAACCAACTGCCGTCGCGCCGGGCGATTGCTCAACGATCGTTCTTTCGTGCGCAGAGATGATCGAGGCATCGTCACCGGCAGGGATTGTGAGCGTGTTAGGAGCACCGTTGATGTTCGTCCACGCTCTACAGGCGGCGGTATGCGTTTGTTCTCGTCCAGTGCGTGGCGCGTTTTTCGCCGGAGGGGCCTTCGGCCCGAATTAGCCGACGAAGCGGTCAGGCGTGTCGTGTGAAAGGTCCGCAACTCGTTGGACGGCTTCGTCGCGACTGCCGGCGCGCAGCTTGCGCAGGATCGCGGCGACGTGGGTGCGGACTGTGACCGGTGCGATGAACAGACGCCTGGCGATGTCCGCTGTCGACAGTCCTTGCCGAAGCAGATCGAGCACCTCCCATTCCCGGCTCGTCAGGTCGACGCCGCGACCGCTGCCGAGGGCGACACGTCGCCGGCGCCCGCGTTCACGAAATTCTTCGATCAGTCGCGCGACCAAGCTGGGCGAGAGCACACCCTCGCCGTCGATTACCGCACGCACAAGAAGCGGCAACTGCTGTGGATCGGTGTCCTTGAGTAGATAGCCGGCCGCGCCCACCCGCAAGGAGTCGAAGAAGTCTGTCTCGTCGTGGGAAACGGTGAGCATGACGATCGCGCATTCCGGGAGGCGGGTGGCGATGCGGGCGGCTGCGGCGATTCCGCCGCCGGGCATGCGGATGTCGAGCAGGCAGACGTCGGGATGCAGCAGGAAGGCCGCCTCGATCGCCGTTTCGGCATTGGGGCATTGCGCGCAGACGGTGAACCCATGGCCGCTTAGTGCCGCGGAGATCGCCGCCCTGGTCGGTGCGTGGTCGTCGGCGACCAGGACCGTCATTTCGCCCATCACAGGGCGACCTCGACGATCGTTCCGCTCCCCGGCTGAGAATGAACCCGGAGCCTTCCCCCGAGGCGAGTTGCGCGCTCGCTCATGCTTACGAGCCCGAACCCGCGCGTCGGGACTGTCGGATCGAAGCCGCCGCCGTCGTCTTCTATCCGCAGGACGACGTTTGCGTCCTGCCGGGTCAAGCTCACCGCCAAATGCCGGGCTTTGCCGTGACGGGCGGCGTTGGTTGCCGCCTCGCGCGTGATCCGCTGCAGCGCGTCACGCCGGTCTGCCGAAACCTCGATCCCGGATTGGAGTTCCACCGACACGCTGGCGCCGAAGCGAATCGCCACCTCCTCGACGGCGCGACGGACGGCGCTGTCGAGTGGTTCGTCGAGCGGTCTGGTGAGCGCGTCGATCGCCCGCCGAGACTCCTCGAGCGCGCGTTCGGCCGCCGACCGGAGCTCGGCGGCCACTTCTCCGTGAATCAGCTTGCTGCGCGTGGCTATGAAAGCCAGCTCCTGAGCCAGGCCGTCGTGCAGCTCGCGCGCGATGCGACGGCGCTCTTCGAGTGCGGCCGTCCGCGCCAAGTTCCGCCAATAGGCATTCAGTTCCCAAGCAACTGCAAACAAGATCACCAGGTAGAAACTCATCCGCAAGATGTCGCCCGAGTACACCCACTGCGAATACAGCGACGGGAACAGGAAATAGTTAAAGGCGGCAAG
>Ga0070731_10000798_pt1 | contig 37543 bp, 28 predicted proteins | sample Coa_R1_2_FD_66448 | JGI IMG/M metagenome (GOLD analysis project Ga0070731, IMG submission 66448) | Surface soil microbial communities from Centralia Pennsylvania, which are recovering from an underground coalmine fire - Coalmine... | ecosystem: Environmental > Terrestrial > Soil > Unclassified ...
CCTGGCCCGCCTGGCCCGCGGCCGGCGGCGGAGCTTCCGCCTGGCGCACCAGCGCCTGGGCGCCGGTCGAGAGCTGCGCGATGGCCTGCTCGTACGTGTCGGTATAAATCAGGCGATTGCCTACCGCCAGCACGATCTTCTTGAGCTGCGGCATGCGCGCTTCGGTAGCTTGTATGTAAATCGGGTCCACATAGAGGAAAGTGCTGTTCACCGGCAGCACCAGCGTGGGCGCGCGCAATACCTGCGAGCCCTGCTGGTTCCATAGCGTCAGATCTTTCGAAATGGTCTGGTCCTGGTTGATGCGCGCGGCGATCTGCGCGGGTCCGAAGATCAGCTCCTGTTTCGAGAGCTGCAGGACCACCACCTCTCCCAGATGCTCGCCGTCGCAGCGCGCCAGCATCAGGCCGATGAGGTTGTCCTTGGAGCGCGGCGTAAACGGCAGCAGCAGCAGAAACTCAGCCTGGTTCTCGCCCGGCAGACTGGTGACTACGTAAGTGGGCGTGACTGACTCCGGTTGGCTTTGTTGTCCGGAGGTATAACGCGCCAGGTCCCAGACATCCTCCTTGTTATAGAAGGCCTGCGGATCGAGCATGTGGTAGGTGCGGTAAATCTCGGCCTGCACGCGGAACATGGTTTCCGGATAGCGGGCGTGCGCGCGCAAATCGGCGGGCATTTCCGCGGCCGCGTGGAACAACTTCGGGAACAGCGCCTGATACGCGCGGATGATGGGATCCTCCGGCGCGAAGATATAAAGACGGGTCTCCCCATCGTAGGCGTCGATGGTGGCCTTCACGGCATTGCGGATATAATTCACTTCACCCATATCCGCCACGTCGAGTGCGTGCGAATAAGGATGCGCCGCCGAAGTCGTGTATCCATCGATCATCCAGACCAGGCGCCCGGCCTGGCTGATGACCAGGTAAGGGTCGCGGTCCCACGCGATGAACCCGGCCAGCGTTTCCAGCCGGTCGCGGATCTTGCGGCGGATCATCATGCGGCTGCCGGGGATGAGCGGATTGGAGAGCAGTATATTAATGTCGCCGCCCCGCACGGCGGCGGCGATCCGCATGGGCACCGAGTCTACCGGAAAGCCGCCGGTGCCTTCATACCGCGAGTGCACATTGTCGGCGCCCGACGGATAATTGAATTCCTCCTGCGCGGTGTGCACAAAGACGGGTTCCTGCACGTTTTCGCCGTAATAAATCTCCGGGCGAGTCAACTTCAGGCTGGGGGTCTTGATTTCCGGCGGCGCGTTCTCGATCAGTAGCACCGGCAGGCCATCCGGGGTAATACTGCTGACCCCCGCCAGCACCACACCGTAGCCGTGCGTGTAGACGAAATGGGGGTTGATCCAGCTCTTGCTGGCATCCGGCAACTGATCGATGGCCAATTCGCGCGGCGTGAGCAGCACCTGGCGGTAAGCGCCGTCGATGGTGTAGCGGTCCACGTCGGTATCGGAGAAGACGTAGTATGGCCGCAGCGCCTGAATCTGGGTCACGGTGTCGTGGAAGGCGCGCCAGTCCCACAGGCGCACGTTGTCGAGGGTGCTCTTGTGCTGCGGGGGATCGATGGGCGCATCCGTGTGCACCTTGAATTCTATCTCGCGCATGCGTTTCTCCAGGCCGTAGGCGGAACGTGTGGCGTGAATGTGCGTCTGGATGTACTGGCGTTGAATGGAAATCTCATTGGGCCGCACATACAGCGTGGAGACCAGCCGCGGCACTATGAACAACACCACGAGGGAGATGGCCATGAAGGACGCCGTAATCCAGCGGCGCAGCCAGACCAGCGCGGCGGCCGCCACGCACGCCGCGATCACCAGCCACTGCAAGGGCAGGGCAAAGTTCTGATCCACATAGTCCACGCCGGTCATGAAGCCATGATCGTCATAGACCATTTCATAACGCGCCAGGAAGAAGCGCAGAGCCAATGCCAGCAGGAAAACCACCATTGCGCCGCGCAGGTAGCGGCTCTCCAGTCCGCCTTCCAGCCGGAAAAAGGACGGATCGAGCTGGCGCATCTCGCTCAACTCCGGCAGGCGGTGGCGGATTTGCCATCCTCTCGCCGCGACCCAGTAGACCAGCACGCACACGATCACCAGCGCCAGCAGGTAGCCGCGCAGGTCGGAGTAGAACGGCAGATCGAACAGATAGAACTTGAGCGGCAACCCGAATATCGCGTCACGCCAGGCGTTGGCCTCGGCCGGTATGCCGCGCGCGCCCAGATAGCGCACCACGGTCCAGGCTTCGATGGAGCCGGCTGCGACCAGGTAGCTCACGAAGAGCAGGCCCAGGCTGGAGATCCAGGCATACACCCGATGATCGGAGAGACCCGTACCGGCGAATTTCAGCGCGCGGGCATGCGTCACCCACAGCGCGGCAAAGGCCAGCAGGGTGGCGGCCAGCAAGGGAACGAATCCGTAGGCCAGCATGGCGAGCCAGGTATCGATCTGGCCCATTTCTTTCCACCATTGGTATTCGATGGAGAAAGACGCCATCGAGCGCATGCCCAGCAGCAGGGCAATCAGGAGCACGATGAGCATGATGCGTCCGCTACGGCCGCGCCGCGGCGCGCCGCGATCAATGCGGTACTGAGTCATGGACGGAGTGTAACATCAGGCACATCGCCAGCCCTCGTTGGAGCGCTGATTGAGACGGCTGGATGTCGAAGTTATCGCGCCGCCGCCGCGGCGCTGTAATGCAGCTTCACCAGAGCTTCGTGCATGATGCGATTGGCATCGCCCACTTGCTGCTGCAGCAATTCCAACTGCTGCCGCGAGCGCTGGTCCGCCTCCGGCAAGACCAGATCCAGATAATCGGCACAGGCCTCAATCACGCTGAGCGGCTGGCGCAGATCGTGCACCAATAAGCCTACAACGGTCGACACTTGATCGGGAACAAGATTCGGGAGCGGGCGCGCAATATCCGTAGCAACTGTGAGCATTTCGACCTTCGACCTTGGTTTTCGGGGGTGTGACGATTATAAGGCCAGTTGGCGCGCGATGCAAATAGATTTATGCAGGCTTAGTTTTTCGCAAAAGGGGGGGCAGCCGCGCTACACCCTCTCGGGGGTAATCGTGGATCTGGAAAGGGGAAGGGAAGGCTCCTCCGCGCCGGAGGAGGCTTCCACACGGTTCCGGCCGCGGCGCTTGGCACGGTAGAGGGCGGCATCGGCTTCGCGCACCAGGTCGTCGGCATGATATACCGCGGGCGGGACCGCGCCAGCCGCACCCAAGCTGCAGGTCAGGGCAATCTCCGTATCACCCGCGCGGAACACCTCAGTCCCGATGGCGTCGCGGATGCGCTCGGCCAATACGAGGCCGCCGGGCAGTTCGCATCCCGGCAGCACGATCAGAAACTCCTCGCCGCCATATCGGCCCACCGAATCATAGCGCCTCACCGAGGCCCGCATGCGCGCCGCAACCTGGCGCAGCACTGCGTCGCCCGTCATGTGGCCGAAATGATCGTTCACGGGTTTGAACCCGTCCAGGTCCGCCATCAGCACGATCAGCGGCTCTCCGCTGCGATTGGAACGGGCTAGCTCGCTTTGCAGAATGTCGAAGATGGCCGTGCGATTCCATAATCCGGTCAGGCCGTCGCGCGTAGCTTGTTCGCGCAGGGCTTCGCGGGCTTCGACTAATTCCGCCTGCAGCGCGAGCACACGCTGTCCGGCCACCAGGCGGGCACGCAGTTCGTCGATCTGAAAGGGCTTCACGATATAGTCGTCGGCGCCCGACTCGATGCCCTCCACTACATCTTCGAGTTCGGACCGCACGCTCAACAGCATCATGTAGACATACCGTTCGCGTATACAGGCGCGCACCTTGCGGCAAACCTCGGCGCCTTCCATGCCGGGCATCATCCAGTCCAACAAAGCCATGCGCGGCCCGTCAGGTTGGCGCAAACACTCCCAGGCTTGCTGCCCATCGGAAACCACGATCACTTGATAACCCCAACCCTGGAGCATTTTTTGAAGCATGTCCCGAAACAGCGGGCTGTCATCCGCGACGAGAATCGGTCCCGCGGACTGGCCGGGTAAAGTAGGTAAGTCCATTTCGCCGCACACATTATAGCCTCTTAGCCAGCGTTCCACCAGAACCAACGGATCTAGAACTAAAGGTTGCTGCATTCCAATCACAGTGGTGGTTTTCAGCCATCGTTGCGACCCACGATACGGCATCTAAATCGCTGTAGCATCGAGAGTTGGCTTGTGGACCATCAATTGCCAAGACGTGCGTTAACGATAATGCGCCGCTCTGGCAGTAGTTCACGATGTCTCTCCGCTGCTGTTTGGCTCGCGGCGCTGGTGCCTGTTATGGCACGCGCCCAGAACGCTCCCCCGCAGGATTCCGGCGCCCCGGAGCGCGGTGTGGCGCGCATCAGCATCGTCAGCGGCGAGGTGTCCGTCCGCCGCGGCGATTCCGGAGATTGGGTGGCTGCCGTCGTCAATGCGCCTCTGATGGTGGAAGATCGGGTTTCGACCGGCACCGGCTCCCGCGCTGAGGTGCAATTCGATTCCGCCAACCTGATCCGCATCGGGGCTCACGCGGAGATCCGCTTGGCCCAGCTGGACCCGGCCCGCTACAACGTGCAGCTGGCGCATGGCACGGTGACTTTTCGGATGCTGCGGGATTCCCAGGCCCAGGTCGAACTGGATACGCCGACGGTATCGGTAAGGCCCGCGCATGTAGGTGTTTACCGCATCTATGTTCAGGAAGATGGTCAGACGGAAATCACCGTCAGGCTGGGATCGGTGGAGATCTTCACGCCGCGGGGCAGTCAACAGTTGCAGGCCGGGCAGACCATGCTGGCGCGCGGCACCGCCGCGGACCCGGAATTCCGCATCGTGCCGGCCATCGCCTACGACGAGTGGGACCGCTGGAACGAACAGCGCGATCAGGAATTGCAGAATTCCCAGAGCTATCAGAACGTCCCGCCGGATGTGTACGGCGCCGAGGATCTCGACAATCGCGGCCAGTGGGTGAATGATCCTTCTTACGGTGAGGTTTGGGCTCCGTCCGTGGGGCCGGATTGGGCCCCGTATCAGAACGGCCGCTGGGTGTGGGAAGACTACTATGGATGGACCTGGGTCTCATACGACCCCTGGGGTTGGGCGCCATTTCACTACGGGCGCTGGTTTTATGCTCCGGTAGGCTGGTGCTGGTATCCCGGCGGCTTTTTTGGCCGGCACTACTGGTCGCCAGGATTAGTGGCTTTCTTCGGCTTCGGTCCCGGCGTCGGCGTAGGATTTGGTTTCGGCAACGTGGGCTGGGTGGCGCTGGCTCCATTCGAGCCTCTATATGCCTGGTGGGGCCGCGGATTTTACGCTGGTTACCGAAATCCGGCGTACTTCAATCGAAACGTGAATATTACTAGCGTAAATATCCAAAATATATACCGCAACGCACGCGTGAACAATGCCGTGGCCACGGTCTCCGCCGGCGATTTCCGGCAGGGACGTTTCAGTAATATAGTGCGCGCCACTGGCTCCCAGATACACGACGCCGGTCTGGTGCGGGGCCAGTTGCCGGTGGCGCCCAGTGCCGCCAATCTCCGTTACTCGAATCGGGCAGTGGCCATCATGCCACGCAGTTCGGATAATGTTCACTTCTTTAGCCGCTCTTCGCCAGCACCGGTGCAACGAGTGCCGTTCTCGGAGCAGCAGCGCGCCATGCAGCAGTTCAGCCGGCAACCCGCTCCGGCCCTCGCGCATAGCGCTACACCGCGGCCCGCGGCGGGTCCGGCCGTGGCAAACGGTGGTGGCGCCTGGAGGCCGTCTAATGCACCTCCGGCCGCCGCTCCCGGGAATCCGGCTAGCAGTGGATGGCAGCGGTTCGGCGAACCGCGTCCGGTGAGCACATGGACGGTGCCGAAACCCGCTTACGCGCAGCCCGGCGCTGCAACGTACAGGCCGCCCTCAACGCCATCGACCGCGGGAGGCAGCCGCCCGCAATCCATACGTGTGGCGCCTCCCGTGGTCCGGGAGCGCCAGGCGACGACCCGCAGTACGTCTTCGAGCACCGGAAGCACCAGCCACGCCACCCATAGTAGCGGTGGAAGCAGCGGCAGCGGTGGAGGATCGCATGCGAGTAGCCACCGGTAAGATTTAGATTTCTTCCCTCGGGCCCGCACCAGCATTTTGTGGCGCGGGCCCGCTTTTTTCCTTCATCCGGGGTGAATGAACGTCGGGAGCGCGAATCCGTCTCAATATGAGTTAACATAATATCTGTTATAGGAAGCTGCTTTTGAAGGTCCAGCTGCCGCCAATTCTCCTGGCATGCGCCGCTCCTACGCTATAATTAAAGCCATGCTGACGCCCACCAAAAAAATCTGGCACAACGGACGCTTCATTCATTGGGACGACGCCACCATCCACGTTCTCTCTCACGTGGTGAGCTACGGGACCAGCGTGTTCGAAGGCATTCGCTGCTATGCCACACCAGCCGGACCCGCCATTTTCCGCCTTCCTGAACATGTACGGCGACTGGCCGATTCCGCCAAAATCTATCGCATGGATCTCGGCTACACGCGCGAGCAGCTCGCCGAAGCCATGCAGGAGCTGGTCCGCGTCAATGACATGGACTCCTGTTATATCCGCCCGATTGCCATCCGCGCGTACGGCGATGTGGGCGTGAACCCGCTCAACAACCCGGTGGATGTTTATCTGGCTTGCTGGCTCTGGGGAAAGTATCTCGGCGAGGAGGCGCTGGCCAACGGAGTGGATGTGTGCGTCTCCAGCTGGAAGCGCATCGCGCCCAATACCCTGCCCGCCCTCGCCAAGGCCGGCGCCAATTACATGAACTCGCAGTTGATCAAGATGGAGGCGATCACCAACGGCTACGCGGAAGGCATCGCGCTCGATGAGGCCGGCTATGTGAGCGAAGGCTCCGGCGAGAACATTTTTGTGGTGCGCGACGGGCGCCTCCATACGCCGCCGCTGGGCGCCTCCGTGCTGCCGGGCGTCACCCGCGACAGCGTCCTGCGCCTGGCCCAGGATATGGATATCCCGGTGGTCGAAACCATTGTGCCGCGCGAGATGCTGTACATCGCCGACGAAGTCTTCTTCACCGGAACCGCCGCCGAGATCACACCCATCCGTTCCATCGACCGCATTCCCGTCGGCAAGGGGCACCGCGGCCCCATGACGGAAAGATTGCAGAAGGAGTTTTTTGCGCTGATCAACGGCGCCCGGCCGGACCGTTATGGCTGGCTGTCGCCGGTACACGCACGACAGCCAGTGGGCGTTGACAAGTAGGAAGCTGCGTGCACACCCCGGAAAGCCACCTCCCCCGAGATTTGCTTTCCAGGATGCGCAGCAGCCGATGGACTATTTCTTTTTAGCCTATACGCGCCGGCGATTGCTAGAATTGTTTTTCGTTTGATACCCCTTTTCAACAGGTTTATGAGATCGCAGAATCTTTCGGTTGCCCACTCGGATTTGTGGCAATCCTGTGAATAAAGCAGAGCCTGCATGAATTGTATTGGAATTGACACATTTGGCGGAACTCCAGTCCGGCTGACGTTCGGCGGCATGATCTCCGCCGTCGATCCGGCCAGCCAGCCCAACGGACTCTACCTCGCACCGGGCCTCATCGATCTTCAGGTGAACGGTTTCTTCGGCGTGGACTACAACGATCCCACCTGCACCATGGAACAGATCGCACAGTCCATCCGCGCCATGTTCGCCACGGGGGTCACGCGGTTCTATCCCACCGTGATCACCGGTTCGCCGCAGACCATGCTCGATGCGTTGCGCAACCTGGCCTGCGCCAAAGACACGCTGCGCGAAGGCGCGGCCATGGACGGCTTCCATGTGGAAGGCCCCCATATCTCGCCCGACGACGGTCCGCGCGGTGCGCATCCCCGCCGCTGGGTGCGTCCGCCCGATCTCGAAGAATACCGCCGCTGGCAGGAGGCCACCGGCAATCGCGTCCGCATTGTGACCCTGGCGCCCGACTGGCCGGAAGCTTGCCACTATATCGAGTCCATCACGGCCGAAGGCGTAGTCGCCAGCATCGGACACACCAGTGCGAGCGCGCAGCAGATCGCGGATGCCGTTAGCGCCGGCGCGTCGTTATCGACGCATCTGGGCAACGGCGCGCATCCCGTCATGCGGCGTCATCCGAACTACATCTGGGAGCAACTCGCAGAAGACCGCCTGATGGCCGACTTCATCGTGGACGGCATCCACCTGCCGCCGTCATTCCTGAAGGTGGCACTGCGCGCCAAGACAGTCGACCGCTCGGTCCTGATCACCGACGCCGCAGCGCCCGCGGGTTGCCCTCCCGGCAGATACCAGCTTGGCGAACAGCCCGTCGAACTGACGGCCGACAACCGCGTCATGCTGGTGGGACAGGAGCGTCTGGCCGGCTCCGCCCTGCGCATGGACCGGGGCGTAGAGAACCTCATGCGTATCGCCGGACTGTCGCTAGCCGATGCCGTCCGCATGGCCACCGTCAATGCCGCGCGCGCCGGAAACGTGCCTGGCCGGGCCAGCGGGCTAGTGCCCGGTGAACGCGCCGATTTCATCCAGTATCGCTTTAATTCAGATACGAAATCCATCACAATCGAAGCCACATACGTAGGCGGGGAGAGGGTGTTTCAGGCGTAAGTGGAGCAGTGCGCTCCGGCCTGCTGTCCGATCTATCCCGACCGCATCCAAACCCTATAACGCGACCGCTCATCCCACGTATTCCCAGCGGACGCGTAGTCGCATAGCAGTACCTCACTCGCGCCGGCGGCGAACACCACCTGCATCCCGGGCCGCGGGTCCACCTTCCTTAAATCAACCCGTCCGTGCGCATCGCCGATCGGTGAAACTGCCCCGTCAATCTCCTGCCCTCCCATCCTCATATCCCGCGCCAGCGCCAGCGGCCCCCGCACCACCGCCGCGTATCGCATGGCCCCGCTGCTCGACGTGACCACACTGCCGCGCATGTCAAGCCGTAGCCGCACCCGGTCGCCCGGCGTCCAACTCCTTTCGATGACCGCCCACGTCCCGGCCCGCACGCCGCCGATGGGAGCCCCGTTCACCGTCACGGAGGTCTCCTCGCTCCACTGCGGAATGCGCAGGCGCAACGCAAATGAAGCGCCGCGCACCGGCTTGATCCAGATCTCCACGTCGCCCGCCGCCGGATAATCCGTGCGCATCTCAAGCCCGCATGAAGTCCCGGAGCGAAGGCCCAACTCCCAGGCGCCCTCCGTGTAGAGATTGACTACGGGACCATCCGCGTGCAGCATAACGGCCACCTCGGGCACCAGGAGCATGCCCCGCGGTCCATTCGTCACGCAACAGTTCAGGTCCATCCCGCACTGCCGTTCCCCAAGCGCTCGCACGCCCTCCAGCGCACTGTACTGCGCAAACGACGAGCCATCCGGCTGCATGGCGCCGGCCAGGGCGTTGTATGCCGTCTTCTCAATCTCATCGCCGAAACGCGGATCGCCGGTGAGCTGCATCAGGTGTGCGCAGAGTTGCATCCAGCTCACGCCCACGCAGGTTTCCATCTGGTGGTGAGCGACCGCAGGCTGGCGGGCCGCGCCTCCGTACCAGCACTCTTCCGCGGACCCCGAGCCGGCGACGTTGATTTCCCGATCTCGAATATTCTCGAACGTGCGCGCCGCGGAGTCCAGGGCGGGCTTCCAGCCGGTCTCGCGATACAACTCCGTCAGGCCGCGGTAACACGACATCATCTCGTAAGCCTTCTGCCCGTTCTCCCACGACCACCACTTCTTCGGCGGCGGAAACCGCTCGGATACCGGCACCCCCGCCTTCTCGATCAACTGCGGTCCCTTGGAGGAGGACCAACGCTCCACGATATACTCGGCGAACCGCAGATAGCGTTCCTCGTGCGTTGCCCGGTAAAGCCGGACGATCGGCTCGAGGACCGAGCTACTGGCCATGCCGCGGTACAGGCCGAGCTCGACGATATCCGCGCCATCGTCTCCCACCTCCCGCAATAGATGGTCGGCAAGCCGCCGCGCCCCGCGCAGGACGATGGGGTCGCCGCTCAGGTCGTACCAGGCAAGCAGACCTAGCAGCGTGTACTTTCGGCCCCACACATCCCAGCCTTTTAGATGACTTACGGCTGCGTAGTTCCCAATGTAGCCGTCGGGGCTTTGCGTGGCGAGAAGATCTCGGACCGACCGCGCCAGGCGCTCCCGCCATTCGTGGTTGCCGGTATAATCGCAGGCCGCCACTGCCGAGAGGAACCACTTCCCCCAGAACTCTGTCTGCCAGCAGCTGCGTTCCTGGCGGTGGCGAAAGGGCTCAATCAGTTTCTCAGGGTTTTGAGCGAAGATCCGATTGCGAATGCAAAGATCCAGCTTCCCGCCCAGCCAGCCTCCCAGCCTCACATCCCGCAAAGGAATTGGGGACAGGACTGGCGCAACCGGGCGCCGGGGTAGATTGATGCGCGGCGAGGAGCGGCACGCCTCCTCGGCAAGTACGCCGGCGAGGACCAGCAGACCGCGGCGGGTGATGCGATCCGTCATCTGTTCACCGCACGATCGAATTCTACAACCGCCACATCGCCAAAGGGGCCCAGGCGGCGGCTCGTCCATCCTGCCAGCTCGGGTCTGCGTTGGAACCAATCTTCCCAGAAGTACGCGTTGACCCGATGGCCATAGACGAAGAAACGCGGCGCGCGCTGCAGGGTGGATGTGGCCAGGGCGGCGGCGAACTGTTCCGCTTCGGGAGAGCTTTGGAACGGGAACGGATAGATCTGGCCCGTTACGGGATAGGTTGCCAGGGGGGCATAGAGGATTGAAGGCAGCGAATAGCCGGGGCGCCATAAAGGAGTCTGGGCCTCCACAAACGGGCTGGGGCAGATGATAGGCATGTCGGACCCCAGCGTGACCTGGTTAATCGCGCGCGCGGCGCCGCGCCAATCCACGTTCGCGTGTACCGGCCAGAAATGACGCCAATTCCCGTTCAAGGCCAGCACCACCAGACCCAGCACCGCCGCCCCGCGTTTCCACGTGGCCGCTGGAATGTGCCGCGCCGCCAGGGAAGCAGCCGCCAGGGCCGCCCCGGGCAATGCCAGCGAATAGTATCTCGGCACAAAAACGCTGAAACCGCTCCAGCGCGAAAAAGCAAAAAGACAACAAGGCGCGCTCAGCCACCACAATCCGATCAGCAGCAGCGAGGAGCGCGCCGGCGCCGGGACATCGCCCGGCAAACCACACAGCCGCGAAACCAGCCAGGCTCCCGCGAAGCATCCCAGCACTAGTCCGAGCTGCAGCGAGTAGATAAGTTCCCGCGGTCCGGGCGGCGGTGAGATGACGTGGGTCCGCGGGTTGCCCGAGAGCGCCAGCACTGCGCCAAGTGCCGGCGCCAGCGCCAGCACCACAACCGCGAAGATTCCGCAGGCTTGCATCCACGTGACCGGCGTCTCATGTGAAATCAACCGCCCCAGGGTATAGGCCGCAAATACAAGATAGAAGGGCCCGTAAACCGGCTGGACCCACCACAGCAAGACCGCAAAGATGACGAACAACACGGCATCGCGCCAGCGCGCACCATCCAGCCACCGCACCAGAAACCACAGGGCCGCCACCATGACGCACATGCCCAGACCGTAGGGCCGCGCATCGGCCGCCTGGAAGTTGAAGCCGCGCAGGGCCAGACAAGCGAATGCGGCAAACCACGCGGCGCCGGGGTGTATCAACCGGGCCGCCAGACGAGCGATCAGAAAAAGCGCCGCCCCCATCGCCAGGAGGGAGGGAAGCCGGTAGACGATCTCGGAGAAGCCGCCCACCGCCTCGGCCGCCCGCGGCAGCGCATAATAGATCGACGGCGGCAGCCCGGGCCAACCGTTCGAATTGCCGTAATGCAGAATGAAGACGGTGCCTGTCTCGTCTGTCCAGAAGCTCGATGGCAGCGGCATCAGCCAGAAGCGCACAATGATCACCGCCAACAGCGCCCCTAAGGCCGATCTCTCAGTCACTGCCCGTGCCGCCCCGCTCCGCGCGCGAACCTGCCCGCACCGTCTGCCGCCTCGCCGGTCTCCAGGACCTCCAGCCCCCGACGGAATTCATTCCGGATGGCCGCCGCGGTCGAAAGCGACCATTGCTCGTAGCATGACAACCGGTCGGACCGCATGCATCTCTGCGGGAAAGCAGCCAGCGTCCGGGCCAGTTCCACGGCTCCCTCGAGAGCCTGCCCGGACTCTACCAGCCGATTGACCAGACCCATTTGCAGCGCCTCTTCGCCGCATACTCCGCGGCCGGTCAGGATCAGGTCCAGCGCCCGGCTCTGTCCGATGAGCCGCGGCAGCCGGATGGTCCCCAGGTCGATTAAGGGCACGCCGAACCGCCGGCAGAAAACTCCCAGCGTGGCTTCTCGCGCGGCCACCCGCAGATCGCACCACAGCGCCAGCTCTAAACCTCCGGCCACCGCATAGCCTTCGATCGCCGCGATCACCGGCTTGGAAAGCAGCATGCGCGTGGGGCCCATGGGACCATCGCCTTCTTCGCTCAGCACGTTTGGCTGGCCGCCTGCGAAGGCCTTCAGATCGGCGCCGGCGCAGAATGTGCCGCCCGCGCCGGTCAAGACTGCCACGGCGGCGTTTTTGTCTGCGTCGAACGAGCGGAACGCGTCGACCAGTGCGGCTGCCGTGGCGGCATCCACCGCGTTGCGGGCCTCCGGCCGGTTGATCGTGACAATCAGAATCGCGTCGCGCCGGCTGACTTCGACCGAAGGCACAGCGCTCTATTGTACCGTGACCGTCACTGCCTTCGTCTTGCGCCCATATTGATTGGTGGAATAGAGAGTGTAAGTCGTCGTCGCCGCCGGATTCACGATGACGATGGTCCCGCGAACCGGGCCCACGACCGGGCTGATGATGTTGTATCCTGCCCCCGAAACGCTCCAGCTCAATGTCACCGGCTGGCCGGCGCTCACGGTTGTCGGATTAGCTGTGAAACTCGCGATCACCGGATTGGGACCGGTGGGCACGTTCGACGATGTGTAGATCGGATTCATCTGCACCACCTCGAAGCTGGATGCCGTGATGCTCTTCAGCGCGCCAAGATCGTTATTACTCCAGTTGGCGTCCGGCATCCCGCTGATGTAAATGGCGCTGCCGTTATCAGCCAGGATCATGCCGTAATGTTGAAGCGCCGTCAGGATGACCCGGTTCGCAAGCGAGAATCCCGATATATCGAAGCTGGCCTTGAGCCGCATCCGCATCCCCATCGGCGGGGCATTCGGGTCGGTCACGCTGGATGCCCAATGCGATGCCGGCGGCGTAAACGCCTGCCGCGTAGTGGGCACCGTGAACCGCAAGGCATGGTGGATGGCGCCGGCGGCCACTTCGTCGTAGCGAGCCAGCCCCACAAAGATCGGCAGGCCGGCGGCGTCCGCCGAGGTCCAGGTGTACGGCCGTTGTTCGTCGGCGGTCATGTCCCATATCGCGGCGGAACCAGCAGCCCACGCACCGTTCTTGATGCGCGCGCGATACAGTTCGTACAGCCAGCAGCCGCCCTGGTCGAGAACCAGGACGTGCCGGTCCCCATTGCCCGGCTTGGGGTAGCCTTCGATCAGCGCGTTGGATGGAATCGGCATGGGCCCCGGATCGCTCTCGCTGGGGTACGCCGTCAGGCTCACCGGAACTTTGGGCTGCGTGCCCGCCTCGATCTGATAAGGAATGCCTATGCTCTGCCCGGCGTATGTGCCCGCGCCGAAATCGGGGTGCAGCGTGACAGTCGCGCCGATGTAGTTGATCAGGTTAGCTGAATTGGGATCCACGGCCGCGCTGTAGATGTCTGTGTTCCATAGGTTGTCTGACGGAAAAGGAACGAATCCATTGAGCGAGGCCAGTGGACCCACCGAAATGCCCGCACAGGTGCCGGCCTGCGCGAACGCCCCAGCCGTCAGGGTGAGATAGAGTACTGCTATAACTATCGTACGCATCGCTCCATTGTACGCCCGGCCCCGGCGCAACAAGCACTGGCATTCGTTCGTTATCCAACGGATGATGTCCGACCCTTCGCCGGCAAAAAGCTACAATACCTGAGTGATCCAACCGGTTAACGGCGGCCGGGAACTGCTCGATGAAATCGAAAGTGCGCCCTGCCCTGCTCCGCGCATCTGGTGGCTGGGACACAGCGGCTTTGCTCTGAAGTATCAAAATGCCATCGTCTACGTGGACCCGCTGCTGTCCGCCACGCGCGCCGGCAGGCTGGTCGCGCCGCCGTTCGCCGCCGGAGATGTCGCGCACGCCGGGCTGATCCTCTGCACACACGCGCACGCCGGCCACTTGGATCCGGACGCGCTGCCCGCCATCCTGCAGGCGTCCCGCCGCGCCAAGGTGGTGATGCCGATGAGCGTGGCCACGCACGCACATTCGCTGGGCATCGAGTATCAGCGGATGGTCACAACCAATGCCGACTTGCGGGTGGAGTTTCTGGACGATCGCATCTATGCGGTCCCCTCCGCGCATCCGCAGCTCGACTGGACGCCCTTGGGAGGCTATCCCTATCTTGGCTACCTGGTGCGTTTCGGACGACACACCATCTACCATGCGGGCGACGGCGTGCCGTACGACCGCTTGGCCGAGCGGTTGCGTCCCTACAACGTCAATGTGGCGCTGCTGCCGATCGGCGGTGATAAGAACTTCTCCATACCGGAGGCCGCGCATCTGGCCCAACAGATCGGCGCGGAATGGCTGGTGCCCATGCACTACGACATGTTTCCCGCGAACGCGGTGGACATCGATCGTTTCGTGGAGCACTTGTTGGAGCAGCATCCGTCGCAGCGATTCAAAGTCTTTCAGTGCGGCGAAGGTTGGTCCATTCCCACGGAGTAGAGCTGGTCCCGGGAGACTGCCCGTCCACACGCGGAGCAGAAATGCACGTCCTTAACGTCCAGCCGCTCCACCGCATGGCTGGAGGTCATCACGCAGCGCCAGTCGTCGCAATGCCGCAAGCCGAACGTATGGCCCAGCTCGTGGACGGCCTCTTTGAACAGGCGCTCGCGCATCAGGTCTTCCCGGGCGGGCAGACCGTAGAATTCCTCGCGCAGGCGATGCATCGAGACCACCGCGCAACTGCCACCCAACTGCGCCTCGCCGAAGACGAACGTCAACACGGGCACGTAGAGATCCAGAGAGGTTACCGCCAGCAGGCGCGCTCCCGCTTCGGCCAGGGTCTGCATGGCCTGCAGAATAGCGGTTGAGTAATACTGGTTGCGGACGCGGTCGCGGGCGAATGCCACGTCCAGGCGCTCCGGCCGCACGCGGCACTCCATGTGGAAGATCTCCGGCAGCCGGACGCCTAAGCGGCCCAGCTCTTCCGGCGCCACTTCGATGCCGAGCAGGTGAATCACGTTATTTCAGGCCGTAGCGGCGCAGCTTGTTGTAAAGCGTGGTGCGGTCAATATCCAGAATGCGCGCGGCGCGGGAAAGGTTGTGTTCGGCCTCCCGCAGGACGCGCTCGATGTGCACGCGCTCCACGTCCTCGAGCGTGCGGCCGCTGGGAACGGCGCCTGTTTGAAACTGGAACGAGAAGTCCGCCGGCCGGATTTCGGGTCCGCGGCACACCACCAGGGCGCGCTCCACCGCGTTCTCCAGTTCCCGCACGTTGCCGGGCCACTCGTGATTCATCAGCAACTGCACCGCTTCGGCTGAGATTTGCGGTACGGGCCGGCTGGTCACCATGCAAAACTTGTTCAGAAAGTGCGCCACCAGCACCGGAATATCCTCGCGGCGATCGCGCAGGGGCGGCAGATCGATGCAGAATACGTGCAGCCGGTAATAGAGGTCCGGACGGAATGTGCCGGCCTTGACCAGTCCTTCCAGGTTCTTGTTGGTCGCCGCGATGCAGCGAAAATCCACCTTGATGGGCTGGTTGCCGCCGACGCGCACGATTTCCTTCTCCTGCAGGACGCGCAGCAGATCGGTTTGGGTTTTCAGGCTGATGTCGCTGATCTCGTCGAGAAAGACGCTGCCGCCGTCGGCCACTTCGAATTTGCCCTTCTTTCGGTATTGCGCGCCGGTGAACGCGCCTTTCTCATGCCCGAACAGCTCGCTCTCGAGCAGCGTCTCCGTTAACGCGCCGCAGTGGATGGTCACCATGGGCATGAACCGCCGCGGTCCGGCCGAATGAATGGCGCGCGCTACTACTTCTTTGCCCGTGCCGCTCTCTCCTGTGATCAGCACGGTGGCCTCGGTGGGCGCCACCATTTCAATCAGCTCGTAGACCTTCTTCATGGCCGGCGCCCTGCCGATCAGCTCGGTTCCGGGCGCGGCCTCCTGCAGGTTCTCTCGAAGCCGCACCACCTCGCGCCGCGTCCGTCGGTGCTCCAGCGCATTGCCCACCAGGTGCGACAGCTCATCGGGGTCGATCGGTTTGGTGATGTAATCGTACGCGCCCCGCTTCAGCGCCTGCACCGCGGTTTCCACCGACGCGTAGCCGGTCATGATGATGACGGACAGCTCCGGATCGGCTTCCTTCAAACGGGCTTGCAGCTCCATGCCGTCCATGCCGGGCATCTTGATATCCAGCAGCGCGACATCGTACTCCACGTGCTGGATGGACTCCAGTGCTTCGCGCGCGCTAGCTACGGGCTGAGCCTGGTAGCCTTCGCTCGAGAACCACTTCCCGAGGGAATCGCGGACCACCATTTCGTCGTCCACGATCAGAATCTTGCCTTTGGTCTTAATTTCTACTTTTTCGTCCAACTCCGTTACCATGTGTTTTCTCCGTCATGCAGGCACAGCCTGCTCGCGTCCGGGGCTCATTGCTGGAACTGGTTCTGCCGGCAGCGCCAACACGAACTCCGTGCCCTTGCCGGGCTTGGATTCAACCGTGATCTCGCCGCCATGCTGTTCGACAATGCTGCGCGCCACCGCCAGCCCCAGGCCCGTACGCTGCTGGTCCTCCTTGGTCGTGAAAAACGGATCAAAGATTTGCGCGAGCACTTCCGGTGCAATGCCCGACCCGGTGTCGCGCACCCGGATGCGCGCGTGGCCCCCCGCGGAGTCGAGCTCCGTGGCAACTTCCAGCACGCCGCCGTGTGGCATAGCCTCGGTAGCATTCACCAGGAGCACCAGCACGGCCTGCTGGATCTGGGCGGCGTCGCACAGGACCGGCGGCAGGTCCCCCGGCAGCCGGCTGTGCAGTTCGATCCCCAGCAGCTCCGCCTGGTGGCGCACCAGCACCAGTGCGCGCCCAACCAATGTATTCAGATCGTTCGGCTCGCGATGGCTGGGCGCCTGCCGCGCGAACGTCAGCAGGTTGCGCATGATATCGCCGCAGCGCTTGCTCTCCCGCTCAATGATGTGGAGATGTTCGGCCATTTCCGTGCGAGACGCGGACGGGCCTTTCTCCACTTCTTTCTGCGTGAGCCGGGCATAGGTGAGAATTCCAAAAAGGGGGTTGTTGACTTCGTGCGCTACGGTTGCGGCTAACTTTCCGATGGAAGCCAGTTTCTCGCTGGCGAGCAGGGAGCGGTGCGCCTGGTCCAGTTCCGCGGTCTTGCGCCGCACACGCGCCTCTATCTCGGCGTGGGCTCCGGCGACCTCGGTGGTCATTTTGTTGAAGGACGCCGCCAGCTCGCTCAACTCGTCGTGGTTTCTGACCGCCAGCCGGTAATTCAGGTCGCCGTCCGCCACGCGCTGCGTTCCAGCGGTCAGCGCTTTAACGGGCCGGTAGACCACCGCCCAAATAAAGACGACGCTGACCAGCCAGATCATGGCCAGCGTGAGTCCCATAAAAAGGATGAGATGGTTGCGAGTCTGGGCCATCTGGCCATCCACCGCGGCGAGCGACAGGTTGGCGTCGATGACGCCCAACACGCGCTGGACGGAGGGATGACAGGCGCTACAAGCCGCGGCGTTCTCGATCGGCCGGATCACACCCAGCAGCCGCTCACCCCGTCCCGGGAATATGCGCGCGCGATCGGGCCGGTTCAGTTTTACGAGCGGCGCGCTTTGCGCGTGACATCCGTAGCAGGCCTCGGCGCTCTTGTCCACCACCCGGTTGACCTCAGCGGCGTCCGTGGAAAAGCTGATGCGGCCTTCCTTGTTGAAGATGCGGATTCGCCGGATACCCGGCTCGCTGCCCAGTTCCTGGATGATGTTGTAGAGCGCCTGCCGGTCGTTGTGCAGCATCTCGTAGCGTGTGCTGCGCTGGATCACATCGGTGATCCGCTCGGCCGATTGCAACACCATTTCTTCGGAGTGCCGGCGCTGCTCAAACAGGTTGAAGTAACCGAAAAGGACGAACAAAGCCGCGGTGCTCGCGACCAGACACACGGCGAGCTTTCCGGCCAGTCCCACCCGAAGCTTTTTCGCCGATTTCATCAACCTCCACAAATCCTAGTTCACCCCCACGGGTTCCCCGCGCTGGTCGAACGCCGCTGGCGCTCCCACCTGGGCGTGATGCTGCTCGAAGATCGGGAAGTGCCGGGCAATCACGCGGAACACCGCGAAGCCCAACGCAATGATCGCCAGCGTCACGGCAACTTCCGTCCATTTCGGAACGTAATGCGTCCCGGATCCGGCTTCCATGCCGGTCACGCTGACGTTCAACCGGTTGGCGACGAACCCGAAGATGACCATCACTGCGCAGCCGTACAGCCGCGCGGGATTCCAACGCACCCGCCGCCGAAACAACAGCAGCGTGGGAATGGCGAGCAGCGCGATTTCCAGTGCGAACAGCCACGTCTCGGTGCGGTTCTCGCGCAGCAAACCCAACACGCCGCGCTGTGCCAGGTCCAGGAAGCGAACAAACAAGTAAGTCATCAACAGCACGGCGAGCACGCGTGCCAGACCGGCGGCCAGCGGCAGTTCCAACTCCCGGCCGAACGCCCGGCTGCTGTGCCACGATTCGAAAATGGTCATGGCCAGCCCCACGCAGATGGCCGACAAATAAAAGAAGATGGGCAGCACCGGGGTGTACCAGAGCCCGTAGAGTTTGTGCGGCACGATCAGGTATAAGCTGCCCAAAGAGGATTGATGCAGCGTGGACAATATGACGCCCACGATCATGAGCGGCACCGAAATCAGTTTGAGCCATCCCAGGGGTTTCTTCCATCCCAGGCGCTCGAATACGGCGGGAGCGAACTCCAGGGCCAGGACCGTGGTGTAGAGCGTCACGCACCAGGCCACCTCGAACATTACCGAATGCGGATTCCACATCACCAGCGGATGCCATATACGATCCGGCCGGCCCAAGTCGAACATCAGCGCCAGCACTACCAGCACGTAGCCCAGGAAAGCCGTGAGAATGGCGGGCCGCAGAATGGACTTATACCGTTCGATGTTGAAGATGTGGACCACCGCCACCAGGGTGAATCCGCCGGCGGCCAGGCCCACGCCGCACAGGATGTCGAAGCCGATCCAGATGCCCCAGGGAAACTGGTCGCTTAAGTTGGTGACCCCACCCAAGCCGTATCGCACGCGCAAATAGGTGGCATAGGCGCCCGCCGCCATGAGGATCGCGAAGATGGCACGCCAGATCGTGCACTTCGGGAAAGTGCGGCCGTTCATGGCTTCTTCCTTTCCGCGCGGGCGACCTCGTCGCGGCGGTTGGTGATCCACCAGATGCCGCCGAGCAGCACCGACCCCACCGAGACCACATCCGGCACGGCCTCCAGCACCCGCCAGGTCAGCGCGGGCAGCGGTTGCTGCGGGAGATGCGTGCGCAGCCCGATCTGCGCGAAAGGCACCGCCGAAAGGTACAGCACGGAGGTGCCGCCCACTTCCTGCAGCCCATAAATGCGCTGGTAATAATCGCCCGGCTTGGCGGCCAGGCGGCGGCGCGCTTCGGCGATCAACGCATCGCGGTCGCCACAAGTGGTCGCGCCGGTGGGACACGCTTCGGCGCAGGCCGTGGGCTTCCCCGCCCTCTGCCGGTCATAGCACATATCGCATTTGCGCACTTTGGGCAGGCGGCTGTTCCATTCATAGGCGGGCACCTGGAACGGACACGCGGTCATACAATACCTGCACCCCATGCATTTGTCTGCGTCGTAGACCACTGGTCCAAGGCTGGTCTTATGCAAGGCGCCCACTGGGCATACCGAGGCGCAAGCAGGCTCGGCGCAATGCATGCACAGGCGCCGGCTGTAGCGTTCACCGAAGGCCTGTATGGTTGTCAGTTTATGAGCCGAGAGCCGGCTTTCGGCCGCCACCTTATCGTCGTAAGGCAAGTGCCAGCGCTCGGCACAGGCGGCTTCGCACGCCTTGCAACCGATGCACATGGTGCTGTCGTATAAAATTGCTCTAGGCATAATCAGATGCCTAACTCCTTTATACCTCTATTACGCCAGGAAGTGTGGAACAATTACGCAGTCAGGAAGAATTCGCCGGTAACGTGCTTCCAATCAACATCCGGAAGGCCGGCCAGCAAATCCTCCGTGGGCAGACCGCCGTCGGCGGCCGCGGCGCCTGCCAGTTGCGGCTGCCGGGCATATAGACGTCCGACGGCTTCGCGCATCCAGCTCCTCACCAACCCCTTGGGAACCAGGTTGCGGGCAGTGCTTTCCTCATCCGGCACGTGAATCAGGGCCAACCAGCCTTTGCCGTATGGGTCCGCCCGCAGCAACTCGGGATGAGCAGCCACTTCCGGGTTGATCTCTATCACTTCTCCCTCGGTGGGAGAGACCATATCGGCTTTCTCGCCATCGCGGAACAACGACCACGCCTTCTGGCCCTGCCGGACCCACTGGCCGGGCTTGGGCAGTTCGATGCGCTCCACCCGTCCGGCCAAAGCGGCCGCGAATTCGTCCATGCCAACACGCATCAGGTTACGCCGCTCCTGCATCGCCCAGGCGTGACCCGGGTGATACGACAACTGCTCGGGAACCAGGAATCCTTCGACGTAAGCCGGCTCCAAAGACGGCCGGCCGGTATGGGTAGATGCCACAGCAACCTGCGGCACTTTCCGCCGATTGATCACCCAATCGAGCAGAATGAAGATTGAGAATGTTACGAGAACCAGTATGACTGTCATAGCGCACCTCCACTGCTGATAGGGCAATCCCGCAGCCATACTGTGGGGTTTAGGGCTCTTTTATCTGTTGTGTTTGCATACACTTGGCAGTGTCGGAAAATACCGCGAGGCAGCCCTTGTTGAAAACTTCAGCATGTCCTGCTGAGGAAACCAGCGAAGTGCTTGGACCGTTGTGACTTGCGTGTCTGCTGGATTTATCAACGCATCTGTAGTAGAAAGCAGCATTCCGGAGCCTTGGGCGAGTCCGAACGACAGTTCCAAGATCGGAGATTACGCCGATTGAACAAATGCTGGCGAAACTTGAAGTTGATGAGTTGAGGGAAGGAATGGGGTAATACCACGACCACCACTGCCATATACGCTAAAGATCCGATGGCTGGAGCATCAAGGTAACGACCAAGAAAACCGTCAAGAGTCCGATAGTCGCCAATATTACGAATACGCCACGAGTCGTCACACCCATGGTTGGACCACACAGCCGGTCGACCCGGGTGCTCAAGACGCATGCAATCGCAGTACACAAAATGACAATAACGAATTGCACTCGTTCACTTTATCACGGGTAGGGAATGACCTGGCGAATCGAACGATAGCCGCGCCGGTACGATTGGCCGCACCGGCGCGATCCCCGTCTGCCCGCCGACCTGGCTAGCTGGCTGCGGCAGTGCTCAGTTGCGTGTTGGTCTTTGTCCAGATCGTGTTGACGCTGGAACCAGCGGAGGAAAACAGTGCCGCCGACGCCAGGGCCACGAAGGCCAGCATCAATGTGTACTCGATCAGGTCCTGACCTTGTTCATCACGCCACAAACGTCCGAAAAACGTCTTCATATCAAATTGGCTCCTTTTGTCTCGCTTAAGTCACGGGATGCCCGGTCGATGCACCACCGATCACAGTTGGGAAAGCAAGAGAGGGGCCATCCCGGCGGATCAGCTACGTACTGATATTTCAATTATTTATATAGTGTTTTCTCAGGTTTCGCTGTATCAACATGAGAAGTGTGTTCAGAAATGAGTCAGACGGTCAGTACCGCCGCGCCGCGGACCGCATCGTGCTTCAGTTTGTAGAGCGCGCTGTTAGCTTGCGCCAGCGGGAACTCCTCCACCTGCGTATGAATCGGAATTTCCGCAGCAAGGCGCAGAAAGTCCTCCCCGTCCTGGCGGGTGTTGTTGGCCACGCTGCGGATGACCCGTTCGTGATAAAGCAGGTTGTAATCGATCGCCGGAATAGGGCTCATGTAGATCCCGCCCAGCGCCACAGTGCCCCCCTTCTTGGGCGCAGCGAGGGCCGCGATCACCAGTTCGCCCGCGGGAGCGAAGATGATGGCGCTATCCAGCTTATCCGGCGGCGCATCATCGCCCGCGCCGGCCCACTCCGCGCCGAGCTCCCGCGCCAGTTGGCGGTGCCGCTCATTGCGGGTCATGGCGAAGACGCGCACATCCCAAGACCGCGCCACCTGAATGGCCACGTGCGCCGCCGCGCCGAAACCGTAGAGCCCTAAGGTGCCGCCTCGCTGGATTCCGGACACGCGCAGCGAGCGGAAGCCGATGATCCCGGCGCACAGCAGCGGCGCCGCGGCCATGTCGGAGAAACCTTCGGGAATCGGGTAAACGAAAATCTCGGGCGCGACGATATACTCCGCATAGCCCCCATCCACCGTGTAACCGGTGAAATCAGCCTTAGGGCAGAGATTCTCGCGCCCGGACCGGCAGTATTCGCAAACGCCGCAGGTGCGATGCAGCCATGCGACTCCCGCACGGGTACCCTCGCACAACCGCCGGGCTCTCTGGCCGCGCCGTTCCACCGTGCCCACCACCTGGTGCCCCGGAATGACCGGACTCTTGCGCGCCGGCAACTCTCCTTCGATCACATGCAGGTCGGTGCGGCAGACTCCGCACGCATGCACCCGCAGCAGAACCTCATCCGGACCGGGCACTGGCACAGGCACTTCCCGGAACGCCAGCGGATGCGTGTCGATCGGCGCGGGCGAATCCAGCAGGCAAGCTTTCATGACAGCGCGTCCACATCCCATTTGGCTTCCGGCCGGACTGACACATGCCCGCCGCCGTACACCGCGCGAACGGCGGGCACATCCATGGTGTTCCCTGCCCCGTCGACGGCGCCCGCCAGACACACGCGCCGCGGCGCCAGCGATGCGGCGAGGTCCGGCAAATCGGTGTGCTGCAGTATATCGAACACGAAGTTGGCGAACGGCGCAACGTAGGGTTCGGTCTCCACGACGCCGCGGAACGAAACCTGCCCGCCGGCCAAATATAACTGGTCGATCTCGGGACCCATGGCCGCGGCAAACAGCGCGGGCACCGTCATCTTGCCCAGCGCGGCGACCTTGACTGGCGCGCCCCGCAGCGCCGAATTCCCCCTCATGGCGCTCGCGAGCGCCAGGATATCGGTGGCGCGCTGGCCCAGCAGAGGTTTGCCCAGCATGAGGGACGCCCAAGTGTAGTCTTCGTCGCCGGCGTGCGAGCGCGCATACTCCGCCGCGCCCCGGCCGACCTCCGGCGCCAGATCGCCTACGCCGCGCACATCCGCGGCGCACACCGCAAACCCGCGCCGGGCCAGCGCGGCATAGAGTCCGCCTTCCTGCCAGTGAGCATCGCGCCCAGCCGGTTCCAGAACCAGCAACACCGGCTTGGATGCGTCTCGCGCCGCGGGCAAGTACAACCAGGCCGGCAGCCAGACGCGCGGGGCGCTGGCCACTTCCAGGGCTTCCACGGTAATATCCCGCCATACCGCGCGCCGCAGCACTGTGGCCCGCAAATCATCCGCGGGGCGCTCCGCTCCGATCATTTGAGCCAGGGGAGCCGGCTGCGCCACCATCCGGCGCGCCCGGTTTAACGTGAACGGCGTTTCGCCATGGAACGACCGTACCGTGCTCCCGCTGTCCGAAACCCACAGCGCCTGATCCTGTTCCGGCTCGGTGGCAGGCTCTACCGTAATTGGGTTCGTTTCGTTTTTTAACCACCGCGCGAACCAGTTATAAACCTGGATGCGCGAGTCGTAGGCCAAGCCGTGCGGCAGAGGTGTATCGGCCCACTGGAGTTTGCCAGCCGCTCCCAGGTTAGCATACACGGCACGCAGTTTGCCGAACTCCTCCCAACCATTGCGGATGTATTCTGACGAATACGTGCTTAAGAAATCCTGATCGCTGACCGAGATCAGCAGGGGCTTGGGCGCGAACGGATACAGCAGATCCCAGCGATCGAAGCCCAGGGGGCCGGAGCCAATGAGGTTTTGCTCGGCATCGTCGGTAGAGCCCGGTGGATTGAAATTCGCGCAGGCAAAATTCTCGGTATTGCCGCTCATTACGGCGGCGGCCGCCAGGCGGTCATCCACCGCGGCGAGCAGCATAGTGAGTGTCGCGCCGCCGGATTGACCCGCGGACGCCAGCCGCGCCGGGTCCACCGAGGGGTGGGAGGCCAGCACGTCCAGGCTGCGCACCGCATCCCATACCTGCATGCGCGTGGCAGTATCGCCGTTGAGCAGCATCTGCTTGCCGGGCATGGTATGTTCGCTATCGGGAGATGCCAGCCGGCTGCGCTGGCCGCTCGAGTCGGGATAATAAAACCGCTCGCCCTGGCCCATGGGATCGAATCCCAACACCAGGTAGCCCAGCTTCGCCAGACCCTGGCAGCAGCGTTGGTAGGTATCGCCTGCTTTGCCATTGCGGGTGTGGCCCATCTGAAACAACACGCCCGGAAATGGCGGCTGCACGCCTGTCGGGATGTACAAGTTTGCCGGAACGTGGAAGTTGGGCAGGCTCTCGTACACCAGCTTGTCGAGGCGATAGCCCGCGCGCGCGAACGAACCCACGGTGCGCACATTCAGCGGCGTGCGCCGGGGTTCGCCACCCACCAGTTTCCAGAACGCCTGCCGCACCCACTGCTGCCGTGCGTGAATGGCTTCCGCCGACGTGAGCCTGGCGATCTCGCGGTTGCGCGCCTGGTAGGCGGCGGCCGCCAGATCGCGCAGAAAATCGGGCAGGCATCGCGCATACTCGCGGTATGCCGCGCCTGGAAAGCCGGACTGCGCGCGCGCCGCACGCGATGCCCAGGCTGCGGCGGGCAATGACAAAAGCTGCCGGCGCGTCATAGTAGTTAGTGTACAATGCTAGATCCATGTCCCCATCCGAGCACGGCTCTTTCCATCCCGCAGCAGCGCCCTACCGGTTCGTCATCCTGACATTCGCTGCGCTGATGGCATTTGGAAGCTACTTCGCGTACGACAGCGTGGGCGCTATCGAGACCACGCTGATTCAGGTGTTCCAGACCGATCGCGCGGCGATCGGCACCATGTACACCATGTACAGCGTGGCCGCCGTGCTGGCCGTGCTGGCGGGGGGATTCCTTATTGACCGCGTGGGAGTGCGCAGAGCCAGCCTGATTTTCTCGACGTTCGTGGTGGTGGGCGCCGCCATCGTTGCCAGCGCACCAAGCCTGCCTGTCATGTACGCGGGCCGGGTCTTGTTCGGCATCGGCTCCGAATCCATGATCGTCGCGCAAAGCGCCATCACCGCCCGCTGGTTCACGGGGAAGGAACTAGCCATGGCGTTCGGCATTACGCTGACCATCGCCCGCCTTGGGACACTGTTTTCTTTCAATACGGAAGAGTTGCTCGCCAGCCGCTACGGATACCGCGGCGCGCTGTGGATCGCCGCGGGACTTTGTCTGGCGAGCCTGCTCTGCAACTGGATCTATACCCTCATGGATCGCCACGCCGAGCCCATCCTGAAACTACCCGAAGCAGGCTCCGGGGACAAGATTGCATGGAGCGACATCGGCAAGTTCCGTTCCTCATACTGGTACGCCGTGGCCATCTGCGTGACTTTCTATTCGGCAATTTTCCCGTTCACCGCGTTAGCTACAGATTTCTTCCACGATAAGTGGGGCATGAAAATGGCATCGGGTGAAGGCCTCGGCTTCATCGGCGGCGTGTTTTACAACTTCACCCATATGTTCAATACCGCGCAGGGTGTCACGTCGATCATTATCGCGGCTTCCATGGTGCTGGCGCCGTTCGCCGGCAACTTCGTCGACCGGGTGGGCCGGCGCGCGGCCTTAATGGTGCTGGGGTCCCTGCTGATGATACCCGCGCACCTGCTGCTGGGTCTGACGCATTTCTCGCCGGTCATGTCGATGATCGTGCTGGGCGCCGCGTTTGTGCTGGTGCCGGCGTGTATCTGGCCGTGCGTCCCGCTCATCGTGGAACCGCAGCGCGTGGGCACCGCGTTCGGCCTGATGACCGCCATCCAGAACATCGGCCTGGCCACCTTCCCGCTGGCCAACGGCGCGCTGCGCGACGCCACGCACGGCTACACCGCCAGCCAGGTCATGTTCGCCGTATTGGGTTTCTGCGGGCTGGTATTTTCGATCCTGCTGCTAGGCGCGGACCGGCGTGAGGGCGGACGCCTGGAGCGCGCCAGGTAGCATCCTCAAGGAAAGAGTAACGACTGCATCAAAAGAACGAAGAACGCCCCATTCTCCGGCGCATGGTCCGACCGATGAGCTATGATCATGCCGGTTGCGGAGTTGGGTGAGTAAGTGCACGAATCGGGACCGGTGGGCGTGGAATCGGAACTGGTGATGGCCGCATCCACTTGCACCTGTCCTTGGGCGTTATAGACGAACGCGGGTGGATCGATGCTGGCGAGTTCGGCGGCCACACATCCGATACTATTTTTTCCGCCTGAGTTGAACGCCGCGGTCATGATGGCCAACAGGACCCCGGGTTTGCTGCTGGGGGCCAGATCCATCTGCGTAATGTAAGTCGCGCCTCCCCCAAGATAGCTGCCCACACTCACGGCGTCGTTGTGGTTCGCGAATTGCACGGGTCCTTGCGGGACGTAAGTCCAGGACCAGTCCCCGGCATGGTCCTGCGGATCGGGCGTTTTAAAGACAGCATAAAACAGCGATCCGGTGCCGGCGAGGGGCGTGCAGCTCAGGAAGAGGTAAAGATTATTATCCGACAGGATAAGTGCCGGCTCATAATATTCGTTGCAGGGGCTCAGTTGCGAGTTCAAGCTGTTCAGTTCGATAGCCACAGGAAAGGTCGCGGGGTCCACATTGATGGGTTGACCCAGATACTGGGGTGTCGCGGCCGCCAATCCCATAGGACCGGTGGTGGCAGTGCCCGGCGCCATCGCGATCTCCCAGCGCTTCGTGTAGCTCTCCGTGGTGCTGCCCCCGCCATTGGAGCCTACGGGCACATAGTAATACGAATGGATGCCATACCAATAGGTGACGCCGTTCACCACTTGAGGCAAGAGGTTTATGACCTCATGATGTGTGTAATCGGTTTGCCCTGTGATGGGATTCAGCACCTGTTGCGACGTATAGAGAGCGCCCTGGTAGATCCAGGTTCTGCCTCCATCCGTGCTGGAGGCGACATGCGTGTCGATGCCGTGAGTGCCCCCTCCCGCGGTGGCGCCCGAGATAACGTGCAGATATGAGTATGCCATCCAGAGGGTGCCCGTTTGTGGATCCTGCCGGATGGTGGGGTCGTCGTACCCGCTGAATCCTCCCGTCGTGCTGTAAGGATCGCCGGTGATGGTGATCCCGGTACAAGTGGTCGACGTCAGGGTGCACGAGGCACTGAGCGGCGATGTGTCGGCCGACGTCACGGCGACCGTGACGCTTTTCGAGGTGGTAATGCCGTTTATCTGGACCTGCAGAGATACGTCTGTCCCGGTGGGGGTATTGGACGCTACCTGCACTCCGATTTGATATTCGCCGGCGAATTGGGGCGACAGCACCGAATACACGAAGCCGGCCTGTACGCCGCCAATCAGAACAGTCGGCTTGATCAGGGTATTAACAATTTTGCCGCCGGTGTTCCCGCCATTAGGCACGGTCGAGTCCACCGCCCCCAGACCGGTGCACCAAACGATCAAATAGCTGCCGATGTGGATGGGATGGGTACGCAGGCCTTGAATCGAAAGGGTCGCCGCGGAGATATCTCCGTCGTTGTTATCGGTCGTAATGGCCTGGCCGAGTCCGTTGGCGCTGGTGGTGAAGATGCCGGGATTTGCGGCGACGATCTGCACGCTCTGCGGAGCGGAAGCGCCGCCGGTAGTAGTGGCAACCACGTTAACCGTGCCGCTGGAGGCGCCGGATGGGAGCACGTCCCATGGGACTTCCGCGTTGATCTGACCGCTGGAGACGAAATACAGGCCGGCTTTGACGCCATTGAAGGTTACCGATGTCACATTTCCGAGCGAGGTGGGTAGGGGAATCGAGCCGGCCACGGAGACCTGCTCGGCCAGGTGTGTGCCGAAAATGGACACGATGGATCCCGGGGCTACGCCGCCAGTGGCATAATTGCCGGTATTCACGATGCCCCCGGCGTTAATGGCGGGTGACTGCGCGTATGCCAGGGTACCCAGGGTCAGCGCGAGCAGACCCCGCCGGACTGTTCTCATAACCACCACTCCTGAGGCTATTGTGGCCGTGCTTCTCAAGCCTGACCGTAGGTCCACGATATCATTAACACCGCACGGAGACGGTAAGTTTCGGCATCCCTCCGAAGAGCCGTGGTTGTCGGCTTCGGCATTCGCCGGCAAGGCTGGGAGGAGGCTTCTTGGGATAGACAAGCTGTTCTAGTACTCTCAAATCGTTGGCGCGGCGGTTGAAGGGGGCTTCGTCCAGGAGTATTATATCGAGATCCAACGTTCCCTAATGGAAATCGTGGCTCTTATGGCGTCGAATAACCCGTTCATGACGCGCTGGGTTCCGGGCGGCACGATTTTATACATCACTAACAAAACGTACACCGATTATTCTGTTCACGAAATGGACTTGACTGGCACGGTCCTCCATACCTACAGCCAGGCGGAGGCGAATCATCAGCTCGCCAAGATCGGCCAGCAGCCCATCATCGACTTCAACCACGAAGCCATGCGCCTGCCCAATGGCTATACCGCGATGATCGCCCACAACGAACGCCTGGAGACCAACGTACAGGGTTCCGGGACCGTTGACGTCGTGGGCGACGAAGTGCTGGTGGTTGACACCAACTGGAACCTTGTCTGGGTCTGGAACGTCTGGGTCTGGAACGCATTCGACTGGATGCCGGTGAGCCGTGCCGCGGTTTTGGGAGAGACCTGCCACCCCTGCCTGGCTGACGGATCGAGGAATTGCTGCGCGATTACGCTGGCCAGCACCGGCAACGACTGGCTGCACGGCAACTCTCTCACCTATGACGCCTCCGACGGTAACCTGATCATGTCTCTGCGCAGTCAGGATTGGATTATCAAAATCGACTACAAGGATGGAGCCGGGGACGGGCACGTAATATGGACCCTGGGGTATGAGGGCAATCTGGGCCCCGGAACCCCTTTGCGCTCTTGAGGAATACGCGCAAGACGGGGCGACCCGCGCCGCTTGAATCTGAGGAGTTCCTCGCTTATATGGCGGCGCGGCAAAACGCGCCCCTTTGCGCTCTTGAGGAACACGCGCAAGACGGGGCGAGCCGCGCCGCTTGAATCTGAGGAGTTCCTGGCTTATATGGCGGCGCGGCAAAACGCGCCCCTTTGCGCTCTTGAGGAACACGCGCAAGACGGGGCGAGCCGCGCCGCTTGAATCTAAGGAGTCCTGGCTTATATGGCGGCGCGGCAAAACGCGCCCCTTTGCGCTGATACCTGCCTGTCATCGCAGTATAATCGGGCTTCCGGCTCGCCGCCCGAGCATCGCGAGAACCGGCATTGAAAAATCAAAGAGGATAAGCCCAAAACGATGGCCGCTCTGTTATTGCTTGCTTCGACCGGCCAGTCACGCATCACCGCGCTCGACTGGCTCATGATCGCGCTGTACTTCGGTATTCTGCTGTGCGTGGCCTGGTGGGTGATCCACAAGGCCAAGGACTCGGCCACCGACTACTTCCTGGCCGGCCGCAATCTGGGCTGGTGGATCGTCGGCGCCTCGATCTTCGCCTCCAACATCGGTTCGGAGCACATCGTGGGACTGGCCGGTTCAGGCGCCACCAGCGGCGTGGCCATGGCGCATTACGAGCTGCACGCCTGGTGTCTGCTAGTGCTGGCCTGGGTCTTCGTGCCGTTTTACATGCGCTCCATGGTCTTCACCATGCCGGAGTTTCTGGAGCGCCGCTTCAACGAGAAATGCCGGTACGTGCTCTCGATCGTCTCGCTAATCACGTTCGTAATCTCGAAAATTGCGGTCGGTATTTTCGCCGGCGGCGTGGTGTTCGGCACGCTGTTTCCGGGGATGAGCATCACTCTCGGGGGGACCACCATCGACAGCTTCTGGATCGGGTCGGTGCTGGTAATCGTGCTCACGGGCTTGTACACCACGCTGGGCGGCATGCGCGCGGTGGCTTATAACGACGCGGTGCAGGTGACCGTCCTGATCGTGGGCTCGGCGCTGCTTACCGGCTACGGGCTGCATCGCCTGGGAGGCTGGGGCGAGCTGCGGCACTGGGCCGGCTCCGACATGTTCAACCTGTGGAAGCCGCTGATACCGGCCGGTGTGCAGGGCACCTGGTCGCCCGTGCTGCAGACCGACGCCACCGGCAACGTGGTGAAGGAGGCCTGGTACTTCAACGGCTATTTCCCGTGGCTCGGCATGTTGTTTTGCGCGCCGATCATAGGCCTGTGGTATTGGTGCACGGATCAATATATTGTGCAACGGGCCCTGGGCGCGCCCAATCAGACCCAGGCGCGGCGCGGCAGCATCTTCGCGGCATTTCTGAAGCTGTTCCCCGTGTATCTGTTTCTCATCCCCGGCCTGATCTGTTACGCCCTGGCCAAAAGCGGCAAGGTTCCCGAATTGACGCAGATGATCGGGCCAAACGGCCAAGCCGTCCCAGCCGCTTCCAACGGCGCCTTTCCGATGATGGTGCAGTATCTGCTGCCGGCCGGAGTACGCGGCATCGTGGTAGCAGGTTTGCTATCGGCGCTCATGGGCTCGCTGGCGGGCGTGTTCAACGCCTGCTCCACGCTGTTCACGGTGGACCTGTACCAGAAGTGGAACAAGAATGCATCGCAGCACCAACTGGTACGGACCGGCCGCATCGCGACTACCATCATGGTGTTAATTGCCCTGGCCTGGATACCGGTGATCAAGAACGCCTCCGGTCTCTATACCTACCTGCAGTCGGTGCAGGGATATCTCGCGCCGCCCATCTTCATCGTGTTTTTCCTGGGGGTCTTCTTCAAGCGGATGAACGGACAGGGCGCGCTTTGGGCCATGATTGTGGGCTTCGCGCTGGGCATTTTCCGCATGATGGTGGACACGCCGGTGACCATGGGTATGGGTGGATTCAAGGGCTACGAACCCGGGTCGTTTCTGTGGATCGTCAATAACATCTACTTTCAGTATTTCAGCGTGCTGATTACGATTGTGTCGGGCGTAGTGATGGTGGCGGTGAGTTACATGACCAGCGCCCCGGACCTCAAGACCATCCAGAGCCTGACGTTCGGCACCGCCACCAAAGAAGACAATCGCGCCACGCGCGCAAGCTGGAGCTGGAGAGAGGTGGCCGGCTCGGCACTGGTGCTGGCCTGCATCCTGTGCAGCTACCTGTATTTCCGCGGCTAGGGGCCGGGTTCCTTAGTGTAAAAACTCAGGGCGTTATCACCCTGCCGGAGCACCCGCGTCCGCCGCAGGCCGCCGTGTGACGCGCCCAGATCGACCCGCGCGGAATGCTGGGCGATGACCAGCGGCGCGCTCGACTGCTCCAGGGCCGCCGGGTACTCGGCCGTCATCTCATACGGTGGATCGAGGAACACGATATCGGCCTGCTGGCGCGCGAGCGATGCCAGCACTTTGCCGGTCACCACACCGGCGCGCGCTTCGATCCCCAGTGCGTGGAGATTTTCCCGAATCAAATCCACCGCCCTGCGGCTGATCTCCAGAAAGACGCAGCGCACCGCGCCGCGGCTGAGCGCCTCGATTCCCACCGCGCCGGTGCCGGCGTAGGCATCCAGGAAGACCGCGCCCTCAATGCGCGGCGCCAGGATGTCGAACAGGGTCTCGCGCAGGCGGTCCGGCGTAGGACGCGTTTCACGGCCTGGAATGCTTTTGAGCCGCCGCGACCGGAACTCGCCGCCTATCACCCGCATCAGCCGACCGTTACCAGACCGTAACGCCGCTGCCAGTGGTCGCGAATGTACGCCACGGCCCGCCGCAATGGATCGTCCGGCGGACGCCCTATGAAATCCAGCGCCGCGCGCCGGGCCGCTTCCAGAATCTCCTTGTCGCGCAGGATATTGGCCACGCGCAGCGACGGCAGGCCCGATTGTTTCGTCCCGAAGAACTCGCCCGGGCCGCGCAGCTTGAGATCCATCTCCGCGATGAAGAACCCGTCGTTGGAATCGACCAGTGTGCGGATGCGTTCCCTGGCCGTCTCGTTCATACGCCCGGTGATCAGGATGCAATAGCTCTGTGCCCCGCCCCGCCCTACGCGGCCGCGAAGCTGGTGAAGCTGCGCCAGGCCGAAGCGCTCCGCCTGCTCGATGACCATGACGGTGGCGTTGGGCACGTCCACGCCGACTTCGATGACGGTGGTCGAAACCAGTATCTTGATCCCGCCCTGCTTGAAGCGCGCCATGGTGGACTCTTTTTCGTCCGCCGGCAGCCGCCCGTGCATCAGCCCCATTGTAATTCCGGGGAAAACTTCCCGCGATAAATGCTCGAACATTTTCTCAGCCGCCTTCATGGCGCTGGTTTCGGACTCCTCGATAACCGGGTACACCACGTACGCCTGGCGCCCCTCGTCGATCTCCTTTTTCAGGAAGCTGTAGACGCGTTCCGCATGGTCGGCAGTGCGGTGCTTGGTCACGATCGGCTTGCGGCCGGGTGGCATCTCGTCGATCACTGAAACATCCAGGTCGCCATACAGGGTCATCGCCAGTGTACGCGGAATGGGCGTCGCGGTCATCACCAGCACGTCGGGATGCTCGCCTTTTCGCAATAGCTCGAAGCGCTGCATCACCCCAAAGCGATGCTGCTCGTCCACGATGGCGAGGCCCAGCTTGTGAAACTCCACGTCTTTCTCGAGCAGAGCGTGGGTGCCGATGGCCACGTGCGCCATGCCCGCCGCGATCATCCTCTTAAGCTGTACTTTCTCGCGGCCGGTGAACGATCCGGTGAGCTGCAGGACCACGTAATTGAGGCGCCCCAGCAGTTGTTTGAAGTAAAAATAGTGCTGCGCCGCGAGGATTTCGGTAGGCGCCAGCACGGCCACCTGGTAGCCGTTTTCAATGGCGATCACGGCGGCTTCCGCGGCCACCACGGTCTTGCCGCTGCCCACGTCGCCCTGCAGGAGCCGGTTCATGGGGCGCGGCGCTTTCATGTCCTGGGCAATCTCGCCGAACACGCGCTTCTGGGCGCCGGTGGGCTTGAACGGCAGCATGGCCTTCACCTTCTGGCGCACGGCGTCGGTCAGCTCGAAGGAAATGCCCGGCAGGGTGCGCGCTTTACTGCGTTTCAGCGCGACGCCGCACTCCAGCCAGAAGAACTCTTCAAAAATCAGCCGGAATTGCGCCTGCGACCGGAATGCGTTCAGCAGCCGCATGTCGGTGTCTTGCGGCGGGAAGTGTGTTTCGCGGATAGCGGTCCAGCGATCGGGCAGCTTCAGACGCTGGCGGATCTCTTCGGGCAGGTGATCCTCCACCGGCGGCAAGGCTTCCAGGACGCGGTGCACCAGGGCCCGCAAAACGCGCGTGCTGATTTTCGAGACCGCCTCGTAGACAGGCACGACCCGCCCTACGTGCAACGAGGCTTCGGCGGCGTCGTCCTCCTCGGACAAGATCTCGAACTCCGGATGCAGCATCTGCAACCGGCCCGCGTAGCTGTCAAGCTCGACTTTGCCGAAGAGCGCGACCTTCTGCCCGGGCGCCAGCACGTTGGCCAGATAGCCGCCGTGAAACCATTTGCCCACCAGGATGCCGCGCGAGCGGTCGGTGAACGAAGCTTCGAACAGTCCCAGGTTGCGGCGCCGGAATCCGGAGACGCTGGCCGACCGCACTTCGGCGATCACGGTGGCCATCTCTCCGGGCGCCAGTTCGCCGACGGGTTTCACATTGCCGCGGTCTTCGTAGCGGAACGGCACGTAGGCCAGCAGGTCTTCGACGGTGGTCAGGCCCTTGGCCTCCAGCATGGCCGCGCGCGCCGGCCCGACGCCTTTGATATAGGTGAGAGAAGTGGCCAGATCCATGAAGCGCGGGAGCCGCAGCCGGGCGTACGCCTCCCACCACAGTGTACAATGCCGGAAGTGAAGCTCATCACCGCATTACTCGCCGGGCTCTATCTGTGCGCGTTCCCGGGTGCCGGCGCGTTGCGCCTGGGAATTATCGGCACCGACACATCGCATGTTACGGCCTTCGCGCAGATTCTGAACGACGAATCGTCGCCCGATCACGTGCCGGGAGGCAAGATCGTGGCGGCATACAAAGGCGGGAGCCCGGATGTGGAATCCAGCGCCACGCGCGTCGACAAATTCGCCGACGAGCTTCGTACCAAATGGAAGGTGCAGTTTTACGGCAGCATTCCCGAGTTGTGCCGCAACGTGGATGCGGTGCTGATCGAAAGCGTGGATGGGCGCACCCATCTGGATCAGGCGCGCATGGTGATCGCGGCCCACAAGCCCGTGTTTATCGATAAGCCGTTGGCCTCCACCCTGGAAGACGCGCGCGAGATCGCCCGCCTGGCCGGCGCGGCCGGGGTGCCCTGGTTCAGCGCCTCGAGCCTGCGCTTCGGCGAAATCGCGGAGACCATGAAGTTCGCTGATGCGACCGGCGTGGATACCTGGGGCCCCGGGCCGCTCGAGCCACACCACCAGTTGGATCTTTCCTGGTATGCCATCCATCCCATCGAGCTGCTCTATTCGCTGATGGGTCCCGGCGCCGAGGAAGTCAGCCGAACCTACACGCCGGATGCCGATGTGATTGTGGGGCGATGGCGGGACGGCCGCATCGGCACGGTGCGGGCCCTGCGTCCTTACAGCGAATATGGCGCGGTAGTCTTCCGGCCCAAGCAGATCGTCGAAAGCCCCGCACGCCCCACCGACAGCTATCGTCCCCTGCTGGTGGAAGTGCTGAAGTTCTTTGAAACGGGGCAGCCGCCGGTGCCCAACCGGGAGACGCTCGAGATCTTCGCGTTCATGGATGCGGCCCAGCGCAGCAAGGATGAAGGCGGCAGGCCAATGCGGTTACGATAGAAGATTACACTCATGCCAAAACTGCTGGAGGGCAAAACAGCCCTCATTCTCGGAATAGCCAACAAATGGAGCCTGGCTTACGCCATTGCGCAGGCTTTCTGGCGCGAAGGCGCCACGCTGGCCCTCACCTACCTGGGGGACCGCCAGAAGATCGCTATCGAAGAGCTTTCGCAAGGCCTGCCGGTCGCCGGCCTCTGGCCATGCGACGTGACCAAAGAAGAAGATCTGGTGGCGCTCGCTAATTCACTGGGGGCGCTGGGGCGGCCGTTGGACGCCGTGGTGCACAGCCTGGCCTTCGCCAATCGCGAAGACCTGGGGCGCCCCTTCGTGGAGACCGGGCGCTCAGGATTTCTGCTGGCGCAGGAAGTGAGCTCGTACTCGCTGGTGGCCGTGGCGCGCGCCACCGCTCCCATGATGACGAACGGCGGCGCGTTGATGACCCTGACGTATCTCGGCGCGACGCGCGTGGTGCCCAACTACAACGTGATGGGCGTGGCCAAGGCATCGCTGGAGGCTTGCGTCCGCTACCTGGCCAGTGACCTCGGGCAGCAGCGCATACGGGTCAACGCCATATCCGCGGGGCCCGTGAAAACCGCCTCCGCGCGTGCGGTGAAGGATTTCACGACGATCCTCGATTACGTCGCACAGCGCTCGCCGCTTCGCCGCAATACCGATCCCGCCGAAGTAGCGGACACCGCCGTCTTTCTGGCCAGCGATCTGGGCCGCGGCGTTACCGCCAATACCATCTTCGTCGATTCAGGTATTCAGATCATGGGTTTATAGTTGAAATTGAACTCATGAAAATTGAAGTAGTGCTGACCGAGGCGGAGATCGTCCAGGAACTGGCCGAGGCAGTGGAGGCGCGCGACCTCCCCGAAAAGTTTTTCTACTGGAGTCCGGGGGCGGTGCGGGCGTGGCTGGCGCGCGCGGCGGATCCGGCGTTCGGCGAATTGCGCCGCACATGGAAGCAGCTAACGGCGAAACCCGGGCCGCTGCTCGAACCTTTCGGCGACGCCGTGCCCGTAATCAGCTTTGGCGCGGGTGATGGCGCCACGGACCGTGTGCTGCTCGATCCGCTGCAGCAGGCCCGCCGGGAGCTGAAATATTACCCCGTGGATGGCAGCCAGGCGCTGCTCGAAATGGCCTGCGCCGCGGCCGAGGATCTGGACATCGAGACGGCCGGCATTAAAGCCGATATTTCCAGCCCCATGCACCTGGTATTCGCCTCCGACGCGGCCGAATCACCCAAGCTGCTGCTGCTGTCGGGCAACACGCTGGGCGGGTTTGATCCGCTGGACTACGTGAAGCATGTAGCCGCGTGCCTGCATGCGGGCGACCGGCTGATTCTGGACGCTGAAATCCATCACGCCAACGGAGGCGTGCCGCAGGAAGATTCGCTGCGTGCCTTTGCCTTCGCCCCGCTGGCGGCCTTGGGACTTTCGCCCGACGACGGCGAAGTGCGCTTCGAACACAAGGCCGACCGCAGCATAGCCGGCCTGCACGTCACCGCCGCGCATTTCCGCCCGGACCGCGACCTGCGCATCAGCACGCCGGATCGCGAGGTGCTGGTGGAGCGCGGCGAGCACATCAATCTGAACTTCCGTTATACGTTCACTCCGGAGGCGCTCCGCACGCTGCTGGAGGAGCATGGCTCTCTGCTGGTGCTGGAGCAGTTCCCCAGCGCCGACAGGCGGTACTTAGTGTCGGTCTGTTCGCGGTAAAATCGTCACAGCGCGCCCGTAGCTCAGGTGGATAGAGCGGCTGGCTTCGAACCAGTAGGTCGGGGGTTCGAGTCCCTCCGGGCGCGCCAGGTAAATCAAATCTCTTCAGATGCTTGGCGTAGAAACTGGCATGGCCGCTAGATCTGATTTTTGTCCGGTATGCCCAGAAGTATGCCCACCATTTTCCTCTTTCACTCTGTCCATAGCCGCACGAATTGTTTGCTCCTGTGGGTGAACGTAACGCTTCGTGATATTCATGTCGCGGTGACCTGCAAGGTATGCCAGCGTCCACGGGTCCATGTGCGGTGCCCAACGGGTAAGGCAAGTATGCCGGAGAGTGTACAGCTCGAATCCCCGGAACTCGATGTCATTCCGTTTAGCCTGCTTCTGAAGGATGGCCGTCGCCTGCTTGACTGCCTTAGCGTGCTGCTTCTTAATGGTGGAAGGCTCCATGTGCCCGCTCCTAGTGGGAGCCGGAAAGACCCAGTCGGCTGTTTTTGAAAGGCGCATGTCCAAAATCGCTTGTACCCGTGCAGTCATAGGAATCCGGCGACGGGCGTTGTCAGTTTTGCCGTACTGAATCTCAATCTTGCCGTCCCGGACATTTTCCGGACGCAACCGGAAGCATTCTTCGGGCCGAAGTCCACAATCCAGGAGAATGCTCGCCACGTCCGATAGCA
>Ga0070731_10000799_pt1 | contig 37518 bp, 31 predicted proteins | sample Coa_R1_2_FD_66448 | JGI IMG/M metagenome (GOLD analysis project Ga0070731, IMG submission 66448) | Surface soil microbial communities from Centralia Pennsylvania, which are recovering from an underground coalmine fire - Coalmine... | ecosystem: Environmental > Terrestrial > Soil > Unclassified ...
TGGTGTTCCAGAACTACGCGCTCTATCCGCACATGAGCGTGTACGGCAACATGGCTTACGGGCTCCGCATCCAGGGACTTTCGAAGGAGGAAATTTCGGCGAGGGTGCAGAAGGCGGCGGGCATCCTGGAGCTCGGCAAGTTCCTCGACCGCAAGCCGCGCGCGCTGTCAGGCGGGCAGCGCCAGCGCGTCGCGATGGGCCGCGCGATCGTGCGCGAGCCGGCGGTGTTCCTGTTCGACGAGCCGCTTTCCAATCTCGACGCCAAGCTGCGCGTGCAGATGCGCGCCGAACTGCAGGCGCTGCACAAGAGGCTGGGCACCACCAGCCTCTATGTGACCCACGACCAGGTCGAGGCGATGACGCTGGCGCATCGCATGATCGTGATGAACGCCGGACGCGCGGAGCAGATCGGCGCGCCGCTCGAGGTCTACGCGAAACCTGCGACCACTTTCGTCGCCAGCTTCATCGGCTCGCCGCCGATGAACCTGATCCCGCGGGAAGGAAAAATCCTCGGCGTGCGCCCGGAGCATCTCGCGCCTTGTGCCGCGACCGAGGCCAAGCTCACGATCGAGGTCGACCTGGTCGAGCCGCTGGGCGCCGACACGCTGATCTACGGCATGACGGGCGAGACGCGCCTCGTCGTCCGGCTTTCTTCCGCGGACCGGGTGCCGCAGGGCACGCTGCCGTTGCGCTTCGATGCGGCCAACGCCCACTGGTTCGATCCGGCGAACGGCAAGCGAATCGGGGGATGAACGCCCGCCTGTTGCGGCGGGGCATGGGCTGGTGGCCGCCGTTTCTCGGCGCCGGCATTCGCGTGCGCAGCTTCGCCGACGACTTCCGCGAAGCCGTGGTTGAACTGAAGCTGGGACTCTTCAACCGCAATTACGTCGGCACCCATTTCGGCGGCAGCCTGTATGCGATGACTGACCCGTTCTTCATGGTCATGCTGCTGCACAATCTCGGCAGCGACTACCTGGTGTGGGACAAATCCGGTTCGATCGAATACGTGGCGCCCGGACGCGGCACGGTATCCGCGCACTTTCGGCTGACCGAGGAGCGGATTGCGGAAATCAAGGCGCAGGCCGCGGGTGGCGAAAAGGTGTTGCCGGAATTCGCAATTGACGTGGTGGACGAGGCGGGTGGCACCGTGGCGCGGGTCCGGAAGATTCTCTATGTGCGCCTGAAGCCGAAAAAACGGACGACATGAGCTGGCCCTATCCCAGGATCGTCGCGCATCGCGGCGGCGGCGCGCTCGCCCCGGAAAACACGCTGGGTGCGATCCGCCTCGGCGCCTCGAAGGGCTTCAAGGCCGTGGAGTTCGACGTCATGCTGGCGGGCGACGGCACGCCGGTGATCATCCATGACGAGACGGTCGACCGCACCACGAACGGCCGCGGACGGGTTCCGGACATGACCTACGAGGAACTTTCGCGATTCGATGCCGGCAAGGGCAACCGGATCCCGAGGTACGAAGAGGCCGCGGCTGTTTGCCGGGAACTGGGCATTTGCGCGAACGTCGAAATCAAGCCGGCAAAAGGTCACGAACGGGCGACCGGCGAGGCGGTGGCGCGCATGACGCGCGAACTCTGGCGCGGTGCGCCGCTAGTGCCGCTGCTGTCGTCCTTCTCGATCGACGCGCTCGCGGCGGCCCGGGCCGTGGCGCCGGAGCTGCCGCGCGGCTATCTGGTATCGAAGATCCCGGACGATTGGCTGGACACGATGAAGCGCCTGTATTGCGTGGCCCTGCATTGCAACTACAAATCCCTGACCGAAAAGCGGGCCGCTGAGATCCATGGCGCCGGATATTCGATCCTGCTGTGGACCGTCAATGAACCCGCAATCGCGCGGCAGATGTTCGCTTTCGGCGCTGATTGCCTGGTGACCGATGCGCTGGATCGCATCGGTCCGGACTTCTAGCTAGACGCAGCGCGCGCCGTCCACCTCGATGCAGCTGCCGCTGATCATCGCGGCTTCATCGGAGGCGAGATAGAGGCAGGCGTTGGCGACATCCATCGGCGTGGAAAAACGGCCCAGCGGAATGGTCGCAAGGAACGCCTTCCTCGCCTCTTCGGTGATCGCGCCGCCCGCGAATTCCGCGGACAGGGCGGTATCGGGGCTGAAGACCGGGTTGACGCAATTGACGCGCACCTTGTCCGGTCCGAACTCGGCGGCCATGGACTTGCTCATCAGGATCACCGCGCCCTTGGAACTGTTGTAGACGGTGAGGCCCGGGCGCGGCCGCAGGCCCGCGGTGGAGGCGATGTTGACCAAGCAGCCGCCGCCCAGCTTGCGGAACGCCGGCAGCGCGTGGATCGCGGATAGGTAGATGCTCTTCACGTTCACGGCGTAGACCTTGTCGAATTCCGCCTCCGTGACCTCGGCGTAGGGCTTGCGCCGGTGTGTCCAGCCCGCGTTGTTGACGACAATATTCAGAGGGCCGGCCGCGGCGATCAGCCGGGCCCAGTCCGCGCTGCGGGTGACATCCGCCTGTACATAGGGTGAATCGAGTTCTTTGGCAACCCGGTTGCCATTCTTTTCGTCGATGTCGACGATAAAAACCTTGGCGCCTTCCTCCACGAAGCGCTTGGCGATGCCCGCGCCGAAGCCGCTGCCCGCACCCGTGACGATCGCGACCCTGCTCTTGAGCCTCATGTTTTTCCCCGCAAAGAGTGGATTATAAGAAAGGCGAGTGCTCGTTCAATTCGTCGACGTAGCGCGTGATGCCGGCGCTCTCGCGTTCGAGATATTCCTCGATGGCGCGCGCGAAACGCGGATGGGCGAGCCAGTGCGCCGAATGCGTCTCGACCGGCAGCAGGCCGCGGAACAGCTTGTGCTCGCCCTGGGCGCCGCCCTCGAAGGTCTGCAGGCGGTTGGCGATGGCGAATTCGATCGCCTGGTAGTAGCAGCATTCGAAATGCAGCAGCGGGATGTGCCCGACGGATCCCCAGTACCTGCCGAAGATCTTGTTTTCGGTGACGATATTCAGGGTGGCCGCGACCGGCTTTCCGGCGTGCTCGGCGAGGATCAGCAGCGTGTGCCGCGGCAGCGCCGCCCCCAGCCGCAGGAAGAATTCGAGGTTCAGGTAGGGACTGGAGCGGTGCGCCGAGTAGGTGCGCCGGTAGCAACGCTCGAAGAATTCCCAGTGCCGCGGCTCGATCTCGGCGCCGCGCAGCCAGCGGAAACTCACGCCCGCCTCATGCACCCGGCGCCGTTCCTGGCGGATGTTCTTGCGCCGGTGGCGGGTCATGCGTGAGAGGAAGTCGTCGAAGCCGGCGTAGTCGTCGTTGTTCCAGTGGAACTGCACCGTGCGCCTGAGCAGCATGCCCGCCGCCCGCATCAGGCCGGCCTCCGCCGCGGGCGGAAAAAGCACGTGCAGCGACGAGACCTCGCGGGCCATTTCCAGCGCGGCGGCGGCCAGGATTTTCCGGTCGGCGTCGTCCGCCGCGAGCAGGCGCGGGCCGGTGACGGGCGTGAAGGGGACGGCGCACAGCAGCTTGGGGTAGTACTCGATCCCGTGGCGCTGGTATGCGTCCGCCCAGGCCCAGTCGAAGACGTACTCGCCGTAGGAGTGCGATTTCAGGAACAGCGGCATCGCGCCGGCCAATTTACCGGCCCGTTCCAGCAAGACAATCTGAGGACGCCAGCCGGAGCGGCTGACGGCGCAGCCGGTGTCGATCAGCGCCGACAGGAACTCGTGACTGGTGAAGGGATCGCCCGCTGAAAGCGCATTCCAGTCCGCGGCCGGCACGCCGGCGAGGGATTCGACCACTCGAAGGCGCTCAGATGCCATCGGGACATTATAGAATTACGGGCAACAGCCCGATCCGGCGGAGGAGCCCAGCATGAAAAAAATCGAAGCGATCGTGAAACCGTTCAAGCTCGACGAAGTGCGCGAGGCGCTGTCGGAAGTCGGCGTCACGGGCTTGACCGTCACCGAGGTGAAGGGCTTCGGCCGGCAGAAGGGCCATACCGAGCTGTATCGCGGCGCCGAATACGTGGTCGATTTCCTGCCCAAGGTGAAGATCGAAGTCGTGGTCACCGACGGCCAGGTAGAGCCCGCGATCGAAGCGATCATCAAGTCGGCGCGCACGGGCAAGATCGGCGACGGCAAGATTTTCGTCACCTCGGTGTCGCACGTGGTGCGGATCCGCACCGGCGAAACCAACGAAGCCGCTGTCTAACGCTTCGTCTTAAGCAATACCAGCAGCGCGCCGCCGCCGCCGTCGTTGGCGGGCGCCTGGCAGTAGGCCAGCACTTCCTCGCGCCGCGGCAGCCATTTCCCCAGCTTGGCCTTCAGGATGCCGAGGCCCTTGCCGTGCACGATGCGCACGCAGCGCAGGCCGCGCGCGAGGCATTGCCGCAGGAATTCGGAAACCATCACCGCAGCCTGCTCGCGGGAGAGACCGTGCAGGTCGATGCCGTCCTGGATCGCCCAGTGGCCGCGGCGCAGCTTGCGCAGAGTTTCGCGCGCCATGCCTTCACGCAGGTAGCTCAGCTGCTCGCCGGTCTCCAGCGCATCCTCCACGGAGAACGAGCTGTCGAGGCTCTCGGCGAGCGCGGCGGTTTCGTCGCGTTGGCGCTGATGGGGCACGGGCGCGGGCGCGGGGGCCCGCAGCACGGCACGTTTGGCGCGCTTGAGCGGCTTTACGCCCGCCATCGCTTTGCGGAAATCATCCTGCATTTTCACCCTGTCTCATCAAGAAACTTTTCTGCGTCCAGCGCTGCCATGCAGCCGCTGCCCGCACTGGTGACCGCCTGCCGGTAGACGTGGTCCTGGACGTCGCCCGCGGCGAATACGCCCGGCACGCTGGTGGCGGTCGCGCCGCCCTGCCTGCCGCCGCGCGTGACGATGTAGCCGTTCTCCATATCGAGGTGGCCGGCGAAAATCTGCGTGTTCGGCGAATGGCCGATGGCGATGAACAGGCCCTTCAACGCGAGAGTTTTGCCTTTGTTGTTTTTTAAATTCAGAATTCGAACTCCGGTAACTCCGGACCTGTCGCCGAGCACCTCATCCAGCGTCGAATCGAGCTCGAGGACGATCTTGCCCTCGGCGACGCGCTTCATGAGCTTGTCGACCATGATTTTTTCGGCGCGGAACTTGTCGCGCCGGTGCACCAGGGTCACCCTGGTGCAGATGTGGGCGAGGTAGAGCGCTTCCTCGACCGCGGTGTTGCCGCCGCCGATCACCGCGACCTCCTGGCCCTTGTAGAAAAAGCCGTCGCAGGTGGCGCAGGCCGACACGCCCTGGCCCATGTACTTCTGTTCGCTGGCCAGGCCCAGGTACTTCGCCGACGCGCCCGTGGCGATGACGAGCGCGTCGCAGGTGTAGACCGCCGAATCGCCCTCGAGGACAAACGGCTTCTGTCCGAGCTTGACGGTATTGATGTGGTCGAACACGATCTCGGTCTCGAAGCGCTCGGCGTGCTTCTGGAAGCGCGTCATGAGTTCGGGCCCCTGCACGCCGTCGGCGTCCGCCGGCCAGTTGTCGACGTCGGTGGTGGTCATCAGCTGGCCGCCCTGGGCGATGCCGGTGACCAGGACCGGTTTCAGATTGGCCCGCGCGGCGTATACCGCAGCGGAATATCCGGCCGGGCCGGAGCCGAGTATCAGCAGGCGGGCGTGCTTTTTCCTGGTTTCCATGTCGAAAGTATAAGGGAGAGGTTCTGCTAACATAGGCGCGTTAAAACCCTTGAAAGATACGGGAAATCCCGATGCCGGCGATGGCGACCACGGTTTCGACGACAGTGCTGAAGTCCGTGCCGCTGTTCGCAAGCTTTCCCGACGACCAGCTGCGCATGCTGGTGACCGTCGTCACGCGGCGCAGCGCGCCGCGCGCCTCGGTGATCATGGCCGCGGGCGACCAGATCGATTCCCTCTACATCGTCATTTCCGGGCGCCTCAAGGTGATGATGGGCGACTCGGACGGCAAGGAAGTCATCCTGAGCCTGATCGGCCCGGGCGAATTCTTCGGCGAAATGGGCCTGATCGACGACAGCCCGCGCTCGGCGAGCGTGATCACGATCGAGCCCTGCGAGCTGGTTTCCATCACCAAGCGGGATTTCAAGAAGTGCCTGGCCGAGAATTTCGAGATGTCGATGGCGGTGATGCGCGGCCTGGTGCGGCGCCTGCGCGAGGCCGACCGCAAGATCGGCAGCCTGGCGCTGCTCGACGTCTACGGCCGCGTGGCCCGGCTGCTGCTCGACATGTCAGAGGACGTGAACGGCCAGAAAATGGTCACCAAGCGCCTGCCCAAGCAGGACATCGCCAAGATGATCGGCGCCTCGCGCGAGATGGTGAGCCGCGTGATGAAGGACCTGCAGATGGGCGGCTACATCGAGATGCGCGGTTCCAGCATCGTGCTGCGCGACACCATCCTGTTGCGGGATTGATCCGCTGGCCATCGGCGGGATAACCGCGCGGCGACTGCAAATGGCGGCAGCACAGAAGACCCAGAGCGGGGCGCCTCTTCCGGCGAAGCTCGCGGGCCTGCTGCGCGAGGCGAAATGGCTGGCGCTGGTCGCAGCCGCGGGCTACCTGCTGCTCATCCTGCTGACCCACCAGGGAACCGATCCGGGCTGGTCGCGCAGCGCGACCGCCGCCGTGGTGCAGAACGCCGGCGGCCGCGTCGGAGCGTGGCTCTCCGACGTGCTGCTGTCGCTGTTCGGCTGGTCGGCCTTCTGGTGGGTGGTCCTGTGTCTTTCCATCGTCGTGCGCGGCTACCGGCGGATCGAAGCCAGCGAGAAGATCGAACCGCGCCCGCTGCTGCTGTCCATGGCGGGCTTCGTCCTGCTGCTGGTTGCGGGCGCGGCGCTGGAATACCTGCGCATGCACAGCTACGCCCAGGCGCTGCCCCAGCCCGCGGGCGGCATCATCGGCGCGGTGCTGGGCAAGCTTTCGGGAAACTTGCTCGGCCCCACGGGCGCTACGCTGCTGACGCTGGCGGCGATGGCCGTCGGCTGGAGCCTGTTCAGCGGCATATCGTGGCTGCGCGTCGCGGAGGTGACGGGATTCCTGCTCGAGTCGGCGTATGGGCTCGCGCTGGGCGCCTGGGAGCGGCGCCGCGACGAAAAGATCGGGGTCCAGGCGCGCGTCGAGCGCGAGAACGTGGTCCAGGCCGAGCGCAAGAGGGAAGAGGAGCATCCGCCGGTGGTGATCGCACGGCCGCCGGTCGAAATCAGGCGTTCGGAGCGGGTGCAGAAGGAAAAGCAGGCGCCGCTGTTCGAACACCTGCCCGATACGCCGCTGCCGCCGCTCAAGCTGCTGGACGAGCCGGAAAAGGAGCAGGAATCGGTCAGTGCCGAGACGCTCGAATTCACCTCGCGCCTGATCGAGAAGAAACTCTCCGACTTTGGCGTCGCGGTGAAGGTGCTGGCGGCGTACCCGGGCCCGGTGATCACGCGCTACGAAATCGAGCCTGCGGTCGGCGTCAAGGGCAGCCAGATCGTCAACCTGATCAAGGATCTCGCGCGTGCGCTGTCGGTGGTCGCGATCCGCGTCGTGGAAACGATCCCCGGCAAGTCCTGCATGGGCCTGGAGATCCCGAACCCGCACCGGCAGATGGTGCGCCTGACCGAGATCCTCGGCTCCGAGACCTACCACAGCCTGCACTCGCCGCTCGCGCTGGCGCTGGGCAAGGACATCGCCGGCAACCCGGTGGTCGCGGACCTCGCGCGCATGCCGCACCTGCTGGTCGCCGGCACCACCGGCTCGGGCAAGTCGGTGGCAATCAACGCCATGATCCTGTCGCTGCTCTACAAGGCCGAGCCGAAGAGCGTGCGTTTCATCCTGATAGACCCGAAGATGCTGGAACTGTCGGTGTACCAGGACATACCGCACCTGCTGGCGCCGGTGGTCACCGACATGAAGCAGGCGGCCAACGCGCTGCAGTGGTGCGTCGCCGAGATGGACCGGCGCTACAAGGTGATGAGCTGGCTCGGCGTGCGCAACCTGTCCGGCTACAACCACAAGATCGCGGATGCCGAAAAGCACGGCCGCAAGATCGAGGATCCGGCCACCATCGAGTCGGGCGCCCCGCAGCCGCTCCAGGCGCTGCCGCTGATCGTGGTGGTGATCGACGAGCTGGCCGACCTGATGATGGTCGCGGGCAAGAAGGTGGAAGAGCTGATCGCGCGCCTGGCGCAGAAGGCGCGCGCCGCCGGCATCCATCTCGTGCTGGCGACGCAGCGCCCGTCGGTGGACGTGATCACCGGCCTCATCAAGGCGAACATCCCGACGCGGATCGCCTTCCAGGTGGCCTCGAAAGTCGATTCGCGCACCATCCTCGACCAGTCGGGCGCCGACGCGCTGCTCGGACAGGGCGACATGCTGTACCTGCCCGCCGGCACCGGATTGCCGCAGCGGATCCACGGCGCCTTCGTCGCCGACCAGGAAGTGCATAAAGTGGTCGAACATCTGAAATCCTCGGCCAAGCCCGAGTATCTCGAGGACATCCTCGAGCCCGCGGCGGCGGAAGACGGCCCGGCGGGCGCCAACGGCGAAGCGACCGGCGAGAAGGATCCCCTGTACGACCAGGCGGTCGAAATCGTCGTGCGCACGCGCCGGCCGTCGATCTCGCTGGTGCAGCGGCACCTGCGGATCGGCTACAACCGCGCCGCGCGCCTGATCGAGGACATGGAGCGCGCGGGGCTGGTGTCGTCCATGCAGAGCAACGGCAACCGCGAAGTCCTGGCTCAGGCAAAAGTGGAGTAGCGCAATGGGCAGATTTTTCCTGGCGTTGGCGTCGGTTTTGTTTTTTCAGAATGCGGGTGCCGCGAGCCTGGAGCGCTTCCAGAGCTATCTGCGCACCACGCAATCGGCGCGCGCCGACTTCGAGCAGAAGGTGTACGACAAGACCGGCAAGCTGGTGCAGGAATCCAAAGGCAATTTCGCCTTCCTGCGCCCGGGACGCTTCCGCTGGACCTACATCAAGCCGCCGCAGGTCATCGTCGGCGATGGCGACCGGGTCTGGATCCACGACGCGGATCTCAACCAGGTGACGGTGCGGCGCGCTTCCCGCGTGCTCGGGGCGACGCCCGCCGCGCTGCTGGCGGGCGCATCCGACATCGACAAGGTGTTCGAGCTGAGCGAAGCGGGCGAGAAGGACGGCCTGGAGTGGCTGGAGGCGAAACCGCGCGAGAAGGAATCCGGCTTCGAGCGCATCCGCCTCGGCATGAGCGCCTCCGGCATCGAGGCGATGGAACTGGTCGACCATTTCGGCCAGACCACGGTGCTGCGCTTCACGAACCTGGTGCGCAACCCGCAGATCGATCCGGCGACTTTCCGTTTTACGCCGCCTAAAGGTGCCGACGTTCTTGGGGACTGATCTTTTCGGCAAGACGCAGCCTGCCGCGCCGCTCGCAGAAAAACTCCGACCACGCACGCTGGATGATGTCGTAGGCCAGAAGCACCTGCTGGGACCGGGCAAGCCGCTGCGCGTCGCGTTCGAGTCCGGCAAACCGCATTCGATGATCCTGTGGGGCCCGCCGGGCTCCGGCAAGACCACGCTCGCGCGCCTGATGGCGCAGGCCTTCGACGCGGAGTTCATAGCGCTCTCGGCGGTGCTCTCGGGCGTCAAGGACATCCGGGACGCGGTACAGGCCGCCGAACAGACGCTCGCTTCGAGCGGGCGTCGCACCATCCTCTTCGTCGACGAGGTGCACCGCTTCAACAAGGCGCAGCAGGACGCCTTCCTGCCGTTCGTCGAAGGCGGGCTGTTCACTTTCGTCGGCGCGACCACGGAAAACCCGTCGTTCGAAGTCAACTCGGCGCTGCTGTCGCGGGCGACCGTCTATGTCTTGGAAAGCCTTTCCGGACCCGACTTGTCTTCTTTGCTGGACAGGACGGGGATTTCATTCGATGAAAGCGCAAAAACCCGCCTGGTCGGTTTCGCCGACGGCGATGCGCGCCGGCTGCTGAACGCGATTGAAATTCTTTCGAATGCGAAACCCGACGGCCCGATCGACGGCGTTTTCGTCGAGCAGACGCTGGCGAAGAACCTGCGCCGCTTCGACAAGGGCGGCGAGCAGTTCTACGACCAGATCTCGGCGCTGCACAAGTCGGTGCGCGGCTCGGATGCGGACGCTTCGCTCTACTGGCTGGTGCGGATGCTGGACGGCGGCGCCGACCCGCTCTACCTCGCGCGGCGCGTGGTGCGCATGGCGGTGGAGGATGTCGGCCTGGCCGATCCGCGCGCGCTGCGGCTCGCGCTCGACGCCACCGAGACCTACGAGCGGCTGGGTTCGCCCGAGGGCGAACTGGCGCTGGCCGAAGCCGTGCTCTACATGGCGGTGGCGGCCAAGTCGAACGCGGTCTACAACGCCTATAATGCGGCCCGCGCGTTCGTCTCGGAAGACGGCACGCGGCCGGTTCCGCTGCACATCCGCAACGCGCCCACGCGGCTGATGAAGGACCTGGGCTACGGCAAGGACTACCGCTACGCGCACGACGAGGCGGATGCCTTTGCCGCGGGCGAGAACTACTTTCCGGAGGGCATGCCGGAGGTGAGCTGGTACCGGCCGACCGAACGCGGCCTGGAAGGGAAGATCCGGGAGAAACTGGAAGATCTGCATCGACGCAATGCGGAAGCAGGCAGGAAAAGAAAATGATCGACATTCAACTGCTCAGGAACGACATCGACGCCGTCGCGAAGCGGCTGGCGACCCGTGGTTTTACTTTGGATGTTGTTTCTTTTTCCGTTCTTGAAAATCGCAGAAAAGAAATTCAAACCAGGACAGAGCAGGTCCAGGCGCAACGCAACGCGCTCGCCAGGGAGGTCGGGCAGGCCAAGGCGAAGAAGGATGAGACCGGCGCGCATCTCCTGATATCGCAGGGCGCGGGTATCGGCAAGGAGCTGGAGAGCCTGGAGACGCAGAACAAGGAAACGCAGGCGCAGCTGCGCGAATTCGTTTCTCTGATCCCGAACCTGCCGCACGAAAGCGTGCCGGTCGGCGGTTCTCCCGAGCAGAACGTCGAGGTGCGGCGCTGGGGCGAGCCGAAAAAGTATGGCTTCGCGCCGCAGGACCACGTCGACCTCGGGGCGGGGCTGGACGGCATGGATTTCGATACCGGCGCAAAGCTCGCGGGCGCGCGCTTCGTGGTGATGAAAGGGCAGGTCGCCCGGCTGCACCGCGCGCTCGCCCAGTTCATGCTTGACGTGCACACCGCGGAGCACGGCTATACCGAGGTGTATACGCCCTACATGGTGAGCGGCGCCTGCGCCGACGGCGTGACCAGCCTCGCCAAGTTCTCGGGCGACCTGTTCAAGCTCGAGGGCCGCGACCTCTACCTGATCCCGACTGCCGAGGTGCCGGTCACCAATTTCGTGCGCGACGAGATCGTGCCGCTGGAGAAGCTGCCGCTCAGGTTCGTCTGCCACTCGCCCTGTTTCCGTTCGGAGGCCGGTTCGGCCGGCAAGGACACGCGCGGCATGATCCGCAACCACCAGTTCGACAAGGTGGAGATCGTGCAGATCGCGCATCCGTCGCAAAGCTGGGCTCTGCACGAGGAGCTGACCGGGCATGCCGAGGCGATCCTGAAGAAACTGGAGCTGCCGTACCGCGTGATGACGCTGTGTACAGGCGACATGGGCTTCTCTTCGGCGAAGACCTACGATCTCGAAGTCTGGCTGCCGGGACAGAAGGCCTACCGGGAGATTTCCTCCTGCTCCAACTTCGAGGCCTTCCAGGCGCGGCGCATGCAGGCGCGCTTCCGCAACGACAAGGGCAAGGCCGAGCCGGTGCATACGTTGAACGGCTCGGGTCTGGCCGTCGGCCGTACGCTGATCGCGGTGCTGGAGAACTACCAGAACGCGGATGGTTCCGTCGCGATTCCATCCGCGCTGCGCCCTTATATGAACGGCGCCGAGAAGATCTCCCGGGCCTGATAAAATTCGTCCCCCGCGTCGAACGCGATGCGGGCCGCGGAGAGATGGCAGAGTGGTCGAATGCGGCAGACTCGAAATCTGTTGAACTCGCAAGAGTTCCGGGGGTTCGAATCCCTCTCTCTCCGCCATAATTCAATTACTTACGCACTAGCTGTTGCGTCCGACGCTTCTTCACTGTGACGAATTTGTGCCGTGAAGCTTGCGCCGAGGCTTAACCGCTCTGCGTGGGCCTTCAGGTGTTCGGGGGCGAGGTGCGCATAGCGATTCACCATCTCTAGCGTTTCCCAACCCCCAAGCTCCTTCAGCACGTAAAGCGGTGTGCCTAGCTGAACGTGCCAGCTTGCCCAGGTGTGTCGCAGATCATGCCAGCGGAAATTCTCAATGCCTGACCGCTTGCACCCGGCCACCCACGCCTGTTGCGCGGGATAGGTGAACCAGGTGTCGATCTGCCCGCCATCCGGGCCAACAAAGACGCGCCGCAGGTGCTTCCCAAGCTGCTTCCGAATCGCCGCGACAGCGTCCTCATTTAGCGGTACGCCGATTGCCCTGCGCGCCTTCGCCTGATCCGCGTGCACCATCGCAACCCCGCGCTTTAGATCAACCTGCGACCACTCCAAGCCGTACACGTTTGCCTGCCGCAGCCCTGTCGCTAAAGAGAACCGCGCCATCACTGCAAGCCAATCCGGGAGACACGAGACCAGGGTTTCAGCTTCTTGCCTCGTAATCCACCGAATCCGCAGCTTCGGCTCCTGGTACATCTTCAGCTTCGGCGCACGGTCCAGCCATTCCCACACGCCAGCGGCCTTGATGAGAATTGCCCGAAGGCACGCGATGTAGCGGTTTCGTGTGGCGGGCATTGCCTTTGGCTTACTCTTTTCGAGCAAATCTGCCGCACCATTCCGCGTGACCGCGTCTAACGGCTGCCCCTGAAAGTGCTCGGTCCAGAACGCGACCTGCCTTTCATACTCCTTGAGGCTCGCCATCCCTTCACATTCCTTCAAGAACCGCAGTGCTGCTTCATCCCACGTCCGCCTGGGCCTGTCGCCTAGCTTAAATCTTCGCCAAGCCTCGGCCTTTACACGGTCGTGGTATTCCTGCGCGGCCTTTCGATTCGACGTTTCAGCCGACTCTCTAATTCTCTGGCCGCTTGGCGTGGTGACATCAATCCACCACGTTGTACCGCGTTTGCGAAGTGACATTCAGTCTCCTTTCTCAGCGTCACTCGCAACGCTTGCCGATGCGGAGTGTAAAGTGACCTGAGAAGCGTGACTAGGTCTTCAGTGAGAAATACCCAACGCCGACCGACTTTTGCGGCGGGAACGATTCCGGCCTTCGCACGCTGCCGAAGCTCCTCGGGATGGAGCTTGAGGAAACTGGCGGCTTGCTGGAGACTCAAAGTCCTCAAGTCCCCTGAGAGACCATTTGGATCGGTTGGTTGCTTGTCCACTGGCGGTCATTTGGATCGCTGAGCAGGGCGGTTGCCATCGAGAAGCTCAAGTCCGAGGTAGACGTTGTGTTTGTTTCTCTTTTTGGACTTGAATCCCTTTCGCTCCATCGCCGCCTTGAACTCGGCGCGGGACATGGGCGATCCCTTCTCCGTTCGCACGTGTTCGCTGTATGAGCGGAACGCGGTTTCCGCCTGTACTTCCTCTTTAAGATCCTTCCTGCAAGCCGAGTCGAGCCAACCGGCAACCGAATCGATGACCTTCCGGAGCTTCCTGCGGTTCTCTCTGCTCTTCATGCAGGTCTTTAGACCGTCGTTAGCGTATCGTCTGGCCCCTTCCAGAATCCAGTTGAGGATGCCTGAAGCTTCGTTCTCCAGCAGCTTTTCGAGTTCAGGGTCGGCATCACTTCCCCGGAACTGGCGGTCAAACGGCAGCGGTACGATTCGGCGCCACATCGCTTCGTCGTCGGAGCGCGTTCTTGGCATCGCATTAACCGAAAGCCAGAGCTTGCCGACTGCCGTGAACTCCTCCTGGTCACCATAGAGCGGGCGGGCGCTGATCGGATCGCTGCCGCTGAGTTGCTTGACGAAGGCTTCGTCAAAGGATCGCCCTCGCGGCATTTCCGAGCACATCAGAAACCGGCGTCCGTTAATTTTGGCCAGCGCGGGGGAGGGACCATGCGCGGCTGAATAGGCGCGCTGCAGGAGGCTAGGAGACAGTGCGAGAGCGTATTCGCCCAGCACTTTATAGAGGCTCCTGCAAAATACACCTTTTCCATTGGCACCCGTACCAATAGCGACGAAGAGCCGCTGCTCGCGGCTGTGACCGAAGGCGCTATAGCCGACTGCCGTCTGCAGGTAGCGCGCAAAGTCTTTGTCGCCGTCCGCTATTTCGAGCATGAACCGCTTCCACCGCGGGCAGTCAGCGTTGGCTTCGTATGACACGTTCGCAATGCGCGAAACCATATCGGCTGCACGCGCTTGGCGGAACGTTCGGGTCGGCAGATGAACCACACCGTTCTTCACCGCCAATAGGTCGGGATCCATATCGAAGTCGATCCGGTTCGCTTGCAATTCACGCATGGTGCAAGCGTGGCCTGCAATGTTTCTCAGTGCGGTCAGCGTTTGGTAGCGAAGTAACGCCTTTTGTGCACCCTCATCTCCCGCTTCCCGAGCGGTCTCCGCCAACTCGCGCAAGAACGCACGCGCCAGTTGCTGCCCAGCCACCTTGTTGCGCCGCCACGCGATCCCATTCCACCAATACCAACACATTTCAGCTTCAACGTACCGGAGCCGGTCTGCGTAATTCGCGCCAAACAATTCCGCGAGTTCGAGTTCGTTCTCAAACAATCCAGTCTTTGCAATTGAAGATGGAGCAGATTGCTGACGCGCAAGATAAAACAGCGTACCGATCTGAATCGGTCCATCTGTTCTAAACGCATCCCACGTCCGACGCTGGTCTTCTGCATCGAACTTTTCCGACGACCGCGACCATTCGGTCCAGATGCCGAAGCCCTCTTCGTTCGGCAGTTCGGTGTGGATGGCCATGCCGATCCGGAGCCATGTAGTACGGTCCCCATTTGGAATGTGCCCAAGCGCCGTCTTAATCCGATCCACCAGGGCGCCATGATTCCCAAGCACCGCCGCTGGCGTGTCTTGGTTGCTCGTTATTGCTGCCTTCAATCGCAGCTTCTTAGCCAGCTTTTTCCACGAAACCGGTCTCGCGCTCTTTTCTTGGCAGACTATTCGGACCTGAAACGGAGTGTCGTGGCTCCAGTTGACGCTGCCGGGGACACGCATGACACGCGCCAAGTCGCTGACCTGGGGGTCGGTATGGAAGTGCTCGGCGAGTTGCTTCTGCGCGTTCGTGAAGTATCTGCGCCGCAACCTCTTTATTAACCAATAAGCGTGATAGCGACCCGCTGAAGTTTCAACAATTAAATGCGGGCAAATGGCTGCCTTCCGCAAGTCGTCAAGGGTGCATTGGCCGTCGGCGTCAACGAACACCGCCAGTACCTTGACAACGTTTTCGGCCTTCCTGCCCCTACCGTCAGACCCGTTGACCATCATCGTGATGGCCGCACCGTCCATATTCCACTTTGCAATACGGCCAACAAAATCCGTGGTCAGCTTGCTGCACTCGTTATTCGGTGTGACCTTGCTTCCCTTTCTCTCCGGGAACCATTGAAAGGTTGCTGGCTGATCACCGTGTAGCAGTTGCTTAAATTTCAAAACCTCCTTCCTTTCGAATTTCACTTGTGAATCCTCTAAAAGAGTGACATCCACCTCCCCAACGTGGAAGAAGTGGAGCCACTATTTTTTTTTAAACTAGAAGAAAGAGAATGGTGGAAGCTTGTTGAGTACTACAGCTTGCTTTCCACCATCTCCACTATTGTCGAACTGGGGTGGAGTGACCTACGGCAGCGCGATGTCGAGTTGGTCCTCGAAAGGGCCTTCGAGATTGTTGGCGATTCTGTCGGCTATTTCTGCGATGACGCTCCCTTCCACACTAGTTTCGCCCGGTATCGTGAAGAGATTTTGTGCGCGCATCCGGATTTCATAGGCGTCACGTCGAAGATCGCTCAACATGCCGCGAATTTCGTCCTTTGCATCACGCTGCCGTTGCTTCTGTTTGCGGCGGCGCTCTTTTTTTGCTTGGTCGCTGATAAGCCTATATTTGGTCGATTCTTGAGTAGACGCAGACCCGAGTGGACGTCCCTTTGGGAAGAAATGGGTTACGCGCACCGATTGGAAAATGTTGTCGTTCACGATGATTTCCTCGTTTGCGGCGCGACAAAAGTGTCACGCTCAAGGCGCGCAAATTAGACGCGCCCTGATGGGACAGCAAGTGACGAAGAAATTGATTTGGCGAAGTTAATTATTTCGCCGAACGTCTCCGAGGCCAGGCGGTTTGCGGAGTGTTCTTAATTGCGTCTTCTTCTTCCTGCAATAGGCGACGTTGCTGCCCGGTCTGTTTGCCCAAGGCGTGTCGGACAAGAGGTCCAAGATCCTTGAATTCCTTTCCTGCGGCACTAAAGCAAAGTTGCATGTATTTTGTGAAAAGATCCCTGCTTTCCGTCATGAGGTTGATGCTGGAGTGCTTTCGAAAGATTTCAGCTAGCTCTTTCGAGAGCCAGTTATTTGCTTCATTCGGCGGGCGTCCCACGCTTCTCCAAATGCGGTCTTTTTGAAGTTTCTCCGCTGCTTCGTTTAACGCCAACAGTAGACCTATAAATTGCTCGGCATCGCCTTCTGCTTCCATAGGCCCATCTATTGTCATGCGCGACAAGAGTGGCTGCGCTTTAAGCAGCAACGCAGCGTTTGGCGGTGAGCCGCCGAGTTCGGTCTTCTTCGAATCTCGGTAAGCAGGCTCACTCTTTGGTGGAATCGGAACAGCCTGGTGAATTAGGGCGCGGACCAATAGGGCAACGGATATTCGGCTTACGGAGAACTGCCCGAGAATTGGCTTTGCGGAGGTTATAAGTTGATTCGATGACGCCGCTATATTCTTTAAATATTTTCGAACTTGCCCCGGATTGGAGGCGACCTTGTACTGACAAAGCAGGTCATAGTTGATAACCGAACGTTCAGTAGCTTGAATAAATTCTGTAAGTTGATGTGAGGGAACTCCGAACTCCGCACGGAGGCGCTTTAGATCGGCGTCACTGAATTCAAGGAATGTCTTTCGGGAGCGAGGCACTGTTTTCGGCACAGAACCTTACGGTGTCACGGAAGAGTTGGCGAGGCTAGCGGGAGTCTTTCTTCTCGCCTTAATGGTATCCACGACTAGCTTTAGATCGGAGATATCTTTTCCCAATTGCTTGGCATCGGGGACGGGAGCGTTTTTTGCCGACGACGGATCGTGTGCGTCTACCACATTGCAACATGCTTTGTGCAATCGGGCGACCTCCTTGTACTCGGCCTCTGCGAAACCCACTACATCGTCAAGCTTGTCTACCTTGATCCAGTCCCGATAGCGTTGCACCACACCGTTGAATACAACATCCTGAATGACCCTCTCGATGGTCGCACGCAGAAGACCATATTGTTGGCGCATTCTGCTGCTCTCTTCCTCGTTGGGATAGGTCGACCAATTCTTCTCTAACACCTTCTGTGCTTTTTCCTGCTTATCGAGGCGTTCCTTGTAGGACTTGTGATCCCACGGAAGACCTTCCACGACGTGCCCAGGATGCCCATTTCTCCATTGCAGATGATGCATAGCGCAATCAATCTTCTGCTGTTCGATCTGGTCACCTAGTTCACCCAGAAATACGGTGTCGTGCGTAAGAACAATCACCTGACGCATCTTTGCCTCTTCAACAAGTCGGCGCGCAACGTGCTTCCGCCGGTAGTGATCAAGTGAAGAAACAGGATCGTCGAACACGATACCGCCACCATGTCCAGCCAGATGCAGTTCAGCAAAGAACGATCCCAATGCGATGGCGCGTTGCTCTCCCTCGCTCAGAATTTCTTCAAGCCTTGTTGTTACCGGGAGGTCGAGTACAAGTTTGTGCTTCATTTTTCCTTGTTCAACGCGCTCATTGAGCTTAGTCTTGATATGACCGACGCCAAGTGCTTGAAACTCGGTGTCCAGTGCGCTCTTCAGTGCACCCGTTACGGCGTGGCTTGCGAACTCCCTCGCCTTGTCGGAAATTCCTCTGGTTTTTAGATCGTTCTTACATTTTGTCAAAATCGCTTTGATCTTTAGTCGCTGGACGAGTTCAAGGATGGGCTTGAGCCGCTGCGATAGGCCTATTCGCGCTCGAAGCTCGGCGCGTTCGGCTTCGAATATTTTCCTCTGTTTCTCATCGCCAGCCTTTTCAAGATCGGCGGCTTGTGTAGTAATTTTTGTAGAAAGCAATTTGAGGTCTGCTCGCGGATCACCGTCAATTGCGGAAGGGTTGTCCCATACATGGCTTTTAGTGGCGTCCAATAACCATCCCCTGCGGGATTCGAATTTCTTTTCGAAAACCTGCGTGGCCTGGAGCAATTCGTCGCTCAATTGCTTGAGTTCTTCGGACATTGCTGCGTCCAGACCGAAGCTGAGAGAGGTTCCTGAGATTTTCAGGACCGCCTTCTCACGCCGTTCCCGTTTTTCAATCGCAATCCTCGCGGTATCCTTCTTCACGAAGTCCTCGAACCTTTGCAAACGATCAGCCGCCTCTTGATCCAATGACTGCTGGCACAGCGGACATTGCGCACCAGACTCGACGTAGGGGAACAGTTGGCTCTGATACGCAAACTCTGTCGAAAATCGCCGTGCCGCGTCAAATAGGATCTTCCAGACGTTATCGCCAGTTCCAGGAAGTAACGCGGCCCCAGCACGAAATTTCTCCGCCGCCATGACTTCCGCTTTGGCGGCAGCTTCCGCCTCGACGTCATAGCTTTTGAGCTTTTCAACAGCGGCGTCATTTACCCAAACGTTCGCGGCATCAATGCGGGACACCAAACCGTCTATGCGTTGGGCCGATAACCGCAAGGTTTTAGCCCTAGCTTTCGGGTCGTTTTCTTTTAGCATTTGTTCGAGTTCGGCTAGTCGATTTGTCTCGGCGGCGGTCAACGTTGCCAGTGCCGTTATCTTGAGCGGGTCAGTTCCTGATCCGAGCGAGGCGATCACCTTGCCCACTGCCGTTTCACCAAGCAAATCAGCGAAGGGTGTAGGGTCACTGTTAATGGAATCGATTTCCGCGGTGAGTCTCTGAGTCAATTCAGGAAGAACTCGCCGTCCCAAGCTCTCGACTATGTCGAGACCATAGGGAAGGTAGGCCACGTCCCCTTCGTCCAAGTAGGATCGAGCGCATTGGCTATCAAATACGGCGATTGTGGATAGCTCGTCAGGTGGCGCCGCAGTTTGCATCCAACCAAGCGATTTCGCGTGTCCGCCAACGTCAATGTCGAAAGTAGCCGCCGGGATACTTGACGTGGCGCTCGCATCAAAGGCATCTGGGTGAACGGATTCCGACGAGTCGCGGGCACGGCACGCTCGTTTCAATACGCGGGAGTAGCCGGATTTGCCAGCCGCATTGTCTCCATAAATCACCGTTATTCCTTTTGGCGCAAATTCGAGCTTCTCGGCTGGAGAAATGCGATTCACGTGCTTGAGGTCCCGCATTGCTCGAAGTATTACGGTCGCCGCGTTTGTGACCTGAGCGGGTAGATGATTCTGTGCGAGGGGGTCGGGTTGGCGGTTTTGCACGTCGGGCAATCCGTGTGTGGCCTTCAACATCGCGTACAGATCATCGTAGTCTTGAGAGGTGAGGTGCTGTGTTTGAAGGAGGCGGCGCAAGGCATCGCGCTGCCAGACTGTGAGTTCGGCGGTAGCCCAAGCCAGAATCTTGTCGAGGAGTGCCATGATTTTCTCCTAAGTCACATATCGCGCTACACAGGTGTTGCAAAAGCGAAGCGAATGACTGCTATCGCATTGGCCACACAGGATTGCTGTATTGGCTTTTTAGGCTGGTCTTATCGATAGGTGACGCGGGAATCATTCGCAGCCATCGAACGTTGTCGATTTTTGAGTTGTTCCCAATGTGGCGTCGAGTAAATTGGAACGCCGCCGAGGTGAACGTGCATACTCCGTTACAGATCGGCCAAGTCATCTTTTTCAGATGGTCCGGGAAGTGCGGCAATGGATTCGAGCTGCCCGAGTGCGCTGCCGCCGAGGCCCTGTAGATCGCCCACCACTGCAACCATCTCTCCGGTCATTCGGATGAGTTGTTTATCGCGCTTCGCCCAGAGCTTTGCCATAGCCGCCTTTTCTGATTCCAAATCCTTTCGCATCGCCGTGAAGCTATCAACGACAGCCTTCAGTCTCTGCGCGAATTGCGGACTGCAAACGTAGTTGTAGATTAGCTCCATCGCCTCACCCTTTCCCGCGCTAGCCTGGCGGGCCCTGTGCAATTCCAGAAGCGCAACGCGAAGCATCTCGGCGACGGGCCTTGCTGCGATCACCCGGACTACGAATACGGTGTCACGTCGAATGAATGGCTCGGTAACGTCTTTTGGCATTGCCGCCGTAACGATGACTGCAAAGTCGGCTCCAATCTCTCGTTGGTTGTCCTTCAGCTTCGTAAGCCAAGAATCCTGCCAATGCCGCGTGTCCTTCGCCTCCCACAGAATCGTTCCGCATCGCTGACCCGACTGAGAACGCACTCGTTGCTCAACGTCCGCTCCCGCTCTGCCCTTTGCGACCGGAACAATCTCATCAGCGGGAAACTCGCTCCGAAGCATTTCTTCCAACGACAACTCCAACGCTTCACCTTGTGTTTGCTGAGAGGCTTGATCAAGTTTTCGCTGGAGGTCAGTAGCCTTACTCTGCGCCGACTCAAGTTGAGTTTTGTATTGGGCTTCCTTTCGTGCAAATTCCTCGCCTGCAGTTTTGCGCGCATTCTCCTCAATGGCTTTACGATCCTCGTCGAGCTTTCGCTGAGCATTTAGTTCGGCATTGTTTTTTGCCTCCTGGGCTTCCCGCAACTGACGACGCAACGTGATTTCCTGTTCAGTCGATTTGCCGATTGCGGCATCTTTCGCTTGAACCGCTTCTCTCAGAGACTTGAGTTCAGCGTCCATTTCCTGTTGTGCGCTTGCCTTGGCTTCCGTGCGAACTTTCTCGATCTGCTCTTTGCTTTGGGCTATCGCACGATCCTTCTCCGCAACCTGGTCACGCAGCGCCCCAATCGTTGTTTTCGTCACCGCTTCGGCGTTTCGCTTAGCCTCTGCCGCTAATTCCGCTTCGAGTGCCTTCCCCCGCGTTGCAAGCGTCTTGTCAAACTCGTCGGCGTACTGATCGATGGTCTGCGTCGATATCCCCTCCTGCAGCGCGAACTCGTGGCCACACTTTGGACAGCCGACCGTGACGTCGGCCTTAAGAATGATTTTTCGATCCATCTAGACCCCCAATGAGCAACAAGCTGCGAACGTAGGGCGCGGTGGCAACCGGCCAGATTTCGACGGCAGGTACAAGGTTGTACCGCGGGCTGAGAACTGCTGGTGAACGGCGATCCGACCGGCTACTGCAGCGGCTGGAGTGGCAAGCTGCCGCAGACACAGCGTCGGTCGTAACGCTTTGATTATACAACGGAAAGTGGTGTTTTGTCGGCGCTTCACGCTGGACAAAAGAGCTAATTTCGTCTATAATTCAATAACTTACGTAATCTTGCCAGCCGAACTACGTAAGCGAGCGCGGAACCGAATCAGGAGCAGGGAGGCGGGTGGTTGGCCTAGATCAGAGCGACCGTCCAGCACGCAGCATCTGGACCTCCTCCCGATCCTTGCAACGCGCTGTAGGGCTTCCTCGACGTACCACACCAAGGTTCGTGCGCATCCGCTTTCTTGCCGGAGGCGTCCACGCGCCACCCGCTTTTCGGAAAGGCATTAGCCATGAAAAAACCTATCCACCGGCACCGCCGCCCAGTGCGCCGTACGCGGCGTGCCCGCAAGGTGCTCTTTTCGCTGGGTCGGCTGTTGGCCACGCCCGGCGCTCTCGATCTGCTTGATCGCCGAGCAGTGGACGGCGTGGAGTTGCTCCGACGCCACCAACGAGGTGACTGGGGAGACGTGTCCCCGGAGGATGCTGCAGCAAACGATTTCGCAGTGCTCCACAGCCTGCGAATCGTGTCCGTTTATCGGTTGAGCGCGAAAGAGAAAGTTGTTGTAGTCACCGAGAACGACTTTTCGGAAACCACGATTTTGCGCGAAGAGGAGACGTGATGGCCGCTTTCTACGTACAGCGGCTACACCCGATGCTGCGTATGGACCGCCAGCTTCGCGCTGGCGTGGATGGTCGCGGTCAAGCAGTGCTCCTGCACCAGGGTTCGCTCGATAACGCCTGCGGCCTTTACTGCCTCGTCATGGCGCTCATTCTGCTAGGGGAAGCGAGCCGCGATGAGGCCGTCAGGCTGATACACAGCCGTCAGGCGGCCCTGAGGCGGCTTCGGCGCTGGACGGAATCTGTCTTCCATTCGGGCATGAGCGAGAACGATCTGGTGGAAGCGGTGACGGCGACCACGTTGAACATCGAAGTATCCAGGGGTGAGAGCGGGGAGCACCGGGCGTGTCTCTCCCACGCGGTGAACGGCCTTCGGGCTGGAAAGATAGTCGCACTAGGAATCGAATCCCGTGGCGGAGCGTTTCACCACTGGATCCTCGGCGTGGGATTGGAGGGTTTAGAGGACGACCGGGTTTTCAAATCAACGGCAATTCTAATTTTGGATTCCTACGCCGTCGCTTGGCCGTATTGCGGCTTCAATGCTCGGCTATCGCTCACCGTTCCGCGCCCTGGCGCCCGGTTCCTGCGTTACAGCTCCTCCACCAGGCCGCGGTCGCTGGTGATGGTCTCGAATTCGGTTGTCCTTTCACGGAGGCTCTATGAGTAGTTTGCATCCCCCCCACCCCCCCTCTTTGGTGCGAATTAAACGCGACGCATTTTCCGTGGTCGATAAGCATCCGTTATCGAACATCAAGCACCGACTGACTGGAATTCAGAGCGGCAAGGTCGGTGCAAAAGCTAGGAAGTTCAGCATCACGAGGGTCGCCGCGCCTTCCGACCCGAACCTCTCGCAGAACACGAATCGCGCCTACCGAAGCGATCTTGCACACTTTACGGGCGCTGGTGGCAAGGTGCCGTGCGATGCCGCGGCCCTGGTCAATTACTTGGAAAGCGTCGGAGAGTGGTTCTCGGTCGCCACCATCACGCGGCGGTTGATGGCGATCCGGCATGCGCATGTCGAGCGGGGGTTACGCTCCCCTACGAGCGATCCTGCGGTACGGCAAGCAATGCGTGCACTCCGGCGCCAGCGCGGTACAGCTCAAAAGCAGGCAAAGCCTCTGACGCGAAAGTTGCTGCGGAAGATCGTTTGCGCCATGGACCACTCGCTCTTCGACCGGCGTGACCGGGCACTCTTGCTCCTGGGATTTGCCGGAGGTTTCCGGCGCTCCGAGTTGGTGGCGCTCAATTTAGAGGACATCGAGCGGATGGATGCAGGTGTGCAAATTTGCATTCGCCGTAGCAAAACGGACCAAATGCAGCGGGGGCGGATGGTGGCCATTCCGGCGTTTGGCGGTTCGCTGTGTCCTGTGGCGGCACTGGAGCGATGGCTCAAGACGGCACGGATCGCCGCAGGGCCGATATTCCGGAGTTTTGATCGCGGCGGAGGCCTGACCGAGCATCGGTTGGGAGATACCGATGTCTCTAGGATCGTAAAGAAGCGGTTGATGGCGCTCGACGTCGATCCGAGGTTCTACTCTGCGCACAGCCTCCGAGCAGGATTGGTCACCGAAGCGGCGCGTGCGGGCGTGGCGGGCTGGCGAATCCGCACGGTTACCGGCCACGCAAGCGACGCCACGCTTGCGCGTTACATACGAGAGGCCGAATTGTGGGCAGAAAATCCAGTTTGGGCCGCGTTTGGCAAGCGACGCGGCATCCAGCGTCGGGAGCGTGTGCGATGAGTCGCGTCGTTCTGAACTTGCCAGGGCTCGAGGAACTCACTGGTGCGGATGGCTTCGCGTCAGCCAAGCGCCTTGGGAAGCTACTTGTACCGCTTGTTCGCACCGGCTGGTACTGCGGCCACATCCGGCATGAAGAAAGTCAGAACAAGTTCTATCTGCATGAGATTGCCTTCGCAGGCAAGTGCTTCAGCTTATGGGCGCACATCGAAAAAATTGGATTTGTTGGCTGCTGCTGGCAAATCGCGGTCGATCCTCGCCACGACACTCCTTCGGTACTGGATGAACTGGTCACCTGCGAGCGCGTGCCGATCACGCTGGAGGCGGTCCCGAGGGCGGTAGCCAAGGTAGCGCGGGCCCCCCTTGCAGACGTGCTGGAGCGCGGCTGGGATGCCATGGCGTGGCGTTTCAGGAACGAGGCCTATCCCCCTAGCGAACTGTTTGGCCGTGCGTACCCCGAGTACGCGCTGAAAACCCTTGGCTGACGCTTGAATCGCCAGAAACCAATGAAAGGAAAAACATGGACGACGACGCTGGTAAGCGGGCGCTCGCAGCCGAGCGAACGATCCGGCGCGCCTTGCGTCTGCTGGAATCGGAATTGCGTCGAGGGAGCATCACCCTCACAGCCCCGCATGTAGTTCGGGACTTTCTAACACTGCGACTAGCGCGCATGGAGCATGAGGTCTTTTGCGCGATCTGGCTGGATGCGCAGCACCGAGTGCTGGAGTTCGAGGAGCTATTTCGTGGAACGCTGACTCAGACTAGCGTGTACCCTCGGGAGGTAGTCAAGGCGGCACTCCGGGCGAATGCTGCAGCAGTAAACCTTGTTGCTCTGCAACGTCACCGTGGGGCGAGTCATGGGCAATTCCGTCCCCCATTTGCGCTCTACCGCGGCAGAACATCAACTCCAATTTTCAGAGTGAGAAACAGTCTTGGCCTTCTTCTGCATCCATCAGCTTCAGCTTGATCGGGTCGAGGTTGAGCGCCTGGATCGCCGCGACGACCAACCTACGAGATAGGGGCCTGTTTATCGGGCCGGTATTGGGGTTAAATGTCCTCACTCGCCCGATACTCAGAGGGGCTATGAAGATCATTCGGCTATTGCTGGTCTCCGTCGTTGGCCTATGGTCCAGCGTCGCAACAGCTGACTTTGATGCGTCGGTCGCAGCCTTCCAAAAAAAGGACTTCCAGCAGGCGTTTGCGGCTTGCTATGACGACGCGAAGAGAGGTGAACTTCGCTGCCAGAGTCAAATCGCCTTCTTATACGAAAACGGTAACGGCCTAAAACAGGACTATTCTGAAGCGCTGAAATGGCATCGTTTAGCGGCCGAGCAAGGGAATATTTATTCCCAGAGCGAACTTGGCCGCATGTACCTTAACGGCATTGGAACTGAAAAGAACGAGTCAGAAGCGCTGAAGTGGTTCAAATTAGCTGCCGAGAAAGGTTATGTGAGTGCGCAAAATGGGGCGGGACTTATCTACGTCCTACGCAAGGACTACTCTGAAGCCTTGAAGTCGTTTCGGCTTGCTGCAAATCAGGGGGATCCGGTCGCTCAGTCTAACCTGGGCGATTTGTATTTCCAAGGTTGGGGTGTCGAGAAGGATCTTGTTGAAGCAATTAAGTGGTATCAGCTCTCGGCGAATCAAGGCAATCCTGTCGGCCAAAATAGCCTCGGCAATGCCTACTTCGGTGGCGATGGAGTAGAGAAAAATTACGAAGAAGCCGTTAAGTGGTATCAGCTCGCCGCAGCGCAGGGAAATGTTTTTGCGGAAAGCAATCTTGGGGCTGCTTACGCGAGCGGACTCGGTGTCTTGAAAGACTACCCACAAGCTGCAAAGTGGCATCGCTTGGCCGCGGACGAGAGAAACATCGTTAGCCAAAATGCTCTTGCCGTGCTTTACAGGAACGGCTGGGGAGTTGAAAAAAGCAGTATAGAGGAACTCAAATGGCGACTGCGAGCCGCCAATGGAAATAACGGTTTGTCGCAGTTAGTTTTGGCCTTTGCCTATCGAGATGGAGACGAGGTAACTAAAGACGACGTAGAAGCTCTAAAGTGGGCCGCGATTGCCAACAGGTTCGGCGCGGGCTTGACAGAAGAGCAGAAAGAGTCCGCGAAAAATCTCCAACGTTCACTAGAAGCCAAACTTTCCCCCAACGATGTTCTTCGAGCAAGGCGATTCGCGGATGGCTGGACAGCAACTAGTTCAAGCCAAGATCAACGTCTAGCAAGTAATAACCCATCGAGTACCGGTTCCACAAAATCATTGGAAGTGGCGCCAAAACAGGCATCCACGGCGGCTGAATCAGCGGACGGTAACACAGCGAAGACTCAAGGCCAGACAGCAGGGATTAAGGCCTTTGCACTCGTAATCGGAAATTCGGCATACCGTGGGGCGACTCTTACAAACCCTCGAAACGATGCGCAGGCGATTGCCAAGCAGTTGGCTAGTTTTGGAATAACAGTCGATCTCGTAATAGACGCAACAAGAAAGAAATTTGTTGAGGCGCTAACGAAGTTCGCGGACAGAGCCGCGGGCGCAGACGTAATCTTGCTTTATTACGCGGGCCACGGGGTTCAGTACAACGGGGTCAACTATCTTGTTCCCGTAGATGTTGACCTTACCGCAGATGCCTCTGCATCCGCATTTACGCTAGATGCAATATCACTTAGTCAACTTCTTGAGCAGTATCTTCCCGCAAAAACGCGCATCGTGTTTTTGGATGCATGTCGGGATAACCCGATGTCCCGGAGCTTGGCGCGGACGAGAGGAGCAGGCACACGCGGGCTTGCACCAGTATCGGTAGCATCGGGAACGTTAATATCGTTCGCGACAAAGGACGGGAGCGTGGCTATGGATGGTTCCGGGCGAAATAGCCCATTTGCGGAGGCTCTCCTTGCTCACCTTGGCGATCCGGCAGACATAAGCATTATCTTAAGACGGGTTCGTTCTCAAGTCCTCAATGCAACAGGCAACAAGCAAGAGCCGTGGGAATACGGTTCATTGGTGGGAGACGAATTGGTGTTGTCGACCATGCTAAAAAATAGACAACTGAGAAAATGATCATAGTGAGAGACGCGAAAGGTAAGCGCACAAAGAAGCCAACTAGGATCGCCCATGCAGAGGATCACGCAATTTGGGGTCGTCTTTCTGTTCTTGGCGAGCGTCGCCGGATTTGGCATCACGACGCAGGTCGATCTTCGAATACTCGATCTCCAGTTCTCGGCGTTGCGCCGCTGGTTCCCGCGTCTGTTATCCGCCCAACCAGTTGTAATCGGGATCGACGAGGCTACAACCCGCGCTTTCTCCGAACCGATTGCTCTCTGGCACCGACATTTAGGCGGCTTTCTCCACGCAATGACGCTTGCCAAGCCGGCCGTCGTCGGAATCGATCTGGTACTTCCAGATCGCGGATATGAGAGCGCATTTCCAGGTACCGACTCGGTCCTGACCAAAGGTCTGGCTGAAGCACGACAGGCCTTTCCCATAGTGCTGGCACTGACGGTAGATGCGGGAGGGCATGCCCGCACCGTTTACTCACCCTTTGTCCATGCCGTAGGCCCCGACGGGATGGGGTACGCGCTATTTCCTACGGACGGTGATAGCGAGATCCGACGCTTTGACGAACGCCTTGGGACAAAGGGACAAACGATCCGCACGTTTACCGGCCAACTAGCGCGCGCACTTCATGCCGCGCCACGCCCAGGCTACATCGATTATTCGCGCGGTGACAAGTTCGCATATTTGCCATTGCAAGAGGTGCTCGCTTGGCAAACGGCAGGCGACACAGCGAGGCTTGAGCAAGTGTTTCGAAATAAACCTGTCCTTCTCGGAGTCGTACTCCCATTTACAGATCGACACGTGGCACCCGTGCCACTCGCCGCCTGGGAGACAGATGGCAACGAGGTCCCGGGCCTATTACTTAATGCACAAGCTCTTGCAAATATTCTGGATCACGGGCTTCTTGAGCCTGTTCCAAATGCAATCGTCATTGTTGGCTCAGTCGCGGCGCTCGGCATCGGGTTTCTGCCGGTAAGTATCGGCGCTTTTATCGTAGCTGTGTTCGGGGTGGCGCTAGCCGCCGTCCTCTTCGCAACGTGGCTCATCACTCAAGGGTGGGTGTTCCCTTTGGGGCCAATTCTGCTTTCGGCGCTTCTCGCGGTCGGCCTTAGGATTGCACTGGATACCCGTAAGAAACTGCGCGAACGGCGACAGTTGCGTAAGTCCTTTGCCGGATATGTTAGTCCGGTCGTGATGGAAGAAATACTAGCCGGGCATATTCCACCGAATCTCGGTGGCGTAAAAAAATACGTATGCGTGATGTTCTCCGATATCCGCGGGTACACCGCGCGCGGTGAGCGCATGAGCCCGGAAGAGGTCATCGGGTTTCTCAATCGGTATTTTGAGCACGTTATTGATCTCATCCACGCGCGGGGCGGCACGGTCGTCAGCCTTATGGGAGACGGCGTCATGGCGGTCTTTGGCGCACCAAAGTCACTAGACAATCCTTGCCAGGAAGCGTTTGAGGCCGGCCGCGACATTCTCCGGCATGTTGTCCAATTGAATGCTCAACCAGAGGTCAAGGGAGAAGTGCCGATCGAGATCGGTATCGGGCTAAATGTCGGCGAGGCACTTGTCGGTCATGTCGGCTCCGCAGCTCGGCACGAATACTCGGCGATCGGTGACGTTACCAACGTGGCTGCACGTCTTCAGGGGTTGAGCGCCGAAAGGGGGTACAGGATGCTCGTTTCAAAGGCGGTAGCGGATCGACTGGATGGTGTCGAGGGATTGGTGTCTCTTGGCCCAGTCGCTCTCAAGGGACATTCGGCAGTAGAGGTGTTTGGTTACGACGAACGGATGGGCGGTGCTATAGTCGCCGCATAGGTGACGCGTGATATTGGCAGAATCATGAACACTTTAGTATTTGCCCGGAACATAGCCTCGAACGTGCGCGCCGTGTTGGTGGTGTGCATGTTCTTGATCGCGCCGGTCGCCTCCATGGCGGCTGGGACTCAAGGTGGCGCACTTGTCACCGATCTGACGGGCACCGCCGCGTTCGAGGGTGCCACGCAAGGATCCCTAACGATCCTGTCGGTAATTCAGGCAGACGCACGTGTTCGCCTCGCGTCCGCAGCGCGGCTGACTGTTCTTGTTCTTGAATCAGGAGACGAATTCATCTTTATTGGACCTGCGGTCATCCGATTTAGCGCAGCAGAACCGCAGGTTCTCGAGGGATCGAAGCCGGAGAAGCACTCGAGTCCTTTTGCGAGGACTGGGAAGGGCGTAGTGATCGACCCAAGCGGATTGTCCCAAGCGACGTTTGTCATGCGAGGGGTGCGCCATTCGGTGCCAATCAGGATTCTTTCGCCACAGGGAATACGCGTCATCGATGCGCGCCCGGAATTCCGCTGGCAGGCGGTCGAGCCCGGTGCGAAATACCTCTTCAAACTCACCGATGACAACGGCGCTTCCATATACGAGTTCGAGGGTGAAGGCACATTGCTCAGGTTACCGCTGTCGGTGACGCTAAAGGAGGGCATGAACTACAGTTGGAATGTCTCTACGAGCGGGCGCGACGGCACAGACTACCTTGGAAGCGGAAATCTCAGCCTCGCTTCCAGCGAATTGAAGGCGCGAGTAGATAAGCTTCGTCCATCGACCGGCGCCCCGGTTTCGGAGCGCGTTGCGTTTGCCGTCTGGCTTATGCAGATGGGTCTAAAGGACGAGGCACGTAGTTATTGGAATGCGCTCGCTAGAGAGCGTCCACAAGACACGCAGCTCAAGTCTCTCGCCGAGGAGTAGGAGCCATCAGCTTATATTGCGGGTAGATAAAGACGAAGATATTGCTCTTGTACTACGTAGTGTTAGGGATGCAGTCGTAAAGAGCACTGATGGTAGCCAAGCGCCTTGGGAATATGGAGCTCTTAGCGGGGGACAATTGATTCTATCCCGGGTCTCGCAGAGTAAATTTTGAGCAGCAAGAACTAATAAAGCTTCTCACAGCGTTATCGGGCGGTTTTACTATCCGTTATTGAACTGCCCCATCCCCGACCAGGCTAAAGGGGGCCCAGAAGGCTGGGTGGCTGTAGTCAGTGGTTTGGTCTTTCATGATCGTGAGCATGGATTGGCGTAGGGCCTCGGCCCGGGGCATGTCGGGGTGAGTCGCGAGTTGGTGGAATAGTCCCGTCGTGAGTAGGCGCGCCGACACCGTCTCCACCGCCCAATTGGACACCAGAAGGGAGCGGGCCCCTGCATAGAAGAACCCTCGCCCCAGCCCCGAGACGGCTTCTCTGGCGTTGCCATCGGCGCTCGCTGTGTTGCACGCCGAGAGCACCACCCACTCGGCATTGAGCTTCAGGCCAAGCACTTCTTCCAGCGTCAGAAAGCCATCGTTCTGGGTGTCGTTGGTTAACGCGGGATTGGCCATGGCCAATGCCGGCTGATCCAGACCGCTGATCTCCCCCGGCACCAGGCCATGGGTCGCAAAAGCGACCACCCGATACTGCGAGAGGTCGGTCGCCTTGACATTGGCTTCGGTGGCCCGGGCTCCGAGAAAGAGGTCGTTCTTCTGATGAGCCCCCGTAGTGCGGGCAATCTCAGTCAATTCCTCCGCGGTATCAGGCAGGGCGGGCAGCAGGGCGAAGGCTTGCGCAAGGGTCGGCCGACTGGCCGCCTGGGCATTGTCGAGGGGTTTGGCGGACTGCTGGGCCTGCTCGATCAGTCCGAGCGTGGGGTCTTTGGCAGAAGGGACCTCTAACTTGCGGAATTGGCCGCCGCGTTGCGTGGCCACTGCGGCGTCGGCCGTAAATAGGGGGTTGCCAAAGCCGATGAACGCCTTTTGCTCCTGCTTGGCAGCGGTCGCCCGCCGCAAGGCCATAAAGCCGCTGGCCGAGGATTGCTGGGCAATCGCCACCTTCCGGATCAACCAGGGCATGTCCGCATAGGCAGCGCTCTTGCCTGTCGCGGGAGAGACGGGCGCAGTCAGCAGCACCCCAAAGGGCAACTCCCCCAAATGCGCGTCCGGGATCACGTTGAGCAACTTAGCTTGCGCCCACACGCTTGAATCCGGGGCAAGCAGCGTGTTGTAGAGACTATAGGCTGTAGCGGCATCGAATGCCTTGACCTTCCCGTCGCTTAAATCCAAGCCACTGCGGATACTGGCCACATCGTGACTAATTTGCTCCCGAGTCACGGGAACGACCCTGAAGCCCACCTCCTTCGCGCTGATCGTCCAGACGTAGCTCTGACGCTCACCAGTGTAGATAGCGATGAGCGCCTCCTCTGGCAGCAGGACCCGTTGGATGTCGGCGGGGGTGGCTGGTTGCGGGTTGACCAGGTTCGCGTAGTCGGGGAACTTCTGGGAGATCTCCTCACGAAGCGCGGCTTGCTCGGCGGTCAGCCGCTCGATGTCCCGCGCCATGTCCTCCATGACCTTCGGCAGGCGCTGGCTCTCGGGAGCGGAGGCGAGGCGCACCAGGATCTTGTTTAGCGCGTGAATTTGGTTAGTCGTATCCTGCTCGCGCCTGGCGAGTTGGGCGAGACGGGCATCGGGCAGGGTAGCCCGCGCGGCACTGGAAGTCACCGCCCGCTGGACCGACGAATTGCGGGCCACATCGGCCATCCTGAACGCTTCGCTGACCGCATCCAACCCCGCGATCTTCTGCCCCGCGGCGTGCATCTTGCCCAGGAGCTCAAGGTAACCCTCCACGATCACCCGCAGGCGATAGTCATTAACGAATCCGGAATCTTCATCGCCGCGATTCTCATTGACCGCCTTGAGCAGAATCGGCAGCGCCATCTGGAACTGCGTCAGGGCTTGGCTATTCTCGCGTTGCTCAGTCAGCGCTACTCCTAGATACCCTCTCCTATGTGCAAGATAGACGGGATCGACGAACGGTTTCCGGAGGTTAAATTGAAGGACGCCCTGCAACATCTTGGTGGCCTTGACTCCTTGTCCCGTCCTCAGTAAGGCCATCGCCCAATCGATATTGCCTGATCCGACTTTGGTGAATTGCGTTACATTGCTGCGTAGCCCTTGGTCGCGCGCATCAAATACCCTCAACGCATCGTTCCAGCGCCCCTGGATGCAGGCGACAAGGCCTACATTGGCTCGGCGTGCCGCCAGCTGTAGCGAGTAAGGCTCGACCGCGGATTTTTCCAGCGCCTGCGCGGCAAGTTCGTAGTAACGCGAAGCTTCCGCAATTTTGCCCTGCTCGAGCTTGATGGTAGCCAGAGTTGACAGTGCCGAGCTAGTGTAAATGGTATTAAAGGTTGCATAGGAGATAGTCTGATCCAGCGCCTCCGTTGCGAGGTATTCAGCTTCGCCGAGCTTGCTCTGCACGGCGAGTACATAAGCCAACGACAAAGTAAAAGTGAACGCATTTACCTTTGCGAGTCGAAGAACTTGGTCATCCTTGCTGAACTTCGCTATTTTTAATCGTAGATCTTGCCGCGCATTGTCGAGTGCGAGGCGGGAAAAGCGCTCGCCTTCCGCATAGTTACCACGTAGCTGCTGCAGTAGCGCGGCACGGTTGTTGAAATATGTCATAACGCCGTATTGAATATCCGCCCAGTTCGTCTGCTGTTTTACTTCTGGCAGCACATCAGACGCACGCCGAAAGGCCTCCTCTACTTCCTTGAACATGCCTAGATTGGCATAGGAATCCATCATGAACATTTGGTTATAGAAATAGTAGTAAGGCGAGGTATGCTGCCGCTCAACAGCAACTGATTTAAGAAACTCTATAGCCGCAATGTAATCACCGGACCTATAGAGACCTACATAGAAATCAACTTGCAAAAGCCAGCGATCGCACCATTTGTCGGGCGACAGTCCGTTGGGCTGGTTCAGAGAGAGAGCTTTTTTGAGTTCGCTGACAGCTAAGTCGTAGTGGCCGAGTCTGAAATTCGCCCAGCCTCGCTTGTGATGGAAGATGCATAGTTCCTGGGGATCGTTGGTCTGAGGCACCCCGATGCTCGCCTGCCGTTCCAGTTCGGCACGCTCTTGATTCCCCATTGATCCTACGGCTGAAGCTTCGTCGCTTTGAGAGAAGGATTCGCCGCTGGCGAAGATCAATAGAACGACTAAGGTTGCGCGGCGAAGGAACCTTCGAAAGATCTCCGTAAGTCTCACAGAACCAATAAAGCTTCTCACAGAGTTATCGGGCGGTTTTACTACGAACAAAGCTCGCTAGTGCTCTAACTTCGTCGCTCTTCGGTTGTTTACGCAGCATTTCGTCAACAATCGGCAGCATGTCGTCGTAAAGTAAATAGTCATCCAACGCGGCGTACAAGTAGAGCTCCGGCGTGATGTCATCGGGCGACAAGTTCTTGCGCATCGCTTCGTAAGTCGCCCGAGCCGCTGCTATAGTGGACTGCTGCTCCGCGCTCGGCTTCTGCATTGGGTGTACGCCCCTTACTTGGATGCCGCCCAGTCTGGCGGTCTGCACCAGCTGCGGGACTTGCGCAAGGCGCTGAGGGACACCCACTGGGAGCGCCACAACCTCTGCCGCCTTGCCCGAGATCGGCGCCGCCGCCGCCGTGCCCGCTCGAAAGCTTGCGGGTCCAATCCAGCGCTCTTGGCGAGCGCTTTGAAAGAACACTACCCGCACTTGGCCACCTGCCGGAATGCTAATGACGTCGCCATCTCGGACCTTCATGAATGCCTGCACTTTTCCGGGCATGCCCGAGGACGGGGTGTAGGTGATGTCGGAGGTCGTCATGTTAATCATGCCAACGTCCGCGCCTTGCGCGAGCGCGAGCGAAACTTGCAGCCCGAGGATCAGGAATAGCAGCGATTTCGTCATAAGTCCTCCAGAGTATGCCTGTCTTAGCTTTCGTCGAGCCCAATAATCTCGTAGACCTGAAGGGGCTCGGATTTGCCCTTGACGCGAATTGCCTCGGACTTCCCGGTGCGCACTGGTCCGCCTGCCGCTTTGACGGTCGCCTCACTTGCGAGAATTACGCACATCATGTCTTTTGTAGCGCTCTCCAGTCGTGATGCAGCGTTAACGGTGTCACCGATCGCGGTGAATTCCTTGCGCTTCGGGGTCCCGATATCGCCGATGACGGCCTCGCCGCTATGTAATCCAATACCTACGCCGAACTCAGGCAGGCCTCGGTCCGGAAAACGCTCATGCATCCACTGCCTAAAGCTCTCGGCAGCTCGTGCAATGCCAAGCGCCGCCCTTAGCGCTCGGGCGGCGTGGTCGGCCCGCGGGACAGGTGAGCCGAACACCGCCATCACCGCATCCCCTATGAACTTGTCCACGGTGCCGCCTTCGGCAAGGATCGGCTCACAGGCACGGCTGAAGTAAGCGTTGAGCATTTCAACTACTTCATGCGCGCTAAGTTTTTCCGAAATGGTGGTGAAGTTCCGAATGTCAGAGAACAGCACCGTCACGGTGAGCGCTTCCCCCGCGAGGTCCGGACGTCGCTCATCCGAAAGAAGCTTGTCAACAACTTCGTCGGACACATATCGGCCGAAAAGCTGCCGGATGTGCGCTCGCTCACGCTCCTCGCCCGTCAGGCGCAGGCCAATTGTCATGAGAAAGGCAGCGAGGATCCCCGTTTGGGGCTCGGCAACCGGAACAATCCAGTCATAGTGCAGCATGACGAAGCCCGGCAGCGTGATCGCGACGCATGCAGCGAGGGCGAGGGCTGCACTCCAACCAACGCTCAAGCGCAGAAAAAACCAGGTTGCTACGGCAAGTAGGACTGCTACGTAGCCAATTTCGATCGGAAGGGGTACGAGACGAGGTACCCGTCCGGAAAGGATCGTCTCAACAATATCGGCGTGAATCTCGCCGCCTGCCATTTGCTCGGCATGCGCCCCGCGTGAATATGGCGTGAAGTGCTGATCCGGCGTTCCGGAGTTATTGGCTCCTAGGATGACGACCTTGTCCCGGAGGCCGCGTACCGACGGGTCCAGCAAAGCATCCGGTCTTAAAAGTGTCGCCATGGAAACAACGGGGATCGTGCCCGGTGGCCCCGTAAACCCGATGAGTTGCGATCCGGTGTCGCGCGACCATTGCGTACTAACAATTTTCCATGCCGCTTGGGCTGGGTCTTTGCCAGCCGCACGAAGGGCAAGCTGCATTGCTAGACTCACTCCCGGCTTATTCGGGTCCGGATCGAGGGCAGGTAGGAAGTGTCGGACATATTTGTCTTCGTCCGGGAATAGATTCGCAACCCCTAGATCATGGATCCCCTGGGGTAGAAGAACCAATTGGTCCAGAGGCGGCGTGAGCAGTTCCGCACCGTCTTTGCGCGGTACGAGGTGCGTGATGAGGACAACATTTCCTTGCGCCAAGGCAGCGCGCAGCGGCGCGTCGTAGTTACGTGAAACCTCGCTGTCGGGAAGATTGAGTTTTCGCAACCAGCCCTCGGCGCTTACTTGATAGAGCACATCAAATCCGACAGCTTTGACGCCAGCCTGCGCGAGCACTTGGAGCGCTCGACCAAAATACGGCGCCCAAAAGACAAGCGGATCATCCTTGAGCGCAAGAAAAGTCTTGTCGTCGATCGAGACAAGCGCGGTGTGCGAGGGCGCATATCGCACACCGGTAAAAACATGCCAATAGTCGTAATAGGTATTTTCGAGGGCTTGAACCCATTCGGTGCGCGCAAGGGCCGCGGCAAGCCCAGTTGAGAGCACGAGGACAGCAATATTTCGCAGAAGGTGGTTAGGTTTCAAATGCTGTTCGCTCCCCGCTCATGGCTCGAAACACTCTCAGCCGTGCTTTGCGCAATGTCGAATATTAGGGCCGGCGCCATGAATTGATGCAAACGTCGTGGCGACTCGAATCTAGCGACGCCCATTTGTAGAACAGAGCTTTGGCGGTCAACCCAGCTATCTTCGCAATCACAGCGTTTCTCCCTGTCGTGGATCGGGCCGCCTTGGGGGTCGATGGCTTGAATCCCTAGGCGTGCGTCAGGAGTCGCCCAGCATGGGCAAAGGTTCGTGCGTTAAGCAAGGCTTTGTGACGAAATGCGCATAAGATCGTCAGTTAGACCCCTCGGCCGTGAACCTTTTCTCGTGCCGGGCGACTTCTCCGGGAGAAATGTGGACACAGGGGACTCGGATGTGGGGCTTGTTGGCCGCATGGCGCTCGGGGACGAGAAGGCGATGAGAGCCTTCTATGAGCGCTACAAGGCGATGGTGGGGAGGCTTGCGCGTGCGGCCGGCCTCCCTGAGGCCGAGGGAAGTGAGCTCGTGCAGGAGTCCTTTTTGCACGCGTGGCGATCGGCCGGATCATTTCGTGGCGAGGCGAGCGCCGGCTCATGGCTACGCGGAATCGCGCGCCACCTGATTGCCGATCGCATCGATGCAGCCGTTAAGAGGCGGGCAATTTTCGTCTCAACGAACCCGGGGTCGGATGCGGAGGACTACGCCGCGCCAGAAGCGGTCGCCCCTGAACCGGGACCTGAGCGGCTGCTCGAACTCGCGCGTGCGAAGCGCTGCATCGGCGAGTGCCTGAAAAAGCTTAGCACGCTACACCGCGAGGTGCTGTCGCTTCGCATCTGTGGTGCCGAGCTAAAAGAACAGGAGGTCGCCAACCTCCTTGCCGTGCCGCTTGGCACGGTAAAGAGCCGCACGAGCATCGCGCTTCGCGCGCTTGCGGCCTGCGTCGAGAAATGCTCAGGAGTGTCCCGTGCTTGAGGCCACCGAGCCGCGTCCGCTCGAAGACGAACTCTTCGCCTACGCCGCGGGCGCGCTCGATTCCCGCGCGCGTTTGGGCCTGGAGGCGCGTCTCGATGCCGACCCGGCCTTACGCGCGCGTCTTGCGTGGCACGAGGCGGTTTGCGAGAGCGTGATCGAGGAGATGCCCTTGCTCGAACGGCTCCCGTCCGCCGATGCGATCATCGAAAGGGTACGTGGCCGAACGACCAGACGCGGAGTCTTCGCCTGGTTGGCAGGTCCCGCGCTCAGACCTGTTGCAGCATTTGCGACGGCCCTCATCGTTATCCAGGGTGCGCTCATCGCGGTGCTGACCACCGAGCACAACGAGGTCGCGAAGGTGCGCTCGGCTCGGCCGGTGGAAAAGGCGGTCGTCTTCGTCGTCGCCTTCAATCCAGAAACGAAGGAATCGCGCCTGCGCGCGCTTCTGCTCGAAGCAGGTGCTTCGATCATCGAGGGGCCCAGGCAGCTTGGCGAATATCGCCTCTCGGTTCCCGCAAATCGCGCGGAGTATGCCGAATCGGTGCTAAGGCAATCGGGCATCGTCGAATACGTACGGGTGGAGGGGCGATGAGGCAGATATTGTGCGTCGCGGGTGCTTTGCTCGCGCTATCTGCTACTCAGGCGCTTGCGCAGTCGGAAGCGCGCCTTGCGCTCGTCATAGGAAATGCGGCTTATGCGGCGCCCGAGATCGCGCTCAAGAACCCGGTCAATGACGCGCGTGCGATCGCCGCCACGTTGAAAGACCTCGGCTTCAGCGTGAGTCTGCTCGAGAACGCGGATCACGCGACGATGCGGCGCGCCATCCGCGAATACGAAGACGAGCTGCGACAACGTAATGGCGTGAGTCTGTTTTATTTCGCGGGGCACGGCGTGCAGCTCGAGGGGCACAACTACCTCGTTCCCGTTGCAGCAAATCTCGAGATTGTCAGCGATGCGCGCGAGCGCGCTGTTGACGCGAACGAGCTGCTAGAGCGCTTTCGCTCCGCCGGGAGTCGCCTAAGCATCGTCATCCTCGATGCCTGTCGTGACAACCCGCTCCGCAAGCCAGGGCTCGTCCTCCGCGGCGGG
>Ga0070731_10000800_pt1 | contig 37495 bp, 27 predicted proteins | sample Coa_R1_2_FD_66448 | JGI IMG/M metagenome (GOLD analysis project Ga0070731, IMG submission 66448) | Surface soil microbial communities from Centralia Pennsylvania, which are recovering from an underground coalmine fire - Coalmine... | ecosystem: Environmental > Terrestrial > Soil > Unclassified ...
TCTCTGGCGCTGGCGCGACTGGATCGTGGAATCCCTCAATGCCGACAAGGGCTACGATCGGATGATCCAGGAGATGCTGGCCGGCGACGAACTGGCCCCCGACGATCCCGAGGTCCTTCGCGCCACGGGCTTCCTGGCCCGCAACTGGAACAAGTTCAATCGGAACGCCTGGCTGCAGAACACGGTGGAGCACACGTCGAAGGCCTTCCTCGGCACGACCCTCAACTGCGCCCGCTGCCACAGCCACATGTTCGATCCGATCAGCCACGAGGAGTACTACCGGTACCGGGCCTTCTTCGAGCCCTACAACGTCCGCACCGACCGCATCCCGGGGCAGACCGACATCGAGAAGGACGGCCTGTCCCGTATCTTCGACGCCGATCCCAAGGCGGCGACCTGGCTCTTCGTCCGCGGCGAGGAGTCGCGGCCCGACAAGACCCGCCCGATCGCGCCGGGCGTCCCGGCCGCCCTCGGCGGAATCCCGATCGCGATCAAGCCCGTGGCGCTGCCCCCGGCGGCCGTGGCCCCCGACCAGCGGGACTTCGTCCGACGCGATCTGCTCGAGGCGGGAGCGAAGGCGCTCGAGAAAGCGAGGGCCGGCGTCAGCGCGTCCCTGAACGCCGTGCAGACGCAGGAACAGGCTCTGGCCTCAGGCGCGGATGCCGCGAAGGCTCGACCCCTCCTCCAGGCGGCGCTCGAGGAGCTGCCCGTCGCGCTCCTGGCGGTTCCGATCGCCGAAGCCCGGCAGGCGGCGCTGGCGGCCGTCCTCGAAGCGGAACGGCGGGAGGAGGCCGGGGACCGGACGTCCGAGGCCTATACGAAGACGGCCCGCGCCGCCCAGGCCGCGCAGCGCACGCTCGCGGTCCTCGAGGCCCAGCAGGCCGTCTTCCTCGCGCGGCGCACGCTCACCCGCACGCCGACCGACGCGGCCGTGAAGAACAAACTGGCCGACTCCGAGCGCGCCCTCACGAAAGCCGAGGCGGAGGCCGCCCTTCCTCCCGGCGCCGACTACGTCCGCCGCAGCCTTCCGTCCTACCCCCCCGCGAGCACGGGACGTCGCCTGGCCCTGGCGCGCTGGATCGCGAGCACCGAGAATCCGCTCACCGCCCGCGTCGCGATCAACCAGCTCTGGATGCGCCACTTCGGCAAGCCCCTCGTCCCCACCGTCTTCGAATTCGGGAAGCACGGCCGGGCTCCCACCCACCCGGCGCTCCTGGATTGGCTGGCCACGGAGTTCATGCGGGAAGGCTGGAGCATGAAGACGATGCACCGCCTGCTGGTGACCTCGAGCACCTACCGGATGGCCTCCTCCTTCGACCCCGCCTGCGCGGCCCTCGACAAGGACAACCAGTACTGGTGGAGAATGAACTCGCGGCGCATGGAAGCGGAACTCGTCCGCGACAGCATCCTCCAGGCGGCGGGCGTCCTGGATCCCGCCCGGGGCGGGCCGGACCTCGACCCGAACCAGGGCCTGACCTCGTTCCGCCGCAGCCTCTACTTCCGCCATGCCGCCGAAAAGCAGGTGGAATTCCTCACGATCTTCGACGCCGCGAACGTGACGGAGTGCTACGAGCGCACCGAGAGCGTCGTCCCGCAGCAGGCGCTCGCGCTCGCCAATAGCGCCCTTTCCTTCGACATGGCGCATCGCGTCGCGTTCTCGCTCAAGGCCGAGACGGACTTTATCGGACGCGCCTTCGAGCGGATCCTCGGCCGCGCGCCCACCGCGGCCGAACGCGAGGAATGCCAGGGCTCGTTCCACGACACGGATCGATCGCGGGAAAGCCTGGTGCACGTCCTTTTCAACCACCACGATTTTGTGACCATCCGGTGAACCGATGAACTGCAAGGGCATCACGCGCCGGTCCTTTCTCGCGGATACCGGGATGGGCTTCACCGGCCTGGCCCTGGGCGCCGCCCTGTTCCGGGACGGCATCGCCGCCCAGGAGCCTGCCCCGGCCCCGCCCGACGGCCGGCCCCATCTCCAGCCCAAAGCCAAGAGCGTCATCTGGATCTTCATGGCGGGCGGCGTGAGCCACCTGGAAGGCTTCGACCCCAAGCCCGAGCTCAACCGGTACGCGGGCAAGTCCATCTCGGCGACGCCGTACAAGGATTCGCTGGAATCCCGCTTCGTGAAGGACAACGTCAAGGAGGTCGTCGCCGGCCTGCACAAAGTGCAGCCGAACATCTTCCCCCTTCAGACGGGCTTCCGGAAGCACGGCGAAAGCGGCCTCGAGGTGAGCGACTGGTGGAGCCAGGTCGGCGACTGCGCCGACGACCTGGCCGTCGTCCGCTCCCTGTGGACCACGGACAACGATCACGGCGCCCAGCTGCAGTTCCACACGGGGCGGCATGCGCTCGAGGGGCCCCTCCCCACCATCGGGTCCTGGATTCACTACGGCCTCGGATCGCTGAACGACAACCTGCCGCAATTCATCGTCCTGGGCAATCCGCTGAGCGACTGTTGCGGCGGCGTGAATGGACATGGCGCGCACTACCTCGGCCCCGAGCATGCCGGGGTCCGCATGGTGGCCGACCCGAAGAACCCCCTGCCCTTTGCCTCGCCCGGCGCCCATCTGACCCGGGAGGAGCAGACGGCGGAATTCGACCTCCTGGGCCGCCTGAATCGGCTGGCGGGGGTCGATTATCCCGACGACCCGGTCCTGCGGGCCCGGATCAAATCCTACGAACTCGCATTCCGGATGCAGACCGCCGTCCCCGAAGTCTTCCGTTACGACGACGAAAGTCCCGAGACTCAGCGACTGTACGGCCTGGACCGCCCGGTGACGCGAGAGTTCGGGATGCAGTGTCTCGGAGCCCGGAGACTCGTCGAGCGCGGCGTCCGCTTCATCCAGATCTTCCACGGGACCACGGGCGCCGCCGGAGGCTGGGATGCGCACTCGGGCCTCAAGAACGGCCACCGCGCGCTCTGCGCCCAGGCGGACCAGCCGATCGCGGGGCTGCTGCGGGATCTTAAGCGCCGCGGGCTGCTCGACGAGACGCTGGTCGTGTGGGCGAGCGAGTTCGGACGGACGGCGGGCGCCGAGGGCTCGGACGGCCGCGATCACAGCCCCTTCGGATTTTCCGCCTGGCTGGCAGGCGGGGGCGTGAAAGGCGGAACCGTCCACGGCAAGACCGACGAGCTCGGATTCCACGCCGTCGAAAACCGCCACTACGTCACGGATCTCCACGCGACGGTGCTGCATCAGATGGGACTCGATCCGCGCCGGCTCGAAGTGCCCGGCCGCAAGCGGCTGGACATTGACTTTGGCAAACCGATCCGAGAGATTCTTGCCTGAGGACGCCTGCCCATGACCCGAATGCTCGTGGCCCCCGACGCCGTCGACTTCGCCACCCCCGGACGGCGCGACTATCATGTCGCACTTGAACATCCCACGCTCTGGGGCTCCTACCGGATCCCCGTCACGGTCCTGGTCGGGCCCGGGGCGAAACCCGGACGGGGGCTCGTCGCCATCGGGTCCACCCATGGCGATGAATATGAAGGCCCGGTGGCGCTCAAGCATCTGCTCCGGGAGATCCGGCTCGAGGACGTGGTCGGCCGGATGATCCTGATCCCCGTCCTCAACGTTGTCGCGTTCCAGTCCGGCCGACGCGACACCCCGGACGACGGCGTCAATCTCAATCGGGCCTTCCCGGGTCAGGCGAACGGAAGCATCACCTACCGGATCGCCGATGTGGTCAACCGCTTCGTCTTCCCCCAGGTCCACGTGGTCCTGGACCTTCATGCCGGCGGAGAAGTCGCCCGCTTCGCTCCCTTGACCAGCATGCACGGGGTCTCGGACCCCCAGCAGCGCCGGGCCATGGAGGAGACGGCGCGGGGCTTTGGAACCCGCTTCACCCTGATCTACCAGAACGAGACGCCGGGACTGTTGACGAGCCAGGCGGAGAAGCTGGGGAAGATCACGCTGGGGGGCGAGTTCGGCTGGGGCCGGGCCGTCCAGGCCGAAGGCGTGTCGATGGCCAAGCAAGGCGTGCTGGCGGCGGCGGTCGGGCACGAGCAGCTGGCGGGCCCGAAACGGCCGAACCGGCACTATGCCGCCCCGGACCAGGTGCTGGTCGACAGCTCGGGACCCGACTGCAGCCTGACCGCCCCCCGGGACGGATTCTTCGAACCCTGCGTTGCCCCAGGCGAGCAGGTCCGGAAAGGGCAGCGGATCGCGTTCCTCCATGACTTCAACCGCCTGGATGACGCGCCGATCGAGCTTCCCGCGCCTCACGACGGCTACGCCCTCTGCCTGGCCTGGAACGCCCGCGTTCTGGGAGGCCAGGTCATCGCGCAGGTGGCCCGAGCCGTGCCCTGGTCCTCATGATCCCCGTGGGCACCTGATGGCGAAGGGCGCCTGGGTCCTGGTCGGGCTGATGTGGGTCGCCTTCTTTCTCAACTACACGGATCGCCAGGTCGTCTACTCGATCTTCCCGGTCCTGAAATCCGAACTGCACCTGAGCGACACGCAGCTCGGCTTGTCGAGCTCGCTCTTCCTGTGGGTCTACGCGGCCTGCTCCTCGTTCGCCGGAGAACTGGGCGATCGCATCTCCAAGCGGAGGCTGATCACGCTGAGCCTCGTCCTGTGGAGCGCGGTCACGGCGCTGACGGGCCTGGCCGGCTCGGCCGTCACGCTCTTGGGCTGTCGCGCGCTCATGGGAATTTCCGAATCCGTCTTTTATCCGGCGGCGGCGACCTTGACGGCCGAGGCTCATGGCACGGCGGGTCGATCGCGCGCCATCGCGATCCTGGGCACGGCGCAGCTCGCAGGGATCGTCATGGGCGGCTGGTACGGCGGCTTCATGGCCGATCGGCAGCTCTGGCGGATGGCGTTCACCAGCCTGGGTCTCTTCGGCGCGCTTTACGCCATCCCCTACGCCCTCTTCCTGAAACGGATTCCCGATCCCGCCCCGGCCGTCCAGCGGACCTGGGCGGTGCCGGCCTTGCTGGCCATCCCCATGTATCGGACCCTGTGCGTGGTCTTCCCCTCCTTCCTGTTCGTCCTGGGACTCATCTACACCTGGCTCCCCAGCTTCTTCTTCGAGAAGTTCTCGCTCACGCTCAGCGAGGCTGGACTGACGTCCACGGCGTACCTCCAGGGCGCCACGGCCCTGGGCCTGCTCCTCGGCGGGGCGCTCGCGGACCGGCTCTATCGCCGGATCAAGACCGCCCGCTACTGGCTGGTCGCCCTGGGCCTCCTGATCTCGGCCCCGGCCGTCCAGCTCCTGGGGAATTCCGACTCCCTCTTCCTCACCAAGTGTGCGGCCGCCGCGTTCGGATTCGGCAGCGGCCTGTCGATCGGCAACTTCTTCGCGTCCAGCTTCGACGTCATCCCCTTCGGCATGCGTTCGGCGGCGGTGGGCTATCTCAATATGTTGGGAGGCCTGTTCTCCGGCATCGCCGCTCTCCTGGGAGGCCTCCTCAAGGAGAGCCTCGGCATCCATACGCTCATGAGCGCCGCGGCCGGGCTCTGCCTCGCGATGAGCGGCCTGCTGCTCCTGGGGACTCGACTCTACTTCCAGCGGGATTTCGACCGCGCGCAGGGAGCGCAAGGGATCGCCTGAACGACCCTGCTCAGGGCAGGAGGACCGGCTCCCACGACACGCCGTCGTCGAAGAGATCGCGGGCGGAACAGGCCCAGACCACGACCTGCTTGTTCCGGAGCAAGGCGGGCTTCCGGGAGAGCCGATCGCGGACTCCCGTCGCCCCGCCGCCGTTCAAGGCCAGGATGTCCACCCGGACTCCCAAGAGGCGCATGAGCTGTTCTCCAAGGCCCGCCCGCTCTCCCCATTCCAGTTCCTTCCGGCTGTAGATGTTCGTGAAGCTGTCGCCCAGCAGGAGCACCGGAGCCTGACCGTCCCCCGCGCCGACCAGCTCCCGGATCTCGACCGTTTGCGGCGCGAACAGCCCGCTCCCCGGCAGGACCTCGATCATTCTCAGGAGGTCGCCGTCATGACGGACGCTCCGAAGCATCGAGGTAAAGCCGGGGGCCGGCGGACCCAGGAGCGGCCGCAGGCGCTCCGCGATCCGCCCGGCAACGATGTCCATCCCCCGGGGAGTCCAGTGGGTATCGCCTTTCAGGAAGAGCTCCCCCTCCCTCTTGGCCGCCCACAGATCGTCGGTGGGATCGAGCACGTCCACCCCGCCCTGGGCCAGCGCCGAGCGGAAGGCCTCGCGATCCCGGTTCCCGGCGGGCCCGGCGGACTCGGGATACCCGGGCCAGACTTTCTCCGGATAGATGAACGGCTTCACCGGCAACGGGACGAAGAGAAGCCGGATTCCCCTCGCGCGGAGCTGCCTCTCATAGTCCAGAATCGCCGCCACCGGATCCGAGCTCCCGCGCGCCTCCCGTGCGTCTCCCGTCCCGCGCCGGGTCGCGGAGCGGCGGGTGAGAAATCCCGGACCCGTCGCCATGTCCACTTCCTTGCGGAAGAAGAGAAAGCCGTCCTTCCCAAGGATGATCTTCTCGTTGCCCCGGTCCACCGCGCGGCTGAGGACCGTCTGGTAGACCTGCCGCGCTTTCCCGGCCAGGACGGAATCGATCGAGAGATCCTCTTCGAACTGATGGAGGGACGCGCGGGTGGGAAAGCCCCGGAAGAGCAACCGGAGCTTCGACGACCCCGTTGTCCGGAGCTCCACGGCGAGCTGATGGAGGGACGGCACGCAAAGGAGGAGGACGAACGCGACGCTGATCCCGACCGCCGTTCGGCGGCCGATGAAGGCGTTCTGCATGAGCGGCGTCGGTTCCATCAGAACTGGAAGTAGAGAAAGGGATTGAAACTCTGGGTGGACAAGGCGACGAGCGACCAGACGAACAGCCCCAGGGCCCCAGCCGCCCGGAGCGGTGTCACCCGTTTCGAAAGATCCCAGGTCTGCGCCCCGAAGAACGCGATCCCGGCGCAGGCGGCGAAGGCGAGCCGATGATCCGTGGAATACAGGACCGAGCGCACCAGGAATGCCGTGGGCGGCGCATCGGTGCCGCCGAACAGCGTCGCGAGGTACTGGACTGCCCTGGGGAGGTCGTCCGCGCGGAAGAAGACCCACGCCAGAGTCACGACCAGGAACGTCAGCAGCACGCGGAGGGCCTTCGGGGCTTGGGCATAGAAACTCGCCTTCCCCAGTCGCCGCTCCACCGCAAGGCCGGCCCCGTGGATCGCCCCCCAGACCAGAAAGTTCCACGAAGCCCCGTGCCAGAATCCCCCGAGCAGCATCACGACGATCAGGTTCCCGTAGGTCCGGACTTCCCCCTTCCGGTTCCCCCCGAGCGGGATGTAGAGATAGTCCCGGAGCCAGGTCGACAGCGAGATGTGCCAGCGGCGCCAGAACTCCGTCAGGCTTTCGGCCCGATACGGAGAATCGAAGTTCTTCGCGAACTCGAACCCGAAGAGCAGTCCCAGGCCGACCGCCATGTCGGAATAGCCGGAAAAGTCGAAGTAGATCTGGAACGCATAGCCCAGAAGCCCCGACCAGGCGTCGAGCCCATGGAGCGATCCCGCCTCGAAGGCCGCATCGGCCATCTCTCCCATCGGATTGGCCAGCAGCACCTTCTTCGACAGGCCCAGGATGAAGATGAAGGCCCCGCGGCCGAACTTGTCGATCGAATGCGTTCGTTCGTGGAGCTGCCGCTCCAGGTCCTGGTACCGGATGATCGGACCGGCGACCAGGTGCGGGAACTGGGTGATGTAGCAGGCGAAGGCATTGAGGGCCCTCAGTTCCCGCCGGAGCTTCGCGCCCAGGCCGGGCGCCGAGCCCTCCAGGCGCTCGACCCAGACGCTGGCGGGCAGCGCCCGGCCGTAGTAGATATCCAGGACGTAGCTGATCGACTCGAAGGTGTAGAACGAGATCCCTGCCGGGAGCAGGACCGTCAGCACCTGGACCTCCGGCTTCCCCAGGGCCGCGAGCAGGCGGTTCAGGTTCTCCTCGGCGAACATGAAGTACTTGAAGAAACACAGCATGGCCAGGTTGCTCAGGAGGGAGATCCCCAGGAAGAACTTCCTCTGCCCTCCCAGCCGGAAGAGCCTCCAGTGGCCGTGGATCAAGTTCCCGACCGTGAAATCCACGAGCGTCGACCACGCGATCAGAAGCACGAACCACGGATTGGTCCAGCCGTAGAACACGTAGCTGGTCAGAGTGAGGACCGGCATCCGGAGCGAACGCGGGGAGGCATAGTAGAGCCCGAGCGCCAGGGGGAGAAAATAGAAGAGGAAGAGGTGGGAGCTGAAAACCATGGGGAGCCCTTACTCGCGGGCCTCGTCGGTCCAGATCGCCCAGTATCGCATCCCCTTCTCCTTCAGGTACTTGTCGATCAGACCGACCATCGGCATGGCCGAATCGAGGGGCTCTTCGAGGGACAGGCGATGAACGTCTCCAGCCAAGAAATGCTGGGCCGTGCCACCGATCGTCCCCGAGAACTTGTCCTGCGCCGCGGCGCGGGCTTTGAGCGGATTATATTGCCCGACCAGGATCTCCGATCCTTCGACCTTCCCCCGGTGGACGGCGAGCACCTTGTACTTGAGCACGTACACGTAGTCGTAGAGCTTGTTCGCCGGGAACGGTCCCGGGACTTCAAGCAGCTTCGCCGTGAGCTCGATCGTGCCATGAGGGGCGACCGGAGCCGGGACGGGCGGAACCGCCGGACCGGCCTCCGCTTTCCCGCAGGACGCCAGAGCCAGAGTGGCCAGGAAGAGGACTCTCATACGCGGACGCCCTTCCTTGCTGGAACTCCTGGAGCTGCTCCTTCCGACGCTCGGCTAGGGAGCCTTCAGCTTCGCCAGCGGGGTTCGGATGAAGAAGAGACCCGGTCCCCCGGGCTGGCGCTTGTCGAGATTGAAAAAGAGCGTTCCGAGCGACTCCCGATCGACCTGAACCGTGCGCGGCCATCCCCCGCGGGGCCCCTCGATCCGGCGACCGGGCTCGAAGATGACCACGGCGTGATCGTGGTCCCAGGTCAGGCCGTCGTCGCGCGAGACCACGAGCTCGAATCCCCGTTCGAGGGTCACTTCGTCGAGCGGCATGGGGTCATAGATAATCGCCGTCAGCACGACCACCCCGTCGCCGAGCACGGTCAGATCATGCGGAAACCCCATCTCGTGATAGGGGAACGCCCGAAGAGGGGTCCACGTTTTTCCCCCGTCGGTCGATCGCAAGCCCAGCTCATAGTGCCGTCCCGAGGCCCCGCTGATCAAGGTGCCTTTCGGGGTGCGGACGATGGGAACCATGCTGTGGTTGCGTCCGTCGCCGAAGGGGGCCACGCTACCGCTTTCCGGATCCACCACGACGGTTCGATCGTAGAGCGCGAAGAGCCACTCCCGAGGCGACAGTTCGAGCATCGGATAGCGATGGGTGCAGTGGACACTGGGTTTGTCGGGCAGGATCCTCTGGGACTTGCTCCACGTCTTTCCCGAATCGCCGCTCGTGGAATACCACGGAACGCGACCCCCTTCCTTTCCGGGCGGGGCGGACCAGCTGAGGAGCAGGCGCTTGTCCTGCAGCCGGGTGAGGGCCCCAGGATAGACGTACGCGGAAGGGTCGTTGAAAACGTCGAGGGGCGCCGGAGGGCTCCAGGTCGCTCCGGCATCCCCGGACCGGCAGATCCGCATGTCTCGAGCCAAGCGGCCCCCCAGACTGAAGACGGCCACGAGATCCCCGTTCTCCGCGACGGCGAGCGAGTGGTGCACGGAGTCCCCTCCGGGGAGGTCCGCCACCCGGACCGCCGGCGTCGCCGGGGCGCCATCCTGGCCGCGGGCGGCCCCGGGGCAGGCCAGGAGCGTGAGCAGGAGGCCCAGTGACGGGCCGAACGGGCGAGAATTCATCTTGTCCCCCTGATGTCCGAAAAGCCGCTCCTCACGCGATGATCTCGCGAATCGGAGCCCCATAGTCGACCTCGAGGCGCTTGCGGCCCGGGACCTCGAGCCGTCGCGCGTCGAGACCCAGCTGGTGGAACACGGTCGCGTGGAGATCCGTGACGTAGTGGCGGTGCTCCACCGCGTGGAAGCCGATCTCGTCGGTCGCGCCGTGGACGACGCCTCGCTTGATCCCGCCCCCCGCCAGCCACGCCGAGAACCCATAGGGATGGTGCTCGCGCCCGTCCGATCCGGCCTTTCCGCCCGGCGAACGCCCGAACTCCGTGGCGAAAACGACGAGCGTCTGATCAAGCAGCCCGCGGCGCTTCAGATCCTGGAGCAGCCCCGCGATCGGCCGATCCACCTGTCCGCAGACGCTGGAGTGCCCCTGGCGAAGCTGGCCGTGGGCATCCCAGGCGCCGTTTCCGCCGCCGCCGTGGTAGATCTGGATGAAGCGGACGCCCCGCTCGACCATCCGCCGGGCCGCCAGGCACTGCATCCCAAACGTCTTCGTCGGAGGCTGGTCCAGGCCGTACAGGAGGCGCGTCTGGGCGTCCTCCTCGTCGAACTTGAAGAGCTCCGGGACGGCCGCCTGCATCCGGAACGCCAGCTCGTAGGATTTGATGCGCGCCCGCAGGGCCGGATCGTCGGGATACTCCACCCCCGACAGCCGGTTCAGGCGGCCCAGGAGCTCCAGACCCGCCTCCTGCTCCTCCCGGGACCGCGGCCGCTGCGGCCGGGAGAACGGCAGGGGATCGTTGGGATCGACGTTCATCCGCACGCCCGAATGCTCGGGACCGAGATAGTGCGCCCCGTGCGCGTTGGCGCCACCGAAGGCGTCGATCACCGGATCGCCCAGCACCACGAACTGCGGGAGGTTTTCGTTGAGCGCGCCCAGTCCGTAGTGGACCCAGGAGCCGATCGTCGGATAGACCCCGTCGAGGAAGTGACGTCCCGTGTGGAACTGGAGTTGCGCGGTGTGGCCGATGTCCGTGGTCCAGAGCGACCGGACCACGGCCAGGTCGTCGACGCACTGGGCGACATTCGGCCACCAGTCGCTCACCTCGATTCCCGACTCGCCGTACTTCCGGTAGCCGACCTGCAGCGGAAGAAGGACCGCGCCGGTATTGGCCTCGAGCGTGCCTTTCGTCAGTTCCCGGAGGCTCCCCTTCCCATAGGTGTCCTTATACGGCGTCTCCCCGATCTTCTTCCCCCCGTAGCGGTTCAGCTCCGGCTTGGGGTCGAAGGTCTCCATGTGGCTGGCCCCGCCCTTCATGAAGAGCCAGATGACGCTCTTGGCCTTCGGCTCGAAATGGGGCTTTCCGTCGGGCGGTGCCCACTTCCGTTCGTCGTCCTTCGCGAGACCGTCGCGCTGGAGCATCGCGCCCAGGACGAGACCGGTCAGTCCCATGCCCGTGTCGGCCAGGAAGGTGCGGCGCGACGGGCGGCTGCAGTCGCAGGGATTCATTTCGGGTCCTTTCATCGGACGGTCACGAACTCGTGATGGTTGAGGAGCACATGAATCAGGTCCCCCCGGGCGCGGGGGGAGTCACCCCCCGACAGGAACCGCGCGCACTCCTCCCGTTCCGGAGAGGTCGGAGGCCGGCTGAGCACGGTTTTGAACGCCGCCGTCACGAAGCCCGCGACGTCCCCTTCCCCGGCCAGCTTCTTCGCGAGCAGGTCGGCGCCGTCGAGGGTGAGGGTGCTGTTGAGCAGGGCCAGAGCCTGCTGAGGCACGATCGTCGGGGTCCGCGCGTAGCATTCGGTCGCTCCGGCGCCGTCGAAGATGGCGATGAATTCCATGCGCTTCTCCGGCGTGTGCCGGAAGTACAGGCTCCGACGGCGCGACGCGAGCCCCTGGCCCTCGTCCAGCTCCGGGCCGCCCTGGGCCGCGTCAAGTCGGCCGGAGACGTACAGCAGGCTGTCGCGCACCGCTTCGGCTTCCAGGCGCCGGGGGGCCATGCGCCACAGGAAGCGGTTCTCCGGATCGGTGGCCAAGGCGGCGGGATCGGGCGTCGAATCCATCCGGTAGGTGGCGCTCGTCACCAGGAGCCGGTGGAGTTTCTTCAGGCTCCAGCCTTCCCGGACGAACTCGACGGCCAGCCAATCCAGGAGCGCGGGATGGCTGGGACGCTGTCCCTGGGTCCCGAAGTCGAACACGGTCGGCACGAGCGCGCGACCGAAGTGCCGCATCCAGACGTGGTTCACCGCCACGCGCGCGGTGAGAGGATTCTCCGCGTCCGCGATCCAGGCGGCGAGCGCCGAGCGCCGCCCGGTGGTGATGGCCGGGTAGGACTCGACGGTTCGGCGGACGTAGTCCGTCGTGGTGGGCTTCGCGGCCTCCGCCTCGGCTTTCGCCAGGGCCTCGTCGGCCTCGGCGAGTTTCTTGCGGGCCTCGCCCCGTTTCTTGTCGTCGGCGGCCTTGACGAGGGCATGACGCGCGCGCGCCTGACCCAGGCGGAGCTCCAGGACCCCGAGGGAGTGCTGGGCCGCCTGAGCGTCACGCGCCGCCCGGGCGAACGCCTCCGAACTGCGGTCGCCCGCGTCCTCCATCCGCTCCGCGTCGAGAGTCGCCCGCAGCGAGACGAGCTTCGCCTCTGCGACGGGAATCGCCTGAAGCGTGAACGGGAGTTCCTCGAGCGCCGCCTGGAGCGCGCGCGCGGCCTTCTCCGGCTCGGGAGGCTTTCCCTCCCGGGAAGCCTCCGCTTGGAGCTTCGAGATCGACTCCAGGGCGGCGTTCACCTTTCCCCTGGCCTGAGTCACGTCCCGCTCGGCCGCCTTCACGAGATCGCCCTTCACGAACTCCCGCTTGCCCGGCAGCATCGCCTCGCGAGGCACCGGGCGAGACTCGATGCGGACCGGCTTCCCCCCGAGCGCCTTCGGCACTTCCGGCGGGAGGCTGTGGGTTTTATCGGGACTCCGGTCCTCGCCCCGCACGAACAAATAGGTGGGATCGTCCGCATGGGCGTCGTAGACGCGCGCCAGACCATCCTTCACGGGGTCCGGTTCTCCCGGGACGGGATCGGTCCGGACGTCGTAGGGCTCGAAGAAGGCCCGGACTTTATAGTATTCCTCCTGGCTGAGCGGATCGAAGAAGTGGTTGTGGCAGCGCGCGCAGTTGAGCGTGGTGGCGAGGAAGGCCTTGATCGTGTGCTCCACGGTGAGGTCCAGCCAGACGTTGCGGTTGAGTTTGTAGTAATTGCGAGCCAGGAATCCGGTGGCCCGAAGGGTGTTGGGGTCGAGAGGGGCCAGTTCGTCGCCGGCCACCATCTCCTGGATCATCCGGTCGTAGCCCTTGTCGGCATTGAGGGATTCCACGATCCAGTCGCGCCAGCGCCAGAGATGACGCTGGCTGGAAAGAATCTGGTTTTGCTCGAACTCGCTCATGTCGCTGTAGCGCCAGACGTCCATCCAGTGGCGGCCCCAACGCTCGCCGTACCGCGGATCCGCGAGGAGCCGGTCCACGACCTTCTCATAGGCGTCCGGTGCAGGGTCGGCGAGGAAGCCCTCGAGCTCCTCGCGGGTGGGGGGAAGGCCGATCAGGTCCAGAAAGACGCGGCGGAGGAGCACCGGACGGGGCGCTTCCGGGCGAGGCGCGAGCCCCCTCCGTTCGCGCTCCCAGGCGACGAACTGGTCGACCGGGTTCCGCGGCCAGAGGGGATCCTTCACGGACGGCGCGGCGGGACTGCCGGGCCGGACGTAGGCCCAATGGAGCTCCGCCTTGGGCTCTTTCGCGGACGCGGAGTCGGGCCACGCCGCGCCCCGGTCGATCCAGCGGCGCAGGATCTCGATCTGTTCCTTCTTGAGCGGATCGGTGTCCTTGGGCATGCGCTCGTCCGGGTTGGGGTCCAGGAGAACCTGAAAAAGGCGGCTCTCCTGGCTCCGGCCCGGAATGAGGGCCACTCCGGAGACGCCCCCGCGGAGCGCGGCCCCTTTCGAGTCGAGGCGCAGGCGTCCCTTCTGCTTCTTCTGGCCGTGGCAGGAGAGGCAGTGCGCCTCGAGGATCGGCTGGACATCGCGGACGAAGTCCACCTCGGTCTCCTGCATCGGCAGGGAGGAGGCGGAGGTCCCGGACAGCATCAGGGTGGCCATCGCGAGGATTCCGAGAGGGTTCCGGAAGGGGAACCGAGCCCCGTCCCCGGGACCGTCCACGGCGGATCGCCCTGGGTTCTCGGCCTTCCCGCACGAGGCGATGGTCCCGGGACCCGGTCGGGGGAAGGTCACTTTCCACCTCCCACTTTGGCTGAAGTCCAGTGCGGCTCCCAGCCGACCGGAAGCGACAGGACGGGGCCGCTCGCCGGTTTCGAGGGATGTTTCACGATGGGGGCATCGCGCAGTCTCATCAGCGACATCGGCGCCCCGCCCTTCCCGGCGTCCCCATCCTCTTCCTTGTTCCCCGTGAAGAGGACGTAGGCTCCGTCCGGCGAAATGCAGCCGCCGTAGCAGTGACGGCCGTCCTCGGAGTACAGGGGCGACCGCTGGCGTCCTTCGGCGTCGGCCATCCAGAGCTGGGTCCAGTCCCCGGGACGGCGGGAAAAGACGATGGCCTTCGAATTGGGGAACCAGTCGGGGGTGCAGCAATCGGTCTTGCTCACGGCATTGACCGCTCCGGTGGCCAGCTCCATCCGGGCCACCGACCAGCCCGTATCGAAGTTGTTCGCGACCCCGCTCAGCCACTTCCCGTCCGGCGACCAGGTCATCTGCTGGAAGAATCCGTGGCGTTCCAGGGCACCCGTCACCTTTTTGGACTCGATCTCGACGATGGCGATCCCCTTCGCCGAAAGGCACGCGATCTTCCTTCCGTCCGGGGACCAGGAGGCCCAGGGATACTCTCCCGGCGCTCCCAGCGCCTCGGGATTCGTGCCGTCCGCATTCGCCATCACCAGTTCCCCCTGAAGCCCATGCCGATTGGTGTCGAACGGTTCCGACTTGGGAAGCCGGCGGTACAGAAGCCGCTTTCCGTCCGGCGAAAAGCGCGGCAAGCCTTCGTTGAACTCCGACGTCTGGGTCAGGTTCCTGACGTCGCTGCCGTCGGGCCTCATGACGAAAAGGTCCCAGTCCCCCTTCGGCGACCGCGCCCCGTAGACGATCCAGCCCTTGTCATGAACCTCCCGGGCGAGGTCGGACTGGGCCAGCACGACGGCGAGCAGGACGATCATGGCGTCTGCCCCTGCTCCAGCCGGATCGTCACTTGTCGCCCCCGATCTCGGACAGGGTCCAGTGCGGTTCCCAGCCTGAGGAGAGATCCAGGACCGGGCCTGCTTTCGCCTTCGGGTACTGGGACCAGAGGACCTCGCTTTTGCCGCCGATGATCGGGGTGTCCTTGAGCCGGAGAAGTCCGATCGTGGTCTTCGAATTCTCGACGACCCCCAGATCCTCCTGAGACCGGGTGAAGAGCGCATACTGCCCGTCCGGGGAGATGCAGCCGCCGTAGATGTGCCTTCCCAGCTCTCCGTACAGCATGGAGCGGGTCGTTCCCTCCACGTCCGCCTTCCAGAGCTGGGCAAAGCCCTCGGTCTTGGGATGTCCTTTCGAATAGACGATGTGCCGGCTGTCCGGAAACCAGTCGCTGGTGCAGTTGAAACAGTCGCCGTCGCTGACGCGCGCGATGTCGCCCGTCACGGCGTCGATCTTGCCGATCGCCCAGTGCTCTCCAAGGCCGTTCGCCGTCCCGGTAAACGCCTTTCCGTCGGGAGACCAGAACAGCTGTTCGACGACTCCCTTCCGATCCAGCTTCCGGACCACCGTCCGCGTCGCGACATCGACGATCTGGATCCCGGCCCTCCCCAGCGTGGAGATCTGCTTGCCATCGGGCGACCAGGATGCCCAGGGAAACTCGGTTCCGTAGGAGACGGGATTCGAGCCGTCGGCGTTCGAGATCACGAGCTCGTAGAGGCCGTACTTGTTGTTGTCGAGCACCTCGGTCTTCGGCATCCGGTAGTAGAGCAGTCGCTTGCCGTCGGGGGAGAACCGGGCGGCCGCTTCGCTCGTGTCGGGCGTGCGGGTCAGGTTGCGCCGGTGGGAGCCGTCCGGACGCATGAGGAAGAGATCCCAATCCCCCTTCTCGGTCTTCGCGCTGTAGACGATCCAGCCCTTGGTCGCGACCTCCCGGGCCAGATCATCCGCCGAGCCGGCCGCCCCCTCGGAGTCCGGGACCGCCCGGAGAAGGATCCAGAACGTGACGCCGAGGGAGAGCGCTCGTCGGGTTCCCATCATGACCTCTTGTTGTGGACCCGGTCCTCGCTCGGCACATCCTCCAGCGGCCGCGTGGCGCGCTTGAGAAAGAGGATTGCAAAACAGGTCTCCCAGGTGCTGTTGGCCTCGGGTCCGCCCGCGTTCCACGAGCCGTCGGGCTTCTGGGACCGGAGGATGTGCTCCGCGCCCTCGGAGTACCAGCGATGACCGCCCATCACCTCGGTGCCGAAGAGGATCCCCGCCCGCTCCATGGCATAGAGATAATAGTAGGTCATGTAGCCCGGCTTTCCCTCCCCCCATTCGGGCGGCCCGGGATTGTCGGTCACCGTGAAGTTCTGACCCATCCACGCCAAGCCCGCCAGCGCCCAGGGATCCCCCTTCGCTTTCTCCCCCAGGAGATGGTCGTAGATCACGAGGGCGCCGACGGCACCGGCACTCATCGAGCCGTAGGCGGGGTGGCCATGGGACTTGCCCCCATAGCACCAGCCCGCCGGATCCGCGGGCGGCAGGCCGTCCGAAGGACCGGTCGCCACCGTCGGTCGCCCCTTCTTGGCTTTCCCAGCGTCGTTCTGGGACTCCCGCCACCATTTCCGGGCGAGCTCGACCGACTCCCTCGGGAACAGGACCCCGGCCTCCACGCAGGCCCGCAGGCCGAGCGCGGCGTACTGGGAGTTCGAGTTGTCTCCCTCGCCGGGACCTTCCTTCATCTTCTTGATCGCGACCGTCGCCACGACCTTGGGCTTCTGCCGAACCCCGCCGTCGAGCGGGGCTCCGACCGCCCGGGGTCGTGCGGCGTCGGTCGCGACGCCCGTCTTGAGAGGCGTCCCCGTCGGAACCTCCTTCGCGAAGGCGGACGCCTCCCCGTAACTCCACTGGCCGTTGCCGCATTGGTTGTCGGCCAGGAACTGCGCGCACTGGGCGATCCGTCCCTGATACCTCACCCGGTCGAGCTCTTCGAGGATCATCGCCTGAAGCGCGACCGGATAGGTCTTCTCCAGGGGACCGTCGAGCATCGCTTTCAGGAGCTCCTGGAAGAGGGCGTCCGATTCCGGAACCCCCGCATGGACCAGGGTCCAGAGCACCAGCTCGTCGCAGCTGGCGATCTGCCGATCCGGATAGCCGGGACGTTCCGCCCCGCGGAGAAAGGCGACGCCGCGAGTGATCGCCTCGTCGATCTTCTTCGGATCGGGCTTCTTGACCTGCGGAAGCAGCCCCGTCAGGAGCGCCAGGAGCAGCGGCCCCCACATACCGGACTCCTTATAGTTGCACTAAATACAACTCTGTTGAGTATAATGCAGTCTCAGGGATTATACGCTTCTGGTCGGGCCGCTCAAGGGAAAATCGGCCCGCCGGGCGCTCGGGACGCCGGCCGACCCGGTGCGATCTTGCTTGACACGGCGCCGGTGTTTCGTATACTGCAACATACATGTATACTACGAAACTATGAAAGCTCTTGCAACGACTTTGCCGAGGACCCACAATCCGGCCACGCCCATGAATGCCGGCCCCTATCACTCTCTGGACAAGGCCTTCCGCGTTCTGGAATTGATCGCGGCCCGGTCCCCCCGGGGCGTCACCGAGATCGCGGAGGAACTGGGTCTCGAAAAAAGCAACGTGAGCCGCCTGCTGAAGACGCTGTCGGCGATGGGCTATGTCGTCCAGAGCGCCCGTCGCGGCCAGTACCAGATGGGCCCCCGGATCCTCGTCCTGGCCCAGGGGTATCTCGAGCGCGACCGCATCGTGATCGAGGCCCAGCCCATCCTTCGGGCCCTCGCCCTGGAATCCCGCGCGACGGCCCACCTGGGCGTGATCGTCGAGGGCCAGACCATCGTGGTCGCCAAGGAGCCCAGCCCCGAGCAGATCCAGGTGGCCACCCGCGTGGGGGCCCGGATCTCCCCGCACGCCTCCGCCCTCGGCAAAGTGCTCCTGGCCGGTCTGCCCGAGGCGTCCTACGCCCGGGCCCTCGCCGGCCCGCTCCCTCGCTTCACCGAGAAGACCATCACCGACCGGAAGAAGCTCCTGGCCGTCCTGAAAGAGGTGCGGCGCAAAGGCTACGCCTTCGAGTCCGAGGAAGAGCATCGCGGGGTCGGCTGCATCGGCGCGCCGGTCGTGGACAGTGCCGGCCGCTGGATCGCGGCCCTCTCCGTGGCGGGCCCGCTCCACGGGACCCCGTTCCGCCTGAACCAGGGCCACCTGGCGATGGTCCTCCGGAAAGCCAAGGAGCTCGCGCTCAAGCTGAGCGTCGCCGAAGAAGGCCCCCGGCTGCTTTCCTCGACGGACTGACCATTCGGGAGGAATCGCCGTGATCGTCGACGTCCACACCCATGCCTGGAGATACCCCGACCACATCGACGAGACCTTCATGGACGGCCTGCGCCTGGCGCGTCCCGGCGTGGCGATCAATATCACCGTCGACGTCGAGCCCTACCTGGAGGCGATGAAACCCGTCGATCGCGCCCTGTGCTTCGGGCTCCGGGGCCTTCAGACGGGGCTCCACGTGCCGAACGACTACATCGCCCAGTTCGTGGCCCGGGCCCCGGAGAAGCTCATCGGATTCATGTCGCTCGACCCGAACGAGCCGGGGTGGATGGACGACTTCGAGCGCTCCCGGACGGTCCTCCACCTCAAGGGAGTCAAGCTGGGGCCCATCTACGCGGGATTCGACCCGACCGACCGCAAGATGGACGGGCTCTATGCCGCCTGCGCCCGGCACGACCTCCCCATCCTCATCCATACGGGGACCTCGTTCGTCCGCTTCGGCCCCTTGGAATGGTCGCGCCCGATCCTGATCGACGCCGTCGCGCGCCGTCACCCGGAGCTCCGGGTCATCATGGCTCATCTGGGCCACCCCTGGGAGGGCGAGGCGATCGCCGTCGCCCGCAAGCACCCGCACGTCTACGCCGACGTGAGCGCGCTCCATTACCGGCCCTGGCAGTTTTATCACTCGCTCATGCTCGCCCAGGAGTACGGGGCCCTGAAGAAACTGCTGTTCGGGTCCGACTATCCCTTCACGACCCCCGCGGCCTCCATCGACGGGATCCGCTCGATCAACCGCTTCACGGCCGGAACGTCGCTGCCGCGGGTCAGCGAGGAAGGCCTCGAGGACCTGATCCATCGCGACACGCTCCGGCTGCTCTGGAGCGGATCGCCATGAAGATCACCCAGGTGGAAGCCATCATTCTCGAGTCTCCGAAGGACTACGGGGTCCACGGCGACGAATCCGCCGGGCCTCGCTTCCGCTCCCTCCTGCGGGTCTCGACCGACTCGGGCCTGGAAGGCTGGGCGGAGATCGAAACCCAGCCGCATGTCCTCAAGGCCGTCATCGACGCCCCGGGCGACGGCAGCGGCATGTTCGAAGGTCTGGGCCGGCTGCTGGTCGGCCGGGACCCCTTCGACCTGGAGCGGATCTGGAACGACCTCTACGTTGGCACGATCTACTATGGACGACGCGGCGTCGTGCTCCAGGCGATCAGCGGGATCGACCTGGCCTGCCACGACATCATGGGCAAGGCTCTGGGCAAGCCGGTGCACGCCCTCCTGGGCGCCGCCCGGCGCGATCGCGTCACCGCCTATGCGAGCACGCTGTTCCGGAACACCCCCCAGGCCATGAAGGAGGCGGCCCGGAAGTACCTGGACGCGGGATTCCGGGCCGTCAAGTTCGGCTGGGGCGGCTTCGGAAAGGACCGGGAGAAGGACGTCGCCCTGGTCCGGGCGGCCCGCCAGGAGCTGGGCAAGGACCGGGTCCTCCTCGTCGATACCGGCTGGACGATCCCGCGGACGGTGGAGGAGACGCTCTCGCTGTGCCGGTCGCTGGAGCCGTTCGATCCGTTCTGGATCGAGGAACCCTGCCACCCCGAGGAGTACGAGTCCTATCGCGCGGTGTCGGAGGGCACGCCGCTGCGGATCGCGGCCGGCGAGCAGGAAGCCACCGGCTGGGGCTTCGATCTGCTCCTGCGGCGCGGCAAGATCGACGTCGCGCAGCCCGACCTCTCGCGCTGCGGAGGCTTCACGGTCGCCCGGAAGGTGATGGCGCTGTCCCAGGAGCTGGGCTGCGAGATTTGTCCCCACGCCTGGCAGTCGGATCTCCTGACCGCGGCCTCGCTCCATCTCAATGCCGTCCTGCCGGAGGCTCTCTTCCAGGAATACAACGTGTGCGACGATCCCCTTTCCCGGACCCTCTGCCGCACGCCCCTCGAGATGGTCGACGGCCAGCTGGCGGTGCCCCAGGGTCCGGGCCTGGGAGTCGAGGTCGATATCGACACCGTCAACCAGTACAGGGTGAAGACATGAGCCAGTCCGAAGCCATCGCGCGCCGAAGCGCCCGGTCCATCGCCGGCGGCGTCGTTTCCCTGAACCGCAAGGTGGATCCGCCCATCGTCTTCGTGCGGGCGCTGGGAAGCCGGCTCTGGGACGCCGACGGGCGGGAGTACATCGACTACCACGCCGCCTTCGCCCCCCACCTCCTGGGCCACAACGATCCCGGCGTGAACGGCGCCGTCAAGGAGGCGATGGATCAGGGATGGTCCCTCATGGGAAGCGGGCCCACGCCCTGGGAACTCCGCCTGGCGGAGCTCCTCCTGGAGGCGGTCCCCACGCTCCAGTCGATCCAGCTGGCCAACACCGGCAGCGAAGCGACGGCCCACGCGATCCGCCTGAGCCGCGCCTGGACGGGACGGGAGGACATCCTCCTCACGCTCGGGGGATATAACGGGTGGCACAATGACGTCGCGCGGACCGTCATGCCCGCCATCGATGACATCGGCCCCCGGGTGTCGCCGGGAGAATACAAGTTCCTCCCCCTCTCGGCGGGCATCCCCGGCGGCGTCACCCGGCGGGTCCACGTGGTCAATTACAACGACGCCGAATCGGTCGAGTACATCCTCCGCCGGCACCCCGTCGCCTGCGTCCTGACCGAGCCCGTGCTCCAGAACATCGGGATCGTGCCCCCGAAGCCCGGCTACCTTCAGGCGCTTCGGGAACTCTGCACTCGGTACGGCGCCGTCCTGGCCTTCGACGAGGTGAAGACGGGATTCCGCTCGGCCCTCGGCGGCTACCAGTCGATCGCCGGCGTCACCCCGGATCTGTCGGTCTTCGGAAAGGCGGTCGCGAACGGCTTCCCGCTCGGCATCATCGGCGGACGAGCGGACATCCTCAACCTGTTTGCCGACAAGGATCCACTGCGGCGCGTCCTCATCTCGGGCACCTACAACGGCCATCCCCTGAACGTCGCGGCGGCGATCGCCACGATCGAGCGGCTCCGGAAGAACGGAGGCGAGGTGTACCAGCGACTGGAGTCCCTCGGCGCGAGACTCCAATCCGGGCTCGAGAAGCTCTTTGCCGCAAGCGGGGTGACCGCGACGGTGAGCCGGATCGGATCGGCCTCCTGCGTCTATTTCTGCGATCGCGTGCCGGTGGACTATCACGATCTGCTGGCGAGGCACAATTTCGACTTCGACCGTCGCTACCGGCGGGCGCTCATCGACCGGGGAATCTATCACTTCCCGCTGGCCTGCAAGCAGGGCTCGATCAGCGCCGCCCACACCGAAGCGGACATCGATCGCACGCTGGAAGTCACGGCCGAGGTGCTCGGGACCCTGTGAGGCCCCGGTTCGCGGCGGAAGAGCCCCACGGGTCCGGGAGATCGGTCGACCGATCGACCGCTTCGGAACCTCGTTATCGGCCCACCAGGGAACGGATCTCCGCCGTCGACAAGGCGCGATTGTAGATCCGGACGTCGTCGATCCTGCCGCTGAAGTAGAGGCCGTTGAAGGCGCCCGGACGGCCGATCGAGACGTTCCCCCCGATGTCCGGCCTCGGCTGAGCGCCTTTGGCCGTCCCGTCAAGCACGCCGTTGATATACAGGATCCTCGCCGTGCCGTCCCACACCCCCGCCAGGTGGGCCCAGGTCCCCGGCGTGAGCCGTCCCGACGACGCGGCGACGGGGGGCTCGGCATTTTCGGTCTGCCACAAGAACTGAGCAGACCCGGTGCCCATGACGCGGAGCGCGAAGGTGGAGCGTCCTCCGTCGGAAGAGTAATCGGAAAAGAGATACATTCCCCACTCGCTCCGGGGGAGGGTCGCGACGTTCACCCAGGCCGTCACCGTAAAGGGCCCGGGCAGGTAGAACTTCGGGGTCTTAGGAATCTCCACGTAGTCCTTCTGCCCGTCGAAACTGAGGGCCCCGCGCCGCTTTCCCGACGTCCATACCGGGTTGCCGCGGAGCGTGCCGCTGAGGTGGTTGGGGGAGGAATCCGCGGCCGTGACGCTCGCGCCGTCGTCGAGAGTCCACCAGGCGACCAGGCTGGGGTCGGCGGCGGCGGTCCCGGCGGCGGTGGTCGTCGCGACGGCGGGCCGGGACCGCTCCCACTCCTTGACCTGCACATCCGACGGGGCGGCCGTGCGGACGGCGCTGACGACGGCGTACGCCACGGAGAACCCCTGCTGGCCGCTGAGGAGCCGCACGGACTTCGCGCCCGTGGACGCGTACTTCGGAAGCGGGACCGCGACCCATTCGAAGCGGGTCGGTTCCTTGCGCCCTCCGTGAAGGGCGTGGGTCTTCTTGAGGAACAGGATGGTGTTCTTCACGGGCAGGCGGCTCGCGGAGCCCGGGTCGGCGCCCATCTCCGTGCCCTGGACGTCGAACGCGAAGGTCTCCGTGCAGCAGCCCCCGACATAGACCCAGCAGCGGTACTCCGCCGCGGATCTGGCCGCGAACGTGAACTCCACGTAATTCTCCTTCTCCGGCGGGACATCCGCCGAGGAGGTCCAGCAGGACGCGGCCTTCGGCTGAGGGACCCGGCGGAAGGCGCCGGCGGCCTGCATCTGGTCGGCATAGAGGATGTACTCCTTGCCGGCATCCTTCTCCGCCTCCAGCCGCTGCGCGATCAGCGACCGCTTCCGCCGCACGACCGTAGAATCCGCGCACGAGGCCAGAAGCGCACGGAACGTCTCAAACGACTGCAGCCGCGTCGCGGCGTCGGCGAACTGCCGTTCGGCCGTCAGGAATCGCCCGCGGGCGTCGACTTCCTTCTCCACGACGTCGGGCCGGGCCCGCTCCTCGGCAACCCGGGCCCCGTACGACACGATCCTCGGCGGCAGCGCTCCCGGAGGCAGGGTCGACAAGTCGACCGGTTCCCCTTCCAGGAGGGGAAAGAGCGCCCCGATCCGGGCATCCGCGTCCGGCTTCCTTCCCGGAATCTTCCCCAGGAGATCCCGGAGACACCCCGCCGTCAGGTCGTCCGCGTCGACGGTGTAGACCTCGGCCTCCGTCTTGACCTCGAGACCTCCCAGCCCCTCCCGCACGACCGTACCTTCGAGGCGAACGGGGGTGCCGCCAGCGTCCACCTCGAGCGCGATCTTCTGGCCCTTCGGCCAGTGCGCCACGGCCTGGATCACCTCCGTATACGCGGCGGCCAGGAGACGGAGGGTCTCGAGGTCGGAGGCGGCTTCCGCCTTCACCGCCGGATCCCGGAGCGCGGCCGCGGAGGCCTCCAGGTCCCGGACCGCGCCGGCGTAGTTCCTCACCCGCGCGAGTCCGAACGCCGCTTCCCAGGCGTCCAGGTAGGCCCGAACGTCGGGGGCGGGCGGCTTCGCGGGGGGCGGGACGGCCGTCAGCGCGGCGTCGAGGTCCGCCGTGAGATCCTCGAGGCCCCAGGAGCGAACGCGCTCCACGACGGCGGCGACCTCCTTCTCTTCGCCGAGGCGGCGGAACTGGAGGGCCTTCTGCCGCAGCGACGCGAAAGCCAGCTCCGCGGCCTGCCGGATCTGGAGAATCTTCTGGCCGACCGCGGAATTCCAGTCGTCGCCAGGGAGACGCCCGCGCTCCTTCTGGAGGAGCGCGATCGCTTCGCCGTAGCGGGAGGTGGCGGCCGCCGCACCGGCCTTGTCCATGATCGGGGCCAACTCCGCAGCCACCTGATCCCCGCGCTGCTTCTGCAGGACTTCGTGCTCCCGGCGCGCCTCCGCCGCGAAGGCGGTGCCCCGGCACTGCCAGGCGGCCTGCTCGAACTGGGCGATGCGTCCGGAAAGGTCGGCCGGGTTCGTCTTCCCATAGGCGCGGGCCTGGTCGAGCGCTTTCCGGGCCGCCTCCTCACGGTGGATCGCCAGGACGTTTTCGGACAGGTCGGGCGGCGCCGCCGCCGGGGGAGAAGGCACTTCCCGGACCGACACCCCGGCCGACGGGACGGGGGCCTTCGGCGGATCGGGGTTCCGGGAGCCGGGCTCGGCCCGTCCAGGAACCATCACGGCCACGAGGACCAGCAGAAGGACCACCGCCCCCGCGACGAGGAACGGGACGATGGAGGTTTGGGTCTCCGCCCCCGGCGCCAGGGTCCGGCGTTCGGTCTTGACGACGGGAATCCTCGCGGTCGACGTCTTCCTCGGAGTCCCGCGCCGGGGCGTTTGCGGCGCCACCGCCTCCCCCGCGCGCTTCTGCGCAAGGTGTTCGAGGAGGAGCTGCGCCTCCTCCGGCGGCAGGGTGAAGGCGAATTCCCGGAGGCAGCCGGCGCAATAGGGGTTGTCGCCGTGCCGGAAGGCCTTGCCGCGGTCGAACTCGGCCGCCAGCAGGCGGTTCCGGCATCGGACGCAGTAGACGATCTCGTTTCCCATGGTCGCAGGGGAATTCTATCCCGCCGATCCGAGGCCAGCGGAAAAATTTGAACTCCCCTCGCTGAGTAAGGGAGGCTCGGCGGTGTCCCCGGCTGGCCCCCGGCCCACGACGGGATTTCGCCCGCCTGGGGAGGAGGCTGGACTTGCTCTTAGTGCGATGAAGAGCGACCTGGGGATCCATGATCGAGGGGGCATGGGCGCCGGCACCCCGGTCTTCGACGATTCAGTTCGGCGCATCGAGCCAGCGGGCTTTTGCGTTACATCCTCATGAAACTCCTTCCACTCCTCTCTCTCTTGGCCATGCTCGTCATGGCGCCCGCTCCCCAGAACCGTCCGCCCAACATCATCTTCATCCTCGCGGATGACCTGGGTTACGGAGAACTGGGCTCCTACGGACAGACGAAAATCAGGACTCCCGTCTTGGACCGGATGGCTGCCGAGGGAATGAGGTTCACCGACTTCTACTGCGGCAATGCCGTGTGCGCCCCGTCGCGCTGCGTCCTGATGACCGGGAAACACGCCGGGCATGCCGCCGTCCGGGACAACCGCGAGGCGCTGCCGGAGGGACAAGTCCCGCTTCCGGCCGATGCGGTGACCATCGCCGAGCTTCTGAAGGTGAATGGCTACGCCACGGCGGCGATCGGCAAATGGGGGCTAGGGGCCCCGGGCTCGACCGGGGACCCCAACCGCCACGGATTCGATCTGTACTACGGCGTCAATTGCCAACGCGTCGCCCACAACCACTATCCGACCTACTTCTACCGGAACAGCGAGCGGATCGCTCTTCCGGGAAACGACGGCACGCTCAAGGGGAAGCAGTACGCCCAGGACCTCCTGGAACAGGAGTCGCTGAACTTCATCCGCTCCCATGCGGACAAGCCTTTCTTCCTTTATGTACCCTTCCTGATTCCGCACGTGGCTCTCCAGGTCCCCGAGGATTCGCTCGCCGAGTACAAGGGGCTCTGGGAAGAAACCCCGTACAACGGGGACCATGGCTACCTTCCCCACCCCACTCCGCGGGCGGCCCATGCGGCGATGATCACGCGGATGGACCGGAGCGTCGGTCGGATTCTCGATCTCGTGGCAGCCCTGAAGATCGACCGCGATACGCTGGTGATGTTCTCCAGTGACAACGGGTCCATCGACCTCGCCGGCGGCCATGATCTTGCCTTCTTCCAGGCCAATGGCCCTCTCCGGTCAGAGAAAGGCTATCTTTACGAGGGAGGGATCCGAATCCCGTGTGTCGCTCGCTGGCCAGGACACATCGCTCCGGGGAGCGTCAGCCGTGCGCCCGCGACGTTCTACGATCTCCTTCCGACCTTCAGCGCCCTTGCAGGAGCCAGTGTGCCGCGGGACATCGACGGCCGGAGCATCGTGCCCCTCCTGACCGGGTCGTCCACCACACCGCCCCACGAGTTTCTTTATTGGGAATTCGCCAGCTACGGCGGACAGCAGGCGGTCCGGATGGGGGACTGGAAGGGGGTGCGCATGAACCTCTTCAAGGGCAAAGGGGAGCTGGAACTCTACGACCTCTCCAAAGACCTGGGGGAAAAGGAGAATGTGGCCGCCCGGAATCCCGAGATCGCGGCCAAGATCCTGGAGATCATGAAACGCGAACATTCCCCATCCTGGCTCTTCCCTATCCCGGCCCTAGATGAAGCGAAATAGCTTCAGGAGAGCCCCGGGGCACGGCACCGGACCGCGCTAGCTCCGAGCATGCCGACGGCGGTAGGACCCCGGCGTCATCCCGGTCCGCTTCCGGAATTGGCGCGTGAAGGAACTCTGGTCGTAGAAGCCGCTTTCGAGCGCCGCCTCTGCGATGCTCGCCGTCCCCGTCTGCAATGCCTCCGCCGCCGCCTGCAGCCGAGCGCGCATCACGAACTCCTTCACCCCCACGCCGAAGAGATCCACAAACCGACGCTGAAGCTGCCGGGAGGAGAGCCCGGCCTGCCGAGCGAGCGCGGAAACCCGGTGACGCTCCCCGGGCGACCGCCGGATGGACTGAACCACGCGACCGACTCCCGGGCCGGAGAGCAGCTTTCGGGCGCTCCCCTGCCAGGGCCTCATGAGCATCATGACGCCGATGACCCGGCCGCGCCCGTCGCGGACCGGCCGCTTGGTCACGACGCACCAATCGAGCGCTCCCTGCGCGTTGTACCACACCTCCAGGCGGTCCATTCGAGGCCGACCGGTCTTGACGACCTCGCGGTCCCCCTGGAGGAACACCTCCGCCATTCGAGCGGGGTAGCGATCTCGATCCGTCGTGCCGACGATCTCGAGTTCGCTCGCCATTCCGAACTTGTCCAGCACCGCCCGGTTGGCGCAGACGACCCGGCTGGACGCATCCTTCAGGCTGAACGCGATCTCGGGGAGATGGTCGAACAACTCACGCAGCGGCTGGGTCCCGCCGAGTCTTCGGAAAAAGGCGGCCTGAAAGGCCTTCCGGCGGTGGAGCTCGCCGGTCGTCAGGGCCATGTCCGAAACGTACCAAATGGTGACCGATTCGCGCAAGACAGGCCTCCGCGAGGAGGGTAGATTTCGTCCCATGAAGATATCCAAACGATTCCTGGCAGGGCTCCTGGCGGTCGGGCTGGCGGCGGCCTGCGGCGGACCCTCTCCCTCCGGGCCGCGGCCCGATTCCCGCCCGAATGTGCTCTTCATCCTGACGGACGATCAGCGGTGGGACTGCATCGGCATGGCCCCCCACTCGCGGGTCCAGACGCCGAACATCGATCGGATCGGCCGGCAAGGCATCTACTTTCGGAATACCTTCTGCACGACCTCGCTGTGCTCCCCCAGCCGCGCCTCCATCCTGAGCGGTCTGTACGCCCACGCCCACGGGGTGTCGAACAACTTCACCGAATACCCGGTCGACATGCCGACCTGGCCACGGGCCCTCCACGACGCCGGCTGGGAAACCGCGTACATCGGGAAGTACCACATGGGCGAGGAGAACGATGATCCCCGACCGGGCTTCGACCACTTCATCACCCACAAGGGCCAGGGGAAGTATTGGGGCACGGAATTCCGGGCCAACGGCGGCGAGCGGAGGGTGCTTCCGGGCTACTACACGACGGTCGTCACGGACATGGCCGAGTCCTGGATCCGCGGCCGCCGGGGCGATCGCCCCTGGGCGATGATCCTCGGCCACAAGGCACCTCACAGCTTCTACGTCCCCGAACCCAAGTACGAAAAAGCGTTCGATGACGTCGCCGTCCGCTATCCCGACTCGGCCTTCCATCTGGACAAGAACTCCGACTGGTACGCGGACCGGCTGGACACGTGGCATGGCATCTACGGACCGCTCTTCGAGTACCGGAAGCACTGGCCCGATCGGTCTCCCGAAGGCGTCGCGGCGTTCGCCTCCATGACGCGGGCCTATCGGGCGACCATTCTCTCCGTGGACGACAGCGTCGGGCGCCTCCTCCGGCTCCTGGCGGATCGGGGCGAGCTCGATCACACGCTCGTCATCTTCACGACGGACAACGGGCTCCTCGAGGGCGAGCACGGGATGGTGGACAAGCGAACCATGCACGAGCCCAGCATCCGACTGCCCCTGGTGGTGAGGTATCCCGGCCTCACCGCGGCCGACCGGCCGCGCGTCGTCGACGAGATGGTGCTGACGGAGGACTTCGCCGACAGCATTCTCGACATCTGCGGCGTCGCCCCTCTCGCCCGGTCCCATGGTCGCAGCTGGAAGGGGCTCGCCATGGGCCGGACCGACCCCGGATGGAGAACGAGTTTCCTCTATCACTACAACTACGAAAAGCAGTTCCCGTACACCCCGAACATCCGGGGCGTTCGGACCGAGCGATGGAAATACGTTCGCTACCCCTCCGGAGACGGAGGACCGGACCGGCACCAGGCGGAGCTGTTCGAGATCGCAAAAGATCCGGACGAGGCCGAAAACCGCATCGGGGATCCCGCCTGCGCGGCTATCGTGAAGGATCTTCAATCGGAGCTGGAGCGTCTCCTGGCGGCCACCGGTGCCCTGCCCGACCGGATGCCCGTCGACGAGGGAGTCAAGAAGGAGCTGCCCGACGCGAAATTCCGGTGAGCGGAACGTTCCCGGACGCAGGGGGACGAAGGTTCGGAGGGGTTCCCGCCCATGGGGCGGCGATGGGGCGGATCGGCCTCCGGCGCGGGTGACCCGCGGATCTGGTCCCGGGTAAGCCCCTCAATTCGGCTCGTACAGGATCATCACCGCGGGGCGCTGCTGGAGATTCTTCGCTTTCGGGGTGTACATCCGCATGTAGTCGTTCGAATCGCCGTAGAGGAAGAATCCGTAGTTGGCGCGGTTGCCTTCCACCCAGAACCTCACCGCCTCGGTGAAATCCCAAACGGTGACCGCCCCGCCCCCGGCCGGACCATGCATCAGGAAAACAGGCCAGAAATCGGGATCGTCGCCGTAGTAGAGCCCGCTGACGCCTTTCCAGGGCTTGCCCGGGGCATAGGAATAGCAATTGGCCGATGTTGCATCCCACTCCCGGTTGCACGGCTCCGCCGTCCAAAGGTTCGGCTTCTCCGGCACTTTCAGATCTGCGGCCCCGGCCCGCGTGATGACGAATCGGGCGGCCAGGATCTTGGCTCCCTTGGGGATGGCGGCGAAGTCGACCCTCAACAGGGGGCTCCGATGCCGCATGAAGACTTCGACCGTGTCGGACGGCCCGGGGGTGTGCTCGCGACCCCGATTGGGGCCGTCCGGGCCGTGACAGTTGAGGTAGACATAGGTCCATCCTTCGTAGACCGCTTCAGGATTCGCGGGATCCCCGCCCTTCTCCCCTTCGCGAAGGAGCGCCATCGCCGCTTTGGGGTGCTCGCCCTTGACCTTCTCGAACTCCGTCTTGAACTCAGCCTCCACGTCCTCGATCGTTTTGGGCGCCGGCTTGGACCATCGGTCCTTCAGTCGCTTGGCAAGGTCGGGAAGATCGGACACGTCCAGGTCTGTCCCGAGAACCTTGAACCTCGTGACGGCGCCGGTTCGCTGGAACTCGCGCGCCACCGCGGCCGAGTAGCCATCGTGGTTGTACGGGGAGTACCAACCCAGGAGTTTGGGAGCGGGCCAATCGGGGCTGAGTCGCACGGCGCCGACATGGAGGGTTTGGCCCTTCTCCGGACGGAACATGCCGATGATGAAGGAGGAGACTTCCCCCTTCGCCGGATCCATGCTGCCGATGCCGGCACGGATCAGCAGCGTCACGTCATTGCGGCCCGGTAGGAGGTTCATGGTCTTCTCCCAGCGCGGGAGGTTGCCTTTTTCGTCGGGTTTTCCCTGGGTGACCCGGAAGTAAGCGATGCCCGGACGATCGACGGTCAGATCCGCTTTGAGGGTCTGGAAGGATTTCCAGGTTCCGGGGACCGCCAGTTTCGTTGTTCCGATGGCGGGCCACTCCCCCCCGTCGAAGGTGATCTTGAGGCCTTTGCCGGCGGGAAGAATCTCGGCCTTCGGCGCCGGCTGGTCTTGCTCCATCTCGGGAAGCCTGACCGGGACCCAGTCCTTCGCCCCAGATTCGTCCGCCCACGGGAAGAGGACTTGATCCTTCTCATCGTCCGTGGCGCCCAGGGTCGGAATGGCCAGGAACAGTCCGACGAGGGCCAGGAGTCGAGCACGCATCGTGCCTCGCAAATAGGTCATCCAGCGGACGAGGCGCCCACGACGAGGGGCGCGCCGCGGGGCGGCTCTGACGCAACCCATGGCGGGCTCCCCATCGACGACGGGGCAGGACAACTCCAAAAGGTTCATGAGGCGGGCGCCCGCCCCCCCCCGAGCGACAACCCCGTCGTCGGCAACGGAGAGTGCAGCACGTCCACCCCGGCGAATTCAAACTACCACACTTTACGCTCGGACCCCTTCATTTCCACCGTGGACATCGCGTCCGAGCGCGACATCGCGAATGCCACCACGCCGCCATTCGCCGAGATACGGCGATCCCCTTGAGCCGGGGATTCCCCCAGGCTCCGAGGCCGCGCGGGATTCTTTTCATCCGCAAATAAGTGGCTTCCTCGCTTGTATTACAAGGGGGGGACCGAGCGATGCTGACTTTTTCCAACGGCGGCGGGCCGCGCTACTGCGACGGTATGTCGCGCCGCGGCTTCCTCAAGGCGGGCAGCCTGGCCCTGGGGGGCCTCGCGATGCCCGACTTCCTCCGCCTGAAGGCCCACGGCGCCGTCTCCTCCGAGGGCAAGGCCAAGTCGGTCATCATGATCGTCCTGGGCGGCGGCCCGAGCCACGTCGACACCTACGACATGAAGCCGGAAGCCCCCGCGGAGATCCGCGGCGAGTTCCGTCCGATGCGGACCAACAATCCGGCCATCGACATCAACGAGCTGTTCACGAAGCAGGCCAAGCTCGCGGACAAGTTCTCCCTGGTGCGCACCGCGACCTGGCAGGAGCCAGACCACCAGCGCGTCGAGATCTTCACCGGTTTCCCCAAGAACATGCGGCGGCCCTCGTTCGGGTCGTTCGTGAGCCGGATGACCCCGGAGCGCGACCACGCGCTTCCCAAGTTCGTGAGCCTGAACGGCGACAACGGGGAGGTCGCGGAGGCGGAGCAGCCGCTCTATGCCGGCGCGATGCACCGGGCGTTCACGCCGGCCGACCGCGGCCTGAAGAGCCTCGAGCTGACCAAGGAGGTCGATCTCAACCGCCTCTCGAGCCGGAAGCAGCTGCTCGACACGCTCGACACCCTGCGGCGCGAGTCGGACACGAAGGGCGAGATGGACGCGGCGGACGCGTTCTCGAAGCAAGCCCTCGACATGCTCACCAGCGGGAAGGCCCGGAAGGCCTTCGATCTGTCGGACGAGAACCCGAAGGTCCTCGCGCGCTACAGCACGACGGGGAACCGCTTCCAATACTATCGCGGGCCGGCCCATTGGGACTGGGAGGCCTTCGTCCGCGCGCGGCGCCTGGTCGAGGCCGGAGTGACCTTCGTCTCGATGCAGGTCGGCACCTGGGACCACCACTGCGACGCGAACTCCGGATCCATCTTCGAAGGGTACCGCACGCTGCTGCCGCTGTATGACGCCTGCATCTCCGCGCTGATCACCGACTTGCACGAGCGCGGCCTCGATAAAGACGTCTGCGTCGTCGTCTGGGGGGAGTTCGGGCGCACGCCGAGGATCAACCAATTCGGCGGCCGGGATCACTGGCCGGGGGCCGGCACGGTGCTTTTCTCGGGCGGCGGGCTGAAGATGGGTCAGATCGTCGGCGCGACGAGCACCGGCGGGGAGTACCCGACGACTCGCGCGTACAATCCCCAGAACATCCTGTCGACGTTGTACCACGTGCTCGGGGTCGACCCCTCGGCGACGATCCCCGACCTGAACGGCCGCCCCCAGTACGTGCTGGACGACCGTGACCCGGTCGTCGAACTGCTCTAGTCGCCCAAAGGCCTCCGACACGGGCACACGAAGGGCACGCACGTGGGGTCAAGTCACCTCGCTCAGGATCCCGGTGCTGCTGAGGCTCCAGCCGGGGAGGAGAAAGCCTGGCTTCAAGGCAGACCGCCAAAGAGCGATCGGTCGGTCTCCTTCGAGGCCGAAGACTTCATGGTGTGACGGAAGGCCCGCTTTCCCGATCGCCCATGGCGCGACGGATGAAGTCTCCTTTGGCGTTCGTATAGGACTGACGATCATCGCCATATCTCTTCGCAAGACTCCTTTTCAGGGAAGAGTATTCCCCGCGAAGGACCGGGTCCGCGCGAAGCAGGTCCCTGAAGCGGAGGTGTTTGGTCCACAGATCGCTCCGAGCCGGTACCACGTGAAGGTGATGAGAGCGGGGGGTCCCTTTCCGAAAGAAATGCCGGTCGGCAATGCCGTGCTCACCCCAATACTCATAGCCCAAGCTCTGAAGAGCCACCATGGCATGGGACTTGGGTGGGACGTCATCCAATGCCAGCAGGATGTCGATGATGGGTTTGGAATCCAGTCCGGGGACCGCCGTCGAGCCGATATGTTCGATCGAGCGGACATCCTCTCCGACGGCCCTCAGGATTTCGGTGCGAGCCTCTTCGTACCGGATCACCCAAGCCGGGTCGTAGGGCCGGATTTCAATTCGATCTTCCCCGTTCCCCATTCCTCTCATTGTAGTCCGGGACGGTCGAAAACAGGGAATCAGGAACTCGCCCTTTTGCCCCCGCGGATTGAGAGTCGGCATCGGCGGTCCGCATTGACACTTCCGCCCGTCGCTTGGTCTACTGGTCGCACCGGGGGCGCGGGGCGACGGAATCCACGGAGCGGGGCACGGATTCGGCCTGATGACCGACCCGGTCAAAGGAGCGGCTCATGCGATGGAACCGGCAACGCCTGCTCGGCGGATGGGCCATGGCCACGGCGCTGGCCTTCTCGCTGCCCCTGGCGACAATGGAGAGCGAGGCGGCGCCTGCCCGGATCGGCACTTCCGACCTGCCCGAACCGCAGCCGCTGGTGCCCGGCGCGAAGGTCGTCACACTCTGGCCCAAGGGGTCGCCGAAGCTGAAGGAGCTTCCCGGCTCGGACAAACCCGAAGTGATTCACCTGTACAAAGGATCCGATTCGCGCGTCCTGAACCTCGAGAACATCCATAACCCTTCCATCGAGGTGCATCTCGCTCCGGCCGACAAGGCGAACGGCATGGCCGTGGTCGTCGCCGCGGGTGGGGGCAACACGACGCTCTACGTCGGGCCCGAGGGGGTTGACGTGGCCAACTGGCTCAACGGCCTGGGCGTGCATGCCTTCATCGAGCGGTATCGGCTCCAGCCGTACGACTCAACGGTCGACGCGCTGGTCGACACGCAGCGGTCCATCCGCATGGTGCGCGCGCACGCGGCGGAATGGGGAGTGGATCCTCGCCGGGTGGGCATCATGGGCTTCAGCGCCGGGGGCGAGCAGGCCGCGTGGGTGACGCTGAAATTCGACGGCGGCGACCCCAAGGCCGAGGACGCCGTGGAGCATGAGAGCTGCCGGCCGGACTTTTCGGTGCTGATCTATCCAGGCTGGCGGCGGATGGATCTCTCCCCCGTGGCAAAAGAAACGCCCCCTACGTTCATCACGTGCGCGGGGATCGACGACACGTTCCACGCCCGCCAGTCCGTCGAGTTCTACACGGCTTTGTTTAACGCGAAAATCCCCGTCGAAATGCATCTCTACGGCCACGGCGGCCATGGGGGGAGCATCGAGCCCCGCCGCGGCATCCCCTTCGGCAGCTGGCCTACCCGATTCGTCGAGTGGGCAAAGGACCTGAAGCTCATGGACGCGAAGAAATGAGCGCGGCCGCCAGGCTCGGGGGTCGACGTCCAATCGCCCCTCCCGCACAGGTCGACGTCACCTTGCTTTCCTAGTCACCTTCGGCGCCGACCGACACTTCCGACGTTCCATCCCGACGGTGCCGGATGCGGACTTGCCAGGGGCGGCAGCAGACGGAGCAGTCCTGGACGAAGGATTCGTCCTCTTCGCCGGGCGCGACGCTCACGGAACCCGGCTCTCCACAGTATGGACAAACGACTTCGACTTCCTCTTCCATTCGCTGATGCCCTCTGATGGTTGACGTCCTTTTCCGAGTTCAGCAGCGGTCCTCCGCAGCGAATGCTGCCACGTGATGCCGATGGAACTGTAGCGAAAGCGGCCCGGTCGGACAATTGGAAGCATCGAAAGGAGCCTGGAAGGAGCTTCCAAGCAGCCGATTCTCAGGAGCTTGCCTTTCCCTTCTCCGAGGAGCATTTGCGCTGTCGGACCTGAAGAGGGTGTTCTTCCGGTAGGAATGCGTCCCACGCCAGTTCGTTGCGGCCGCAAGACGGTGCATTGCGAACATAGAAGTCGCTCGGATTTCTAGAAGGATTCGCGGGACTCATACGAAAATACTCTTACGATGGGTCCAAAGGTCAACCGTACAAGCTTCGCAACGGAGCTCGAACGAGAATTCAGGCCGCTCTACGCCTTCGTCTTTAGTAGGTCGGGTAAGGACCGAGTCCTGACTGAAGATCTGACCCAGGAAACCCTGCTTGCTGCCCTCCAGGGCACCTTCGACCCGTCCCGGGGCCCGCTTCGGGGCTGGCTTTTTGGCATTGCGATCCGGAAGATTTCCGATGGAGAGCGGCGGAAGCGCACTGCGAATGCCCACCTTTCCGACGCTGCGAGGGAGTTGGCTGTCCGAATGATTCGGGAGCCGCTCTTGGACAACTGGGTACAACGCGAGGAAGTGCGGTCCGTGGTCAACCATGCTCTGGGACGATTGCCCGTACCGGTGGCGCACCTCCTGATTAGGAAGTACTTCGAAAGCGCTAGTGTCTCAGAATTGTCGTCCGAGCTTGCAATCAGCCTAAAGGCGGTCGAGAGCCAGCTGACGCGGGCCCGCTCCGCGCTGCATGAGGCAATCGAGCGCTTCGGTCAGGACAACGGGGAATCCAGCCATGATGGATGAGCAACTCCGCGACAACGTTGATCGACTGCTCGGGGACAAGCAGGAGTCGCCCTCTCCGCAATTTGAAGCCAACATGAGTGTCCTTCTGAGATCGGCCGGCGTGCCCGAGCGGAAGAAGCTTATGGCGGCGCCCCTGATGATTGCAGCTGCCGGCTTCTTGGGACTCATCATTTGGGCAGCCCGTCAGAACAGTCCCGCGAACCAAAAGACTATCAACCCCGACAGCGACGTAATGAACGGTAGGCAAGCAGGCACACCCGAGCAGCCGCTCGTGCAAGACTCCCAAGTCCCTTGGCGGACGGAGGCCATTGCCGTTCGCGACGAGGCCCGGCGGGACCATAAGCCTTGCGTCCTCATCCTCGGAGTCGGTGGCGGAGTCCACTTGGTGAAAAGCGTCGAAAAGAGCCTCCTGACGTCCCCGAGAATCCGCAAGCTGTGCTCGAAAGTAGCCGTCGCCGCCACTCACAGCAGGCAGGGGGACGACCCGGCAATTCGCGAGCTCTTAGGACTGGGCATGCTGAACCCCTGGATCGTGGTCTACGACCCCAATGGGGAGTTGCTTGGCTCACGTGCCGCCCAGCCGTACAGCGGGGTCGTCTATCAGGCTGAAGAATTCCCCGACGTCCTCATCCGTATGATCGAGGAGATCCTGGCGCGGCCCCAATCGATCGAAGAGCTTGAGCGGCAGTGGAAGTCCCCCGCTCCTTCTGAAGCGATTCTCGTGACCCTCATGGAGCGACTTACGGAGATGACAGCATACGGAAAGCTCGTGGAGGTGAGCGAGGGGATCATCCGAGAGGAAGCCCGGTCGACTCATCTGAGAGACCTCGGCCGGTACTACTTCTACATCGGCAAGTCTTCCGGAGTGCGTTACGAGGACAGCCACACGCAGGCTGCTGTGCTGGGCGAACGACTTCTTCTGGAAATGAAGGACCCGGCCGTGATGGAGAAGCAGGCGGAGCTTCTCTGGGCGTGGGGTTATCAAAGCGAATTCGACTTCCCCGCCAAGACGCGGGAGGCAGTGAAACGGATGGAGCAGGAGATAGCCAGGCGCCCTGGAGAGGAATCCTCGAAAGTAGCCATCGGCATTTTCTCACGAAGCTGCGCAAAACGTACCGAGACGATGCAGAAGGAGTTGGAGAAGCTGCCTGTCGGCTGGGACCATCCCCAGGCCTTCGAACGTGCCAACTACTGCGCCTGGCTCGGGATGGCCAAAGAGACCGTGGAGTACTTCTCGACGCACTCCTTTGGATCGCAATACGATCGCTTGCTTAAAGAAGCGCGGGAGAAGCTCGCGAAGAGTCAATCCAAGTAGAATGTGTCCTCACAGGCTGAGGGTCGGCGGCGCCGATCTTTCATCCCCACCTCCCCCCTGCCCATTTGCCAGTGGATCCGACCGGACCGGGCTCGGACTCCCGTCTGAACCTTTTGGATTCCCTTGACCCCGGTTCTCCTGGCCGCGTAGGTTGGGTTGCGATGATCGGCACCCTGGAAGGAAGGGAGCGGGAGCTGCTCCTGGACGAATTCAAGGCGATCCGGCCGCAGGCGGCCGGGGCGATCGCCCTCTTCGATGAAGGCGCCACCCTTCCCTTCATCGCGCGTTACCGGAAGGAAAAGACGGGAGGTCTGACCGAGACTCAGCTGAAAGAGATCCAGGACCGTCTCGCATTCCACGCCGGACTCCTCGAACGGAAGGCCACGATCCTGGAATCGATCCGCGAACAGAAGGCGCTCACTCCGGACCTGGAGCGGACGATCGTGGAGTGCACCGATCGCCGGCGTCTGGAGGATCTCTATCTTCCCTACAAGCCCAAGCGACGCACCCGCGCTGAAGTGGCTCGGGAAAAGGGGTTCGGACCGCTCGCGGAGGCGATCTGGGCTCACCGCCCGGCTTCGGGGAGTCCCGAGGCGATTGCCGGAGCATCGGACATCCTGGCGGAGCGGATCTCCGAACAGGCCTCGACCCGGGAATGGATCCGCCGGGAAACCCTGGGTCGGGGACGACTCAGCTCCCGCAAGAAGCGGGGCGCCCCCAGCGACCGATCGAAGTTCGAGATGTACTTCGACTTTACCCAGCTGCTCTCCCGGATCGCATCGCACCAGGCGCTGGCCGTCTTTAGAGGGGAGACTGAGGGGGTCCTCTCCGTCTCGATCGACGTCGAGCCAGGCCCCATCCTCGCGTACCTGGACCGCCTGTATCATCGCCCACAGTCCCCTCACGCCAAACTTTTCCGCGCCATCGAAGCCGACGCGTATGAACGTCTCCTGGCGCCTTCGATCCAGAACGAGATCCGTGCGATCATCCGCGAGCGGGCCGAGGAGGATGCGACGCGGGTGTTCGCGTCAAACCTTCGAGACCTCCTCCTGGCGCCTCCCGTCCGCGACCAGGCGATCTTGGGAATCGATCCGGGGCTCCGCACCGGCTGCAAGGTCGTCCTCCTCGACCGCCAGGGG
>Ga0070731_10000801_pt1 | contig 37479 bp, 35 predicted proteins | sample Coa_R1_2_FD_66448 | JGI IMG/M metagenome (GOLD analysis project Ga0070731, IMG submission 66448) | Surface soil microbial communities from Centralia Pennsylvania, which are recovering from an underground coalmine fire - Coalmine... | ecosystem: Environmental > Terrestrial > Soil > Unclassified ...
GCTTCTCAAAATTCTGATCTGGAACGAGCGACCATTGTGCGTGCACAAGGCGCGAGTGAAGATGAGAATTTTGAGAAAAAGCCGATGCAGTCAAAAACCAATTTTTCAGACACGTTGTGTGTACCTATGTATGGCCTTTTTTTTACCTAAAAAATTGAGGATTTATGGCAACGCAAATAACATCACGTCAACCTGTTATTCAAGCACGTGATTATCTTAACCAATTTAAAGAATTTGAACGCACTGTTCAGGCAAGTACCAATTTAGAAGACTCTGTCGTCTCCTTACTGCAACAATGCCACACTATACACAATCAATTTAAAGCTATCAATGACGATGGATTAGCAGAAAGACACAAAGGTCAGTTTAGATATATCAAAAGGACTTTTAACAAGGATTTTAAACACATTCACGAAAAGCTCATTGGAATACTAAAGCAAGTCGCGTACGATACCTATACGATAGCATGTACAGCAACTCAATGGGATGCCGACCATCCCCTTCCTCGAGATTTCTTGGATAGGATGGCAAGCGTTAAAGTGCGTGTTGCCGACTTGGGAAAAATCCAGTGCAATAAAGAGGTCAATCTACTTGTTTCTCAAACTAGAAATCTTATTTATACAAGCCAGGAATTGGATCATATCACAGCTCCTCTAAGTGAAAGTTCTTCTTCATCTTCCAGCTCTTCATCATTAAGCTTTAGCTATCCAATACGTCCTATTTCTTCCTATTTATCAAACCAGTCGTACACATTGGGTTATGCTGCAAATCGGCTAGCAGCGATTGAAACCACTTTATATACACAAGAAACCGACCTGGATGCTGCAGCAAGGGAATTGATAGACATGGAAACAACTGTTCCATTATCTATTGGCAGTGAAACAATGCTGATGCCAATCGGAGGGCTTGTCTTCTATCATTTGCAAATGATTCAACTCAATGAATCTCCTAAACAGGTCGATTCAGAGGATCCTTTTTATAGTATAAAAGCATTTGCAAACATAAAGGGTTGTTTCTCCACCTTCTCACAGAAGCAACGCGCTATACTACGCGCTAAAGTGGATGTGTTGCTGCATGCTTATAGGGCCGCAACAAGCTCTGGCGAAACACTCCGAGCAAACAATTATTTTCTTGCCATCCAGAACGAAGAGGGATTGAGAACAAGCTTAGATGAAGTTCCAGAATTAGCATTTTTTCAAAACTATAACCTGCTTGGATATAAGAGTATAGAAAATCGGTTAAGATACATTGATAGCATAAGAGCTAAGATGTATGCCGCGTGGCGATTGCCGTAGTCGGTTTTTTTCGATATACGAAAGTGTTTGAAAAATTGCGGTTTGGCAAAGCAGCTGCACAAAATGGAATTTATACCGGGCGCGGTATAGTTTAAACAGAAAAAAAAATTTTACAACATTCTCTTAATAGGCTATGTCTTCAGTTTGGCATGGCCTAGTGATCAGTTACCCAATCTTGCCTTTTTTTAATAAAATATTATTTATTACTAATATTATAGCAACTTATTTTTATTAGCTATATTATTAAATGCAATATTATTTTATTTACAAACTAGACGTGTTGATTTTTATATGTTTTTAGTTTATCATAAAATCAAGACTTATTACGTATTAATAATAACTAATAAAATAATGGCTGTGTTGAAAAATTCACCTAAGTCATTGAGCCGTGAAAAAAAATCTACTAATCATCAACGGGTTCCATCGAATTTTTCAACACAGCCTAAAATAATAACAAAGAGAAACGTATGAGCAGTATTGATTCATCATTTATTCATCAGTCTCAGCGCGTTCAAGCTAGTGTGCAGCACATTGTACAAAAACTCGCCCGGTCCCCCACGACCGATGCACAATTTCGGGATTTGACCCAAGAACTCCATGAGACATTTGAAATTCTGCATGCGATTAAAAAAATTTCTACACATATTCTATTTTTTCAAGTCGCCGCGAAAGCTTTAGAAGAAGAGCTCGTTTCTTTAGCGGGCCGCGTGACGAGCGATTGGATGAAAATCAAAATGCACCAAATTCAGTTAGAAGCTGCCAATTTGGAAAATTCTCTTGAGAGCGGAAAAGTGACGGAAGAGATTGTTCAAGAACTCGCTTTACATCTGCAATCGTTTAGAAATGACCATCTCCCCTCCCTGGAAGACTGCCGGGAAATCGCAAAAGCAGAGCTTCTCCTATACCGCGCTCATGCCTTGCAAAAAGATGAGGCTAAGGTGGAAATGCCGCTCGGTATTGAACAGCCGATCGGGGTGGAAGAATTCAACCCAGAAGAATCTGAGGAGCTGATGGATATCGCTTATAGTATTTATAGAGGCGATAAGAAAGAGGCTAGAATGAAATTCTATCAGCTTGCGGAAAGCCACCGAAACCGTTTTCTCGCGCATATGCAAGTACTGGGCGCAACGCCCTATACTGACTCCTTGGCCACTATACAGGCGTTTGTCGCGATGGCAAAGGAGCTGGTAGGAATCAACGAAAAATATCTGACCCAAGCTCAAGTCGATGAGTTATTTGAAGGACTTTCTCAAGTCAACGCGGAAGAGAAAGAGGATGAGGAAAAATTCTTCTCATTCAAATCCAAAGAATCCCTGGGCGGATAAACTCCCAGGGCTGCCTTCGCATCCGCCATGATATAAAAACTCCCTGCGATGACGAGCAGTTCCCCATTTTCAAGGGCTGACCGCTGAGCGTGCAAGACCCCCTCGATGACCGTATCGTGTAAAGAGTAGGCGCGCTCTTTGATCTGCTCCATGGCAGCTGCCAGATCGCTTAGCGCAGCAGCGCGAGGGGTGGATGCTTGTACGAGATGCACATGGGTCGCCACATCCGAGATCAGCTTTAAGCAGAGTGCATAATCTTTGTCCGCAGAAAACCCCACGAGAAAGCGCACGTGCCTTTTGGGAAAGAATGTATGCAGCGCCTGCAGCAGATGGAAGATCGCATCGGGGTTGTGCGCGACATCGAAGATCACATCTCCCCTCTTTTCAAAACGGCAAGAAGGGCGAAAAGCGATCCCTTGTGCAATCGCCTGAGGTGAAAGAGAAAGCGGCAGATGCTGCAAGGCAAGCTCTGCGACAGCACTATTCTCTTCATCGAAAAACTGACTGATTTTTTTTGAAAGATAAAGAGGAGCGTGCAGGGTTTTTGCTCTCTCGTAAATCGATTGGTAGCGCGCTTTGGGGCCAAGCACCAAAGGGATATTTTCTTTGATGATCCCTGCTTTTTCGGCGGCAATCATCTCTAAATCCTCTCCGAGGATATGGGCATGCTCTCGGCTGATGGAGGTGATGACTGTGCTGATCGGACGGATCACGTTTGTAGCGTCTAATCGCCCGCCCAGTCCCGTTTCTATCACAGCGATATCGACAGCGGACTCTCGAAAATAGAGAAAGGCCAGCAGAGTCGTCAGCTCAAAAAAGCTCGCGCGCATGCCATATGTGCCTTCCAGCTGAAAAATCTGCTGCAATCCGTCGATAACAGCCTCTTCGGTGATACAGTGTCCATTGATGGCGATGCGCTCGCGAAAAGTAAACAGATGAGGAGAAGTGTACAGACCAACGTTATAGCCCTGCTGCTGAAGGGCAGCGGCGATTTTGGCCGACACAGAGCCTTTTCCATTGCTTCCGGCAACATGTATCGTGGGATAGCTCTGCGAGGGATGATTAAATCCTTTATCGAGAAGCTGGATATGCGAAAGATCCTGATGCATGGCCACAGAGGCGCTTCTTTCAAAGAGACGTTCTACGTATTGCGTGTAGGAGATCATAGCGTCAGGATTATAATAGATTTTGAAAGATTTTATGAAAATTCACTTCGTCGACCCAGGAACTGCCCAGTGCATTATGATCGCTGAAATCGCCGTGGAAGTCCGACCCTCCGCTCATGAGCAAGTTTTTCTCTTTGGCCATCTTCACCCATTTTCTTTCTTGATCCGGTGGCATTTTGGCATAATGGCATTCGATGCCATCAAAAGGGAGTTTTAGTAAATTTTTAACCGTAGAAGACGAGTGCAGAAGGTGCGGATGCGCGATGAATGCTTTTCCTTTTGCCTCATGGATAAGCGAGAGGGTCTCTTCAATAGAAAATCCTGGACCACGGTAGTAGCAGGATTTTAGATCGCCGATATAGAGTTGAAAGGCTTCCTTGACCGAGCTCACGTACCCTTTTTTCAATAACAAACGCGCGATGTGGGGCCGTCCGATCATATGGCCCATGCTATTGAGCTCATTTTCATCCAATAGCATATTAAGCCGTCTTAATTTCTCCAGAATAACGTGATTTCTATCTTTGCGGCGCTCGCGATGTTTTTCGCAAAAGTCCTTTAAGCTGGGATTTTTCACGTCGAAATCGTAGGCAAGTACATGGATGTTCCCTTCTTGGTACGCACAAGAAAACTCTGCCCCGCTTCCAAGCAGGATATGCTTTTCTTTTGCGCTATGCTGCGCAGTTTCGTAAGCCCCGATAGAATCATGATCGGTGATGGAAAGTCCGGAAAGCCCGATCTCTTTTGCTTTGGAGATAATCTCATCAGGAGACAGAATTCCATCGCTATAGAAAGTATGGCAATGCAAGTCTGCGCGAAACATTATATAGGCCTCTTCTCTTCGTCAGGGCGATGGGGAATATAGCGAATCTCCCTCTCGAGTGCAATCCCAGTCTTTTCAGACACGACTTTTTGAACATGGGAAGCAAGAGCGAGAATATCCTGTGCTGTAGCACGATTTTTATTAATGATAAAATTAGCGTGCAGAAGAGAGACCTCAGCCCCGCCCTGCATCACTCCTTTTAAACCGCACCGCTCGATCAAAGCACCGGCGGAATGCGCTGGAGGATTACGAAAAAAGCAACCAGCGGAAAGGTCGCTGTAGGGCTGCGTATGCGTGCGATAATCGACGATTTCGAGCTGTTTCTTTCTGGCCACGGGCGACGCTGTAAGCGCAAATGTGCCCGAGACAATGGCGCAGAGCTTATTCTGAAAAGAAGAAAAACGATAATCGAAAGCGATCTGCTCGCGCGAAAGGATGTGCAAGGTATTATTCTCATCCAGAAATTGCACCTGGATCAAAGCGTCTTTTGTTTCCATGCCATTTGCCCCGGCATTCATGAAAATGGCCCCGCCGACCGATCCGGGGATCCCCGATGCAAATTCCAGTCCTGACCATCCATTGCGCGCCGTCTGCACACCGAGAAGAGAGAAGCTATATCCCGCTCCCACGTGAACAAGCGGCCACTCAAAACGACAAAATGCGATCTTGTTGAGTATGACTAGTCCATCAAAACCTTTATCATCGAATAAGCAATTAGAGCCTTTGCCTATCACGATATAGCGTAGATGCTGAGAAAGGCAATAGGCGATGCAGGCTTGCATCTCTTCAAGAGTATGCACCTGAGCGAACAACCGAGCCGGCCCGCCTATCCCAAATGTAGAATAAGCAGACAAAAGCGTATCGCGTTCACACGGAGGCGGGGGTACAGACATCCTTTTTTTCCTTTTGAGGTAGTTGCAAAAATCGACGAACCCTGAGCTTTGCAACTACCTCTTTTGATAAATCCCATCGAGGATCGCATTGACAAAAGTAGCCGATTCAGGGGTTGCAAATTTGCGCGAAAGACGGATTGCCTCGGAAATAGCCACTTTTGGGGGCACTGTTGTGGAAAATAGCATTTCGTATACCCCTAGTCGCAAAATCGCGCGTTCGATCCGCGGAATGCGCTCAAAATCATATTCTTTAGAATGCTCTTTGATGAGGTTATCAATAACCTCTTGCTTCTCTACGACATTGTTCCAAGTCTCACGCGCCTTGCGGACAGCGCTTTTTGTCACGCACAGCTGCTGCATGACCAAAGCCGTAATTCCCTCTTCTTCGCATTCTCCAAAACCGGAGCTATAGACAAGATGGAACACAATCTCGCGAAATTTTTGTAATGATAAGGGCATAATTTATCAATTTAGGAAAAACAATCTTGTCACTATACCACATTGACTTTTTACCATCATCTCAAATGATCAGAAGAAATCATAATAAATATTTTAATCATGTAGCTAAAAAAGAATGGATCATCCAACGCATTTTCTCATGGGCCCCGAGCATTCTTCCCAGCATGTCCACCGAAGCAAAATCCCCTTCTTTATCAGCAATTTGCGCCACATGTCTGCCGTGACGGATTAAAATTTCATGTCCTTCGATCAAACTTAAAAGCATATCTTTAATACTCAAAACTCTTGCATCTTCTTTGACCTCGGTCAATTTCTTAAAGGCCGAAAAACTGGCATCGACAAAATAACCGATGGCGCGGATGCGTTCCGCGATTTCATCGAGCTCTTCAGCCATTTCTTTATATTGCTTGTCATAGAGAAGATGCAATGAAAAGAACTCGGGGCCTTGCAGATTCCAATGGAAATTTTGGGTCTTCACGTACATGGCATACGTATCCGCAAGAAATCGGGACAAGCCATCCGCTATCACCTGCCGCGTCTGTTCTGAAATGTCAATATGCATCTTCATGAGGCCTCGCTGTTGATAACTGTACGTATAGCAAATTTTTTAAAGACTATTCAAGCAACTATTGAAAATAGTATCCCATCTTGTTACGCTTCGCTAAAATATATGAAAATGGGAAAACAACTGTGCTGGGCATATTTCTGGATACTGAAACGAATGGGCTTAATATCCTTAAGCATAAAACGATCGAGATCGCGTTTAAGATCTTAGATATTTCGACAGGTGCCCTTGTCGATTCGTACCACAGCGTCATTGCCATCTCCTCAGAAGACTGGGAGCGAAGCGATCCAGAGAGCTTGGGCGTCAATGGATTTTCCTGGCATGAGGTGTCTACGCATGGGATCGCTCCGAGCGAGGCCGCATTAACCATCACAGAATGTTTTGCCCGAAATAAAATTAAGCGCGGCGAGGCGGTCTTTATCTGTCAGAACCCCTCTTTTGACCGTGCCTTTTTTGCGCAATTAATCGATCCGGATACGCAGGAGAGATTTTTGTGGCCTTATCATTGGTTGGATCTGGCTTCCATGTTTTGGGTGGAAGCGATCCGAAAAAATAAGAATAAAGAAGGCCCGCCTCCTTGGGAAACAGGCCTTTCAAAAGATACCATTGCCAGCGTCTTTCGCCTATCCAGCGAGCAAAAACCCCACCGCGCCATGAACGGCGTCGACCATCTCATCCTCTGCTATAAAGCCGTTGTCGGCTTCCCCAAAAATCCTTAAACTCTGACTTTAAGTTTGAATGCATTTATTTTATTTTTAATAAGCCTTTGTAAGGTGCTTTCCATAGACATGTCGGATGTTGTGTCCTTCGGCACACCATCCGACATGTCTATGGAAAGCACCTTTCAAAGACTTATCCAAAATTTTTATTTTTCACATTTTTTAGTAGCTCGTATGCTCGATCTTTACTTTTCCGCGGAAAATGCGATAGACCATAGTGCCATACGCTAAAACCAGCGGCACGCCAATCAAGACGATGATGAGCAGCACTCGCAAAGTGAGAGGAGAAGCAGCGGAATTATAAAAAGTTAGACTATAATTTTCTGGATTAATAGTGGAGCGGACCAAATTGGGAAATGTTCCCATTCCAAAAAGACAGAATAAAAAGAAAATGGCGCCGGAAGAAAAGATAAATGCCCATCCATCGCGATTCTTTTTAAATTCCCTAGGCACATTTAAAATGGCCAGCAAAGTCAGAATTCCCAAGATCATAAGGTAGGGATCTTCTTTAATTTTCTGCATCATGTGGGGCATGATAAGCCACGTCGTAACTGTTGTAATGAGATACATGCAGATAAATACAGCAATGGCCCTTTTAGCCCATTTTCGAATGCGCTGCTGAAGGGCATTTTCTGTTTTCATCGCCAGATAGATCGCACCGTGCATGGTGAGAAGCGACACGGTAAATAGACCGACCAAAATCGGATAGGGCCTAAAAAACAGGGCAAAAGTTCCTGTAAAATCCTTATTTTCATTTAATGGGACACCCTCGATGAGATTTCCCATAGAAAGACCGATGCCAAATGCAATAATAAGACTAGAGGCACTAAAAATAGCATCCCACGTGAAGCGCCATCCCATAGATTCTCTCTTGCTTCTAAATTCGATGGCGACCGCGCGAAAGATCAATCCGGCTAGCAAAATCATGCATAAATTATAAAACCCGGAAAAAAGCGTAGCGTACACTTCGGGAAATCCAGCGAAGAGGGCGCCCCCCACGATCACAAGCCACACCTCATTTCCATCCCATACTGGGCCGATCGCATTGAGAAAGACACGGCGTTCTTCGTCTTTGCGCGTGAAGAAATGTAAAATGCCCACTCCTAGGTCAAAACCATCTAAAACGACATAAAAGACAACGCATAGACCGATGACAAAATACCAAAGAAGCGCCAGGGTCATTTCACTCATGTTTGCCTCCTTGAGAGACCTTAAATGGATTACGGTAAACGGGTACAATTTCCCCTTGCGGCTCGACCAGGTCCGGGCCATGTTTTATCTTTTTATCTAGAAGAAAGATAAACAGTACGAAGAGAAGTGCGTAGATGACGAGAAACATCGTAATGGAAAGAGAAACCTGCTGGGCGCTTACGCGAGGAGATGCGCCGTCGGAGGTGCGTAAAATATTATAGACGATCCAGGGCTGTCTTCCAATCTCAGCGGTCATCCAACCGACCTGATTGGCAATTTGGGGGAATAAAACAGAAACGATAAGGCACCAGAGCACCCATTTTGTCCGATGCAGCTTTTTACGCTTCCAATAAAAGAAAGCGGCCAAAGTCACAAACGCCATAAGACCCCACATGGCAATCATAAGATGATAGGTCTGGAACACTACTTGTACAGGAGGACGGTTTTCCACGGGGATCTGATCAAACCCGATAACGGGCTTTTGCACATCGCGATATACCAGATAACTCAGTAGGCCGGGAATTTTTAAACCTTTGACCTCTTCGTTTTTTTGATCTACCCATCCTATAATGGATAAAGAAGCATTGCCTTGTGTCTTATACACTCCTTCCATCGCTGCAAACTTAGAGGGTTGATTGAATGCTACGCCTCGGGCTGTGATATCTGCAGAAATGAGTTGAAGAACAAGCGAAATGGCTGCCGCGATCAACCCCATCTTCATCATGTGGTTTGCAGATTCAAGATGTTGTTTTTTCAGATAATAGTAAGCGGTTACACTCAGAACTAAAAAAATTCCAGCAAGCCAGCATCCTAATGTGACATGGACGAGTCTATCTATGCTCGAGGGATTAAAAAGCATCGCCCAAAAATCCGTTACAACAGCCCTTGCCTGAGCTCCTTCCCCAACTATCTTAAATCCAGCTGGCGTCTGCATCCAAGAATTGGCGATCGTAATCCATACTGCGCTAAAATGCGCTCCCAAACAGACTAAGATCGTAGAGACATAATGCAATCGTGGACTGACGCGTTCCCATCCGAAAAGCATAATACCTAGAAAACCTGCTTCTAAAAAAAATGCAAATATTCCCTCTGCACCCAGAGCACTTCCAAATACATCGCCGACAAAGCGCGAATAGCGCGACCAATTGGTCCCAAATCCAAATAACTGTACGATCCCTGTCGCCACTCCCAAAGCAAAAGTCAAAGCAAAGATTTTTACCCAGAATTTTGTAATCTCTTTATAGAGGGGCAATTTTGTTTTCATATAGACCCCCTCGAAAATGACCAGCATGAGACCAATGCCGATGCTCATCGGAGGATAGATATAATGAAACGCGCTGGTCAAGGCAAACTGAATCCGGGAAAGAAAAACAACGTCCATCTATCTTGTATTTCAACTCTTTTTTTGCTAATCCTATCCTTTTTGATTAAATTGTCAAAGGACTTTATCCTCGTTATTTTTCCATTTTTTTCATATACTATTGCTCATGTCTGATGAAGCTCAACGCCCGCTAGTAATGGGCATTTTGAACGCAACTCCTGATTCTTATTATGACAAAGGATCGTATTTTTCATTTCACGAGGCCGTCCAGCGCGGACTGCAGATAGAGCAGGAAGGTGCCGACATCCTCGATATTGGCGGCGAATCAGCACGTCCCTGGGCAGAACCTGTGCTTCTCGAAGAAGAGCTCAGACGCGTTCTACCGCTGATCGAGGCATTGATGCCTCAATTATCTATTCCTATATCTATAGATACGCGCAAAGCCCAAGTCGCTGCGCGTGCGGTGGAACTTGGAGCATCTCTGATCAATGACATCACGGGTTTTTCCGATCCCGCCATGCAAGAACTTGCTGCAGAATGCGATGCTGACCTTTGCATCATGCATATGCTGGGCACGCCGCAAACGATGCAGCTCCATCCAGAGTACCCGGAAGGTGTTGTCACTCATGTGATGCGGTTTTTTGAAAAGCGCGTTCAAGAGCTAGTAAATAGGGGCGTGAAGGCAGCGCGGATCATTCTGGATCCGGGGATCGGGTTTGGCAAAACGGTCGAACAGAATTATTTACTTCTTCATGCCATCGATCAATTTAAATCTTTTAATTTGAGAGTGCTGATCGGCGCTTCTCGGAAATCTTTTATTCAAAAAACGCTTGGAAAACCCCCTGAAGAAACTCTAGCTGCCACATTAGCCGTTCACGGATTCTGTCTTGCAAAAGGAGCGGACGTTCTTCGCGTCCACGATGTCAAAGAACATCGCGACATTGTCGATATGCTGCATCCTCTTAACGGTATTTATAATCCTTTTCCACTGGCAAAAATGTAAAGGAACCATCTGTAATGTAATTAATACTACGCACCCCTGATATCTCTGATTTTTTACCATAGTAAGCTTTCACGCGCGCTCCCCCTTCATAGTCTGGTGACACTAAGCGACCATCGCTAAGCCAATACCCTACAGGGCGTGTAACCCACAACGTGTCTCCCTCTTCTCGCACTTTATAAAATTGATATTCCGTTTTTTTTAGAGTTTCGCGCATTTCTTTTACCGTCTCTTCATCATAATAACCGACGGGATTATATGCAGCGCTAAGCCATTTTCCTGTAGCCTCGCAACACACTGCAAAAATACGATTTGAACTTTTATAAGTTGCAAGGATTGGTTTCATCGGAATTTGTGTTGATGCATCTTTAACGCCTACTGGATACATAAATATTTAACCTCTGATTTGATAATTTCTATAAAGATTTTCGAATTGTGGAGCGTAGTTTAAACATAAACATACTATTTCTTCAATGACGATTTTTTTTAGTCTCTGAGCCTAAATAATCCCAAAAATCCACGAAGCCTTAATTTGGAGACACCCTCTTACTTCTTGCAGCTATAAAATAGAATTGTCTCCGTCAGGAATTTTTGCTATACTTGCATCTTCTTTAAGAGTTGTCCATGGGCGTTTTTTTTCACAGCTTCACCCCGTTTATTGAAGTAGTTATCATAGCCATCTTGATCAACTACTTGCTTTCTTTTTTTTGGAATACGCGTTCCATGGACCTGGTTTTGGGCCTGCTTGCCTTTTTGCTCATTTTTGCGATCTCTTCCTGGCTCAATTTGCCGATCCTGCACAAAATCATGGTGCTGATCGGAAATGTCGCTGTCATCGCCATTTTAATCATATTCCAGCCCGAACTGCGCGTAGCTCTTTCCAAGCTCAGTTTAAAAGGCAAACGCTACAAAGAGATGACGGAATTCGATAAATTTCTCGATCAGCTTGCCAACTCCACCTATCGGCTCGCGGAAAAACGGATAGGCGCTCTGATCGTACTGCAAAATGAAGATTCTTTAGATGAATTTGCGAATAAGGCAATCCTGCTAAATGCCAATTTCTCCTCGGAATTGCTAGAGACGATTTTTGCTACTGCCACCCCACTGCATGATGGGGCGATCATTATTCGGGACATGACTATCCTCGCAGCAACAGTCATCTTGCCGCTTGCTGAAGACACCTCGCAACTGACGCGGTCTATGGGAACCCGCCACCGCGCCGCCTTGGGAGCAAGCCAGTTTTGCGATGCGCTGATCATCGCGATCTCGGAGGAGACGGGAAAAGTATCTATCGCACGCGATGGCGTGATGACCCCAGGAGTGAAAATCGATCGATTCAAAGGGATCATCAAGAGCATTCTTACACCCCCTGCGGAACCTCATCTCAAAAGTCAATTTAATTTGAGGGAGTGGATTAAAAAATGAAATCACTATTGCTTAAGCTTTTTGTCGCCCATTGGCCCCGCAAGCTCCTCGCCATTTTGTTAGGTACCGTGATTTGGTTCGTCGTCAATCATTCGCTCACTTCAACCCGGACCATTAACAATATTCCGGTGCGCATCATTAATATACCTGCTGGAAAAACAGTAGAAGGACTTCAGCCAAATCATCGATTGGCCAAAAAAGTCAACGTGACGCTTGTGGGTAATAAAATTATTTTAGATGAGCTTACCCCTTATGATTTTGAGATCGTTTTGGACGCTCAAGGCAGGCCGGATGAATGGATTGCGACCATCTCGACAAAGAACATCGCTTCTCTCAATCCAGAAATCGACGTAGCTGGAGGGATTAAGAGAATCTATCATCCCAATATACTTATCAGGATGACGACGGTCATTACAGATAAAATCCCCGTGGCCATTACACATCCTATAGGAGAAGCCCCGCGAGGCTATCAGTTTTTAGATGTCTGGCCCTATCGCCTTTGGGTCACCGCGACAGGACCTGAATCTGTGATGCGGCAGCTCAAGATGAAAGAGCTGCGCATCACTTTCAACCTAAGCGACATTTCCAAGGCACAACTGGACGAAATCAGCAATGCTAATGCGCAAGATACAGGGTCGGAAGTGGTGAGCTTTATGGTGCCCGATCTGTGGAAACAGCTCAATATCCCTCTCCTTTCCGAAAATCCGATCGAGATCAACGATCCGCAAGCTAAAATGCTGCGCATTGATTTTATCCATTGTAAATCGCTTCCGATCGATGCTCCTATTCCCGTTAGCCTGTATTTTCCACCCGATTCCATTCAAAAATATAATCCCACCAATGTAACCTTTGGGATCGATTCGCTTTTCAAAGACTTTAATGGGATCCATCTTATCGATCATCCTCTTTACGCCCATGGAACCGATCAGTTATTCTTAGACATCGTCCGCAATCGCCTGCTGATCGCGATCATCGTCACACCTAAATCTGAAAAGCAGCTGCTGGATTGGAGCTTGCAAATCATCAATGCAAGACAGCTCGAAAACATCTATGTCGCCACTTTGATGTCCGATGTTTCCGATGCGGACATCCGCCTTATGCAGCCGCCGCCAAGAGAGGAGTATTTGCGCAACCGCTTTCGCAGCTATATGAATAATATGCAACTTTTTAACGCCGATGATAGCAAATTCGGACTCCTCATTCAACTCAAGGACCATGTCGTCCATGTGGAAGAATCTCAGTATGGCTCAAGCCCATAATTCCCTTGTATTGATCAAAAGCGGACTCAATAGAACGGGTGGTCTGGAAAAATACGCATGGAAGCTCGCTCAGGATTTTTGTTCACTCGACATTTCCATTACTCTTTTAACCACAGGCTGCGTTACGCCGCCTTTTTCTCATCCTAACTTAAAGCTCGTTTCGTTTCCCATCGCATATCCATTGAGTCTATTACAGCTTCTGCATTTCAATAAAGCGTGCGAGAGGTATTTGAAAAGTTATCCTTCCTCTCTAGTACTCAGCCTAGACCGTACACGTTTTCAGACGCATATCCGCGCTGGAAATGGCGTGCATGCCGCCTATTTAGAACAGCGCAAAACGGAAGAAGGGACATGGAAAGCGCTCAGTTTTTCTCTCAACCCTTTGCACCGAGCCATCCTCTCGATGGAAAAACAGGCCTTCGAGGATCCACATCTCCAAATTTTGTTCACTAACTCGTATATGGTCCAACAGGAAATTTTACACCATTATACCGTTCAACCCGAAAAAATCCGGGTAATCCACAACGGTGTAGAATGGCACGCAATGCAAGCAGCTTTTGACCAATGGGAAGAAAACAAACCCACCCTTTTAAAAAACCAGGGACTCGACCCTTCTTCTTTTCAATTTCTCTTTATTGGCCATAACTATCGCAGAAAAGGACTCGACAAACTCCTACTCGCCCTTGCACTTTTAAAAGAGAAGGATTTTCAGTTGAGCGTCATAGGCAAAGAAAAAAACCTGCCTTTTTATCGTCAAAAAGCGAATAGCCTTGGCCTTTCCAAAAAGGTGTTTTTCTTTGGACCTTCCCCTGACATTTTAACCTTTTATCAGAGCGCAGATGCTTTAGTGATTCCTTCCCTGTACGATCCTTTTGCCAATGTTACAGTCGAGGCGCTCGCGATGGGTCTTTTCGTCCTCTCTTCAAAGACCAATGGAGGACACGAGGTCTTAAACACGCACTCAGGGATTGTAGTTGAGAATATTCACGACATCACCTGTTTTGCAGACGCATTGCGCACCGCGATGAAACGCCCCAAAACAGCATCCCAGGCACAAAGGATCCGCTCGATGACACGCCCCCTTGACTTCTCTTCGCAACTACGCCAAATGACACAGGCTATTATTAGTTAATTAAAATTTTATTATTGTTTTTAGTTGATTCTCTTCTCTAAAACTAGACAGGCTTTTTTCGGAGAGGTATCATGGAGGGAATATCGCTCAATTAGGTTAAAAAATAAAATATGAAATTGTTGCACACGCTTTCTTTTATCAGCATGCAAATTGCATTCTGGCCCGTACGCTGGCTGCCTCTTTCCTGTATCCACAGGCTGGGCGCTTTTTTGGGGCAGCTTTTATTTTATACCTCTTCCAAATTCCGCAAGCGCACGTTGAGCAATCTTTCCTTAGCCAGTGATTTGAAACTCAGCGAGAGCGAACTCAAGCGCGTTGCGAAACAATCTTTAGAAAACCTGATGATCACTTGTCTGGAATATTTCAAATTCGCATCGATAAAAAAAATTGACGGGATCGCATCCTGTGAAAATCCTCGCACTGCTGCAGAGCTGATGAAACAAGGAATACCCGTCATCTTTTTCTGCGGACATCAGGCGAACTGGGAAGTGCTCTTTTTAGAAAGCACAAGCCGCATGCCAGGTGTTGCTATCGGACGGCCTGTAAAAAATGCGATTCTCTACAAATGGCTTTTGTCCATTCGGGAAAAGTTCGGCGGGAAAATGATTGCTCCCCGCAATGCGATCCGCGAGGGATTAAAAGCACTAAAATCAGGATCTTTTTTAGGCATCGTGGGCGATCAGGGAATGCCCGATAGTGGATTTAGTTCTCCTTTTCTTGGACGCCTTGCGTGGACCTCTCCCCTTCCTGCTATTTTGTCCCATAGGACGGGCTTGCCGATCATTGTGGCGACTACAAAGCGCGTCGATGGAAAATACATTATCCACTATTCCGATCCTATCTGGCCGAACAAGGACGCTCCCCTCGTTCAAGAAATCGATCGTATGATGAAACAAGCGTTACATCTGCTCGAAGAGAGTATCAAGCTTTTGCCAGGCCAATGGCTATGGTCGCATAATCGGTGGAAACAACAAACTCAGGGGAGAGTCAAACGCCTCTATCGACAAGAAAGCATCTGTGTTCTTCTTCCCGAAGAAAAAGCGCTCTTTGACACAGTGAATACGCATTTGGCCACATTGAGAGAGATCTATCCTTCTGAATTCATCACATGCAAGGTTCCTCGCCCCTTTGCAGAGCTGTGCCAATTAAAAGATGCACTTATAGAGCCTTACGATGCTCCCAACGATTTGCTCAAGCCCGAGCTGCGCTTTAAACTCGTCTTTAATTTCACCACTTTTTCCCATTTGGATGCGCATTATAAAAAGGGGGCTTTTGCTGTGCTTAATTTAAAACAGCTTAAAAGCATGGCAGTGAGCACAGTTGAGGATCTCTCTTCGATTCTTAAAGAGGTGTTATTACATGCCCCATGACCGATTTTATTGCGACTCTCCTCTGGAACAAGAAACGCTTGTTTCCCTAAAAGAAGCAGAATTGCATCATCTCATTGTCTCTAGAGCGCGCATAGGACAAGCAGTAGAGCTGATCAATGGAAAGGGAAAACTCGCACAGGCGACCTTGACCTGTCTCGATAAAAAGCAAGCGCTACTCCGAATCAATTCAGTTTCTCAAGATCCAGAAGAGTCCCCGTATATTATTCTCGCCCAGGGCCTACCGCGCATGAACCATTTAGAATGGATCGTTGAAAAAGGAACCGAGCTGGGCGTGACAGCATTCTGGCTTTTTCCAGGGGTTTTGAGCGAAAAGTCCACTTTAAGCGAAAATCAGCAAAATCGCTTAAAACATCTCGCCCTGGCTGCTATGAAACAATGCGGGCGATTAGATCTTCCCGAGGTCGTTCTAAAGCCCTCTCTCTCGACATGGACGCCATTGGGCGGCTGTCTTCTCTATGCCGACCCCTCTAGTGACGCTCCCTTTTTGTGGAAATGGGCACATCCCCCTTCATCTCCTCTCATTCTCTTCATCGGTCCCGAGTCGGGTTTCGATCCCAAAGAGGTGTTGTATCTGGAAGAAGTCTTGAAGGCTCAAAAAGTCAGACTGCATCCCCATACCTTACGGACCGAGACCGCAGCTATTGCCGGACTTAGTTTATTACAAACCATCTTATAATAATTAACTTTTAATAATAAATTACTATTATTATTGAAATTTAATTACAAAACTAAAATAATAAGAATAAGAGACCACCCTTAGGAGGGATATGAGCGCTGTACCTTCTCGCCCAAGTAAAAAGCCCAGAGATGCTGTCATCTATCAAAAAATGGAAAGGATTAAATCAGAAGTGGATAAACTCATTTCGAAAATGCAAAAGCAAACGTCTTATTCCCCTACCCGCGACGATATTGAGAAATACGCCGTTCAAATCAATGATGTCGTCATGAAAAACCGAGATAAGGTGCGACAATTCGAATCGTATTTAAAGGCTGCGATCATCGATCTGACAGAAGTTCCCGAGATGCACCCGCAAATGCAGCGCATCAGTTTTTTGACTGCGCTTAAAGACGCATCCCAGAAAATCCAGCTTTTTCTCGACTGCTGTTAAGAATTCTCTAAGACAAACTTAGCAGTCAGCGTCGTAGAAGCAGGGGCTTTTCGAAGAGCGACGTTAATTCTCTTGCAGGCAGTGTGTATATCCACGCCGTGCTTCTTGCTGAGATGTAAGGCTAGCTTTGGAAAACTACAGCAATTTTCAGCATGTCGCAGATCTCCAATATCTTTACCTCGATAAGCGCTATAATCTAAATCATTTATTACAAAAGCAGTCGTATCCCCTTTACCGCTTGGGCGGGCTGCACCCGTATTTGCAGTAGAAGGAGCGGCAGTGCCAGGGTTATTTGGAACGATGCTAGGTGTAGGTTTTCTAGAAAACAGGTTTTGAAACCAGGTGCAAATAGAAGCTACCCAGGTTTTAAGACGATCAAAGCAGGAGATAGGAGCAGCCCGAACGGTGAGCGTCGAGGCTCTAGAGTGAGAATGGTGATGCGCCTTTCTAAATGGATTCTGGGAATGCATCTGCGGTTTACGTGTTACAGGCGCTTGGGGATTAAATTGAACAGACATTTTTCCACCTCTTAAAAAGGCAACAGTATAAATTGAAACCTATTAAAAACAAATCACAGGAAATATTTAATTACATCGAACACATGGTGGGGATCATATCCTCATCGCTAGTGATAGACCCTTTGTAAACAATTCCTCGAAGAGGATCGAGAGTGACGAGCTGCTCGTCTTGCAATAAGGTCATAGCCCCATCCGAGCGCACGAGAAGAGGGATATCGAGCATTTTGGCCAATTTGACCGCATGCTGCTCGGATTCTGTATCATCAGGATGGTTTTGAAGCACGATGCCAATAGAATATTTGATCGCGGGCAAATATAGGTCGTCGCACCGAGAAATGACGACGATTTTACCATGCAGCGCGGCCTGTTTTTTGTCTTCGGGAGAATGCACTAGGGCTACTCTTCCGTGGATACGCCGGCCTGGATGCGGATGTCCGCGTACAAGCACATCTCCAATGCTCTCCACAAAAAGCATGTTGGTCGTGCCGCTGACGCCAAAAGGTTCGCCGGCCGTCACAATCACAAGATCCCCATAACGCACAATCCCTTTCCTCAAAGTAAAGCAGCTGACATGGACGAAAGCCTCTCGTATATTTTTGGCCAAAATGGGATCCACAGGGATGATTCCCCAATTGAGGGCCAGCTGATTATAGATTTTATAGTGCGGTGTTAAGGCAATAATGGGAATCTCCGGTCTAAAACGCGAGACAAACCGCGCTGTTTTTCCACTGTCCGTGCAGACAAAAATCCCTTTTGCTCCCGTGCTAAATGCCGTATTGACTGTAGCTAAAGCAATCGACTGGGACACATCGTTATAATCTGTCTTGGCATCGTGCAGAAAAAATTCTCGGTAGTTAAAGTCTTTTTCCGCCTCTTGAACGATGCTCTTCATCATCTTGACCGTTTCAATAGGATAACTTCCCACTGCAGTTTCCCCAGAGAGCATCACAGCAGTCGTACTGTCGCAGATCGCATTAAATACATCCGAGACCTCTGCACGCGTCGGCCTTGGATTTTTAATCATCGATTCGAGCATCTGTGTCGCTGTAATCACGGGTTTAGCTGCCTGATAGCATTTGCGGATCATCATCTTTTGCAGTTTGGGAACTTCTCTTAAGGGCAGTTCCACTCCCAGATCGCCCCGGGCCACCATGATGCCATCCGCCACCATCAGGATGCTGTCGAAATTATGGATCCCTAAACTATTTTCGATTTTAGCGATGACGATGATCTCCGACTTTTTATGCTCGATGAGCAAGCGTTTGATCTCTAAAACATGATCGGCAGAACGGATGAAAGAAGCTGCGATGATATCGACATCGTGCTTGCATCCAAAGGAAATGTCTTTGATGTCCCTTTCCGTCATCGCAGGCAGATCGAGATCTACGTCGGGAACATTGACGCCTTTGTGGCTTTTCAATACTCCCGCATTTTCAATTTCGACCCATACGCCCTCTTTTGTCTTGTCCACGACACGTGATAGAATATAACCGTCATCAAAGAGCACCCTTGTCCCCTTTTCCAAGCCATCCAAAACGTGCGGCGGCTCTACATGGACTTTTGTCTCATCGCCTATGACAGTTTCTTTCACGAGCAAAAGCTTTTGTTTTTCTTTGAGCGGGACCTGATCATTGCGCATTTTGCCAATGCGGATCTCAGGGCCTTTGGTATCGATCATGATGGCAAGGGGTACGCCCTTTTCCTTGCGCGCTTTCTTCAGCATCTCGATGACATGAAGATGCTCCTCTTGCGTCCCATGGCTAAAATTGAGCCGTGCGACGTGCATACCCGCATCGATGAGCTCTAAAATCTGCTCATAGGAATTGACCGAGGGGCCCATCGTGCAAATGATCTTGGTTCTCGTCTGCATATATTTTCTTACTTCAGTTCTCTTATTGAGTATATCGTTCTTTTCGAGATTTTGTGTAAAGTTATTCCAAGAGAATCCCCATAAACTTAAGAGACTTGCTATAAAAATTTTAATAGGGATTTTTGGAAGTTTTTTTGAGAGGCATTAGCATTACGTTATATGTTGTGACAAATGAATATTTTTCGCTCATTTTCGATAACTCTTGATCTTTTGCATATATTTCTAAAGAATAGTATTTATAAATGGATCGGGAGTTCTCGATCGGCGTTTTGCCTCAGCTTTTGCTGGGGCATTTCGTTTCTAGAGTTCGACGTCTAATTCCAATCTCTTCATATTGGCAATTATAATGAATCTTGAATAGGATTTCTTCAAAGAATTATGCTGCATGCTCATCAAACGATTTAAGGATCCAAATTGGATATCTTGAGCGGTCAAAATCTCGTACTGAAGTTTTTCGTAAACAATTCCATAACTAGATTGTGTTTTAAAATGCCTGAATTCTATTCAACTTACATCGATTTTTCTGCTTATATGAAAATTGCTTTTGCGGCTTTTATAGCGCATCGTTATTTTCTAAAGCAATTTTTAGAACAAAGAAAAGCTGAGAGAGCTTCGCAAATAACTAATCAAAAAGACTTGTTAAATAAAGAAATCTTCGATCAAATAACAGCAAAGATCGAAAATGCCTACCAATCATTAAGCGATGTAAAAAAATATTGTTTTCTTCTAAAAAATCAACAATCGGTAAATATCATCTTCCTTGAAAAATTCTTACAATCCTTCACTAAAAATTATTTTGAGTTACACGAAAAAATGCATGCATTGTTTTTAACATTTGAAAAATATGATTTTGTCATCGACCCTGAACAAAAAAACATGAATATAACGCTAATCCTTCAATCAGAACTGTTAGAAATTTGTTACCAAATCGAAAAATTGGGCAGTGAATTATTAAAATTCGAATCACCCAAAGATATTCTCAAAGAAAAGTATGATCAGCTTGATGCGAAAATTGATACTCTTTCAAAAGTATGCTCTAAAATCAATCTGCATCTTCAAGAATTAGCGAATGTTTCTAAGAGATTGATAAAAACCATTTTCGACTCCCTAAATTTGCAAAGGAAATAAAATACGAAGTTTTAGCAGACAAAATCTATTAACGGTTTCTAAAGCTTTTCCCTAGATAGGAAGATCTGCTATAATTGGCTTTTAATTTTTAATATTTTACTATATGGAACAGCCGCAGATCATCCTGAAAAAAGTCAAAGTCCACAATCTCAAGAGCGTAGACTTGACTTTGGACCACAATCAGCTCATCGTCTTTACCGGCGTTTCGGGATCGGGGAAGTCCTCGCTTGCATTCGATACGATCTATGTCGAAGGGCAAAGGCGTTACGTCGAGTCCCTTTCAACCTACGCCAGGCGGCATTTAGGCGATCTTCCTAAGCCAGATGCCGAGCTAATCAGCGGAATCTCCCCGACAATTGCCATTGAACAAAAGACAGCGGGCCGCAATCCGCGCTCCACTGTGGGCACGATGACGGGGATCTATGACTTTTTGCGCGTCCTCTATGCGCGCATCGGGATTCCGCATTGTCCTGTGAGTGGCGAGGTCGTCGCACCGCAAAGCACAGAACATATCTTAAGAAGCATCAAAACAATTCCCGAAGGGACGCGGATTATTCTTCTGGCACCTTACGCGAAAAAGAAAAAAGGCGAATTTAAAGACGATTTCGCTGATCTGATGCGCAAAGGATTTACGCGGATCCGTCTCGATGGACGGTTTATCGATCTTTCCGAAGAGGTGCAAGTCGATGGTAAAGTCGCCCATGATGTCGATATCGTCATCGATCGGCTTGCTGTACGTCCTGAAGAAGAAAATCGCCTTTCGGAAGGAATTATCTCAGCGCTGGAAATCGGACAAGGCTTGATGAGCCTCTTTCAACCCGATGAAGGAATGGAGACGCTCTATTCTCAGCACGCATATAGCCCCAAATCGGGACTTTCTTATGGCCCCTTAGATCCCGTCGATTTTTCCTTCAATCACCCTACGGGTATGTGCCCTACCTGCCAAGGTTTGGGAAACATTCAGGAATTCGATCTGGAGCGCATCATCGATCCGCATCTTTCTATCGCAGAAGATTGTTGCTCGGTTGCGAGCTCTTACCAAACTGTGCGCTACGGAAATATTTTTAACAATCTCGCTCAAGCTTATGGGTTCGACGTTCATACCCCGTGGAAAAAACTTTCCGATAAAGCAAAAAAAGTCTTCCTCTACGGAACAGAAAAAAAATGGACGCGCATGCAATTCGTCCATCCGCAGAAAAAAATGCGCTGGACCGAATTTGTGCAATGGCGCGGAGTGCTGCATGAAGCGCGCGAGCGCTTTAACCAAGCGCAAAGCGAAATGTACCGCTCTAAGATGAAACTGCTCATGCACGAATCTCTCTGTCCGAGCTGCCAGGGAGAAAAGATCAAACCCTACCCTGCAGCGACAAGGCTAAATGGAAAACGCATCGCACAAGTCACTGCGATGGCAATCGATGAGGCCTTTGTTTTTTTTCAATCCCTTAAACTGACAAAGCAAGAGCAGATCATCGCGGTCGAGCTTCTTAAAGAAATTCGCGAACGGCTCGTGTTCTTAAAAGAAGTGGGGTTAGATTATCTCAACTTGGACCGCACAGCTCCTACGCTCTCCGGCGGAGAATCACAGCGCGTAAGACTGGCATCTCAGATCGGCTCAGGCCTTGTCGGTGCGACATACGTCCTCGACGAACCCTCCATCGGTCTGCATCCTCGCGACAATGCTAAACTGCTCATCATGCTTAAACGCTTGCGCGACAAAGGAAATACAGTCATCGTCGTCGAACATGACGAGGAGACAATTCGCGCAGCGGACACAATCGTCGATGTAGGACCTCTTGCAGGACGCAATGGCGGTAAAATTATCGTGTGCGGACACTATGAGGATCTTCTTTCTTCCAAAGAATCCCTTACCGGAGCTTACCTCTCTGGAAAACTGCAGATCCCCGTTCCTAAAAAGCGGCGTTCCTCAAAAAAAAATCTAACAGTCCAGGACGCCTCTCATCACAATTTAAAACACATCGATGTCTCTATCCCTTTGGGTGTTTTTGTTGCAGTGACTGGCGTTTCAGGTTCAGGAAAATCCTCGCTCATTATCGACACTTTGTATCCTGCACTGGCCAATCACCTGCATCATGCGACCCACACCGTCGGAACGCATAAAAAAATACAGGGATTGGATCTCGTAGATAAGATCATCGCGATCGATCAAACACCCATCGGCCGCACACCGCGCTCCAATCCCTCTACTTTCATTAAGCTCTTCGATGATATCCGCGCTTTATTCAGCACCTTGCCGCAAAGCGTGGCCCAAGGATTTAAAGCGGGAAGATTCAGTTTTAATGTCAAAGAAGGTTCCTGCCCGCACTGCTCTGGAATGGGCATGATCAAAATCGATATGGACTTCATGGAAGACCAATGGGTCTTCTGCGAGCACTGCGAAGGAAAACGCTTCGATCCCAATACCCTTTCCATCCTCTACCGCGGTAAAAATATCTTTGACATTCTGGAAATGACCGTTGCAGAAAGTGTGGAGTTTTTCTCTGCCATCCCGCACATCAAAGTCAAATTAGATACATTGATGAAAGTAGGCTTGGATTACATCAAAATCGGACAGCCCTCTCCTACTCTTTCGGGAGGCGAGGCACAACGCATCAAATTGGCAAAAGAACTCTCCCGCCCCTCCACAGGAAACACGCTCTATATTTTGGATGAGCCGACTACGGGATTGCATTTCCATGATATTCAAAAACTCATCGTCGTTTTACAAGAGCTCGTCGACAAAGGCAATACCGTTGTCGTGATCGAACACAATATGGACCTGATCAAGACAGCAGACTGGATCATCGATCTGGGTCCTGAAGGAGGCCGCAATGGAGGAGAATTCATCGCCAGCGGCACTCCAGAAAAAATCGCCAAACTCTCCACCGCAACAGGAGCTGCGCTTAAAGCCGCGCTAAAGCCTATGGAGTCAAAAAAGGAACTGCCTTTTACAGCTCCTTTGCCGCTACTTACGGAAATTGTTGTGCAAGGCGCCTCCCAAAATAATTTGAAAGCCATCGATGTGAGCATCCCTCGAGGCAAAATCACTTTATGTACAGGTCCTTCCGGCTCTGGCAAATCTTCCTTTGCTTTCGAGACGATCTACGCAGAAGGACAAAGGCGCTATATCGAGTCTCTTTCCCCTTATGCGCGGCAGTTCGTCAAGCAAATGCCCAAACCCAAGGTCGAATATATCGAAGGACTTTCTCCAGCGATTGCCATTGAGCAAAAAAGCCATGCCGGAAATCCCCGCAGCACCATCGGGACCATGACAGAAAGTTATGATTACCTGCGCGTGCTCTTTGCGCACCTGGGCATCCCGCATTGTCCTCAAACTAAAGAGGTCATTCAAAGCATCACGCCGGAATACGTCAAAGAGCGCCTGTTAGCACTGGGCGCCCAAACAAAATTGCATATCCTCTCGCCTATCTCATTGAAGCGCAGTGAAAAATGGGAAGATGTCAAAGAGAGGTTGCAACGGCAAGGATTCTTACGCATCCGCCTCAATGACCAGTATTATGAATTAGACCAAGACATTCCGTACGAAAGACAGCGCAAAAACGAGCTCTTTCTCGTCATCGATCGCATCGTGATCGGACCAGATATTTCCCAACGGCTCTATGATGCCATCGATCAGGCTGCCCGTCTGTCCGGAGGGACACTCGTCGCGGCGACAGAAAAAAACGATCTATTTTTCAACCTCTCGTTTGCAGTGCCGAGCACAGGCAAATCGTATCCTCCCATTACTCCGCATACTTTCTCTTTCAATACGCAGCAGGGCATGTGTTTAGATTGCCAAGGATTAGGATTTCAATATGGGGCCGATCTATCCCGCTACGCTGACATCATGCAGTTAACAGCGTCCGACCTTATTCTGTTGCTCTGGAAAGAAAATTGCACCAAACACACGCTCAAACTTTTTGCACAGTTTTTAAAAAAAGCCGGCATCGATGCACATACGCCCCTTACCGATCTTCCCAGCAATAAAATCCAAATTCTTTTTTTTGGAGCAAAAGAAAAAGATCTCCTCTCTTATGACGGCCTTGAGATGCAGTGGCTGGGATTGAACACCACTTTTGCAGCGCTTTCCAAGAGTTCTAATGCAGAACTGCGCTCATCGATTGTCCCCTTGCTCGAACAAAATACATGCCTCTCTTGCGAAGGAACCCGTTTAAATCCTTTGGCCCGCCATGTCACGATCCATGATCTTTCCATCGCAGATCTCTGCCGCTTAAGCATCGATGAAGCTAGCGCATTTTTGGACGCCATTCCGCTCGATACTACAGTGCATGCATTTTTGGAAGAGCCTCTCAAACAACTGAAAAGCAGACTGCATTTCTTACAAAAAATAGGCCTCAATTATCTCTCCTTAGACCGCAGCGCTCCAACTTTAAGCGGAGGCGAAGCGCAGCGCATCCGCCTGGCAAGACAATTGGGAAGCGGACTGACTGGATGCCTTTACGTTCTCGATGAGCCCACGATCGGTCTGCATCCCCACGATAACGAACGCCTCAACCAAGCCCTGATGCATCTCTGTTCGCTCGGCAATACGCTGCTTCTCGTCGAACACGATCCTCTGACCATTGAGCGTGCGGATTATATTTTAGACTTTGGTCCCCATGCAGGAAAGCAGGGCGGCCGCATCGTCGCACAAGGCATCTTGCAGCAGATTAAACACGATCCCGCTTCTCTCACTGGTGCTTATTTGAACGGGACCAAAAAAGTACCGATCCCCGCTTCTCGCAAGAAAAGCGATAAGCACATCTCTATACACAATGCGCAGCTGCACAATCTCAAACACATTGCGATCGATATTCCCCTAGGGATTCTCACCTGCATCACCGGAGTGTCCGGATCGGGCAAATCAACGCTTGTCAATGATCTTTTAAGACCTGCTGTAGAAAAGGGACTATCTAAAAAAGAAAAAGGTAAAAAAAGTCTCGAATATATGGGAGCTCAGTTCACTGGTATCGACGCCTGCGACAAACTTCTCGTCCTCGATCAAAATCCCATTGGACATACCAACCGCGCTGATATCAGCACCTACGTCGATCTTCTTGCCCCTTTACGCTATTTCTTCGCCTCTTTGCCCGAAGCGGAAATCCGCGGCCTGATGCCAAAGCACTTTAGCTTTAACCATAAAAAAGGGATGTGCCCGACCTGCTGGGGATTAGGCGTGCGCACTATTCCGATGCAATTTTTGCCGCCGGTAAAGGTCACTTGCGAGTCTTGCCAGGGCTATCGCCTCAATCCGCTGAGCCTAAAAGTGACCACAAAAGGCAAACACCTCGGCCATATCTTGCAGATGAGCGTCGAAGAAGCTCTCGCCTTTTTACCTCCTATCCCCAAAGCGGTCCGGATTCTCGAAACTTTATTATCCGTCGGCCTCGGCTATGTGCAGCTGGGACAAGAAATAGCCACTCTTTCCGGTGGAGAGGCGCAAAGGCTGCGTCTGGTGCGCGAACTGGCCAAACGCTCATTAGGGCATACGCTTTATCTTTTCGATGAGCCCACTGTCGGACTGCACGCAGATGACATCGTCAAATTGCTGAAAATCTTCCATAGGCTCATCGAAAAAGGCCATACCGTCTTGATCATCGAACACAATCTCGACGTCATCGCCTCAGCAGACTATATCATCGACATGGGACCCGGCAGCGGAGCGCAGGGAGGGACCATCGTCGCAACCGGCACTCCGGAACAGATCGCACGCAATCAAGCCTCCCTAACCGGGAAATATCTAAAAGATGTTTTAGAGCGATAATATCGCTTCTAAATTGTTGAGATCTTTGTAATTGTTTTCCTTAAGGATATAACAACCACTAGTAGTATAAAATAATACTGATTGAGCTTTAGCATAATTGTCTTCTTCATCCTTGCCCAATTGGATCATTTCTCGGGGTGTTTTTCCTGCATAATTGAGATAATTTTGCTCTGCTCCACTCTCGATCAGGAGTTTGATCATGTTATAATCGCGGCGAGCATAAGCCACATGCAAGGGAGTATTGCCGTCTCTATCTGCTAAATTGACATGGGCGCCCTTTTCAATCGCTAATTGTAGAAGTTGGAAATTGGAATAAGCGAGAGGAATCTTATCCAAATCTTTCGTCGTATATCCTTTGCCGATGATCAAATGCAGCACGGAATTTCCTGCTTTGCATTGTTTGTTTAAAGAATCTGCTTGCGATACAGGAAGATGCAGAAGAATTTCTCTTGCCATTTCATTTTTGCCATTGGCGACTGCCCACATCAAAGGGGTATCGCCTAACCAGGAATCTTGTATGCTGAAATCGATGCCATAGTGCGCTAAGATTCCCACAAATCTTTCTGGATGTTTCCGTTTAGCCAATTCATGAAAAACAGTGGAATCGGAATAGAATATTCGTTGGTTAATCTTATCTTGATTTTCTCTCACTAATTTTTCAAATTCTTCTATATCGCTCTCGGAACAAATCAGTCGCGTGGCTTTAATTAAATTTACGACTTTTACTCTCCATCCTAAAACTTCCACTTGTCCGATTAAAGGAGCAGTATTGGTTGAAGGTGAAGCAGAAGAAACTGTTTTGTTAATCGATAGGCTCATATAAAGTCCTTTTTTTATCTGTTATTAAATAAAATCACAATTACATATTTAATTATACCAAATAATGTAATATATAATTACAAAAAAAATATAATAAACATTATTTCAATAAAAAAATATTTTACACATTTAAACTCAGCAAAATACAATCTCGACGTGACCACCTCAGTTGACTGTATTACTGATAGGGAGAACAACTTACAATAGAATGCAAGAAGGAAATATACACAACGTGTCTGAAAAATTGGGAATTTGAGAAGCCTTCTTGTCAAATTCCCAATTTTTCAGACACGTTGTGTAAATCTTAGTACTGTTTTATAGCCTGTAAATTAACAGGATTTTTGAAATCATTTTCTTTGAGGACAAAACAATCATGAACAGTATGTAGCAATACAGACTTTGCTCTTTCAAAATTTTCGTGTTCATCCTTTCCTAATTGCAGCATTTCTATGGGTTTTTTCCCTGCCCTATTGCGATAATTTTCATCTGCTCCCTTATCGATCAACAATTTAACCATAGCAAAATCACGGCGCACATAAGCCAAATGCAAAGGAGTATTACCCTGTTTATTAGGTAAATTGACATTTACGCCTTGTTTAATAGCTAATTTTAGAAGTTCTAAGTTGGAATAAGCGACAGGAACTTTTTCGGAATCTTCTGTTGTATATCCTTTCCCAACAATAAGATGTAAGGCAGAATTTCCTTCGCGGCATTGTTTATTTAATGACCCTGCTTGCGAGGGAGGAAGATGAAGAAGAATTTCTCTTGCCATTTCATTACTGGCATTCGCAACTGCCCATAATAGAGGAGTATTTCCATAAGCCTGTTCTTGGATACTAAAATCCACTCCATATCTACATAAAACATCCACAAACTCTTCAGGATATTTAGATTTTGCTAAGGTATGAAAAATGGTTGAACCTTTATGAAATAAAGGCAGATTAATTTTTTCTTTATTAAACCTCACAAGCATTTCAAAGCGTGATTCATTATTTTCAAACGCTTCTTCATCGCCCAGAGAGCGAGGCTTATCCGTGGACTGCAGTAAATCTTGCACTTTGTCTCTCCATTCTCCAGCTCCCATTTTAAGACTTGAGGGTTTGGAAAAAGTGGAAGAAGGAACTTGTGTAGTTGTTGTAATGCTCATATTAAAACCTATTTTTATATATTAATAAATAAACAAATTAGTTTTATTTAATTATAACAAATAAATAAATATATTAATATATAATATATTATTAACATTTCTATGATATTGTAATAATCATTAGAGACTAATTATTAGGCAGTTATAGCTGAATGTATTAGGCATAATTCGAATGCTTCAAGTGAAAATCAAGCATTTAAAGGAGGATTATGGTATAAATTTAGCCTTTTACAGCTCAATCCCCTCTGGCTATGACGCAACAATACCTGCTTGTTTTCTCTTGTAAAGACACCTATGGGATTATTGCGCATGTGACGGGTTTTTTAAGCGAAAACCAGGGATTTATCCGTGAGTTATCCGAATTTGGCGATCCCCATACGGGAAAATTCTTCCTACGCTGCCTGTTTGAATTCCCCCAAGGAGCTCCCGATCTAGCCGCCTTTTTCAAGAAATTTTTACAAGTCGCTTCTCGCTTCGATGCGGAATGGAAATTCTTAGAATCTTCGTTAAAGCCTAAAACACTGATTCTAGTATCAAAACTAGGACACTGTCTTAATGACCTGCTCTATCGGCAGCACAATCAATCCTTAAAGCTAGACATCGCGGCCGTCATCTCCAATCACAACACACAAGAAAAATTGGTGCAGTTCTACGATGTCCCTTTTATCCATCTCCCCATGACATCTGATCATAAGGCTGCACAGGAAGAAAAAATTCTATCCTTTATCGAAGAAAACCAGATCGAGCTTGTGATCTTAGCGCGGTATATGCAGATTTTGAGCCCTTCTTTTACAGCAAAGCTCGCCGGTAAAATTATCAATATCCATCACTCCTTTCTTCCGAGCTTTAAAGGGGCAAAACCCTATCATCAGGCTTTTGAGCGAGGTGTCAAGATCATCGGAGCCACTGCGCATTACGTCACGCAAGATCTCGATGAGGGACCGATCATTGAACAAGAAGTCATACGCGTCGATCATTCGCGTAGCCCGGAAGAGCTCGTTTCCATTGGCCATGACATCGAAACGCAGGTACTTGCCCGCGCTGTAAAATATCATGCGGAAAACCGCATCTTCCTCAATGGCAACAAGACGGTGATTTTTCGCTAGAAATTATCACTTTTTTAAAATCAGAAACTTCCGATTTTTCGAGATAGGCAGCCAGCAGCGTCGCGCAATGCGCCATGCTGTCTTTATGCATGATTTCATATCCGTGCGTATTTTCAACGGGAAAGCACAACAGCACGGATTTAGCAGATTGCCCGCGGCTCAATGCCAAAGAGGAATCTGAACTATATCCTCCCCAAATCGAACAGGCGATAGGCAACCCTAACTCTTCCCCTAAACATCTCAGATGGTCGCTGATGGTTTTGTCATACACTGCCGCCCCATCTTGATAGACGATGATCGGAGAGGAACTTAAAGAAATGCAGTATTCCTTGGAAACAGGGCCGACATCGATGGCAAAGGTCGTATCGCCAGGAAGCGTGCGGGAAGCATAAGAAGCCCCATGTCCGCCGAGCTCTTCATTGCAGGTCGCCACAAAATAGACATCGGTTTGCGGTTTTTGTCCTTTTTCTTTCATCTGCTGTAAAGCACCCAGAGCAATAGCGATGGAGGCGCGATTATCAAAAAAATATCCTCCGATGCAATCCTGAAAGACATGCAGTGTCCGGCGAGAACGCGCGATGACCACCCTTGTCCCAGGATGCACACCGGCCTCTTTCAGTTCTTGGGCTGTTTTTCTCGTTACGACAAAGACATCTTCCCAGAGCGGGGTCTTCCCCTGCCCTCGGTAATCTTCAGGGATTAACTTGTGCCAAGGAGACTCTTTAGTGACATGTAACGCTCCAAAAGAGAGAATCCCCGTAAAAGAATGATTGTCCCCTAAAATATCTACAGGGCCCTGTCCCACGGAAAAGGGAAAAAGACCACCCAACGCATTGACGCGCAAAGAACCATCTTCATTGATCCGTTTCACAATCATGGAAATCTCATCCATATGGACCATCACGCGGATCGCTTTGGAGGAGTCCATACCATTCACTTTTCCAATAAGATTCCCCGCAGGATCGACCCACACTGCATCGGCCAAAGCAAGAAGCTCCGCACGGCATACTTCCCGCACCTCATCTTCCTGCCCGCAAGGACCTCGGGCATAGATTAGCGACTGCAATAGATCAAAAGAGGACTTCATAATTCTGGCTCCAATAAACAAATTCTCAGATTACTTCTTTTCGAAAAAATTAGCCATACTCTTAGGAGCCAGGTGGAAGCAAACGTCAAACTAGAAAGAACAGTCCAGGTTGAGTGAATGGCAAGGTGTCTCTTTGTCTGAATAAAATACTCATATTTTATCCGATAAAAAATTTATCTACTAAGGATTCGAGAATTTTACCCTCGGCAGTTAATTCATACTTTTCATCAAAACCAATAATTTGCAATTGTTCACCACATAAATCTCTAATCACATCTGCTTGATCTTCAGAAATTGTTATTAAGTATTTGTTGTGATATAGCTGACTGGGCGAGAACAAATTTTTGTATTTATTGTTTATAAATGATGAGTGGCAAATATAATTGTATTCGTTTTTATTCAGTTCTATCTTTAACATAATTAAGATCGTTATTTAATTTTTCAAGTTTTTTTGTAGAAGTTGGATTTACAGATACAATCTGTTGCGTCTCTGGATTAATAACAACTTCTGCTTTCTGTCCTATAAGACGTTGACTAGGCCTTCCCAATTTATCAATTTTAACTTCTTCAACCTTTAAGGGAGATGAAATAGCATCTAAAATGGCTTCTCTTGACACCCCTCTTTCAATAGCTCTCTGTAGGGGTAGAAACCCTTTCGCGTTCCTCTCTGATATCCCTTTTGTGATCAGCAGCAGCTTTAGCTGCGGCTTCAGCTGCTGCAGCAGCTGTAGTCGCGGCTGTGGCAGAAGAACCGGCTATTACAGCGACGATAATGACCGTAGCAGCTACAACAACAATAGCTCCAATGATAATGGCTTTCTTATGCTTTACGATGAAGTCTTTGACCTTCGCAAAGACGTTTTTGTGTCCATGGTGATGATCATGATGACCATTGTTATTTCCTTGTTTCTTTGCTGCCTTCTTTTGCCTCTCTCTTTCTTTCTTCAATTGTTTCTTTTGTCTGTGTTCTTCCTTTTTTTGTGATTTGCTTTTACAAAATGAGGTCTTTGCATCCTCCTCGCTATTTAAAAACGTTGCGGCAGCAATGTGTTCGTATGAAAAGTTGGTAACATAAGCATAATCATAATCCCGCGCATAATCGAAAAAATCATCTTTTCCCTCTAATAGAGCCGTGATATCATACTGTAGTTCGACGTTGGCTGCGTAGTTGCCAGGGAGCATGCCTTTTTGAGCTAGGAAAGCGATGAAATGGGTAATTCTATCGATTTTTTCTTCAGAGATGTCTTCCATCTTTTCTTCTTCAATATCCTGAAGTAATTTCAGAATGTCATCGTAAGTGAGAGGAATATCTTCAAAAGGCTTTTCTGCATTGTAAACCTGCTGAAGGATGGACTGTTCGCATTGCGGATAGGCAAGAAGCGATGGCGATGTGACGAGAAGTAACGAATGGACAAGAACGTGAAATTTAGACATGTTAAATTTACTCATAATGCATGAAAATTAAAAATTTGTGCACTATGTTAAATTAAATTTATGAATTGTCAATAAGTAAAAATATTTTTAAATTTTTTTAGAAAGGTTTTTGTCTCCAAAAATGCAAAACTTTGATCAATAAAAATTTTCTTTAACCCGTTTTGACAAGTGCAAGAATCTTGCATTTTGTTCCAGTAATGTGCTATGTCACTGTCAATCGGCACAACAGGGAAATATGACAACACCTATAGGACCTTCTCAGCAGCCACATAGTTATTCCTCGCAAATAAGCCCTGGAGATCAGATTCAGCTTACGCCAGAAATGAAAGCGCAATTGAATAAACTGATCGATATGCTGGAGCGTATTAAAGAAAAAGCCCATCACTTTAAGGGTGAAGCCCATGAACTTAAAAACCTCGTAGCGGATTTGGAACTTTTTGATCACGAACATACCCATTTTCTTTCTGATTTAAACAGACATTCCAATCGAGCTCTGGAAAGCCAGGTCAAAACCGCATTCGAAACAAAATTCCATCACTTCGCCGATGAGCTCAAAGATATTAAAAACACTAAAGATCCTCATGAAACCAGTTTACGCGATGCATTATTTAGCACGTACAAACTGCCTGGATTTTTAGAAGACTTGAACAAATCCCCTCAAGGAAAAGAGTCTATCCATCAAATAGGCGATCAAGCCGGCATCTTCGCACAAGAATTAAGAACAGGATTTAATCTGCATTAGACCTCTTTCGAATCCAATAAATCGACAGAACATTGGTTTCGAAAGAGGTCTATAAAATGTATTGCTCATAGGGTAATATTTTTGATAAGGTTAACGCTAACTCATAAAAATCTTTTCTTGCACAGCTATGACCAAAAAGATCGACGAACCCTCTCGCCATGAGATCTGGAAGATGTTTGACCAGATTTCTCCCACATACGACAAGGTCAACCGTGCGATGACTTTGGGATGCGATATGTACTGGCGAAAAAAAATGGCCCAGTTCTTGCCTGACAGGGAAAATATGTATGTGCTCGACTGTGCAACGGGGACCGGTGATCAGATCCTTTCTCTTTTTTCGCATAGTGACAAGGTAGGTCGAGTAATCGGCATCGATCTGTCCACGGAGATGCTCCGCATCGCTCGAGAAAAGATCCAGAAGAAAGGACTATCCTCGAAGGCAGACTTCCAGGAAGCAAGCCTTCTTTCACTTCCCTTTCCTCCTTTTGCATTTGACTGTGTAACCATTTCCTTTGGGATCCGCAATGTCACGGATGTATCTTGCGCATTAAAAGAATGCTACAGAGTACTTAAAACGGGAGGAAGATTGATCATCTTAGAAGGGTCTATTCCAAAAAATAAGTGGATTCAGCCCTTTTATTTCTTTTATTTAAGGCATGTGCTTCCCCGGATTGGAGGCATCCTTTCAAAAAACAGAAGCGCCTATCGCTATCTCAATGAGACCATTGAAACATTTCCTTCGGGCAATCCTTTCTGCGCACTGCTTAAGGAAGCAGGATTTTCCCGCGCCTCTTTTCATCCGCTGACGGGAGGAACGGTCAGCATATATGTTGGGGATAGAAGTGCGTCCTCTGACGATTAGCGGCGTATCTTACTGTTACGATCAATGGAAACGGACCATTCCTCAACTCGATGTCATCTCATGGCTTTCTCAGCAAAAGATCTATCCCAAAGTCTATTGGCAAGATCGAGATACATTGCACTTCCACGCAGCGGTTGGCAACATACTCTGTTTCTCTGAGGCTCCGCATTTTGAAAGTTCTGTCGATGAAGATGTCCGTTTTTATGGAGGCATACAGTTTCCTTCTGACAAACAGGAAACAATGTGGGATGCTTTTGCGCCGTGCGCATTCTGGCTGCCCGCTTTTGAAATCCTTCAAACACAAGAATCTACGCAGCTCATCGCGCATTTTATCGGAAGCGAACCCTCGGAAGCCGTCATCGCACAACTTATTTGGGATATAGCTCCAAAGCCAAGAAGCTCTCCTCATTTGCTCAAAAAGCAAGACTCTCTTTCTTTTGCACAATGGAAGGAACAGATCTCCTATCTTCACAATACGATGAAAAGGGGCACAGTGCAGAAGGTCGTTTTAGCTAAAAAGACTGAACTGCTTTTTTCCCACTCTCCTTGCGTATGGGAGATAATTAAGAGGTTAAAAGAGAGCGCGCAAGCCTCGACAGTATTTGCTTTTCAGATGACACCGCATAGTGCTTTTGCAGGAGCTACCCCAGAAAAACTCTTTCATCGAATAAACCAGCATATTACCATCGACGCGCTCGCTGCAACGCGTAAAAGAGGGCGCACAGAAGACGAGGACCTTTTATTGGAAAAAGAATTGCGCGCGCATCCTAAAGATAAAAGAGAGTTCGCGTTAGTAAAAGACTTCATCCACAGCACAGCATACGCTTTTTCTGCGCAGTGCACCTGGTGCGGGCAGGATTCTATCTTAAAAACGGCTCATGTCCAGCACTTATATAATCGGGCACATATTGTCTTAAAAAATCTCGTTGCAGATCACGAACTCATTGCAGCATTCCACCCAACTCCTGCCGTTGGAGGTTTTCCAAGAAGGGAAGCACTAAAGCTTATCTCTATCTTGGAATCTTTTCAGCGAGGATGGTATGCCGCCCCCATCGGTTGGATCTCGCCGCGCGAGACAAATCTCGCTATCGCTTTACGTTCTTGTCTCATTCAAGATTCTACATTGCACCTTTTTGCGGGAGCTGGTATCGTCCCTGAAAGCTGTGCCGAAAAAGAATGGGAAGAGATCGATCATAAAATGAGGCTTATTTTCGATGGATGTGGGCTCGTATAACGAAAAAATGACCGCTTTGCTCATCGAGCACTTGATTGCACAAGGCGTGGATAGGTTTTGCATCGCTCCTGGATCACGATCGACTGCTCTTGCTTTGGCTGTCGCGCAGAATCCGCGCGCGCAAGCCGATATCCATTTCGATGAACGCGGATTGGGGTTTTATGCTTTGGGAAGGGCCAAAGGGTCCCGCAAGCCTGTCGCCCTCATCGTCACATCGGGAACAGCCGTCGGCAATCTCTTGCCCGCTGTGATGGAAGCGAGCAATGATCATGTCCCCTTAATTCTCATCACAGCCGATCGCCCCCAGGAGCTGCGCGAATGCAGCGCGAATCAGACCTGCGATCAAGTAAAACTTTTTGCTCCTTTCGTGCGTTGGCAAGCCGATCTGCCTTTCTCCGATATGCGATTTCCGCCTAGCTTTCTCGCATCCTCCATCGGACAAGCGATCTATCAGTCTCAATTTCCCAAACCCGGGCCGGTGCATCTCAACTGCATGCTCCGCAAACCTTATTATTCTTCCGCAGCTTGCGCAATGCCGCAGGAGTGTCCGCGATTTTGTGAAAACGGCACGCTGATCCCCTCTTCTCAAACCATCGATGAATGGGCAGAGCGTTTATCACAGAAAAAAAAGGGATTGATTATTGTGGGGTCTTTGCCTTATGGCGCAAAGACGGATGCACTTTTTGCATTGGCCGAAAAATTAGGCTGGCCGATCTATGGCGACATTCTTTCGCAAATGCGTACGAGCGCGCATCCTCATCTCATTTCTTATTTTGATGCGCTGGTGCAAGCAGGATACCATCAACCCCTAGAGGCGGTGCTCCACTGCGGAGAGCGCACAGTTTCTAAAAATGTGTCCGAGTGGTTAAAAAAACAAAACTTAAGCTTTTATCTTCATATCTCCGATTATCCCACCTTAGCCGATCCTCACTACATCGTCACCCACCGATTGCACGCCTCTTCTCATTTAAGCGTACAGATGCTCTGCGATGTCTTGTATACAGATCCTGATCGGAATTGGCTGAATTTCTGGAAGGAGGGAAATGAAAAAATAGAAGCAGAGCTCGCGCTGTATTTTTCTGAATCCGCAGAGATAACTGAACCTGGGATCATCCGGCAAATGGGAAACAATAGCCAGGATGGCATCGGAATTTTTTTGGCGAACAGCATGCCCATTCGAGATGCGGACAAATTTTTTTCTCCTTCTTCCCGTCAAATAGCTATGTTCGGCAATCGAGGCGTCTCAGGCATTGACGGCAATATCGCAACGGCGATCGGCATCGCTCAAGGGATGCAAAGACCGCTTATCGCTCTGCTGGGAGATCTGGCCTTTCTTCACGACATGAATTCTTTGGCGCTATTGCGCAATGCCGCACATCCGGTATGTCTCCTTATCGTCAATAACGCAGGCGGAGGACTCTTTTCGTTTTTACCCGTTTACGAGAAAAAAGAACCTTTCGAAGCCTTTTTTGCTGCCGCCCATCCTTTTTCTTTTTCCCAAGCCGCTTCTTTGTTCCATATCCCCTACGCACAGCCAAAAAATTCGGAAGATCTCGATGTGGTTTTGAGTGATTTTCTACTAAACAAACGCTCCATCCTGATTGAGGTTTTTACAGATCGTGAGAGAAATCTGCATGTACACCAGCAGATCGTCAAGCAAATGCACTGTGCCTTACAAGAAAGAGAGAGTATAGGATGTCGTTGATCCGTTGCGAGAAAGGCAATATTCATAATCCCGCTTGTGTATTTTTGCATGGGTTTTTAGGAGCCAAAGAAGATTGTCAAGAGATGTGGGAATATTTGACTGAAAGGTACTATTGCATCGCATTCGATCTTCCTGGACATGGCTCCTCTTCTGCTTTATCCACTGACTATTTAAAAATTCTCGAAGACGAAATAACATGCAGCGCTACTTCTCCCTGCATACTAGTCGGCTATTCTTTAGGAGGACGCATTGCCCTGCAGCTGGCCGAAGCTAATCCCGCACTTTACTCGCATGTGATCGTACTATCTGCTCACCCTGGCCTTAAAGAGGAAAAAGAAAAAGAGCAGCGTTTGAAAAGCGACGAAGAATGGATCGCTAAAATCCAACAACAGGGCATGCCTGCCTTTTTAAAAGCATGGTATGATCAGCCTCTGTTTCGCTCTCTTCATAAAAGACCTGATTTACTGCAGAACATCATTCAAAGTCGCTCTTCTCAAGACCCTGCACGAATGGCCGATGTCTTAAGGCTGCTCAGCCCCGCTCGGCAGAAAGCGATTGCTTCTTTTCATCCCCGCTCGCTTTTCCTATATGGAGAAGAGGATGAAAAATTTGAAAAAATATTTCAACTGCTTCCTGAAAGCATCTCTGTCCGTAAGATCGAAGGCAGCGGACATGTGGTGCATAGGGAAAACCCAAAAGCATGCGTAGAACGCATTTTACAATGGATGGAGAAACCATGACAATAGACGTTGAGAATGCAATTGCAGAATGGATACAGACAGGTTCGTATACCGACATAACCTATCATAAATGGGAAGGGATCGCTAAGATCACTATCAACCGTCCCCAGGTGCGCAATGCATTCCGTCCCTTAACCGTTAATGAAATGTCCCATGCTTTAAACGATGCGCGGGATGATCAAAAAATCGGCGTGATCATTTTAACTGGACAGGGAAAAGAGGCGTTTTGCTCTGGAGGAGATCAAAAAATCCGAAA